>Ga0187847_10003131_pt1 | contig 12843 bp, 9 predicted proteins | sample June2016WEW_4_10_FD_132458 | JGI IMG/M metagenome (GOLD analysis project Ga0187847, IMG submission 132458) | Peatland microbial communities from SPRUCE experiment site at the Marcell Experimental Forest, Minnesota, USA - June2016WEW_4_10 | ecosystem: Environmental > Terrestrial > Soil > Wetlands...
GAAGCCCCGCACGCTGTACATGCGGTAGGTTGCCTCAATGCTGGCGAACTGCTCGAGGCACGATGCGCACCGCGTGTCCCAGAAACTGACCAGCGTCAGCTTCTTCGCCGGGTTCGCGCGGAGCTTGCGCAGGTCTTCGGGCGAAGCGAGCTCCAGAGTCACCGGCTTTTCTTCCAGCTTGCGGAGCGCCTCCAGCCGCTCGGCCTCTTTTTCCTTCCACTTGGTCGAGCAGCCGAAAACGCCTGTGTGGGTGACATCGACCGGCTTACCCGCCAGCAGCGCGTCAATCGCATTGCGCGCATCGTGCGTCTTCACCATTTCCACGCGATAGCTGTTATCCACGCGGCCCTCGTATCGCAACCGCCGCTCGCGGTCGAAAACGAACACGTGCGGCGTGGCCTGCGGACCGTAAGCCCGCGCGACGGCCTGGGTTTCGCCGTCGTATAGGTACGGATAAGAGAGGTGCTTGTAAGCCGCGCGGATCTTCATCTCCGCAAGAGTGTCGCTCATATCCGAGGAATCCAGCTCGTCGATCCGGAGCGCTTCGGGCGCGTTCGGTTGGATGGCTACGACGGCCACGCCCTTGTCGCGATAGTCTTCGAAGAGGCGCTGGATGCGCTGTTCGTACAGTTGCGAGATTGGGCAGTGGTTACAGGTGAAGACAATCGCCAGGATCGGGCTGGCCGCATAATCGGCGAGCCGGTGGATTTCTCCGTCCACTCCCGGCAGCGCAAAGTCCGGTGCCGCGGAGCCAATAGGAAGTATGGGATGCGTCTGGGCGAGCGCAAGAGACGCTAGCGTGAGTAAGTATATATGTCGCAACATAATCGATATTTCGCGGGAGCGGGTCCTGGAGGTCCGCCCCACTTCAGGCCAGCTTACGGGCGTAGGCAACCTCCTGGCGCAGGTCCTGGTCGACGGGACCCTCTTTTTCATATTCGATGGCCACTAGCCCACGGAAATGCAGCTTGTGCAACTCCTGCATCACTTCCGGGATCTTCGCGATCCCTTGGCCGAGCAGCACGTTGTCTTCCGCGCCCGCCGCCGCGATGTCTTTGAGATGCACGAGCTTCAGATAAGGCGCAAGTTTCCGCACCGCGTCCACCGTGTCGTATCCGCAGGACGCGAACTGCCCGACATCCACCGTTGCGCCTACGGTCTTCGACAAACCGGTCAGCGCCCGCAGCACGTCGTCGGGGCTCTCGTAGGCAAACTTCGTCTTGAAATAGTGGTTGTGGATGCCAAAGCTCAGCCCCGCCTGCGTGCAGCGTTCGTCGATGCGCTTCAGCAGCGGTCCGCCGGTGGCGTCTCCCGTGATGTTGCCGGCTCCCAGCAACTTGGCAAACCGGATCGCCAAATCGAGTTCGTGTTCGTCATGGATGGTCGCCGCATAGTATGACACGCAGCGTATCCCGGCCTTGTCGAACAACGCGCGCGCGGCGCGGAAACGCTCCTCGCCGGGATGCGCAAGGAGCATGAACTCGCCGCGCGACATTTCGATCTCCTGGATGCGCAGCGCCTGCAACTGGACGATCATTGCCTCCATGGAAAGGCCGTGGTAGCTATACGTTCCGATGCCAATGTTCAGCCTCCCCCGCAATCCCGCCGCGGCTGCCATGAACGCAAAAGTCCGGCGCGTCACGGCTGCCCTCCCAGCGGACGCGGTGTCACGTCGGCATCTTGCAGTTTCATAGCCCACTTGATCGCCTCGACGTACATTTTCTGCAGGTCGTTGCGGTCCCAATTCTCGACGGGATGCCCCAGTGTGGAATAGAACACTCTACCCTTACCGTACATTTTGGCCCACGCCACGGCGAAATCGCGGTCGGTGCGGTGGACGTTCTTGTTGGCCAGATCGAGTTTGTCCGCATCCAGGCGCAGCAGCACGCGCAGCTTGTCGCGCGAATAGTTCCGCAACTGGTAGATCTCATCGCGCAGCACGAACGCGCCCGGCCACTGGCTCATGCCGGGAAAGGCCGGGTCTTCGACGGCGATGGGCGCATTGAAGGTGCCCCAGGGGTGCTCGTCGTAATAGCCGCCGATCATCTCTCCGTATTCCGGCCAGTTGGTGAACGTAATGGTGGCGCTATGGACTCCGATGAAGCCTTTGCCATCGTCATGAATGAACGAAAGAAAATCCGCCTTCTGCTGGTCGTCCATTTCCAAAGTGCCGCCCGTGTAGAACAACACGGCATCGAAATTGTTCAGGTTGGGAGCGTTGTACTCCAGCTTTTTCTTGGTGAGCGCCTCGGTGTCGGTGCGGATGGTGGTATCCCAAAGCCCGCTCTCCCGGCCCAGACGCTCGATGGTGGCCAGCGCGTGCGAGACGGCTTCGTGCCGGTAGCCCTTCTCCTCGCCGATGGCCAGCAGCTTCTTCTTCGCCACCGTGCGTTGCAGGATTTCTTCCACCGGCGTATCGGCGGGGAACTCCAGATTGAAGAAGCCTACCATCATCTCGTCCCAACTCTGGTCGCCCCAAGTCACTTCTTTACTGGAGTCCAGGTTGTCCGGATTGTTTGGCGAGTTGTCGAAGTGCGCCGTACATTCGATGCGCGCGCCTTTCGGCAGCACCAGGGGTTCCGCGAGGTTGTACCAGAGTTGCCAATGCCAGTTGTAGCGCGGCACGCGGAGAATGGTCTGCGTCCCGCCGGCCGGATACACGATGCGGTATTCGAAATCCTTGCCTCGCCCGTGCATGTGCGGATGCAGGCTGGCCAGCTTGACGGCGGCGCCAACCTCGAACGCGGCGTCCACGCGGTAGTTCGGGTCCCCCGGCGGAATCTTGAATTTGCCGTTGGTGGCGGAAAGTGTCAGCACGCGCTCTTTCGGCCGTTCCTTGGCAAATACCAGGCCGAACTTGCTGCGGTCGGTACTGGCCGTGCCATTGGTGGTGTAATGGATCTCCATCACGAAATCCGAGCCGGCCTTGACCAGCTTGCCTTGACCGGGCTGCAGGATCTCCGGCGGCTGCCCCGGCGCATAACCCACCAGGAAATCGCTCGGGAGCGCGCTTGTATCGGTGCTGTCATCCGTTACTTTTGGCGCTACGAAAAACACACCAGCCGGCTCACCGCGAAGCCAATGGGAGCCGGGCTCGCGCACATACAGGATCATATGGTGCACGTGGGCGCGATCGTCCGGGCGCGCTTCGGCGAACTGCACCCATTTGTCCTCGGTGAATCCGGAAGGCACGATCACCTTCTGATATTCGATCGTGCCGGTTGCCGGAATCTGAAACGCCCCCGGAAACTCGAACACCACATCCGGCTTCGGGATGGACCACCCGACCACATAGTCGAGCTTCGACGGCAGATCCCTGGCATCGCCTTCCGGTGCGCCGCCATCGGCCCAGGCAACCAGCGTGTTCACGTCGCTCAGGGTTAGCGACCGATCGTTCGAAAACCTACCGTAGTGCGGATCGGCGAACCACGGGGGCATCTTCTTGAGCAGCACCGCTTCCTTAATGGCTTTGGCCCAGGGTCGCGCCTGCTGGTACGTGAGCAGAGAAAAAGGCGCGGCTTCTCCCGGGCGATGGCAGGTCTGGCAATGCCTTTGCAAAACCGGCGCGACGTCCTTGGAAAAGGTCGCACGCGGGACGTCCGTCGGCCTCTCTGCAAACAGCGCGCACGTGAAAACGGCTGAAGTGGCGATCGCGCGCCATCCGGAATTGGACATTTCTCCAATGTACTCCCATTCTGACTTCTGTCTTCTGACTTCTGTCTTCTGTCTTCTGACTTCTTCTTCTGCTACTCTATACCTTTATGACCACCATTGTTCGAATAACGGGCCGGGAAATCCTGGATTCGCGTGGCAACCCCACGGTGGAAGCGGATGTTCACCTGGCGAACGGCAGCATGGGTAGGGCGGCTGTGCCCTCCGGCGCCTCCACGGGAGAACACGAAGCCGTGGAACTGCGCGACGGCGATCAAACGCGCTATTCGGGAAAAGGTACGCAATCAGCGGTCAGCCATGTGAACGGCGAGATCGCCCAAACGCTGCAAGGCAAGGACGCCACGCAGCAGGTGGAAATCGATCGCCTGATGATCGAACTGGACGGCACGCCGAACAAAGGCCGCTTGGGCGCCAACGCCATTCTGGCCGTTTCCATGGCCGCGGCGCGCGCCGCGGCTGCCTCCCAGCACACGCCGCTGTACCGCTATCTGGGCGGCGCCGGCGCGCGCGTGCTGCCCGTGCCCATGATGAACGTGCTCAACGGCGGCGCGCACGCGGACAATTCCGTGGACGTGCAGGAGTTCATGATCGCGCCCTTCGGCGCTACGAAGTTTTCCGAAGCGATCCGCATGGGCGTGGAAGTTTTTCACACGCTGAAGAAGGTGCTGAAGAAGCGCGGCTACTCGACCGCGGTGGGCGATGAAGGCGGCTTTGCGCCTAATCTGAAATCCAACATCGAAGCGCTGGAGTTGTTGCTCGAAGGCATTTCGCAGGCCGGATACAAGCCCGGCGAGCAGGTCGGCATCTGCATCGATCCCGCCTCCAGCGAATTCTTCCAGGATGGAAAGTACGTCTTCAAGAAGTCCGACAAGAGCGAGCGCACTTCCGACCAGATGGTGGAGTTCTGGGCCGACTGGGTGCGGCAATATCCCGCTATCATTTCGCTCGAAGACGGAATGTCGGAAGAGGATTGGGATGGTTGGCAAACGCTGACCAGCGCACTGGGCGGAAAGATTCAGCTCGTCGCCGACGATATCTTCGTGACCAACCCGGAGATCTTCCAGCGCGGCATCGAACGCGGCATCGGGAATTCGATTCTGATCAAGCTCAACCAGATTGGCACGGTTACCGAAACGCTGGAGACCATGCACATGGCGGCGGCGGCGAACTACACTTCGGTGGTTTCGCATCGCTCCGGCGAGACCGAAGATCCGTTCATCGCGGACCTGGTGGTGGGCACCAACGCCGGCCAGATCAAGACCGGATCGGCCAGCCGCACCGACCGCATTGCCAAGTACAACCAGTTGCTGCGCATCGAAGAGGATCTTGGCAGCGCGGCCCAGTTCGCGGGACGCAAGGCGTTTCGCCGTTAGGAGCGCCCATGCATAAACTGGTATTGCTCCGCCACGGCGAGAGCGATTGGAACAAAGAGAACCGCTTCACTGGCTGGACCGACGTGGACCTTTCCGATAAGGGACGCCAGGAAGCGCACGATGCCGGCGTGGCGCTGAAGGCCGCAGGCTACACCTTCGACGTGGCCTACACCTCGGTGCTCAAGCGCGCCATCCGCACGCTGTGGATGACGCTCGACGAGTTGGACCTGATGTGGATTCCCGTACACCGTTCGTGGCGCTTGAACGAGCGCCACTACGGCGCCTTGCAGGGTCTAAACAAATCCGAGACCGCGGCCAAATTCGGCGAGGAGCAGGTGAAGAGCTGGCGCCGCAGTTACGACATCCCACCGCCGGCGCTGACTCCGGACGACGAACGCTATCCCGGTCACGACCCCCGCTACCAGCACCTGACCGCGCAGGAACTGCCGCTCACCGAGTGCCTGAAAGACACGGTGAACCGCTTTCTCCCGCATTGGCACTCGACCATCGCGCCCGCAGTGCGCGCAGGCAAGCGTGTGTTGATCGCCGCGCATGGCAACAGCCTGCGCGCGCTGGTGAAGTATCTCGATGATGTTTCCGAAGAGGCTATCGTGGGGTTGAACATACCCACGGGGATGCCGTTGGTTTACGAGCTCGACGAGGATCTGAAGCCGTTGCGCAGTTACTATTTGGGCGATCCGGAGAAGGTGAAGGCGGCCATGGAAGCCGTCGCCGCGCAGGGCAAGAAGAAGTAAAGGCGGGTCGGAGCGCAGGCGGGCGGCTTACTTCGGCGCCGCGAGACGTGCGACAAAATCCCGGTGATCCTGGGACGCGAGGCCGGCGTTCAGCACCGCCAGCATCTTCGCGCCGTCGTCGGCCCAGAAGGCGGCCAGGTCGAGCCACAGCCCTGGAAAAACTCGGGAGCGGACGATGCCGTCCGCAGGGAGTGTTTGGGCAACATAGGCGCCATTTTCCAGGACGCGCCAGATCATACGCTGCCCAAATTGTTCCACAGTGATGTATTCCCACACGCCGGCCAGTTGGTAGAGCGCCAGTTTGGGCCCGAAATCGACCTCTGTGGATGTCACGCAGATTTCGACTGCCAATTCGGGCGCGCCGGCGCCCAACGGCCCTTCGTTTCCGGACTGGCCGCCGTGCGAGGGCAAGATGCGCAGGTAGGCATCGGGCTGCGGGGCGCTACCCGACATCAGCCAGGTGCTGTTGCTACCGCCCTTGCATCCAGGCGTTGCGTGAGCATAATGCGCGAGCCACCAGTGGATCAGAATATCGAGGCTTCCGTGGTTGAGGCTGACGGGTGAGGACACGTAGACCACTCCATCGATGAGTTCAGCGTTCTTCAAGTCCGGGAGTTCTTCCCAACGGCGCAGGAATTCCTCCACGGTCAACCGCTCGCCGGTTACCAGTCCCGGCGGTCTCACCATAGGAGAGAGCATGACGGCGTTACTCCTAATCTGAGTGTACACGTTTTGGGGTCCGGGCGGCCTGCCCCACTGATGCACGGTCACCGAGGGACTTTGCCGGCCAGCCCCTCATCGAGCGAGATATTGTTCTTCTCCAGAGTCTCGCCCAGCACCTGGTCGAGAGACACGCGGGCGCGCGCGTAAGCGATTGCCGCATTCACTTCGGCTATCTGCGTGGTGACCAGCGCGCGCTGATCGATAATGATGTCGTTGAATGTGGAAATGCCATACGAGAACTTCTTGCGCTCGGCGGCGAGTAACTCCTCCTGCAATACCCGTGTCTGTTTGGCTGCCGAGTATTTCGCGCGAGACTGGCGGAGCGCGCTGAGCTGGTTGGAGATATCGACGACGATCTGGTTGGTGTCTCTCTGGCTGCCGACCTGCGACTGGCGGTATTGCAACTGGTCGATGCCGTAGTCGCCTTGCGCCTGCCGGTTTCGCAAGGGAATCGACAGACTCAGAGAGCCCTGTTCACTGGGGAAATCCCGCCGAAAGATCTGTTGCAGCGCCGTGCCATAACCGCCGATAAAATAGGGGTTCGGTTGGTACTGGGGCGCGCCCGCCGCGCCGCGGTTATACGTTTGCAGTTGCACCTGCAGCGTCGGCAACAGCGGGTTTTCGGTTCCCACCAGGGATATCTCGGAGGTCTGGTCCCGGAACTTCGAGACCGCCACATCGGGCCTCTTCTCCATGGCCGTCGAGACCAACTGGCGCAAAGGCGGCAAGTCGTCGGTGTCCGGGACCTGGATGCTGTCGAGCGTCACGATTTCGGCGGCCTCTATCTCAGGGTCCCGCATGCGGGTCAATGCGTCCTTGAGCATGTTCTCTCGCTGGCGCACGTTGTATTGCGCAACCACGACATCCTGCAGGCTACTGGCAGCCTCGGCTTTGGCGCGCGAAAGTTGGACTTGCGGCATGGCGCCCGCCGCGATCTCCGTCTGAGTATCCCGTAGAAACTTTTGCGACGCCTGCAGGGCGCTTTGTCTCACCTTCAGTTCGTCGTTGGCGCTGACCAAGTCCCAATAAAGGTTGAGCACGCTGGCGGTCAGGTCGAGCAACTGCGAGCGGAATGTTTCCCGCGACGCGGAGATGTTGATCTGCGCGATGCGGATGAAGCGGTCGTTGAGCTTGACGCCGAAGCCCTGCAACAGGTTGTGCCGCATGGCCAGGCTCATGTAAGGGGCCACCGCGGGTTCCAGGGTGTCGGTGGGAACGTTCTCGTTCAGATACTGTTCGTAGTCCCGGTACTGTATATAGCCGCCAGTCAGCAGTCCTTCCTGGAGCACGGTGTTATAGGTGCGGACGGACTGGACCACAAAGGCCGTTTGACTCGCGATGGCATTCGCCTGCGGATAGGTCAAGTGTCCAAAAGTCGTGGTGTTTTGCAGAACGGGATCGAGGTTTGGTGTAATCGCGCCGACCTGTTGAATCACCGCGCCCCCGGCGCTGCCGCTGCTGGTTCCCCCTCCGCCGCCGCCAAGGCCGGCGCTCTGCTGACTGCCGCTCACGCCCAGCCCGGCGTCCACGCTGGCCACCTGCGCACTGGCGCTGGGCACGCCGCGCAGCGGGCCGCCGGCTTTGACCCGCTCCAACGACGACTGCGCAAGCAGCAGCCCATAGCGGTCCACCTCCAGGTTCATATTGTTCTCGATCGCCAGGGCCAGCGCATCTTGCACCGTCAGATACAGCTTGCCGGCCCGCAGCAGATCGTGCAGCCGCTTGGAGTTGCCCGGGCGGCTGGCGGGCACTGACGGCGCCGCATAAGACCGGATGGGTAGCGGCAGGTGGGGTTTATCGATCGTAAATGGCTGGTCCTGCGCGGAACAGACTGCGGCGACTAAGATACAAGTGAACAGATTCCGGGCACTCATTTGGAAAGCTCCTTCTTAGCGTCCGGCAGCGACTCAGGTATGACCGACTCTCTGCCGACGTGTCCGGCAACGGCTTCTTGCATGGAGATATTGTTCACTTCCAGCGTCCGGCCCATGGCCATGTCAAATGCTATCTTGGCGTGCGTATAGTTGGCCATGGCCTGCACTTCGGCGTCTTCGTCGTTGGCCAGGTCTCTTTGCGCCTGAATCACCAGGGTGACGCTGGACACGCCGTGTTGAAACCGGTTCTGCTCGTCTTTGAGGCTCTGTTCACCGAGTTTTCTGGTATCGACGGCCGTCTCGTAACGCGCGCGGGCCTGCTGTAGCCCAATCAACGCGGTCTTCACATCCACGGTTACCTGGTTGGCCACGCGTTGGAACCGCAGTTCGGCTTGCCGGAGTTGAAGTTGATCGGTCACATAGTCCGCCTGGGCAGCGCGGTTGCGGAACGGGATGGTGAGAGAGACCCCGGCGGAGTAGTTCGGGAAATCGCGGCGGAATATCTGGCCCAGCGCGTTTCCGGTCCCGCCGGCGAAATAGAGGTCCGGCGCGCCGGATTGGCCATTGTAGATCGGGTTCACCGGGCCACTCAGGCCGTTATTGGTCAGCTCCAGAAAGGCCTGCAAAGTGGGCAGCAGGCCGTTCCGGGAGCCCCTGATCGCTATCTTCTGGCTGTCGATGTTGACCTGGCTCTGCTGGATCTCGATGCGGTTCGCCATGGCTTCGGGGATCAGTTCGGGTAGCGGTTTCAACTCATCCGTTTTAGGAACTTCGATCGGATTCAGCGGCACTATGTGCACATCGTCCAACCAGGTGTTGGCCATGGCATTGCGGCTCAGCGCGTTTTTCAGGACAATCTCTTGTTGCTGAACGTTGGTCTGGGCGAACAGGAGATCCTGTTTGCCGACCGAGACCTGAGCGGCGGCGCGGGTCACCTCCACCGCCGGCAGCGAGCCGATCTTGACCATCTTCTGGTCGTCGTCGTAGAGTTTCTGGGACGTCGCCAGAGCTTGTTCCTTGATGCGCACGGCATCCACGAAACTCACCAGGTCCCAATAGAGATTGAGAGCCGCGGAGACCGTGGTGGCCACTTGCAGCTTAAGCTGCAGGTTGGTCACTTTCATATTGTTCTTCGCAATCCGGATATCGCGGTTATTGACCCCTATATTGAATCCCTGCAGAAGATTCTGGGAGATCTGCAGATCCAGGAAGCCGGTGATGGACGGATTGAAAAGGGGCACCGCGCTGTTGAGCAGGCTGCGGTAGTCGTAAAAGGTAAATTGCGCGCTGGTGCCGGTGATGAACTGTTGGGCATACTGGAAGATATATTGCCGGTAGCTGTTGGTAAGGACGCTGGTCTGGTCGAACGACTCGTTGGTCAGCGGCGTGGTGAGGTGGCCGGTCGAAAAGCTGGCGTAGAGGCTCGGATCCAAGTTGGGAGGCACCGGTCCGATCTGACTTACAATGCCGCCGCCCGAACCCAGGCCGGCGCCCCCGGCAAGCCCGTTGGCGTTGACGCTGACTCCGGCCGTGCTGACGCTGGTAGGTCCGGCGGCGATGGGCGTGTCCACCGAGCGGAGAAACCCGCCCCCCTCGGACCGGCGCAGCACTTCCCGCGCCAGAAAGGGACTATAGCGTTGCACCGCGATGTCCAGGTTGTTCTCCAAAACCAGGGCGATCACGTCTTGTACGGACAGGTAGAGGTTGCCCGCCCGAACCAGGGATTCCAAACGGGGGGTGTTGCTCAAAGTGGCCGGCGCGACTCTGCGTTTCTCCAGGTGAAATGGCGTCAGGATGTGGCCGACCACCGGCGGCGGCTTGGGTGACTCAATGGAAACTTCAGACGATTGAGCGAAGACGATTGAAGTCGAGGCAACCCACAGCAGGGCTAGGCGATTTCGGAATGAGTACATTTTGTAGGTTTGTCATGGGCAATTCCCCTTCCACTGGTTTTTGGAGAGGCGGCACAGGTTGCGTGCGCTCCGGTGTCCGGTTTTGGGACCGGATGTTCGATTTCGATGGGACTTTGGCCATTTGCTGTGGGGCAGGTTGGTAACCTGCAGGCCGATTGTTAATCGGCCTTTCGCGAGCGAAGCTCGCGAACAGCGTCGGACCCCTGGTCAGACGGATGGACAGGCCAGGAGGCCTGTCCTGCTTCAGGGCATCCAGCGCCACGTGCCCGATGGCTTCGTCCACTTCCGAAGGCGCGCCGCTCACACCGAGGCCTCCGATAGTCTGGCCGTCGACCTGAATGGGCAGTCCGCCTTGATTGGGAAAAGCGTCGGGGAACGCCAGTACCGAGAGATCGCCGGTCTTGAGTTGGTCGGCGGCGGCCTTAGAGGGTTGCTTGTAAAACGCGGAGTGGCGCGCCTTCTTTTGGGCGAATTGAACCGTGTTCAATCCGGCGCCGTCAGCCTTCTGCAAGGAAGAGCAGGTTGCCGCCTTCATCGACGACGCAGATGGTCACCACCTGGACGTTTGCGCTTCTGGGCTTCCGCTTCGGCGGCGACCATGGTCTTGATGGCTGCGAGGTTCAGATAGCGGCTAATGCACAGGCGCAATTGCGTGCGGCACGGTATTCTGAAGGCATAGCTATGAATACACCTCTTTCCCGCCGAACGTTTCTGAGCGGCAGTGGGAGCCTGCTGGCCGCCCGCACCGTCCTGCTTGCTCCGCAGGGGCTGGGCGCGGCGTCCGGACCGGCGCCCGCCAGCGACCGTGTGCGGTTCGGCATGATCGGCATCGGCATGCAGGGTTCGGGCCTGCTGGGAACCGCGATTACACTGCCCGGTGTGGAGTGCGTCGCGGCCGCCGACCTTTACGATGGCCGCCATACACTGGCCAGGGAGATCACGGGGAATCCCACGCTCCCGACTACGCGCCGCTATCAGGAGTTACTGGACCGCAAGGATATCGACTGCATCGTGGCGGCGGTACCCGACCATTGGCACAAGCGCGTGGTGGTGGACGCCTGCAACGCGGGCAAGGATATCTATTGTGAGAAGCCGATGTCGCACGCCGCCGCGCAGGGATTCGATATGGCAGAGGCGGCCCAGAAGAACAGCCGCATCGTGCAGATCGGCTCGCAGCGGGTGAGCTCGGTGCTATGCGCTAAGGCTAGGGAGTTGTACAAATCCGGCGCTATTGGCGTAGTTGAGATGGTGGAACTGACACTCGGGCGCAACGATCCCACGGGCGCTTGGGAGTATCCGCCGCCGCTGGACCTCTCGCCGGCAAACCTGGATTGGGACACCTGGCTGAACGATGCGCCGAAGATTCCTTTCGACCCACTCCGCTTCGCGCGGTGGCGCTGCTGGAAGGAATATGGCACGGGCGTAGGGGGCGACTTGATGGTCCACCTGATCAGCGGCATGCTGTACACGCTGGGGTGGAACGAAGCGCCGCGCTCGGCTTCGGCGCTGGGTGGCATCCTCCGCTGGCCAGACGGCCGCAACATGCCGGACCTGCACGCGGTGCTATTCGACTATCACCGCACGCCGGTGTATGTTCGTCTGGGCCTGGGTACGGAGACGCCGGAACTGGCGCGCTTCATGGGGCCGAAAGGGATTCTGGACGCCAACGGGGGCGAACTGCGGCACTCGCCGCAACGGGGCGTGGATACCGCGCCCAGCTATTACTCCAGCGGCTTTCCAGCGAAGATGCGCGAGGCGTACGTCAAGCAGTGGGAGGCCGAGCATCCAGTCACGCCAGGGCGCGAGCCGCTGATGGACGATACGGTCTATAAGGGCAACGACTGGGACGACGTACGGCCCCATTTGTGGAACTTCTTCCAGGCGGTGAAGAGCCGCAAACCGGTGGCGGAGGATGCGGTCTTCGGCAACCACGCCGCGATTGCTTGTCACATGGCCAACGAGTCGTACTTCCGGAAGAAGACCGTTTACTGGGATGAGGCGGCGCGGCGAATTAGTGAGGAGTGAGATGGAGGGCGGACTTCAGTCCGCGCGGGGCTTTAGCCCCGCTGGTTAGGCGAGGGCCAGATTGGCGCGCGCGGGGAGGGTGAGGTCGTCGAATTGTTTGCGCGCGAGGCGCGGGAAGGCGGCGGCGGCGATCATGGCGGCGTTATCGGTGGAGAGGCCGGGCGAGGGAAACAAGGCGGGGCAGGGCAGGCGGGCGTCGCGCGCGGCGGCGCGCAAGCCTGAGTTACAAGCCACTCCGCCGGAAACGATCAGGGTGCGGGCGCCGATGCTATCGGAGGAAGCGGCAGCGCGCCGCAGCAGTTCCTCGATGACGGTGCGCTGGAAAGACGCCAGCAGGTCGCGGGTGGTTTGCGGAGTGACGGCGAGCCACTCGTCGAGCGATGGATGGGGAACCCCGCGCAGCAGGTCGCGGCGCGTTCCAATTTCGGCGGCGAGATCGTGGCTTTCAACCCAGCGCAGCACCGCCGTCTTCAGGCCGCTGAAGCTGAAATCGAGCGCGTTGCCCTTC
>Ga0187847_10003134_pt1 | contig 12833 bp, 12 predicted proteins | sample June2016WEW_4_10_FD_132458 | JGI IMG/M metagenome (GOLD analysis project Ga0187847, IMG submission 132458) | Peatland microbial communities from SPRUCE experiment site at the Marcell Experimental Forest, Minnesota, USA - June2016WEW_4_10 | ecosystem: Environmental > Terrestrial > Soil >...
AACGTGGGTCAATAACGGGGATCGGCACGGCCGAGCGGTGCGCTCCGCAAACTTCCCGCCGTGACCGCAAATGGAAAGGCCGCTTGCGGCCTGGTTTCGCATTCTTTTGCTGTGCGACGAAAATCCCAAGCGAAACGGTATGCTGATCCGCGAATCTCCGACTCAGTCTTGGCGGACTCGAGGGTCGGATAAACCCTGTCGACGGACACTCACTTTGGATAGTACTCGTTGACAACCCTCATTATCTTCCGAGTGAAATCAATGCTATCCGTCCGCTTCTCGGTACTATCGTAAGTACTATTAGCTTGCAAGCAATGCAACTCTGGAGTGTAATGATTGTGGAGGCTATGGTGCGGATTCAGCAATGTCTGCAGCGGTTCTGGCGCGGCGAAGATGCGCAGGACCTGGTTGAATACACCCTCATCCTGGCCATCTTTGTCCTCAGCTGCTTCAGCATATTCGGAATGTTCACGCCCTCGATACACGGTATGTGGTCGACGAGCGGTTCAGCGTTGGGCTCGGCCAATTCCTTCGCGAGTTGAGCAACCGTCAAAGATTCGTTTCGTCGTCTTTTCGGATGCCGGGTTGCGTCTAGAATATAGTACGTAGCCGAATCCATGAAGACTCCTGTATTGTCCCTGCTTCCCCTATTCCTTTTGAGTGCCGGCAGCAATCTCGACCCCAACGCGGTGGTGGTGTTGGCGCGCCAGGCGCCGGCGGAATTCGCCTCGGACGCGCTGATCCGCCTGGCTTCCAACGAAAAGATGAACCCTCGCGAACGAGTGGGATTGTTGACCGAGGCATTCCAGCGGGCCGCCGGCGCCCAGCATCCCCTCAAGCTCCGGGCCTCGATCACGCGCAGCGGCACCACGGGGGGATATCTCGATCACGCTTACCAGCAGGACCTCGACGGTCTTTCCCTGCGCCTGCGCGCCATCGACCGGATGCTGGGTCTCGATAGCGGGAAGGCCATCAAGCTGTTTCTCACCATTCCCCGCCCCGAGGTTCCGCGCATCCGGTGCGAGGAGATCGTGGTCTATGATGTGGGGCGCTATTACGAAGTGCTGGCCGCGGTCGCCAAGATGCGGCCCCACGAAGCGGCAAAACTGCTAAAGGACCGCATTGGTCTAACCTCACCAGCCCAGATTGGGCCGGTCGCGAGCCTGCTCCAGCAAGCTCCGCTGAAGGATGCCGAATTACAGGCCTTTACTCTGTCTTTGGCCGCGAGCCTGAAGGAGGTTTCCGGCGACGACCGCTCGTTCACCTACTACGTGGGGATGACAGGACCCCCGATTCTAGGCCTGATCGAGGCGCTGAAGGGCCGCCATCTTTCGCCGCTTCCGCTGGCGGAGGCGTACCGCCTCTACCTGGTTCACCATCTAACGGGCGACCGTTGCGCGGATGACGACCTGGTCAACAACGGCCCTCCTTCGATCAACCTGATGACCGGCCGGCCGAACGATCTACTCGGCTGGGGCGCCGCCGTATTCTTCGCCGAGAAAATCGTGATGCCGCCCCTTAAGCCCCTCTCAGAGCAGGAGACGACGCCGCACACGCTGGAGGGCTTTGCCGCCGGCCTTCGCTCCTGCCAGGATGCCCAATGCCAGAACGTAAGCCTGCGTTTACGGGAACTGGCGTTTACTCCCGACGGGCAGCCGCTGGTTGAATCGCAGCACGAGACCGATGGCTGGCGCGTGCGCCTGCAGGGAGTATTGGACGCGATGGATGCCTGGCAACCAGGCAGCGGGCAGGCCGACGAGGTGTTTCGCGATAAGACGTGGGTGTACAACAATCTGTTTTCGATGAGCCCCGGCCAGAGCCGCGAGCGCGTGGTGCACTCCTGGTTGAACTACCTGAAGCAGACTCGCGCTACGGTGAGCGACCGGGAGCAGTGGTTCCTTCCGGTGAGCACGCTGATTGGCCGGCTGGCTCTGGACCGAACCAACACCAAGCTGGCGGAACAACTGCGGCAGCAGGACGACCCCGTGATCGCGCTCTACGCGCAACTCGAGACGGTGGATCCGCGGCCCGCCCAGATGATTCTGTCGCTGCTCTAAAGGCCGCGTCTAGAGGACGTCGGCGAATCCGCGTTTCATGTGGCGAAAGAACAGGCCGCCGACCAGAAACGCGGCGGCGCCGAACGCCGTCAGGATGGCAAGCTCACGAGCCGGGAAGACGCCGCGCAACAGGATGGCACGGTACGCTTTCACGGCGTAGAAAAGCGGGTTCGCAACCAGCAGCCAGTGAGCCCAGTGGGGAAACTGGCTCTCCGCGATCATGACCGGCGTCAGCCAGAACCAGAAGGTGAGCGCGACGCTCAAGAGCTGGGCCGTGTCACGCAGGAACACGTGAAGGCTCGCTGCTACCCAGCCGAACCCAATGGCCAGCAGGCCGATCGAGAAAATGTAAACCGGCAGCAAGAGCACCAACACACTCAGACGATGCGCCGCCAACGCTGCCACGACTGCCACCAACACCAGGGCCAGCACGTGGCTGATCACCGCCGACAGGAACACCGAGACGGGAATCAACTCAGATGGGAATACCGTTTTGGTGATCAGGTTGGCCTGCTCGATTACGCTTGAGGCGGACCGCTGCAGAGTCTCGCTGAACAGCAGCCACGGCAGCATGCCTGCAAACAGAAATAAGGCGTAATACCTGGTGCCCTCGCCAGCCGGCAGCGGCACCTTCAGACACACGCTGAAAACGAACCACCAGCTCATGAGCAGCACCAGGGGATGAATCAGAGCCCAGACCCAGCCGATGATGCTTCCGACAAAGCGCTGTTCAAAGTCGCGGCGGACCAATTGAAACAGGAGGCTCCGTCTTCCAACCAGGTTTCGAAGAAAGAAGGTTCCAGGGACTCGCCGTGCCACGTAGAAATTGGACAATACCATATTTTTCAATAACTTGCAAGGAGCACGCAAGGCTTGACAAGCCCTGGAGCGGCTGTTACAGTATGAACTTCGCTCTCTTGATAGTATTTCCTAGTTGTCCCACTGGGCTTTGCGGATAAATCCTCCGAATCTCACAGGGCCCGGCCGGAGAAGACTTGTGAAGCAGGAATACTTTGTCGTGGTGCTGGCTCACTCGCTCCGCGGCAGACTTCGCCGTATTCATATTCCGCACCAGGCTGTCTATGCCATCCTTGGGTTAGCGCTGCTGGGTTGCTTCTCTGTTTTCGGTTTCGTCGCCAGTTATGCGCGCATGGCGTGGAAGGTTGCCAACTACAATGCGCTGCGGCGTGAAGCCGACACGCTGCGCACGCGCTACCAGAACCTGCAAAAAGTGGTGAATCAGACTGACCAGCAACTGGCCAGCCTGGAAATCTACGCCCAGGAAGTTTCGATCGCCTACGGCATCAAGCAGAAGCTGGAGGGGCCGTCGGACATTTCAGGCGAAGGCAAGCTGACTCCGAGCTTTGCCGAGAGCGTGGAGGAGTACAATTTTCTGCGCAGCGCGAATGCGATGGAATTGCACCACGACCGCACGCGCTGGATTCAGCCGGCGAACGCGCGTCCCAGCATCTGGCCGGTGGCAGGCCGCCTGACGGGGGCCTTCGGCGGCAGATTGGACCCCTTCTCGGGTGAGGGAGCGTTCCACACCGGCGTCGATATTTCGGCACCGATTGGCGCCGCGGTCCGGACGACGGCCGATGGAGTGGTGCTGAAGGCTTCGTGGGAAGGCGGATATGGCCTCATGGTGGAGGTGGATCACGGCGGCGGGGTTCGCACTTACTATGCTCACCTCTCGCGCACATTCGTACAGACCGGGCAGGCTGTCCGTCTGGGCGAGGTTGTCGGCGCGGTGGGCGCTACCGGTCGCGTGACAGCGCCGCACCTGCATTACGAGGTGCGCATCGGCGGCGCACCCATTAATCCCTATGGCTATCACCTAGCCAAGTCCGGGCTTTACCAGCAGGTATCGCGCAGCGAATTTCCTTTCTAGCTGACGGCCGTTGGCGGTTGCGATCGCCGCGGACCACTTCCCTGACGGTCGTGGCTCAGACGGTTTTCGCGGTACGCTGATTCTCATATGCGCATCCTGATTCTGGCAACCGCTCTGGCCGCGGCCGCCTGCGGGCCCGCCACCGAAGCGGGCGGCATTCCCGAGTACTCTTGCCAGGTTGTTCACACGTACCCGCACGACAACACCGCATTCACGCAGGGGCTTTTCTACCTCAACGGATTCCTCTACGAGGGGACCGGGCTGAACAACCAGTCTTCCATTCGCAAAGTGAAACTGGAGACGGGTGAGGTTCTGGAAAAGCGGGATGTGCCAGGGCAGTATTTTGGCGAAGGCATCGTGAATTGGAAAGACCACCTGATCGAGCTCACCTGGCAGGCGCGCGAGGGATTCATCTACGACCTTGGCACCTTCGAACTGCGCAGCAATTACCATTATCCGGGCGAAGGCTGGGGCCTCACGCAGGATGGCAAGCGGATCATCATGAGCGATGGGACTCCGCAGCTCCGCTTCTGGGACCCGGAAACCCTGACGGAGATCAGCCGCATCACCGTGACGGCCGATGGGCAGCCGGTCAAGGACCTGAACGAGCTGGAATGGGTAAAGGGTGAGGTCTACGCCAACGTGTGGCAGACGGACCGGATTGCGCGCATCGACCCGAAGAGCGGCCATGTGGTGGGGTGGATTGACTGCGCCGGGCTGCTCAGCCCGACCGACCCGGTGGGAGGCGAAGGGGCCGTGCTCAACGGGATCGCTTACGACGACGCCGCCGACCGCCTGTTCGTCACCGGGAAGCTGTGGCCAAGACTTTTTGAAATCAAACTGGTGAAGAGAAGCGCACGGTAAGCGGCCGGAACCGGCGCCTATGGCGCCCTACGCGACATTCGGCAGTAAGAATTGGGCGGGATGGCTGGCGGTGCGGGCCACGGCGCCGCGACTCAAGATCAGTCATTCAGGAGCACGATTTTCCCTTCCACTGAGCCCCCGGCTAGAAGTTCAAGGGCCTTTCTCGCATCCAATAGCGGGAACGTGCGGGCAACCAGCGGATTAATCTTCTTCTCCCCGAGGAGGGAGAAGATCTTGGGAAGGTCTTCTCGCAGTAGTTGTGGCTTCTTCCGATAGAGCATCGTGATGCCAGAGAATTTGCCGCGCCGGCCACGCAGGCGCGCCCCGAGCAGAATGTTGGCGAACATGGCCAGTTGGGAAACCGTTCCGGAGGCGCCCATGAAACCAAATCCGACCAACGTCCCTCCCCGCCGGAGCGCACCTATGCACCGGCCGATGTCGGCACCACCGACGGCGTCGAACACGTAGTCGACGCCCTGAGGCTGCAGGGCGCGCATGAGACGATCAATCGACCCCGACCGATAATCGATCGGCGTCGCACCGAGCGAGCGCAATGTGTCGTGCTTCTGTGCGGAAGCTGCTCCATAAGTCGTCACGCCAGCCAGCCGTAGGAGTTGCAGCGCGGCAGTGCCAACGCCGCCCGCGGCACCGGTAACGAGCGCCGTGTGGCCGGGCTGAACTTTCGCGACCCGATGAATCATTTGCCACGCGGTGATGTAGTTTAGGATCACCGCGGCCGCGTCGCGATCGGAGACGCCATCGGGGACAGGCAGGAAGTGCCCGGCCTCGCGAACAAGAAGTTCCGCGAAGCCCCCGTACACGGTGAGCGCAGCCACACGATCACCCACTTCGAAACCGGTGACGCCAGTGCCGACCGCATCCACTACCCCGGCGATCTCGTAACCAGGCACCAAAGGTATCTTCGGCGCGTACCGATACCTTCCGGCCAACATGACCAGGTCCGTCGAGCCCACCCCAGCAGCGCGCACCCGCACGCGCAGTTGCCCTGGGCCAGGAGGATCAACCGGCAACTCGACAACATGGAGCGCCTCCGGCCCTCCTTTATTCGTCAACATCACTGCGCAATACGTTGCCGCCATGCGCATACTCTCCTCGCAATGAAGCGTGCGCGGTACGTGGTAATCCGTGGCGCCCCGCCGTCAAACGATGGCCTATGGCCAGCGGGAGGCCCATGTCGCTAGATGGGCGCGCATCTGTCAGGCAAGACCTGGGAGTAATATCCTGTATCCTCAATGCATGCTGTTTCCAGGCTTTCCCGGAGTCGCAACGGCAGTGGGGCTGTTCGCGCTGGTATGGTTCATTATTTATCTACAGAGCAAGGGCAAGCCGGTGGTCTTCGATCCCGGAGGAAAACATGGCGAGTTTGGCAAGAGACTGCTTCCCATGTACTTAGATATTACGAAATTTGTCCTCGGGCTGGCGGCAGGTAATGTGGTCAAAACATCACTACCTGGCGGCAGGGTCGATCGTGCTGCTTGTCGGCTCACTGAATTTCAATCAGTCAAGCGGTCGCTCGCTCAAGCCGTTCGCGTCGCCTTTGTTCCTGGTAGCGATGAGCATCATCTACGGGGTGCTCTTCATGATCCTGCTAGCCGTGAATTATGAGCATCACTTACACCATCCCAATGATCCGGGTTCCTATACGCGATTCAAGTACACGCGAAACCAGTCGCTAGGGTTCGGCGCGCTCCTCTGTTTCTGTATCAGTTACATCTGGCTGATCGCCGCAGCGACCAGGTAAGGGGCCGACAGCCCGGCCTCTGAGCTGTGATAGGCTCGAGCAACGGCTCGCCTTCTTGACCGCAATAGAACTAGTAGTTGGGGCGTGCCGCCGATCTTTCCACGCCGGCTCCGTGCTCAAAATCGATCGTTCAGGCTCCGTGAAGGCGACGCAATTGGGAGAATGACGGATGGTCTGGCACTTCGCCGACGGAGTTCCGGCATCGCGATTGCGATAGCTGCGTCAACAGGGATAGGCTTGTGAGCGACGTGTGGAGGCTCAAGAAACTCCGGTTCCCGGCCGCCGTTCTGATTCTGGCGGTGGGCGCTTTGGCCGCCTATCTGGTCCGCGGAGGATTTCATCGATTCCCGGTCACGGCATATCGAGTTCCTCGCGCGGCATTCACCAGTTGGAACGACGTGCTGGCGCATCCGCGCGACATTTCCTTAACTACTTTCCAAACTGGCGTTGTCCACATGGACGCTTGTCTGAACCTCGACCCTGCGAGCCCGAAACAGGCCGACTGCGATCATACGCCGCGCGATCTCGCCGTGCTCGTTCACTGGGTGCACCATCCCAGCCGCGGAGACTTCCTGATCGACACAGGCTTTGACAGCTCCTTCGCGAAATATCCGCCATACGGCAATTACACCGAGGCGATGAGGTTGTTCAATTGGTTCAACGGCGTGACCAATCGGCAGGAGGCGGGTACGGATCTGGCAGCGCAACTGGCGCGGCTGAATGTTCGCCCGAAGGCGGTGTTCTTCACACATTTCCATCCGGACCACACCGGGGGCGTTCCCGCACTCGGGCCGCAGACCGAGTTTATTTTCGGCAAGGCGGAAGCCAGCTTTTTGGCACGAGCCGCTGTCGCGAACCACTTTTCAGGCAAGTCGAAGTTTTTCAGCATCGATTTTCCGGCCGCGCCTAGGATGGCCCCTCTCGGGCCTAGCGTGGATCTCTTTGGCGACGGATCCTTCTGGGCGATCTCGGTGCCCGGCCACACGGACGATGACATCGCCTATCTGATCAACGGCGCAACACCCGTTCTATTGACTGGCGACGCGAGCCACTTCTCCTGGGGGTTCCAGAACGGCGTCGGGCCTCGTGGTTGGAATCAAGCGGGAACCGCTCGCGGCCGCGTAAGCCTGGAACAACTGCGGGCCTTCGCGAGAGCTTACCCGACCGTAAGCCTCATCTTCGGACACGAGGCCACACGCTAAGCGATATCCGGCAGGAGAAATTCGGCGGGTTTGCCGGCGGCACGGGCCACGGCGGCGGCGGCGATGTATCCGCTGCGCACAGCGCCCTCCATGGTGGCGGGCCAGCCGGTGTTGGTCCAGTCGCCGGCGAGAAAAAGGTTGGCGACACTGGTTGCGGCCGGCGGCCGGAGAGCCTCAGTGCCGGGTGCGGCCGAAAATGTAGCGCGCTGCTCCTTGACGACGTGGGCCCGCACCAGGGTTGCCTCGCGCACGCGGGGAAAATACAGGCGCAGATCGCCCAACGCGATGTCGATGATATCCTCGCGCGACACGGTGGTCAGATCGCGCGAAGCGCTGACCACCAGTTGCAGATAACGCCCACCGTCCTTATTGAACATCCATTGCATGGTGCGGTCGAGGAGCGTGGCGTGCGGCAGGGTAGTGACTTCGCGGTCAAACCACAGGTGGACGCCGGTGATCGGCGAATGCTCAAAAGCAGGAGCGGGAAGCCCGAGGGCCGGCAACTTCTCAAACGGCAGCGCACAGATCGAGAAGTCGGCGGTTTTCCGCCCGCCCGCGACCACGAAGCCGCTCGCGTCGATGGATTCCACCGGAGCCCGAACATGAATCCGCACCGACGGCAGCCGTTGCCAGGCATCGGTTCCGTAGAGCTGGGCCAACGGCACCGAAGAGACACCCATTTCGTAGGCGTCGGCGCGGGCCAGGAAACCCAGCCAGAAGACCTGGAATCCGTGACGGGCCGCCATCGAATCCAGGTCCTCATTCACAGCGCTGACCAGCACCTGGCGCCAGAAGCGATCGATGGCGCGGGGTGTTTGCCTCTTTTGCAGCAGCCAGTCGCGCATGCTGATGCGGTCCAGATCGAGCCGCCGGGTCCGCTCGCGGCGAATCGCCCAGATTCCGCGGGCGATGGCCAGTTTGTCGCCGGCATCCAGGCATTTCAGCTTGAGAAACGCGCCGGCAAAGTGAAAGGGCGCTGGCAACCGGCCGCGACGCAGAACTGACGCCCGCCCGCCCGGTTCCAGGAAGATGACTTCGCGGTAGAAGCGGATGCGTTCGCGAACGCCCAGCCGCGTATAAAAGTCGAGCAGATTGACGCAGCACCGCAGCAGAATGTGCTGGCAGTTGTCGATGGTCTCGGATTCGCCTTCGGCCCCCGGCAGTGTGTAGGAGGTGGCGCGGCCGCCCAGAAATGGGCGCGCTTCAAACAGATCGACATCGAAACCGGCGCCACCGAGCGCGGCCGCAGCGGCCAGGCCTGCCAACCCGCCGCCGGCAATCAGTACTTTGGTCATGAGACGTTAGACCGGCGATCGCCTCAAAGGGTAGCGGCTCCGCATGGAACCTATTCTCGCACCGCCGGTGCCCACCGGCATATCGCGACGGCTAGGCTGTCTGGCCCCTGGCCATCATCTGGATCAGCGAGAAGGTAGCTCCCTGCGCGTCGTTCATCACAGCGAACCGGCCCACGTTGGGGATATCGGTCGGCGGCACGCAGACGGTGGCGCCCAGTTCCTTGGCTTTGGCCGCGCGCTCATCGCAATTGGCCACCGTGATGTAAATCATCCAATGCGGCGGCACGCCCTGCCATTCCGGCCCCCGCATGGGCATCATGCCGCCAAAGTGGGTCTCGCCGTTGATCCATTCCACGTACTCTGCGGTTTCCACGCCAGTATCCGGATGCGTTTTCCATCCAAACAGGCCCGCGTAAAAAGCCACGGCTCCGGCCACGCTGGGCGTGTGCAGCTCCGGCCACATGACCCGTCCCAGCGGACCGCCGTGGGTGGCCCCGATGTGGCTCCGGGCTTGCCACAAAGAGAACATGGTGCCTTGTGGATCCTGGATCACCGCCATCCTGCCAACTTCCATGACGTCAAAAGGCGGAGCGATGAGCTTGCCGCCCAGCGGTTCAACTTTCGCCGCCGTCTCATCGGCACTGGTCACCGAGAAATGGATCCCCCAGTGCGGCGGCATTCCCGGGTGCGCCGTGTGAACGGCGGCCACATCATTGCCGTCCATCTGGAACATGGTGTAGACGCCGCCGGGAATCGGGAAGTCCACCGTGCTCCAGCCAAACAGCTCGCAATAGAGTTTTTTGGCGGCCTCCAAATCGGTGGTGGCGAGTTCGGACCAGCAAAACGAACCCGGCGGGTAGCTTTCAATGCGTGCCATGTGTCGACTCCTCGGTGCGACTGATTATACTCCGAGGAGGCCCGGATCGAGCGTAAAAAACTGCATTGCCTTCCGGTGTACCGGAGTTGAAACCAAATCTACACATTCCCGGCTACAGGACAATCTTCTGCCCGGTCCGGCAGGAGCGGTAGATGGCGTCCACAACTTCGAGCGCCTGGTAGCCTTCCTCTCCGGATACGCGCGGCTGGCGGCCCTGCCGGATGGCGTCGCCGAAATCGAGAAACTGGCGCTCGAAAGAATCCAGTGAGATCGCCATCGGGTCGGATGCTCCGGAGGCAACCGACTTGGAGACCGGCGGCGGATCGCCGGAGTCGTCCGCCACGTCCCAGGTGGTGAGCTTATCGCCGGTGATGATCGCGGTCCCCCGGCTGCCATGGATCTCGATGCGCTCCGGGTAGCCCGGGCGGAACGCCGTTGCCGCCTGGATCACACCGGTGGCGCCGCTGGCATAGGTGACGACCGCGTTCACCACGTCTTCGGATTCGATCTTATGCACCGCACCCAGTTGCCACACTGCGCACAGCTCCCTCACCGGACCGGCCAGCCAACGTAGAATGTCGACCTGGTGGATGGCCTGATTGATCAGAGCTCCGCCGCCCTCGGTCTGCCAGCTCCCCTTAATCGGCCGCGCATAGTATTCCGGCGGGCGATACCACTTGGTGTAGCCGTCCAGCTCCAGCAGCTTTCCCAGCCGGCCGGCCATGAGAGCGCGGGAGACAAACAGGCTGGAGTCGTCGAAGCGGTGCTGGCTGACGACGCCCAGCAGGATGCCGGCGCTGCGTGCCGTTTCGATCATGCGGCGCGCGTCTTCGAGATTGGTCGATATCGGCTTCTGTACCTGCGCGTGCTTGCCGGAGAGGGCGCAGGCTCGGACGGCTTCGAGGCGGAAGTCCGGAAACGTGCAGACGTCCACGTAGTCGACCTCCGGGTGGCGGCAAACTTCCTCATAGCTGGGAACAAACTCCGCGCCGCATTCCTCCGCGAAGCGGCGGCCGGCGGCTTCGTATATGTCGGTGCAGACAGTCAGCCGGTAGCCGATCTTCCGGTAGACCTGCGCGTGCAGCCGCGAAATCGCCCCTGTGCCGATCATTCCCACTCGCATAGAACGACCATTCTAGCCGCTGAGGGCCGACCCTGTTCGGATGCGCGGCGGTAGCGTCGGGCGGGAGATCCCGTCTCTCCGCCCGCCTCACCTCGAAGGTATACACCAAGTTACGATGGTGGCAGGAGCCTTGGTCCCGCTATGTCGCGGCTCGATCGCTATCTCGCATTCGCCGAATCGCATCGCATGGTGATCACGGCTGCAGCGGCCGTGATGATCGCAGCCATCGCCTGGCTGGACTGGTTCGTGCCCGACAGCTCGATGGGGTTTCTGTACCTGGTCCCGGTTCTGGTCAGCGCGGCGGCGCTGAGCAACGGCGAGATCCTGCTGGTGGCGTTGATTTGCGGGTACCTGCGGGAGATTCTCGACCCGCTGCAGGGCGTCGATCGAGCCACCGGCTGGCGACTGCTGGCCGCGCTCAACCCGGGCAACTGGCCGACGGGCGGGTTTGGCCGTCTGATCGTCGCGGTCACCGGCTTTGCGATGACAGGATTTTTCGTCGTCGGATTGAACCGGCGGCGGCGCACGCTGCAGGGCCACTTGGCGGAGCGCGAGACTCAGATCCGCCTGCGGCAGGAAGCGGAAGAACGGCTGCGGGTGCTGATCGACACCAGCCCCCTGGCAATCCTGACGCTCGACGCGCAAGGTTCGGTGATCCTGTCGAATGAGTCGGCCCGCGAACTGCTCGGATTCGAAGAGGGGCAAACGATCGCAGGCTTGGCCGTCGAACCTTACCTGCCGATCCTGAAGCGCATGCTGCGGAGCGACCTCGCCGGCGGCTACATGCGCACGGGAGTGGAATGCAAGGGACAACGGCGGAGTGGCGAAATCTTCCAGGCGCACGTATGGCTTTCCACTTACGCTGCTTCCGATGGACCCGGCCTGGCCGCCGTGATCTGGGACGCATCCGAGAACCTGAGGGATCGCGAGGACGCCGGTTTCGATTCGATGATGGCCACTTCGCGAGTGGTCATCGGCGCCATGGCGCACGAGATCCGCAACCTGGCTGCGGCGGCATCCACCGCTCACGCCGCGCTGGCCGCGGACGGAGTTCCAGCCGCCGGCAACCAGCACTACCAGGTGCTGGGAACGCTGCTGCAGGGTTTGGAAAGAATCGCGTCCTCGGGCTTGCGGGCGCCTGCCGCGCGCGGCCGCGCGGTCTCGGACCTGGGGACGGTACTGGACGAGGCCCGCATTGTGATCGAACCTCCGCTGCGCGAGGATGGAATCAATATCACCTGGAACGTCGAGCCAGGCCTGCCACTGGTGGAGGGAGACCATCAGGGACTTCTCCAGGTCTTTGTCAACCTGGCGCGCAACAGCCGGCAGGCGATGCAAAACAGCCCGCGCCGCGAGTTGCGCATTTCGGCCGCGCAAGAGAACGACCTGGTGGTGGTACGCTTTCGCGACACCGGGCCGGGCGTGGCCCATCCCGAGGAATTGTTTCGCCCGTTTCAGCCCACCGCCGATTCGCTCGGCCTCGGACTTTACATTTCGCGCGCCATCCTGCGCGCGCACGGCGGGGGGCTGCGCCACGAGCCGCAAAGCGACGGATGCTCGTTTGCCGTGGATCTCTGGCCGGCGGAGAACCGCGCGGAGGTAGCATGACGGAAATTGTTCATGGGAGCATTCATGCCTTGCTGATCGATGACCATGCGCTGTTCCGGGAGGCGGTGGCCGGCGCCTTGCACGCCACGCCTGATCTTCGCGTAGAGCACTGTGGCAGCATCCGCGAAGCCCTGCCTATACTCGAGCGAGACCA
>Ga0187847_10003138_pt1 | contig 12820 bp, 10 predicted proteins | sample June2016WEW_4_10_FD_132458 | JGI IMG/M metagenome (GOLD analysis project Ga0187847, IMG submission 132458) | Peatland microbial communities from SPRUCE experiment site at the Marcell Experimental Forest, Minnesota, USA - June2016WEW_4_10 | ecosystem: Environmental > Terrestrial > Soil >...
GAGTGGTATCTGCGCGGCCTTACCGCCAAAGGCCAGAAGGTTGGCTCGCGGGAATGTGAGGAAGGCAAGGTATTTCTCGAGAGCAACACCTGGGCGGTCGTTTCCGATGCAGCCTCCACCGAGCGCGGCAGGTCCGCGATGGATGCTGTCGACGAGCATCTTTTCTCCGAGTATGGCATTCATCTGGCGTGGCCGGCCTTCTCAAAGCCCAATGACGATATCGGCTTCATGGGCCGCGTCTACAAGGGCGTCAAGGAGAATGGGGCCATCTTCAGCCATCCAAACCCTTGGGCTGTTATCGCGGAGTGCAAGCTGGGCCGGGGCGAGCGCGCCATGAAATTTTACGACTCGTTACTGCCCTGCAATCAAAACGATAAGATCGAAACGCGCGAGGCGGAGCCTTATTCCTATTGCCAGTTCATCATGGGCAAGGATCACACCGCATTTGGGCGCGCGCGGCACCCGTGGCTCACGGGCAGCGGGGGCTGGAACTACACGGCCGCGACGCGCTGGATACTCGGCGTGCGGCTGGGCTTCGATGGCCTGATCGTGGATCCCTGCATCCCCGCCGATTGGAGGGAGTTCAGCGTCACGCGGCAGTGGCGCGGTGCGACATTCGAGATCGCAGTCAAGAATCCGAATGGCGTTCAGAAGGGCGTGGCCAGCGTTACCCTCAACGGAAAGCCTGTGCATGGGCCAATCGCGCCGCAGCCTGCGGGATCGGTCAACGCAATTGTAGTGACGATGGGGTGATGCCGCAGCCGCGCGTCGCGGCGGGACACGGAACGAATTCTGGAGATCTTTGCCATGCTTGGATTGTTTCTTTCACGCCAATGCCGGGTTGCTGTGCTGAGTGTGTTGGCCATTGTTGGTTGCGGCACGCAGTCATTTGCTCAACAGCAAACTCACGGCAAGATTTTGGGCGGCTGGTTCGAAGAGTGGAACATTCATTACTCCGGCCGCAACATTGCGGATCTCGAAAAAAACGGCGTGGCCGATCGCATCACCCACCTCTTCTATGCCTTTGGCGACGTGACCGCGACCGCGGCGCCCAATTGCGCCATTGCCGATCCAGCCGACGCCTATCAGGACTCGTCCGTTCCCAGCGTGAGCGGCAAGCCTTACGCCGCGCCGCTCTTTGGGAATTATGGCGCGATCCAGCAGCTTAAACAGCTTCATCCCCGCCTGCAAGTGGTGATCTCGCTGGGTGGACAAGCGGGCAACAATGCCGGCTGGGTAACCGCCGCCGCAAGTCCCGCCGGCCGCGCCGCGCTTGCCTCTTCGTGCATCGATCTGTTTATCAAAGGCAACATCGCGCCAGGCGTGCAGGCTCCGGGGCTCTTCGACGGCTTCAATCTCGACTGGGAGTATCCGGCCGTATCGGACAAGGATAATTTCACCGCGCTGCTGAAGGAGTTTCGCGCGCAGCTCAATGCACTGTCGAAGACGACAGGAAAGAAATACTCCCTCTCGTTCGATTCGCCGGCTGGCCCGAAGAACTATGTCAACATCGATCTGAAGGCTGCCGCCGCGCAAGTGGACTTTCTCACCATCGACGGCTACGACTATGCGGGAACGTGGGACACGCAAACGAACGAGCAATCCCCGCTGTACGATACGGCCGAGAACCCTTTGCGCGCACAGGCTTTCAGCATCGACGAGACGGTCATGGCCTATCTCAAGGTCGGCGTTCCCGCTGCCAAGTACACCATGGGCTTTCCGGCGTATGCCACCGGCTGGACGGGCGTCGCTAACGTGAATCATGGCTTGTATCAGAGCCCGAAGGCTGTTTCTCCGGTTCTGCTGGCCGACGGATCGGGCAGCTGTCCGAGTCCGGCCAGCACCCCTCCGTCGCCGGGTTGCGACACTCTGCTGACTCCGGGATTTCTGACCTACGCCACGATCGAGAATCTCATCGGCAAGAATGGGTACATCGCCTGGTACGATGCCGCAAGAGTCGAAGCGACGCTCTACAATCCGGCCACCGGAACCTTCTATAGCTACGACGATCCCACTTCGGTGGCTGCGAAGATGGCTTACATCAAGAAGCACAAGCTGGGCGGCGCATACGTGTGGGCGCTGAATCACGATGACGCCGGCGCATCCCTGACAAAGACAATTGCCGCTGGGCTCAAGTGATCGAGAGACGACGCGCGCGAGCGCGATCAGGAGAAGTCGTCGATTACCGGCTTGATCACCAGTTCCGGAACGTGGGCGCGAGGGGGTAGCTTCACCAGCAGGCGCACCACATCGGCAATCTCCTGTGGCTGAAGAATCATCTCGCGGCGGCCATCGCTGGCAGGCGCGCCCAGCCGGTCGGCGCGCGCGTCCAGCAGCGGCGTATTCACTTCGCCGGAGTAGATAACAGTGGAGCGTATCCCACGTCCGCGCTCCTCGCGGCCGATACTGATTCCCAGAGCGGATTGGGCAAATTTAGCGGCGGAATACGCTGCGCCGGTTACGGTATTCGCGCGCAATCCCGCCAGAGAGGAAATCTGCACGATCAGGCCGCCTCCGCGCGCGCGCATCGACGGCAGCACGAAGTGAATCGCATTGAAGGCCGTGGTCAGATTGGCGGCGATGACCTGGTCCCAGTCGGCGGGGTCGAGCGAACGCAGGCTGCGCTGGCGCACATTCATTCCGGCTGCGCAGATGAGTACATCGATGTAATTCATCCGCGCCAGAGCGGCTTCGACCATCGCCTGCGCCTGAGCGCGGTCGGTGAGATCGCAGGTCAGCACAAGCGCGTCCTGCGCCGCGGCTCCCAACCCGCTCCGCGTGGCCTCGATATTCGCGATGTTGCGGCCCACAAGCGCCAGGGCGTATCCCTCCTCGGCAAGCATCGATGCGATCGCGCGGCCTAACCCGCCGCTCGCGCCCACAACCACCGCAGTCTTCTCAGCCATCCTGGAAGTCTCCTGTTTGTGCAATCATAAGCGCAAAGTGCGCCAGCGGACGCCTCGCTATGCCAGATCCACTATATACAGAGAAATCCATCCCGGAACCTGGGCGAATCCCGGCACACGCTTCACCAGCGTTGCGCCGGCGGACTTGATGATCTCTTCCCACTGCGCGACAGTCCGCAACGGACCTTGGCGTGAGATGGGATGAATAAAGGAGTAGTCGAGCTGAGCGAAAGTGCGCGGCGGATTGGCGTTGAGCGCAACTGGATCGGCTCTTTCTCCCTCCAGCATAAGCAGTTTCCGCCCTGGGAATTGGGCCACCATCTGCGCAATCGCCGCGCGAATCGCTTCCTGCCCTCCACGGCCGGCAAATTCATGAAGAAGATACATTGCCGTTATGGTATCCACCTTGTCGAGAATGTTCTTATCGATCGTCATCGGTTCGGCGGAAAGCTTGGTGTGGAAGAATGACAGGCGGTCGTCGACGCCGGATTTCCCGGCATTCAGACGTGCTTTTGCGATGGCGTCGCCATTCATGTCGACGCCGATTCCTCCGCCTTCCGGCCATCGCAGCACCAACTGGGTCAGAAAATCGCCGGCGCCGCATCCGATATCCATCACATACGAGCCGCCGATCTCTTTAATGAGTTTCAATATCCAGGGGATGGTGTTACTGCCCACCAGAGCGTAACCTGACCCGGTTGCAACCAGCCGTCCGTCGCGATTGAGCCGCGGATCGTTGATGTCGATTTCCTTGCGAAGCAGCGGGCCCAGATTCACCAGCACCTGGTTGTAGCCGGCCATATGGGAGGTCAGTACGCCGCGCGTGATGTAATTCCAATAAGGCTTCCCCTTGGCGCTGAGAACAAAAGACTCCCCCTCGGGCGCAAGAATTCCCCAGCCCACGAGGTACTCGATCAGCGAGCGCAGAATCTCGGGGTCGAGGTTGAGCTCACGGCTGGCGGTAGCAATCTCGAGGCTGCCGCGTTCCCGCAAATATTCGTAGATGCCGCTGTCCCATAACGCCACCAGCACCTGAGACAGATAAACATCGGAGACCAGCCCCACCGATTTGAGATACGCGCCCAGCGACCGGCCCACGATCTCCGCGCATATCTTTGCTTCGCGATCGGCTACCTGCAATGTAAGCTCGCCCTTTGATGGTTCCATAACTCACTCCTTGCCGCCGCTAGTAGCTGGTTTGCAATACATTCAATTCGACATCTGGATTATTCAACCGGAACATCACCTTGGCCGGATTGCCGGCAACTACGCGGTAGAGAGGCACGAGCGCCCGCACCACGGAGCCAGCGGAAGTTGCGCCGCCTTCCAAGATTTTAACGCACGGGAAGATGATCGAGTCGGCCCGTGAAGCTCTAGAGTTCCGCCAGGAAAAGGCCTATTGAGTAGACTTCCTTGAACTCGATCAGCTTGATGCCCGCGTCGGCAAGGATGGATTTCCATGCCGCCGGCGGAAGCGGCATGCCTTTGCCGCGCAGGCGATGGATCAACAAATAATCGAGTTGGGAATATTGGGCAGGCGGCTTCTTAACGGAGTCCGGCGTATCCGGCGGCATCGTTTCAGAAGCAAGGAACAGCTTGCCGGGAAAGGATGCTTTGATTTGCCGAAGCACATCGACAATGCGCTGCCTGCCGTATCGGCCGATTTCATGCAGCAGGTAGATTGAAGCAACAACATCGATCCCGCCGCGGGTCTCCTCATCCAGAGGCAACGGCTCATCGCCGATCACCGCCTGAAGCAGCTGTATGCGCGATTCCAGGCCATAGCGGCGAAGCTTCTCTGCCGCACCGGCGATCTTCTCCGGCAGCCTGTCGATGCCAATTCCGCGAAACGATGGATCGGAACGGGCAATCTGCACCAGAAAACCGCCGGTGCCGCAGGCCAGGTGCAGCATGCTATGGAGATTGCGTTCGGCAAGAATCTTCAGGACTGCCGGAACCAGCCGGACGCTGGTGAGTTCTTCCGTTCCCAGGCCGGAGTGAAATCCGGAGTGAGAATTGTCGATCTCCTCGCGCGTAGTTTCCTTGCGCAGTAGAGGGCCGATATTGCGCAGCTGCGTGGCATACCCTCCGAGATAGATATTTAAGATGCCGCGCATGACAATATTGGAAAACCGGGAGCCATATTCGGTCAGTTCCATCTGCTCCCCGTCCACGCGCACAACTCCGTAACCGGCAAGATGATGCAGTAACACCAGGAGGACTTCGCTGTCCAGGTGAAGCGCCTCAGCTGCCTCGGCGGCGGCAAAGCGCGGATGCGTGAGTGAGTACTCGTAGAATCCGCTGTCCCAAAGTGCGAACAGAACCTGCGCCATGACGGCGTTGTTGACCAGGCGAATGGCTTCCGTCAGGCATTTCACGCCCTCCACCTCGCCCGACAACTTGCGCGCGCGGGTTCCTTCAGCCAACAGATCGTAGGGATCGGCAGGCGGCGGCGCGGGCGCCTTGGAAGCAGGGTTGTCGCTCATGCGTTCTTCCTCATGCACTCTTCAAGGCTTTGGCTTTTCTTCTTAAGAACATCCGCGTAAAGATCTCGGATTGCGGACTGGGCGTACGCTGGAAGATTACATTGACGCAGGCCGGCTTACCGGATGCGAAGGCGCGCTCGAGGGCGGGGCGAAGCTGCTCGGGAGCCTCGACGAGTTCTCCATGCGCGCCGAGAGATTCTGCCAGCAGATCCCAGCGCGTATTGGTCAGTTCGGTTCCCACCACGCGATCCGGACCGAACCATTTCTGCTGGTAGTAAACCTCAACGCCGTAGGCGGCATCGTTGAACACGACCACCACCACCGCAATCCCGTAGCGCACGGCCGTTTCTATTTCCATCATGCAAAAGCCCAGCGCGCCGTCGCCGGTCATCGCAACTACCTTGGATTTGGGAAATGCGAGTTTGGCGCCCATCGCGTAAGGCAACCCGATCCCGAGGTGGCCCAGCACCGTGCTGGTAAGCCAGCCGCCAGGGCGATGAGCGGTCATGCAAAAGCGCGCCCAGGGAGAGGTATCGCCGCCATCAAAGGTCAATATGCTGTCCTCGTCAAGCAGGGACTCGACTTCCAATGCGATCCGTGCCGCGAGAATGCCGGGACGGCCAGAATGGTCTGAAGCGGCCAATTTCTCGACGCGCACTGCTTGCGCGGAACGTGTTTCGCGAAGCAACTTTACCCATTCAGCCGGTTCTTTCCAGGCCCTGGTTTTCGCCGCTTCAAGAAGCTGCGCAGTCACCGCCCGCGCGTCGCCGGCTACACCACACTCGATCGGATAATTCTTCCCAATCTCATTCGCATCCGGGCAGATGTGAATAATTTTGGCTTGACCAAAAACCGTGCCGTAAGCAAAGGGTTGGTCTATCCGTTCGCCCAGCAGCAGAACCACATCGGCCCGGGCTTCCAATTGCGCAGCCTGATTCACCGTGCCGTAACCATCGCCGAAACAATAAGGATGATTGTCAGGAACCATTCCGCGCCCCTGTTCGACGGTCATCAGAGGGATCTTCACGGTCTCAATGAATTGGCGAAGCATATCGCCAGCATGAGAAAAGAATGCTGCCCCGCCGGCGATGATGAGCGGCCGCTCCGCCCCGGAAAGAAGCTCCAGCGCCTGCTTGATAAACGCCGGCTCTGCCTGCGTGGCGCAAGTTGGCCGCGTTTTGGCTGGAGGAGAAATAGCGCCCTCGTCCACCTCGATTAGCCCGGACAGCGTATCGGCGGTGATGCTGATGTGAACTGGTCCCGGCATACCCTGCGTCGCGATCCGAAATGCCTTGTCGATGTACTCGGGAATCCGCTTGCCGCTCGTGAGCAGCGATGACCATTTGGTGATCGGAGCGCACATCGCCACCTGCGGCAGCTCCTGGCGGCCGCCTTTGCCAAGATTGGCTGCCACATCGATGCCGGCGAGTACAATCACCGGGGAGCACTCAGCGTAGGCGACGGAGATTGCCGCCACGGCGGTCGCCAGTCCCGGACCGGGCGAAACCAGCACCACCGATGGCTCTCCTGTCGAGCGCGACCAGCCCTCGGCCATATGAACCAGATTCGTTTCATGGCGGCCTGTGAGAACCTCAACTCCCTCGTCCAGGCAGGCTTCGTAAACCGGAAACAAGGGTGCGCCCGGCAGCGTGAAAAGGCGGCGCAGTCCGTGGGCTTTCAACGTCCGGATCAACAACCGGCTCCCCGTCATCGTACTCATAGACACCTTTTTCTCAACCCGATGCCGGGCTGGATTCATCCGGCTTCTTCAACCGGAACATGACTTTAGCCGGATTGCCGGCAACCACACTGTACGCGGGCACGTGGGTTCGGACAACGGAACCCGCGGAGATGACGCTGCCTTCTCCGATTTTGACGCCGGGAAAGATGATGCAATGCTTGCCGATCCACACTCCGTCGCGAATGACTACCGGCTGGACCTCTTCCGGCGCAGGCGGCTCATACGCCAACCGCGAGGCTGGATCGGTGCGATGCGCGTTGGAGTCCATGATTTCTATATCGCCGGAGAGGCTGCAACTGCGTCCGATAGAGATCAGCTTGCCTATTGTGAATATGCAGCCATGGCCGATTCCAGTGTTGTCCCCGATTTGCAGCGCGGGGCGATCGGCGAAACGGGCCGCAAATTTGATATTGATCTTGCCGTCGATCGTCACGTTGTCGCCGATGACGATATCGCCCTTGCCGGCGACCCAGTGAATATGGCAATCGGTTCGCAGGTTGCGCCCATACTTTGCGCAATAAGCCTTGAAGAGCGGTTCGCAGATGAACACGCGAAGTACAAAATGATAAACGCTACGCACCGACAGGAAAAGCCAAAGCAGCGGCCTCACGACGACTTTTGGCGCAGGCACGGAAAAATGTTGGACGGACCGGCGAGCCCAACGCACCAGGCGAGGCAGTCTCCCCGGAGAAGTTGCCAGACGCCGGCGGAGCGAAGGCTTATCCTCTGCGCCAGGCATGGAACTGGTGGGTGTTTGTTCCACATTCACTTGTAGCATTGTCCATCCCCCTCGCTCGCCGGCTCAATGCGTATGCTTCGTGGCATTTCAGTCCGGCGCAAAAGAACGCTCAACTTCTTGCCTATCTCCGATTCCAGGTCAGGCAGTGGAACACTTGCATCGACCTGCAGCCTCAAGTCAAAATCGTCCGTTCCGTCGTGATGCTTGAAAATGGGTGTGCCGGCGCTGACCACCTGGGGAAGATCGGCCGCCAGGCGACGCACCGCGGCCAGGCTGATCTTCTCGCCTTTGCGGCTGATGAAGTCGCTGAGCCGCCCGCGGAAGTAAAGATAGCCGTCCTTATCTTGATCGAAGCAGTCGCCGGTGGCAACTGTTCGCGGTCCCACCAGGCTATCCGGCCGTCCCTCGACGCGGCCGATCGAGCGCTTCATGACGGTCTGCGAAGTGACAAAGAGCTGCTTCCGTCCGCTGCCATCCTCCAGAGGGCGAAGAAAGACGCTGGTCCCTTCCATGGGCAGCCCCGCCGAGCTCAATCGCGATGCCGGCTCCGCATGCGCCGCAAGGGTAGAGACGCGAGGTCCGGCTTGCGTGAGCCCGTAGGTGAGATAGACTTCCTTTCCCTTGCGCAACTCCACCAGGCGAGCAGCCAGTGCCGGTTCCAGAGAGTCCCCGCCAACCGACAGCACACGCAAGCCGGCCAGCACGCCGGGATCTGAGTGAAGCAAAGAGCGGATGGCCACGGGCGTCAACGAGGAGATCGTAACGCCAAACTCCTCCAGAGTTTTTCGATACCCTGCCTGGTTGAAGGGCGGGCCGCTGACGATCAGCCGGTTCCCGCACTGCAACGAAGAGAGAGCCTGGCCCACCCATGCGAACGAAAAGAACAGCGGAAGGCTCACCAGCACGGTATCGTCCGCTCTCTGGCCGATGGAGGCGGCGTGACGCCGTCCATTCAACAGATTGGCCTCGAAATCGAATACGCATCCGCTGGCAATGCCCGAGGTACCCGAGGTCATCAGCACAACTTCTCCAGGCGCCCCGGCAGGTTCGCGGGTTGGTTTGAGAATCGCAACCTGCATCGGGCCGATTTTTGCAACCGACTTTGCCCCCAAATCGCCAGTGGGCAGACGCAGCGCTCCGATCGCGCATGCCCCCATCGAATGGGCTATCTCGCGCAGGCGCGTCGCAGGGGTCATCGGAGGCAGCAGCGCAGGCACACACCCGGCCATCATGACTCCAAAGAACTGATGCAGCAGCTCCCGGCTGTTGGGCAGGCAAAGCAACACAAGATCGCCGGGGCGAAGACCATGCTCTCTCCAGGTCTCTCCCAGGGCCTCGCAGTCGGGTGAGCTGTGCGGCAGACCGCTGGGAAGCGCCTCGATCGTCCGTTCGACGAAGGCATCCAACAGCGCTGGGGAGAGGAAACTCTTCATCCTTGAACCCCTTCTTCCCGACCACTGAACGCCAGCCACGAAATCGCCGACTCGGTCAGCGGCTTACCCGATTGCAGGAGCCCAGGGGGCGCCAGCAGCACGGCGCGGCTCAACCCAGGGATGGAACCGTTGCCGCGGCACGTCGCCACCAGCATCAGACGGGCGGTCTTCCGCCCCAGCCAGCCTGCGCAGAGTGTCAGGGCCACGGGAACGCCCTCCCGCGCAGCCATGGTCAGATTCATCGTGGGGCCGCGCAATCCGAAGGCGATGCAAGACACTCCCGCCAGCGTTCCGGGACTCGACGCCGCGTAATGCAGCGGCGAGGAAAACCCTGTCGTTGCGTCCGTTTGCATTCTTGTCATCGATTCGGCCGGTCCCAAGTCGCTGATGGCGATGATCCCAATCTCGTGCCGCCACTGGGCCAATAGATCGCCGAATTCGGCGAGCGCAAAAGCGACAGCCGTGGCCGTCATCCACGCGGCCGGGTCGGCGTACCGCACAGTCGCGCGAATCCGGGCTTCAAACAGATCGCGCCGGTACGAATCGGCTTCGCCCGATGCCGCGAGAATGAATGTCTTCGGCTCGCTCATGACACCGCCTCAAAGACCAGACTTGTGTCGAATCCGCCGAAGCCGAGAGTCAGGCTCAGCCCAAAGCGGGGAGCGCAGGAAACGGGTTGAGAGATCGCCAGCGGCAAGGAGAACTCCGTGAGCGGCTCTTCCAGATCGTGGATTGGCGGAACGCGGCCCTCGCGCATGGCCAATATCAAAGCGATGGCTTCGATGGCGCCGGTTGCGCCCAGGGTATGCCCGAAGTTGCCTTTGGTCGCGAAGACCAGGGGGCGCGCTCGTCCCTGGAACAGCGAATTGAATGCGTTGCACTCCGTGGTGTCGTTCATCACCGTTCCGGAACCATGCGCATTGATCAGCCCGATGGAAGACAAAGGCAGATCCGCGTCGGCAAGCGATCGCTGCATCGCATACCCGGCGGACAAGCCCGTGATGTCCGCCACGGTCATCCCGGTAGCGTCATTGGCTGAGCCCGCGCCGCTGAGAATCGCATAGCAGGATTGCTTCAGCGCCTCCGGCTCGAGCACGATAAACCCCGCGCCTTCCCCCAGCAGCGTTCCATCGTGGCGCGCATCGAAGGCGCGCAAGCGGGTCGGAGACATGGTGCCCAGCGCTGAATGTGCCAGCCGTTTGTTGGGCGTCAAGACATCGGCGCCGCCGCATACGCAAAAGGCCGCTTCGCCCGAGCGAATCAACTCCGCCCCTACCAGGATCGCGTCCGAACTCGAGGAACAAGCCGTGGAAATCACCACCTGCGGCGCGGCCGTTCCCAGTTCTCGCGCCACATCCGCGGCCCAGCGGGAGAGCGGGCTGCGCGACGCCTCCTCATCCAGATAGGCCCCCAGGCTGGTGCTGAGAACGAGACGCATCCCAGGATCGGCTGGATCGCGATGCGCTGACGCCAGCGCTTTCCGCAGGGTCGCGCAGGTCATCTTCACCAGCCGCTCGGAAGCTGGAATCCCAGGGTCCATCGCTGGCGCCGCCAGCAGATTGCGCAGCCGCCCAGTGTAGGCGACAGGCTTTATGCCCGATCTTCCATCGAGCAGCGCCCGCCACACGGCTTCCAGGTCATCGCCCAGAGCGGTGAACCACGCCATTCCCGTAACTGCGATACGCGGACCGGAGGCCATAGGATGGTATCTCGAATAGACAAAACGACAACAGAAAATCGAGGCGGCCAGGCTGCCGTTTCACGAGGCTTGAGTTTCCGGCTCTTTACCAGCTCATGCGGAACCGCTATGTAATGGAATGCGGCGCCAGGAGAAAAATATCCGCCATAAAGCGGTTTCGGCTCTTAGCGGGAACTTGTCCGGCCCATATGCCATGTGCCCTCGGAGCAGGCGAGGCCTGAGTCAGAGCGCAACCGCCACTCCTCCGGTTCGCTGGGCCTGGAGCCGATCGATCAGGTTCGAAAGCAGCCGAATCGACGTGAAATTCTCGGGCGTGTAGTCGTCGTCGCTGATCTCGACGTTGAACTTTTGCTCGCAAAGTACGCGCAATTCCACAAAACCGACCGAGTCCAATCCAACAACCGTCCGGAGTCCATCGTCCAGGCCGATGTCGCTCTCGACTATCTCGACGAATAAGTCGTTGACGATGATCTTCCGTAAACTTGCAATTAAGTCTTCTCGCATGGTTCGTCCTCCGCAGGGTCGCATTTCGTCATGGGAATAGAACGAATGGGGGGGGAATTCTGCGCCTTGCCGCAATTCTAGCCGACTATGGGAGGGCTTTCAACCGATAATCTGCGCGGAACGGCAAAAAAAGCGGATAGTAATGTTGGCGCTTGCACAATCGGCCAGGCCGCTACGCGCCAGGGGCGAAAAAGTCTTTGAGGCCGGCGCGCAGGGCATGGGCAGCCATGGAAGCCTGAATCTCAAGTGCCAGCGCCAGCGCTTCGCGGCCCTGGCGGGCTGTGACCAGCGGCGGGCGCCGGGTCCGCACGGATTCAAGGAACGAGACAACCTCCAGCCGCAGCGGCTCGCCGGGCGTAACGGCAGGCTTGGAGAAGCTCAAGCCGGCTTTCGACTCCGCGGGATTTGTAAACCGTGCGAGCATCTGCGCGATCAGGGCCGGATCGATCTTTGCCATGGCGGCAAACTGCGCAATTAGCGCCGGGTCAATCTTCTTGAGGTCGATCTTCCCCGACGCGATTCCCTCCGCAATCCCCGGCGGCAGCATTGCGGCAACCTGTGGCGGGAGCGACGCGATCAGTTTGGCCGGCGAAGCGGCGCCTGCATCGACGCGAATCACTAGCAAATCCTGGCGGGCATAGTCGATGGAAACGTACTGTCGAGGCTCGAAGAAGCGCAGCTTGCGAACTCTTTCAGTCGATACGCGCGAGGCGGTGAAGTTGGCTACGCACCCGCTCTCGAACTCGACGCGGACATTGGCGATGTCCACCTTGGGCGAGAGGATCGGCAAGCCGACAGCGCGCACCTCGCGCACCGGCGAGTTGGCGAAGGTGAGCACGATGTCCAGATCGTGGATCATCAGATCCAGCACTACGTCCACATCCAGCGCCCGAGGCGTAAAGACCGAGAGCCGGTGCGCCTCGAAGAACATGGGGCGGCGCAGTTGCGGCTGAACGGCAAGCACAGCGGGATTGAAGCGCTCCAGGTGGCCGGGCTGCAGGATGCGATTGCCCTTATCGGCTCGGTCGATCAGGTCGCCGGCCTCCGCGAGCGTGGCGGCCAGGGGCTTTTCGACCAGCAGGTCGAGACCCGCATCGAGCAGGGTTGATGCAACCGCATGATGATGCAAGGTAGGGACGGCGACCGAGGCAGCGTCCAGCTTGAGGTCTGCGGCGAGCAGCTCGTCCACGGTGGCAAAGACGGGGATTGCGTACCTGGCCGCGGTCTCGGCGGCGCGGGCTGGGTCCGGCTCGACGGCCGCGACGAGCAGACAGGCCGCACCGGGTTTCGCCGTCTCCAGTTCGCGATAGAC
>Ga0187847_10003142_pt1 | contig 12813 bp, 9 predicted proteins | sample June2016WEW_4_10_FD_132458 | JGI IMG/M metagenome (GOLD analysis project Ga0187847, IMG submission 132458) | Peatland microbial communities from SPRUCE experiment site at the Marcell Experimental Forest, Minnesota, USA - June2016WEW_4_10 | ecosystem: Environmental > Terrestrial > Soil > Wetlands...
AGGCAATTCTTCGCATTCCGGCGCCCTTGCGCATCGTTCTCGTGCTTCACGATATGGAGGAGTTAGCGACCGAGCAGATTGGTCAGATTCTTGACCTCAAGCAAGGAACTGTCCGGATTCGCCTCCATCGTGCGCGTCTGAGCGTGCGTAAGGAGATGAGCCAGGTTCTGAGCAACTCTTCGGAACACATGAAGAGCAGCCAACTGTTGGCCAAGAAGTCCAAAAGGCAAAAGCCCAAGGGCCGGCAACGCCCCGATGAATGCAGAGAGCTGTTTGGCAATCTTTCCGAATACCTGGATGGTAGGGTGGAACCCCTCACCTGCGATCAGATGCGCAGTCATATCGAGGCGTGCCCGTCCTGCGTGGCATTCCTGCGCGACTTGAGATCTGCTATCGACCGCTGCCGCTCCCTCGATATCCCCTGTGATCCGGCCCTCGCAGCCCGATTGCGAGCGATCCTCACGCGAGAATACCTGCGCATGATATTGATTCCCCGAGTTAGCAAGTCTCTCGCGCTTCGTAACCTCGCTGATAAAGTCCGGAAACGACAAGGGATCGCATGTTCCTGAACTTTGCTGCCGAATAGTTTTGCCTCACGCTTTCGCGTAATTGCGAGAACCGGTATCAGAAGGTCGAGTCAAACATTCAGGCCTGAAAGGGGTCAGAACGGCGAGTTCCGGGCGTATAGCCGACTACGCGTCCACATGGCTTTCAATCCATGCTTGGCTCTGGAATTCACTTCTTTGGGTTGCCGGTTTTGCGGGCAGGTGGATTCGGGTTCGTAAACACGGGCCGACTTTTCGTTACCGATTCGTCGGCGTGCATCTTGAGCGTGACTTCGGTCAAGCATCGCCGGCACATACCCCGTGAGATTGATCTCCGCGATCCTCATGAAGGAGAGCTTAGAGTTCTACCGGGACGAGAACTGTCCTATACCCTGGCTTCAAGAGAGTCAGCATCCGCACCGACTGGCAAGCGATCTGGTAAGTCGAGGCGCGCCGCGCCAATTCGGTTGTCGGCCATGCCGTAGTACACGTCGAAACGATCCGGAGTGCCAAGATCGTCGCGGCGATCAATGCCGGTGGGGAAAACGACATTGGCGACGGTCCCGTCCCGTTCTTGCGGCATCTCGGGCTTAAGCACTGGCTCCGCCGATCGATAGCGAACTACGCGCGGATGCTGCTTTGAGAGCACCATCACACCGGCCGAGTAGCAAAGATGATGGCCATTGCCGCTGACAGCCGACACTTCGCTCACACCGTGGTAGATGATCAACCATCCGTGCCTGGTAAGAATGGGCGGAGTTCCGGCGCCAATCTTGAGGCGCTCCCAGGGCGAGACCGGAGTTGCCAACCGGTGATGAGATGTGAAACGGCCCAGGCGATCCGGCTCCCGGCTTTTCAACGCCGGCGGGCAATAGGAAATCCAAATACTCTCGTGATCAAGGTCCACCTCACGTGACGCATGTTGGATTGCGATTTCTTCTGGACGAGTCCCTGGAAAGAGCGGACGATGGAGCATTCCAAGATCGCAGTGCCCAGATGAGTTAGGGATCGCGACGGGGAAGAGGCTCGCGTCCTTGTCGTCTACGCTGCTCAAATCGATGCCGTGCCAATGTGCGTAGGTCGCAAGCCCGAGACGTTTCCAGTGGAAAAGATCCTCTGATTCTGCCAGCGCGATTCTTGGTCCCAGTGGAGTGAATGCCGCATAGGTCATCATGTAGCGTTGGAGCGGTTCCACGAAAGTGATCCGGGGATCCTCGCAGCCTCCGCCGCCATCAGGGCGGCGCTCATAGTCCGCTTCCGGCTCCAGCGCGATGCCGAGCCTCTCGACGCCACTGGGATCGCCGGCTTCATTGAATATCACTCGCGCTATGCCAATGCGGGAGTAATTTCCTTTCGCGACCAAACGTGGGAAGAGGTAGAGCTCGCCGTCACGGCCACGTACAGCAGCAGGATTCAGGACGCCTTCCACTTCATTGGGATTGCCTGGCTCCGGCTCCATCAGCATTCCCATGCGTTGCAACTTGAACCCGCTCATCGAATCTCCCCGCGAACGCGCGTTTACTTAGCACCTAAGCAAGCGATGATTGTCTGAATGACCAGATTGGTATCCTCGGGGCCTTTAACAGAAATCGACACCACACCCGCCTGTTCCGCCGGATAGTCGTTCCCGCCTGGGAACAAGGCATCCCCGATGAAGACCATCTCATTCAAAGACAAGTGGAGGGTATCCTTCAGCTTTCCAATTCCGTAGGCTTTGTCGATGCCGGGCTTGGTCACGTCGATCGAGGTTGCGCCGCCCATTCGGACGGAGAATTCCGGGATAAGGGTCTTCAAGATCGCAGTGATCTTTTTCCGTTTGGCGAAATCGGGATCCCATTTTTCCTTTTCCCCCAAGGGAGCTTGCTGACCCAATGCGGAAAATGTGACCTGGCTTCCCCGGTCCTCAATCACCTTTCCCCAAACCTTCTGAGCGTGGAAGCCCGATTCATCCGCAGCTTTGTTCAGAGAGTCGATAATCTTCCTTCTTTGGTCCGCTGTCAGATCCTCTGAATAAAGTTCTGTCCACTTTCCTTTGAATTGGAAGAATTTTGTCCCACACGTTGGAAGCAGGGACAAATTCGCAAGGAGACTGCCTTTGGGGAGATCGGTGAGGAGCTGCTTTTCAAACTGGGTCCAGGCGCCTCCAGAGATTACCGCAACTTTGACGACGCATAAGAGGTCATGCAGTAACGCCGCCGTCTGAGGAGCCAGGGACGACTTACTCGGGGCCAAGGTCCCGTCCAGATCGAACACAATGAGCTTTTTCATTCACTCCCACCTCAGGGGTTCGCGAGGTCAACTCGAGCTTCCGCGCTCGCACCATCGCGCGGTTTTCAATTCCGTACGATCCCGAGTTTCTACGATCCATGGATTGCAATTTCCAGCAGGGTTACTTCCTCGCTGGATTGAAACGCACACACACCGACCTCTGCAGGCAAGAGCCAAACATCTCCCTTGCCTACCGCATAGGGAGTTCCTTCGTGCACAACCTGTCCTGAGCCTCCGATGCAAACCAGCGCGCGTGGCTCCGCTATGGCCCCAACCGCGAACGGCGCTTGGCCCAGCAATCGCCATACCCGAAATGCTTCGCAATCAAAAAGCCTCTCGCGGTCAATGGGCGTTTTTGTCTCTACGCGGGGCGCGACCAGGCCGCCGGCATTCCCTTCAAAATCTATGCAGGCGAGCGCCTGATCGACCTGAAGCGGCCGTGGCTGTCCAGTCTTTGCGTCTAAATGACCCCAGTCGTAAAGGCGGAATGTGACGTCGCTGTTTTGCTGAACCTCGAAGACAACAACACCACCGCCCAAAGTGTGAACCGTTCCGGCGGGAATAAATACAGCGTCGCCGGGCTTCGGAGAGATGCAAACAAGGTGGTCCTGGATTGTCTTGCCGGCGAGTGCTTGCCGCAACTCGCCGGCGGTCGTGCCCGGTTTCAAGCCCGCATAAATTTGGCTTTCTTTCCCCGCTTCAATGACCACCCACGCTTCGGTTTTGCTGGTCTCGCCGGGAGGGATCAGATCCGGGAAAGCGTCACTGGGGTGAACCTGCACGGAAAGCATCTCGCGCGCGTCAAGAAATTTGAGGAGCAGCGGAAAGCGGCGGAAGCTGGGAGCAAACTTCCCCATGAGTTGCTCCCGAAATTGTTGCATTAATCGACCGATCATCTGCCCCTTCAGCGGTCCGTTGGCAACCAGGCTTTGATGATCGTCTCGGTCGCTGAGTACCCATGCTTCGCCAATTGGACCGTCACCGGGCAGCGGCGCGGAGAGCAGTTCGGCCAAGCGCCTTCCGCCCCACAGCCGATATTGATAAATCGGCTCAAAGCGCAGCGGATACAAAGAAGCATTGCTCATCTGGTCGCACTCAATTCATTGGGTCGGCGGTTGGCGCTTGATCAGAGACAGCAGCGGCCCTGAAAAGGCTTGTGCCAGCGGGCCGCTGACTCACAGGTTGATTGGGCGGCGCCAGGATCACGGACCCGTTGCGGGCATCGCCTGTTGTGGATGTCCGTGTGGAACCCATGCCAGATCGCCACTCAGCACGTATACGGACAAGGCCGCTGCCATGAGAACCGCGCCTATCCAGAAGCGCCAGTCACGATGCATGCGCTTCCAATAAGGGCCGGGTTCGGATTCACCGCTGTCGCCGCTATTTCCTTCGTGGTTGTGTTTGTTTCCCGTCATCTCTTCTCCATTGCTGTGTTATATTCGCCGCGCCGCGCCACTTTATTGCAGCGTGCCCGGTGATACAAGGCTTGCTGCGCTGCCGGTACGTTGGTCTCCTGGCCCTTCCAAAGCTCCAATGCAGGCTGCTGGATGGCGCGGGCAAACGAGAATGCCAACGCCCATGGAAGTCGCGACTTGAATCTCAGGTTCATCGCATTCAAGCGCGCCGATGCCAGCTCTGGGGATTGGCCGCCCGACAAGAACGCAATCGCCGGAACTGCTGCGGGGACGGCTCGCAGGAAGCAGCTCACCGTAGCATCGGCTACTTCATCTGCAGTCTTCTGCACAGTGCAGGCCAGTCCAGGGAGCACCATGTTCGGCTTCAGAATCATTCCTTCAAGCATGACTCGTTGTGCAAACAGCTGGCTGAACACCGTTCGCAGCACTTCGTCCGTAACCTTGAAGCACTGCTCCAACGCGTGATCGCCGTCCATCAAAACCTCTGGCTCAACGACTGGAACCAGTCCAGCTTCCTGGCACAGCGCAGCATAGCGAGCCAGCGCATGCGCGTTGGCGTCGAGCGAGCCCCAGCTTGGAATTCCATCGCCAATCGCAATCACCGCGCGCCACTTGGCAAAGCGAGCTCCCATCTCGGAGTACTCGGCAAGACGGCCACGCAGACCATCCAGGCCTTTAGTCACTTTTTCGCCGGGATGTCCTGCCAGATCTTTCGCGCCTTGGTCAACCTTGATCCCGGGAATGATTCCCGCCTCAATCAGGACTTTGATGAAGGGGATGCCATCGCTCGTCTGCTGACGGATCGTCTCGTCGTAGAGGATCGCGCCGCCAATGCACTCGCCGAGCCGGGGAGTAGTCACGATCAGCTCTCGATAAGCCCGGCGCGCCTCAACGGTCTGCGGAATCCCCAACTGAGCAAAACGCTTGTTACACGTAGGATTGCTCTCGTCCATCGCGAGTAAGCCCTTGTCGCTCGCGACAAGGGCCTTCGCTGTCTCTTGAAGTTGCTGCACATTCATTCGACGCACTCCCATTGTTCGAATCGCATCGCCGGCCCGGTCCTGATCGTGCTGACGCGATCTCCGCAGCCGGTTCAGTTTGCAAACGGCCGGAGCCTAGATTCGCCCATTCAGAGAGGTAGCGAGAGGGGGTGTGATCTCCTCCAGCGCAGGTTCCGGATCGCGAGCTGGCTTGTTCTGCGCTGCTTTCTCCTTGATCGCTCGTTCCTGACCGATCCCCATGGAGAGCGAGGCCATTCCGGCCAGACCGCCCAACTGCATCGTCTCGATGGCGGAACTGGGAACGATAACGATCGTGGAGTTTTGCTTTAGCCCCTCGTAGAGCATATTCATGCCCCGCAAATGGAATGCGACAGGGTCGTTAGCATAGGTTCTGGAGGCTTCAACAAACTTCTCGGCGACCTGGCGTTCGGAATCTCCTAGAATGACGCGGGCTTGGCGCTCTCTCTCGGCTTGAGCCTGCATCGACATCGCGTTCTCAAGGGCCTGCGGAATCAATACATCCTTCACTTCGACCGAGATGACATTGATGCCCCATGGCTCCGTGCGCACATCGATAATCTTCTGCAGCACGCTGCTGATCTTGTCTCTGCCTTCGAGCATGTCGCAGAGCATCGTCTTACCAATCACGTCGCGCAGAGCCGTCTGCGCCGCCCAATTAATCGCGCTCTGGTAGTCCGCAACATCAAGCGCAGCCTTTTTGGGATCAATGATTTTCCAGAAAAGCACAGCGTCCACGTCCACGGGAACCGTGTCTTTGGTGAGCGTTTTCTCCGCTTTGAATGAACTTGTGAGGACGCGGGTGTCGATCCAATAGGGAATGGACTCAACGATCGGAATGATCAGGAACAATCCCGGGCCTTCAAGGGAGCGGAACTTGCCCAGGCGCAGCACGACAGCCTTGCTCCATTGGTCGGCAACCTTGATTGAGGAAGCCGCAATATACGCGAGAATCAGGGCGCAGGCCAGCACGAAGATGGCGGCAATGTTAGCCGACGCAATATGGAGACCATAAGCGGCAGCTCCGCCCACGGCTAAAATGACAACAAAGGTCAAACCTGCAAGCGAACTATTTTGTCTCATATCGAATTCCTCTCGTGCTGTGTCGCGATAGGCAGGTCCCAAGGATTTCTTCGGTTGTCATGCCCTGCCCTATCGCGGTTTTACCGGCTGCTAGGCGAAGACTTTCTCGTCATGAACGGTGTAAGAACTATGTTCGGTTCCTGCGATGATGTTTTTCGCATTGGCTACCGCACCTTCTGTGCCGTGGACGATCAGCAGATACTTGTCTGTCTTCAGAGCCACCTCGTACTTGAGCACGCTGTCTTTCGGGATACCAATACTCACCAGGCCCGCCCCAAGCGCGCTGACGCCTCCAACCACGGCTGCTCCTTCAAGGCCGGCAATAATCCACGCGACCAGCGGGCCGGCCACGAGAATCGGCCCTAGTCCGGGAATAAGGAATAAGCCTGACCCGAACAGAAGACCCCAGAATCCTCCCCAGAACGCTCCCACTTTTCCCCAGTGCTTCATGCGGTCACCAGCGTTGTAGTAGCCGACCACATGCTCGTCAGTATGCGTATCTTTTCCCGCAATCGAAAGGCTCTTCATGTCCACGCCCGCCTCTTGCAGTTCCTTGATGGCCTTTTCCGCCTGCTCGTGGGTGTCGTAAATCGCTACCACAGAATTTGTAATGCTCATTGACTTCTCCATATCTCGCGGTTGGATGAGGATTTTCTCGGGCGAATCGGTCCCGGCATGCGGCGCGTTGGCGAACCGCGATTGTTGGATCGCCAGCGTCTGTTCCGCGCGGAATGCATGAAATTCCGCGACGGAATCTTATCGTGCGTACTAGATAAGTCTTCCACCTTCGATGCTAGGATTCTGAGCAATTCAGGACAAATGCTGAGGTTCGTCCGCTGCTGAAATTCAGGACGAGTAGGGTTAACCGCCGGATCAGGCAGCACCTCAATCGGCCTCGGCCGGTGCGCGCAAGTTAGAGACAGAGACCGCCGCCTTGAGTGGTTGCCACTCTCGGCTGGGTTCCTGCCTGAATCGGCTCCGTTTCTTGCCTAACTGTCGGTGAACATCGCTTTGCTCGGATGTCCCTTCGCCAGTGGGGCCGGCGCAGTGGAATCGCTGAAGTCCTTCGTCCACTGCCAGTTCCTGATTTCGGGCATATCCTCAAGATGTTCGCGGATATAGTCGTGGTGGCGATGCAGTTCCTGGTTGAAGAACTTGATTGCGTTTTCAGCCTCCAACCGAAGGCGGGGGATGTGCTTCAAGGCATCCAGCGCAAGGTGGAAACGGCTCATTTTGTTCAGCACGACCATGTCGAACGGTGTCGTGGTCGTCCCGTAATCCATATAGCCATGCACATGAAAGCGGCCTTCATTGGAGCGGCCATGAACCAAGGTGTGAATGAGCCAGCGATTGTTGTGGAAGGCGAAGATCACGGGCGCACCTTCGGTGAAGAGCGCGTTGAAGGACATTTCGTCCATCCCGTGCGCATGCTTGTCAGGAAACATCAGAGTCATCAGGTCCACTACGTTGACAACGCGCACCTTGATGCCAGGCACATACTTCTGCAATAGCCAGGACGCCGCGCAGATCTCGATGGTTGGTACATCCCCGGCACATGCGAGCACAACGTCCGGCTGTCCGCCCTCATCGTTGGTTGCAAATTTCCACGTGGAGGCGCCGCGAGAGCAATGCTCAAGAGCCTCATCCATGTTCAGCCATTGGAGCTGCGGCTGCTTTCCGCACGTAACGACGTTCACGTAGTTGCGGCTGCGCAGGCAATGGTCAAAGACGCTGAGCAGGCAGTTGGAGTCAGGCGGATAGTACACGCGGATGACTTCACTTCTCCGCGCCAGGGCATTGTCTACATATCCAGTTGCCTGGTGACTGAATCCGTTGTGATCGTTGCGCCAGGCATGACTCGTCAGCAGAACATTCAGCGATGCCAGCGGCCTGCGCCAGAGAAACGCGCGGCATTGCTCAAGCCACTTGGCATGTTGAGTGGTCATTGAATCGACCACCTGCGCGAATGCCTCATAGGAGGACCACATGCCATGACGGCCTGTAAGCAGGTAGCCTTCGAGCCATCCCTGGCAGAGGTGCTCGCTCAGCACTTCCATGACACGACCGTCTGGGCCCAGTTCATCGTCGATCGAGACAATTTCGGCCATCGAGCACCGCTTCGTGGCCTCGAAGATGGAATTCAGGCGATTGGAATTCGATTCATCCGGACAAAACATGCGAAAGTTTGCCGGATTCATTTTGAAGATGTCGCGGAAGAAATCTCCCAGTTTGCGCGGAGCTTCGGCGAGAACCTGACCCGGTCCGGGGATTTCGAGTGCATAGTCGGTAAAGTCAGGCAGAGCGAGTGTGATCAGTTCGCGCCCACCGTTCACATGTGGATTGCCGCCCATGCGTCGATTGCCCACAGGGGCGAGAGCGGCCAATTCTTCAAGGAACTTGCCGCCCTTGTCGAAGAGCTCCTCTGGCTTGTAGCTTTTCATCCAGGCTTCGAGGATCTTGAGATGTTCAGGATTGTCTTTAACCGAAGCGAGTGGAACCTGGTGCGCGCGGAATGTGCCCTCGATCGGAATTCCATCCACTTCTTTGGGGCACGTCCATCCCTTGGGGGTACGCAGGATGATCATGGGCCAGATGGGCTGCTTTTTGAATCCACTCTTGCGCACCTCATTCTGAATTGCGCGAATCTCGGCGTAGCAATCATCGAGCGTGCCAGCTAGAAGTTGGTGCACGGCTTCAGGATCGTCGCCTTCAACAAAGTAGGGTTTGTAACCCCGCCCTTCATACAGGGCCTTCAGGTCTTCGTCGCTGGTGCGCCCCTGGGCGGTTGGCCCGGAGATCTTGTAGCCATTCAGGTGCAGGATCGGGAGAACGGCTCCGTCTCGCACCGGGTTGAGAAAGTTGACGGACTTCCAACTTCCTTCAAGTGGACAAGTCTCGGACTCTCCGTCGCCGATAACGCAGGCAACAATCAGATCCGGATTGTCAAAGGCCGCGCCGAATGCATGGACCAGCGAGTAGCCAAGTTCGCCGCCCTCGTGCATGGAATTCGGCACGTGCGGTCCGCAATGGCTTGGCACGCCGCCGGGCGTAGAGAACTTGCGGAACATGAGCCGCAAGCCGTCTTCGTCGTGCGTGATCTCCGGATGAACCTCGGTGTATGTGCCTTCCAGGTAAGAGCACGCATTCAGTGAAGGGCCACCATGCCCCGGGCCGGAGATGTAAATGATGTCCGCGTCGTGCTCTTTGATGAGCCGGTTCAGATGAATGTAGATGAGGTTCTGGCCCGGCGACGTTCCCCAGTGGCCGAGCAATCGCGGCTTTATCTGTTCCGCTTTGAGCTGCTCTCGAAGCAAGGGATTTTCAAACAGGTAGATCTGGCCGATGCAAAGGTAATTCGCGGCACGCCAGTAGCGATTCATCTTGTCGAGCATGTCCGGCGAAAGCGGCCCCTTTGGAACTGGAGCCTGTGCTTCCACTTTTCCATTTGCCGCGATCGCGGTCGATAGATTGACATCGAAGATGAACCCGGACGAGTTGCCGGTCTGATCGAAGTTCTTGCTGAAGGATTGAGGAATGCCATCCTGCTCGGCGCTGATGGGGAGTTCCTTGGTAGCCATTTTGAAAATTCCTCTCTATTTCTCCGCGATGATAACGGCGCGGCTTAGGCCTTAAGACATTGATTCGTTCGGATCTTCCGGCAGTTGAACCCTGACCTCACTTCGCCAACTGCTTTTTGATCGCGAGGAGCTCGAGACGCCGCTTTTCGGTTGTCTTGGGATAAGCCATCTTGAGTCCACCCAGCGCATCGAGGACGATTTGAGAGACGATGAGCCGTGCGTTCTCCTTATCGTCGGCGGGGACGATGTACCACGGCGCATGATGAGTGCTTGTTCCGCAAAGGCAATCCTCGTAAACCTTCGTGTAGTGTTTCCAGTATTTCCTCTCGTGAATGTCAGAGGTGCTGAACTTCCAGTTCTTGTCGGATTCGTCGATCCTGGCAAGAAATCGCTGCCGTTGCTCCGCGCGAGACAGGTGGAGAAAAATCTTGACGATTTTGGTGCCGTTGCGATGGAGGTGCTTCTCCAAGTCTGTAATTGAGCCGTACCTCTGCCGCCAGATGTCCTTCTCGTCGCGCAATTCTTCAGGCAAATCCTGGCTGCGGAGAATCTCAGGATGGACTCGGGCGACCAGGACTTCCTCATAGTAAGAGCGATTGAAAATGCCGATCCGGCCGCGTTCGGGAAGCCGGCACGTGGTGCGCCAGAGAAAATCGTGATCGAGTTCTTCTGCACTGGGTTGCTTGAAGCTGAAGACCTCGCAGCCCTCAGGATTGACCCCGGACATTACGTGCCGGATCGCGCCATCTTTGCCCGCGCCGTCCATACCCTGGAAGATCAGCAGCAACGCATAGCGGTGGGATGCGTAATGGAGCTGCTGCAGCGAACTCAGCTTCTCCATGTGCTGGTGCAGAAGCTGCTGGTATTCCTTTTTCGACTTCGAATAGGGCTCGACAACCGTAGGCCATTTGCTGAGGTTGACGTTTCTGTCTGGCGGCACGCGGTAGTCCTTCGAATCGATGATCACTGTCACTCTCCGGTTTTGCGCAGCTCGTTACGCTATCTTTTTCCCGGCCTGCTTATGGCCCCGCACCTCTTGCTCCGCCTCAACCCAATCCTGATCCTGCTGACTCTCACCGTGGACTCGCTGCTGGTAGAGTTCATAGGCCCGCGCTGCGATCTCGGCGGTTAGGTCGACGGGCTTTTTCTCGAGCGTGGAGGGCTTTGCCGGATCGAAGATCCGATAGGCGAGCAGCTTGATACGGTCGTTGATCAGTGCCCAGACGAGAGCGTAAGCCCACACAAAACCGGCCAGCTTCCAACCCAGAGGCGCCATGAAGAGCCCGTAAACCGCAATCAGCGTGGCAACGACCTGCGTGCTGAGCACAGCTATCCAAAGAGTCTTCGCGGGGCGTATCGACCAGAATGGACCGCGTGTACGCGTGAGGAAGATGGTCAGATGCCCGGCCACGGAGAGCTTGAGGTACATGAGCGTCTGGACGGTCAAGCGATCCATATGGAAGACGCGCTCGGCGAGATAGAACAGGCCAAACGCTGCGACAACGCCGATCACTCCCAGCACGGTGGAGATGCTCAGCACCAGGCGCATGTTCCATGCTTCGGGCTTGTCTCTGTAGTGAACGTTGTCATACGCGATCGAAAGAATGGCTCCGTCGTTGAGCAACGCGATCATGACGATCATCACCGCGGTTACCGGATAGAAGTTGAATACGAGGATCGCCATCGTCATGAAGAACAGCACCCGCAGCGTCTCCGCGATGCGGTAAATGGCGTAACTGTTCATCCGCTGGAAGATACGCCGGCTCTCCTTGATCGCGTCGATGATCACCGACAAGCCGGATGCAAGAAGCACGATCGACGCTGCGGCTCGAGCTGCATCTGTCGCGCCGGATACAGCGATGCCGCAGTCAGCCTTCTTCAGTGCCGGCGCATCATTGACCCCGTCCCCGGTCATGCCGACGATATGGCCATGTTTCTGCAGCACATCAATGATGTAAAACTTGTGTTCGGGGAAGACCTGAGCGAAGCCATCCGCGCCCTCAATGGCCTTCGCCTGCTCCGGCGACGCATCCTTCTTGAGGTCGCCCAGTGAGCTCGCATCCAGGATGTTCGAACCTAATCCGAGTTGTTTCGAGGTTTCCCGCGCAATGGCAATTTGATCGCCAGTTACCATCTTGATCTTCACGCCCATCTGGACGGCGCTTGCGATGGTTGTTTTGGCCTGCTCGCGCGGCGGATCAAACAGCGGCAACATGCCAACAAACTTCCACTTGCCTTCCTCATCGGCCCTGGCAACTCCCAGTGATCGAAAGCCGCGTCCAGCAAAGTCAAGAATGGTTTTCTCCACGGCAGGCTTGACTTCGCCGGCGTTGGTCGCCATTTGAAGAATTACCTGAGGAGCACCTTTGGCCACAAAGAATTGCTTCCCGTCCGCTCCTTTGACGGTAGCTTCCGTGCGTTTGTGGACAGGATCGAACGGCATGAAGTGCAGCACCTTGCAGCTCTTCAGTTCCTTGTCATCCTTCACACCTCCGATGACGGCAAGGTCGATGGTGTCCTTGTCTTCTGCGCGGGACGCGAGCGCTGCCCAGAGAATTACCTTGTCGGGGGTAATGCCGTCCACCGTGAACGGATCGCCCAGAGTTAGTTTGTTCTGCGTGAGTGTTCCGGTCTTGTCCGAGCAAAGGACATCTACTCCAGCCAGCTCCTCGATGGCCGACAGGCGCGTTACAATCGCTTCCTTCTTCGCCAGTAGCCGCGCACCCACGGCCATGGTCACCGACAGCACAGTCGGCATGGCGACGGGGATTGCAGCGACCAGAAGCACCAGGCAGAATTCCAGCGTGGTAAGGACCTTGTCGCCGCGGAAGAGGGCGAAGACAAGAATCAGCGCGACCAGCGCCACTGCCAGGATGATCAGGTAGTCGCCGATCTTCATCACTGC
>Ga0187847_10003146_pt1 | contig 12804 bp, 11 predicted proteins | sample June2016WEW_4_10_FD_132458 | JGI IMG/M metagenome (GOLD analysis project Ga0187847, IMG submission 132458) | Peatland microbial communities from SPRUCE experiment site at the Marcell Experimental Forest, Minnesota, USA - June2016WEW_4_10 | ecosystem: Environmental > Terrestrial > Soil >...
CGGATCTGGAGATGCGGAGCTGACGGATTTAGTGGAGGCAGGTTTGCGGGCCATACGCGTAATTTAGCAGCAGAAGGCGATCTGGAGAAAGGCCATACTGACGAACCTGAGGAACTGGGGTGCTCTGATAAGCGCGGAAACTGAACCGTAAGTCAGGCCATAACACGAATGAGCGCGCGTCCAATGCGCGCGCTCACAGCAAAATCTCTGTACGAAAAAGCATCGACGGTTCCGGTTACGGCACTTCGATCAGCTCTAATTTGCCATCCTTGCGGCGATGCAGCACACGCACGATGCCCTTCTTATCTCGGAAGATAAATACGCCCCGGTCACGGAATTCACACTCCTTCACCGCCTCTTCGATGGTCATCGGCTGAAGGGCCACCGATTCCTGGCTTCTCACCAGATGAGCTTCAGTCATCTTGGGCTTGGCTGGGAATTTATGCACCACCACGGGGACCGCAGTCACCGCGGAGGTGCCGACCGCAAGTGGCAGCTCGGCCTCGGGGGCCTCGCGCTTCCAGGTTGGCTTCTCGGCGCGCTTGCCGTCGCGCTTGCGGGTGTTGAGCTTTAGCGCTTGCTTCTCAATGTGTTCGAGCGCCTCGTCAATGGCGACGAGTACGTCGGTGGCTTCTCCGTGGCCTACCAGCTTCTTGGTCCTCCGGGTCACCGTGATCTCGGCAATGCGGCGCTGCTTTTCTGCCGTCAGGATCACCTTACAGCTACAGTTTTCGCCCACTATTTTTACAAGCTTCGCCAGTCCTGCTTCCACTTCCTTGCGAATCTTGGGAGTGATGTCGAATTGCCTACCGGTGTAATCCACATTCATTCGATTTCTCCTCCTTGGACCGTCCAGCGGTTTCTGGTGCTGGGGTTATACAAGAACCAAGACCAACAAAAACTATTGGCTCAAATCGCTTGGCCCTGTAATCGAAGCCGGAGGCAGTTGCCTCCGCTCGCGCCACGAAAATACCGTGGGCGTCTGGTTATATCAGATGTGGAGATGCGCTGCCAGTCCCGTGAAGTTTTGGGAGGCATTTCGGGATACGGCTTATGGGATGCGGTTTGGAAAAACAAGAAATTTACTTCTTGACCCGGCGTTGATGAGTTGAGGGAATCTTCATGTCCTCGCGATACTTTGCCACGGTACGGCGGGTAACCTGGATTCCCTGGGATTGCAGGATGCGGGTGATCTGCTCATCGGTGAGCGGCCGCGAGGGGTCCTCTTCCTCGATCAGTTTCTTTACCCGCCGCTTCAAGATCAGCAGGGATGTAGCGCCTCCCTCAGGCCCGTTGACGCTCTCGCTGAAGAAATATCGCAGCTCAAATACACCCTGCGGCGTATGAGCGTACTTGCTGGCCACGGCCCGGCTGACGGTCGAAGGATGCACGCCGATCTCTTCCGCCACTTCTTTAATCATCATCGGCTTGAGATAGTCGATGCCGAAATCGAGGAACTCCGCCTGGCGGCCGATGATGGCGTAGCAGACCTTGAGGATGGTTTGCTTGCGCTGCTCAATGTTCTTGATGAGCTGAATGGCGGATTTATACCGCTCCTTGACGTAGGTGCGCACGTCTTTCTCGTTGCCTTCGCGGCTGAGGAGCTTTTTGTAGGTTGGATTGAGACGAAGTTGCGGCATGTCATCGTCGTTCATCACAACGAGGTACTCATCCCCCTGCTTGATGATGGCCACGTCGGGCTCAATCAGGCGGGTTTCCGGGATGTTGTAGCGCAGACCAGGTTTCGGGTCCAGCGTGCGAATCAGTGCCACGCAGCGCTCCACCCGTTCCATGCTCTTGCTCATGGCGCGGCCAATCTCGCGGATCTGCTTGTTCTGGAGCAGGTGCAGATGCTTATCGGCGATCACCATGGCGTCTTCCAGCAGCTCTGGCATGTCGGGCTCGCCGCCACGATCATCATGCACGCGCATGAGGTCCTTGAGCTGAGCCAGCAGGCACTCACGCAGATCGCGGGCGGCCACGCCGATGGGATCCATCTGGCGGACCATGTCGATTGCCTCGTGCAGGGCGTCGCGGCCAAAGAGCGCCTTGGAAGGAAGCTCGGGCTTGGGAACCAGCTTGGGACGGACCGCTTCCGCGTCGCCAGGAAGAACAGGGGTCCCGCTCAGCTCCTGTTCGAGCGCAGCACCACCGTCGAGCACGCTCAACGAGCCTGCGCCGAGTTCGAGTAGCTCTTCATCGGTGGCCAGCAGGTAGCCGTCATCGCTCAGGTTGCCGATGATCAACTCTGCGGCGGCCAACACGTCGTCTTTAACGTGCATGGCGCCGAGTTGCCACATGAGGTGATCGGTGAGGGTCGTTGGCTTGGAAAGAAAGTTTTCGAACGAAGGCTTTTCGATCGACTCCAGCTCGGTATTGCTGCGGTATCCAGGGTCCAGGTAGTCATTGAAAAAGGAACCGAAATCGACTTCCTCGAACGGATCGCGCTCCTCCGGAGTGGTTACGGGAGTCTCTGCGATGGCGGCGGCGCTGTCGCGCTCGCGCTGTTCCTCACGGGCGGCAATCTCGTCGATTGTGGGCACCGTTTCCAGGTACTCGTCGAGGACGGGATTTTCAACCATCTCTTCATTAATCATGTCCTTGAGCTCAAGCTTGTTGAGCGCGAGGACACTGACCATCTGCACCAATCCTGGAGTCAGGATTTGGCGCTGGGTAACCTTGAGGTTCAGCTTTGTCTGGAGAGATACCATTAATGAATTCCCAACCTGATTCTAAACCAGAAAGCTCAACTCCACCGGGAGTTCGGCAATCAAAATGCTGGAAGAGCAGATTTGGCCCTTCGCAGAGCCGCTATACCATGGTGAAGCTCTCACCCAGATAGACCCTTTTAACCTCTGGGTCGTTGCCTAGCTGCTCCGGAGTACCGGTACGGAAGATGCGGCCTTCGTTGATGATGTAAGCGCGGTCGGTGACCGACAGGGTTTCGCGTACGTTGTGGTCGGTGATAAGAACGCCGATCCCGCGCTCCTTGAGACTGAAGATAATCTTCTGAAGATCGAGCACGGCAATGGGGTCGATGCCGCTGAATGGTTCATCGAGCAGGATGAAGGTGGGATCGATACAGAGAGCACGGGCGATCTCAACCCGACGGCGTTCGCCGCCGCTCAGCGCGTAGCCCTTATTGGTGCGGAGATGGGCAAGACCGAGCTGATCGAGCAGGCTCTCGAGCTTTACGCGACGCTCCTGCCAGGTGGAGGCTTGAGTTTCGAGCACAGCCAGGATGTTTTCCTCAACGCTGAGCTTGCGGAAGACCGAGGCCTCTTGCGGCAGGTAGCTGATGCCGTAGTTGCGGGCACGTAAATACATGGGAACATCGGTGATGTCGTCGTCACCGATCATGACGCGTCCGGTGTCAGGCGGAATGAGGCCGACGATCATGTAAAAGGAAGTGGTTTTGCCGGCGCCATTGGGACCCAACAGGCCTACGACCTCGCCGCGACTTACCGACAGGGAGACGCCATTGACAACGCGGCGGCCGCGATACGATTTGCCTATCTCTTCAGTGGAAAGCGTCTGCATTAGCGGGACACGTGAGTGTGCGTTACGGCCCGCGAGGAACCGTTGCCCTCGACGACCACCCTATCATCGTGGCTGTAGAAGGTCAACGAATCGCCCCTAACGGTGCCATTGACCGGATCACTTAACATCGGGGGGCCCCCGGTCATAACGAACCTGCCGGTAGCTGCCGTGTACAGCAGTTTGTCGCCTTCCGCGCGCCGCTCCTGCTGCTGTACCAGAACGTGGGTATTCGCGATGATGTGGTCAAGTTGACTAGGCCCGGCAGTGCGCGAGGCACTGGCGGCATTCAGGAAAACATCGGCGTGATCAGCAGTCATCACCGCGTCTTCACCTCGCGCGGTGACCCCGCCGGAGTAGCGGGCCTGGCGTTCGCTGTCGGCGTAATTGAGTTTGGGCGCGGTCACGAGCATGGTCGAAGCCTTGCCGGAGCCATCCACCTGGAGGAAGACGCTGCTGACCGGACGCTTGCGGTCGCCCAGGGCCACGATGGTGCGGGCCTGCTGGTCAAAGTCGATGGTCTGGGCATCCACGATATTCGAGCCCTGCCACAGCCGGGCACCGCCGGTATAGTGCGCCAGCCCGGATAACTGGACGGCGTTCATCGCATGGGAAGTAACGTGAACCGGGTCGGCCGTGGCCAGCAGCGCGCCGTTAGGTTGGAGCTTCAGTTCGCTATAGGTAGTCTTGACGTTGCCTTGCGCAAAAGCTTCGCCGCTTCGGCGCAGCATACGAATGCTGTCCGCTGTGACGGTGGTGCCGCCATCGACGATGCGGGGACTTCCCTGGAGTGTCAATGAGTCATCCTGGGGTGAGTAGTTGGCGCGATCGGCAAAACTGGTGCGGCCGCCGAGTTCATTCTTCGAAGTTTGGCCTTCGTTGAAGCGGAAATTGCCCTCCTGAATGACCCGTGAAACCTCGCCCGCCGGAGTAAACTGCGCCACGATCAAATCGCTCGTGCTTACTTTGTCAGGCTGCGCTGGAACGTGGCTGACCACGTGTACCTTGCCGGTGCCATGCACGGTGCGCAGTTGGTTCTGCTCGCCGAACTCCGCGTTAAAGCGTTGCGCGTCAATTACCGTCTGCTCGCCCGCGTTCTTGGGAGCGGCGGCGGTCATGACAACCTGTCCTGGGCCGTCGGTCTGCGCCGAACTCAGGAGCCGTCCTTCGGTGAGCGCAAACGTCATGGCATTGGACTTGATGGAGAATGCCTGCGGATCCTTGCCCTTCTCAGGCGCGGCACGGCGCAGGATGGCACCCTGGCTTGCATAGATGGTTTCGAGGCGCGCTGTGGTGTTGCCTTTTGCGGGACCCGCGGCTTGGGCAACCGGGACTGGGGTCACTCCCTTGGTCTCGGTCTTGGTCGCGGGCTTGGTTGGGGGACCAGGCACAAAGCGCATCAGCATCTCGCCCGAGTGTCCGCTGGCCGCCTGCTTGGAGGACTCAAAATCCACCCCGCCGGAGAAAAGCGCGGTCTGCATCAAATTGTTGGCGCCAAGAGTCAACTCAGCCCGCGGCGAGCGTAGCTGCAACCCATCGGAATCGCTCAAGCGCACGTTACCCGTGGCATGCACATGCTGGACCGAATTGTCAGCACCCAGGTTTAGCGTCGCATAATCGGCGAGGAGTTTGCGCCCGTCGCCGGTGACCTGAGCGGACTCCATGTTCATGACCCGCGGCGTCTTGGTGATTGATCCGCGAAGAGCCTGAATGTGGGTTGGTTGCTTGCCCTCGGTCTGAAGGTCAACGTCAGCATGCAGCGTCAGTTGGTTGTTCTTCGAATCATAGGTTGCGCCGTGGGCGGTCCCGGCGGCCTGGGGCACGCGGAATTCGACGATGCCATCGGTCTCGGCCAGTCCGGTCTTCTGGTTGAAGGTCATGCCCTGGGTTCGCAAGTGAATCGGGTCGCGGATTTCGCGGGGAGGGGCCTGATCTTCCATCTTCAGGCCCTGGGTGTTGGCCTCGAGGTCAATGTGAACCTCTCCCTTGGCAACGACGGTGCCAGCCTGCTGATCGTACTCAAAGTCATTGCCGTAGATCTGGTCATAGCGATCCGAGTTACGCCCATAGACAATGATGTTTACGTCGTGCAACTGGGAACGGCCGCCCTCCTTGAATTGGGTGGCATTGGAAGCGTGAATCGTGTAGAGAGTGCGCCCGCCTTCGCTCTTGGAGAGCGTGAACCCTTCGCTCGTCTGCTTGATTTCAATGCCGATCTTCCCTGGCAGATCCTTGAGGGCCATGCGCAACTGGACGCGCGCATAAAAGTAGAAGCCCGCGACCACCGTCACAATGGCCAAAGCCATCACGGCAAACCAGATTCGCAGGCGAGGGATTGAGACAGGCATTACTCATCCAGTGTACGCGAGGGATCACGCACCTGTACGTTTCCTGAGTTATGAATTAGGCGGCTGAGTCATGCCATCGGTCGAAACCACACCTCGTCTGCGTCACACATTGAGCGGAGGATACGTTGCCGCCAGTTTTCGAATCGTGCTCATCCCGCGAAATGTTGCACGAAGCCCGAGGGTCTTCTCAAAGAGAACATTAGAGAACGTTGATTCGCTCTGCTTCAGTTGACAGAGCCAGTAGAGTTCGCTGCCATGGACGCGGAAGTCATCCACCGCGGTCCGGAACGTCATTGCCCGGCGCTCGGCATCGGTGGTTAACGGCGCATCCAGGAACCCAACACAGAAGGCGGCGGCGGATGCGATGGCGGCGTCAGGAAATGGTGTGGATCGTGCGATTGCCGCGACTTCTGCATCCGTACGGAGGAAGGTCGCGACCTGGTAGCCAAGAGCTTTGTGCAGGCAATCCTGTATTTTCGTTTGAAGATCGGCAACGGGCTTGAGGCTGGTCTCGAAGATGACATTGCCACTGGCAATGAATGTCTCCACTTGCTTGAATTTCATTGACTCAAAAAGGGTGCGCAGATCGTCCATTTTGACGATGTGGCCGCCTACGTTGATGGCTCGAAGAAAGGCAACATACCTTGGCATGAAGTTCTCCTGCGGCAGCGGGATGGCGGGTTACGGAGCGTTTGAGGCGGCAGAATTGGCCGCGGCAACCTCTGCCCGGCGAAAGTCGGATAGCACCAGTTGCAGGCCGCCACCGAAATCGGGATGCGTATTTTGCTCGATGCGGAACAGAACGTCCAAGGCGTCGCCGCCCGAAATCGGTTCGGCCTCGAGGCGGTGGGCCATGCGCCAACCCAGCGCATCCAGACCGCGCGCCAGCGCGCCTGGTTGTGAGCCGTATCGGCGCAGCTTGAGCTTAAGATGCTTTTCGCGCATCACCTTTGGTTCACCCATCAGGGTAGCGCCTCGTACTACAAACACCGGTTCGGGATTGCCAACTCCAAACGGTTGCAATGCCCGCAGTGACTCCCAGAAGCGGGGCGTGATCTGCTCCATCGTGATCTCGCCGTCATACTCGAACAACGGTTGCAATTGCCCGGCGGATAGCTTCAATCCGGCATGCTCGCAGAGCCGGCGACGCAACTCGGGAATATCCTGGGATCGCATGGCAAATCCGACCGCATGGGCGTGTCCGCCAAAGCGAAGGAACAGCTCGGGAACGGTCTCCAGCGCGTCGAGCAGATGGAAGCCTGGAATCGAGCGTCCGGAGCCGTGTGCCTCATCGCCTTCACGCGAGATGACCAGCGCCGGACGGCCAAAGCGGTCTACCACGCGCGAGGCGCAGATGCCTATCACACCCCGATGCCAGCCCTCGCCATCGACCACCATGCAGGCGGCCTGGCGCAGCTCTTCGCTCTCCTCCACTTGACGCAGCACGGCGTCTGAGATGCGCTGCTCCTCCTGTTGGCGCGCCGAGTTCAGTTCGTTCAACCTTGCGGCGAGCTCCGTCGCGCGCACCGGGTCCTTCACGGTGAACAGCTCGACCACGTCCTTGGCCACATCCATGCGCCCTGCGGCGTTCATGCGGGGAGCAACTCGAAAAGCCACCTCGGTCGTGCTCAGAGCGCGTCCCTGAGGCAGCTCACAGACTTGCAATAGCGCGTTGAGCCCCGGGTTCGCCACCTTGCGCATACCCTCCAATCCCAGTGCGACGAAAACGCGGTTCTCGCCCAACAGCGGCACCGAGTCGGCAATGGTCGCAATGGCTACAACTTTCAGGAAGGAAGGAATCAGACGCTGTCGGCCAGCCCGCTCCAGCAGCGCTTGCGCGACCTTGAAGGCCACACCTGCGCCACAGAGATACTTGCATGGATAGGCACAATCAGACTGATTTGGGTTCAGCACGGCAAGCGCCGTTGGAACACCCCCAGAGAGCGCCACCAAGTGGTGATCGGTCACGATGAGGTCCACACCCGCGCGCTCGGCGGCCTGAGCGGCTGCGAAGGCGCGTATGCCGGTATCGACGCTGATGATCAGCCTGACTCCGTTGGCCGCGGCCCGCTCGATCACTTCGTCGCGCATGCCGTATCCCTCCAACAAACGATGCGGCACGTGGAAATCGCATTGGCCGCCGAGCAGTTCGATCACGGTCTTCAAAATGACGGTCGCCATGGTGCCATCGACATCATAATCGCCGTAGATCAGCATGGGCTCGCGAAGGGCAATGGCGCGCTCCAAGCGTTCGACAGCGGCTTTCATACCGAGCATTTCCATCGGGGGATGCAGTTGATCAAGCGAGGGATGAAGAAAACGATTGGCTTCGTCCACTGAACTTATGCCGCGTGCTGCCAGCAGTTCAGCGACAATTTGCGGCAGATCCATAGCGGCGGCAAGGTGCCGTCCGACGTTTGGCAGAAATGTACCGTTTACCCTTTCCCGGGCTCGCAGAATCCACCGGACACTCAGCGTTCGTCCTCCTCGGAGCCATCCGTGGAGCCGTCGATCATGATGCCGCCGAGGTCGTCGGCCATCTCCTGCAGCGCCTTGTACCCTTCGTACCACTCGGTGGAGAGCTCGCAGAGAAACATGACGCCCTGATAGGGAAAGCCTAGCTGGATGAAGCCGATGCGTCCGTAGTAGGAGCGAAGCTGGCGGGCGGTCTCCATGTCTTCTTCGCGGCTGAAACTGGAGCGGCGCAATTCCGACAACAGAAAATCAACATCATCGGCTTCCAGTTGAACCGTGTTCATGGTCAGGAACGGCGCCCCGGAGGCGCGTGCCAGTTCGACAAAATCCTTCCAGCTTTCGGTGACATCGTCGCCGTCCCAGAGCACACTGGGCATCTCGTCCGGAATGTATCCGTGAAAACGCCGCAGCCCGAGTCCCTGGGTAAATGCGTGCATGTCATCGTGAATGCTGGTGAGATCGTCTAGCATCGCTCCGCTTTTCTAACAAATGGCCGGTACGGCTGCAACCTCGCCGTAACTCCAATTGTCCGACCATCATACTCCCGCAGCAATCGGCGAGCTTTACTCCACGGCAGCGCAACGCCGGAAATTTTCTCAAGCGAAATCGAATCTTCCATTTAAGGGAGTGCATTCTGCCCAGAGAGGGAACCTTAGTTGCTTGCACTTAACACCCATCCGAGCAGCCTGTCCATGCGCTTCCGGTGAACCGAAATCTCAGTGTGCTAAAATTTGGTATTTAGCGCAAGGTTCGACATACACATCATGCTCTTTTCGAAAGAATACGTGGGCTACCTTGCCCGGCAAGTCGTCAAACGACTGCAAGACAACCATTTCATCCAAACGCACGAGCTCGAGAATGTCATCGAGCGCGTCCAGAACTCAATGGTCGAGGAACTGAGCCTTGAAGACCGCATCAACGATGAAGTGCGGGTGATTCTTGAAGCTTACTCGGACGAGATGCGAAATCGCGGCGCGAATTACCAGGAGATGTTCAAGCGGGTAAAGAACGAACTGGTGCGCAAGTACAAGGCGGTGCTATGAGACTGTCTCGCGAAAAACTCAATAAGCTCGCCGCCGCTGCCACGGAACAACTCGCCAGCCTCAAGAACGTTGAGTTCCTTGAGGGCTACGACGATATCCGCCAGGAAATGCGGCGACTTCTCGAAGATCTGCTCGTGAATGAAGAGAAAATTGACAGAGCAGCACGGCTCAAAATTGAGAGCCAGCGCCGCAGCATTCCTGAAGGCACTCCTGAGTGGAATATTCTCTACCACAAGTACTACAACGAAGAGGTCAAGAAGCTAGGCATTTAGCAGTACACGATCGTTGAGCGACTTATCCATTTTGAATTCACGGCCCTGCACCCGTTGCGGGGCTTGTTTTTTTGCCGAATGCGGAAACACGGCCGCACAAATCCCACACCGCGCCAGGCGCATCCGTTAGACTTCTATTTCCTTCCGGCTTTGGGGTAGTAATGTCTCTGCTTGCTGAGTTTGTGAAACAGACGGCGCTCGATGAGGGGTTCTCGCTCGCGGGCATAGCACCGGTTGCGGGGTTGAGCGAACTCGACTACTTCCCTGCCTGGATTGAAGCGGGGTGCCACGGCGAGATGGACTACCTGGCGAAGACCAACGGCGCAGGAGATCTGAAGCGGGCGGCGCTGGCAAATGTGGCCCCGTGGGCCCGCTCGGTGGTGGTTTGTGCAGCAAATTACAACTCGTCTGCGGGTTACTCGACACAGTTCACAACGCAGTTCGCAACGCAGTTCGCAACCCAGTACGCAAACGAGTGCGCGGAGCCGTCGCGGGGATGGATTTCGCGCTACGCCTTCGTCGAGCGTGACTATCACAAATTGCTGCTGACAAGGCTACGGCGCATTGAATCACACATGGTGGAGCGGATCATTGCGGACGGCCACGCGAGCCCGCGCACCTGGTGCTATGTCGATACCGGACCGGTTGTGGAGCGGGTGCTGGCGCAACATTCCGGGATTGGATGGATCGGCAAGAATGCCTGCATTCTCAATCAGCAGCTCGGCTCGTGGCTCTTCCTCGGAGTGATCTTGAACTCCCACGCGCTGCCCCCCGATCTTCCCGCCGCTGACAGGTGCGGCTCCTGCACACGTTGTCTTGACGCTTGCCCGACCTCGGCTTTTATTGCGCCGCGCCAACTTGACGCAACCCGCTGCATCTCTTATCTCACGATCGAGCAGCACGGGCCGGTCGCGGAAGAGCTTCGCGAGAAAATGGGCCGGCATCTGTTCGGCTGCGATATCTGCCAGGACGTCTGCCCATGGAACCGCCATGCGCCGATCTCGCTCGATCCGGCTTTTGCCGCGCGTACCGAACTCGTCAATCCCTCCCTGGAGTGGATTTCAGGTATGAACATAGAAGAGTTCCGGCGTACCTTTCGCGGGTCGCCGGTGAAGCGCGCCAAACTCGAAGGGCTGTTGCGCAGCGCCGCCTTAGCCATAGGTAACAGCGGCGACCGAAGACACCTGCCGCGCTTACGCGAACTGGCGCGGCACGAAGACCCGGCCGTAGCCGAACACGCCCGGTGGGCGATTGCAAGATTGGAGAGGACACCCGATGCCGATCCCATCCAGTAGCCGAAGCTCGATCTACGCCAGCCGGCTGTTTTCGCGCCGCCGTCTAGACCTGCGCGCGCGCCTGGTAGCGCTGCGCTCGACAGGCGAACCCGTCATCGTCCACGCGCGCACTCGCGATGTTTCGAGGGGCGGCGCCGGATTGACGCTCACTCGCGAACTACCATCCGGCACCCAGGTGGTGCTCTGTTTGCGACTGCCCGGCAATGGCAGCCCACTCTGCCTGCAAGCCGTCATTACCCGCCGCAAGGGTTTCCGTGTTGGAGTGCAGTTTGTGCAGCCTACGGCCGAGCAGCGTTTGCTGCTTTCCGAACTCTGCTACGCCTGAGGGCCGCGAGGCAGCATCCAAGAAAGTGGGCTCTGGTTCGGCCTCCGCTGGAGGAAGTTGCCATGCGTGCGCGATGGCTTTTGCTGACGCCTCTGCTGCTTGGATTGACGTCGATATCGTTTGCGCAGCAGTGGTTCTCGGTACAGACTGATCACCTCATAAGCTACTCCGACAGCAGCGAACGGGGGGCACGCGATGCCGCACTGCGCGGCGAACAAATCATCGCCGTATACGGCCAGATATTTCATCGCAAGGACATGACCTTCGCTGCACCTCTGCGGGTGCTGGCACTTCGAGCCGCCGGGCCTTCGAAAGGAGCGCCCAACCCGGCGCTGGTGCGTACGCCTATCGCTACTTTCGCGATCGCCGATCCTTCGCAGCCCGATGCCTGGACGCAAATGGCAAGCTCGATTGCGGTCGCGACCCTGGAAGATAACTACCCGCGCGCCCAGCCGTGGTTCGACTCCGGCATCGTCAGCTATCTGGCCGGAATCCGTTTTATGGGCGCCCAGATGGAGCTTGGCGGGCCGCCGCCTGGGATGGTCTTGCCGCGCTCGGGCGAGTGGATTCCGCTGGCAAAACTGTTCGAGACCAACGAACTGTCGCAGCTTTCGGTCGCACAACGCGGTACGTTTGAGGCCGAGTCGTGGGCGGTGGTGCGGTGGTTGATCGACAACAACCGATTGGCACAGGCAGGCGTTTACCTGAACGCGGTGCAGTCCCGCGGAGCAGCACCAGAGCAAGCTCTGGTGGAGGCATTCTCAATGGGTTCTGCCGATCTGGAACGCGAGGTGCGCGAATCGCTCGGAAAGGCCGCGGCGAAAACACTACCGGCGCCGCACGTTGAGTTCAGCCTATCCACGTCGCATAAGGTTGCTGCCGCAGACGCACACGTAATGCAGGCCAGCCTGTCTCTTTTCGGCCCTGAAGCGGACCGCACGCTCAACGAGTTGGTGCTGTTCATGAGGCAGAACCAGGAGAACGCGGCAGTTCATCGGTCGCTGGCTTGGGCGTTCCTTCTGCGCAACGATCTGGAAAACGCGGTGGAGCATATTCGACGGGGGCTGGCTCTGGACGAATCCGACCCCACGATGCACTATCTTTACGCGCGCTGGATAAATCAGGGTGAGGAAAACCGGATTCTCGCCAAGTCGGCGGAAGCTCGCATGGGCACCGAACTGAAAGCTGCCCTGAAACTGGAGCCGAACTACGCCGCCGCGATGGAACTGCTAGGGCTTGCGGAGCTGAGCGACGGTGCCGTGAAACCGGCACTGGTAAGACTTCAGCGTGCGTCGGCGCTGCGTCCGCGCAACAGCAGTTACTACCTGAACCTGGCGCTTGGTTACGAGGCGGCGGGCAATCTGGACGCGGCGCGCAATCTAATGCTGTACGCCAGCGCGGGAGGAGATGCTGCTGTCTCCGCCGATGCCAAAAAGTCGCTGAGCGAACTGGGTAAGGAGAAGAAGCAGCAAAAACAATGGGAGACCGCCGGGCCTAATCGAGACTCTC
>Ga0187847_10003148_pt1 | contig 12803 bp, 9 predicted proteins | sample June2016WEW_4_10_FD_132458 | JGI IMG/M metagenome (GOLD analysis project Ga0187847, IMG submission 132458) | Peatland microbial communities from SPRUCE experiment site at the Marcell Experimental Forest, Minnesota, USA - June2016WEW_4_10 | ecosystem: Environmental > Terrestrial > Soil > Wetlands...
CGCTGAACTCGCAGACGTCGAGATTCGCCGAGCGTACGAGATCGAAGGTGACTGGTGGGCATCCGGCAATGAACTCGGCGCCGAGTTCCACGGGCGCGCCGCTGGGGACGTGAATAGTCCATACCCGCCCGCCGACGCGGTCGCGTGCTTCCAGAACGAGAACATGCAAGCCGGCATCGGCAAGCAGTCGCGCGGCCGTCAGGCCCGCCACACCGGCACCGATGATGATTACGTCAGCCGATTCGCTCTTCATTCTGATTGGATACGCTTAGTACCCCAAAAGCGGCACACAATTTCGGCGTGCCGCTTTCGGGGCCTTCAACAGCGAGTGTATCGCAAACAATGCGTGCTAGCCTTTTATACCGGTTGTGCCGCGGAAACGACGTCTGTCGGCAGCATTCCGGGAAGTACATAAGCTTGCAGCAGGACGATCGCAATCACAAGTGCCAGCAATATCAGTGAATACCGCAAGGTGTTTCTAAAAATGTCAGTTTCGCGGCCCACCAGCCCGGTGGCTGCACAGGCGACCGCGATCGATTGCGGCGAAATCAGTTTGCCCATCACTCCTCCGAATAAATTGGCGGAGGTCGTGAGGACGGGATTGACGCCGATCTGCACGGCCGTCACTTGTTGCAGTTTTCCAAATAGTGCTGCCGAAGAAGTAACCGATCCGGTAAGGAATACGCCGAGCCAACCAATCACGGGAGAGAACGCCGGAAATGCGTGTCCAGTGTAATTTGCAAACGCCAGGCCCAGGCTGTAAGACATGCCAGAGTAGTTTGCCAGGAAGGCGATGCCTAACACGGACGCCAGGGTCACGAGTGCGAAGGCGAGTTGTTTGAAGGTTTTCTTGAAGACCCGAAATCCGCGAGCGGGTCCGATGCCAAGAATCACCATCGCAACCAGCGATGAGATCATCATCGCGGTTCCGGCTGCGGTAAAGAACTCCCACCGGTAACTGGCGGCATACTTCGCCGGTTTTGCCACGATCGGCGCCGAGCGGAAGACAACTCCATCTAACCACGGCCATGCCGGGATGTTGACGAACCAGTGGAGTTTGTTCAGGATAAACATCTTGAAAGCCGGGATACCCCAAACGCCCATAATCAGCATGAGGACGACAAAAGGCGACCATGCCTTCAGGACTTGCGCTGAGGAATACTTAGTAGACGCTTCCGCTGTCAGGGCCGGGTCACCGGGGAAACGCCAGATGCTCGCGGGCTTCCAGAACCGGAGGAAGACGACGAGGCACACCATGGATACGAAGGAGGAAAGGATGGCAGGGAGTTCAACGCCTATGTAGTGCGTGGCGAAGTAGCAGGTAATGGCGTAACTTACTCCAGCCACCAGGGCCGCTGGCAGTACTTCCAAGGTCTTTTTCCATCCAGCCAACACAATCAGCATAAAGAATGGAATGATGATCGCGATGATGCACATGTCGAGACCGATGGCTTTGGTCATCACCCTCTCACTAATTTTGGTGACAGAGATCATCATCGCGGTCGGAACGCCCACGGGCCCGAACGGGACAGGCGGCGTGTTGGCCACCAGGCAGATAATTGCGGCCGACAGCGGCGGGAATCCAAGCCCGATGAGCATGGCGGCGGCAACCGCCACCGGCGCTCCCTGCCCAGAGACTCCCTCCATAAATGCGGAGAAGCAAAATGCGATGAGCAACGCCTGCAACCGCCTGTCGGCTGAGATAGCGGAGATCGAGCTCTTGATGACGTCGAACTGTCCGGCATCGACCGTCAGGTTGTAGAAGAAGACGGCCGTCAAGATGATCCAACCGATGGGGAACAGGCCGTTCACCATGCCGAGCGCGGCTGCAGAAAGTGCTGCGCTCACCGGCATGCGGTAAGCGGCAATGGTTACGATCAAGGTGAGGAGCAGCGTTAAAAGGCCGGCAATGTGACCCTTCATCCTCTTGAACGCGAGCGCCCAGAAGAGGAAGAAAATCGGAATTGAGACAACCAGTGCTGTCAGGCCAAGGCTATTTCCAACCGCAGAGTAGTTATGAAACCAAGGCATAGTTAGCCCTCATTCTCAGAATAGTGCTTCCAGAAACTTTGAAAAGATGTCGCCGAACATCTTGCATCCAAAGTCTCACAATGTCCATGACTTCGATTGGTGTCACAGCAGCCTGTTATGACGCGGCTCACCTCGCAGCATCGAGTTGGAGTGTGCGGCGCGCGAAATCTTGCCGGATGAATCTCGCCCGGATTCAACTTCGCGTTCAACCTGGCGTTCAACCTGCGGTAAGCTTGATCGATGTATAGTCGGCTAACCCGTGCCCACCGGGCCATCCCGGTCATCGCCGGCGTGGTCACGCTCGCAAGCGTTGTAGTGCTGCTCGCCTGGGATGCGTTTCCACGGCTCTTCCCGGCCAGGGCTCATGACTTTCTGGCTGCGTTTCCACTTGCCATGATTGCTTTTGCCTATCTCGTTTACCAAACCGCGCACCGGCCCGCGCCCCTGGAGTTTGTCAAGGCGATCCTGTTGGCGGTGGCCTTTCTTTTCTGGGCTGCCAATCAACTCTGGCCGGATTTGCGCCAGGCGACACTGTTCAACGACATCGCAATCGCACTCTTCGTCCTCGATGTGTTTCTGGTCATGATCGGCTGGCCGGCGACTTCCCCGGACGAATCATTCGCTGAGTCCTACGGTAATTCCGACCAGTCCAGTTGATCGCAATGTCCGTCGAGCAAGCGCAAGCCGTGGCACGATCATAAGGCAAGTTTGAGGAGACCTATGTCAACGACCATCGTCGAAGTCAACGGCGCAATCGGAACGATTACGCTCGACCGCCCCAAGGTCAATGCGCTGAGCGGAGAGTTGATGGGGGAAATCATATCTGCGCTGGATGCCATGAAGGCCCAAAGCCTGCGCGTGGTCATCCTCCGCGCCAAGCGCGGCGTCAAAGGCTTCTCCGCCGGGCACGAAGTCAGCGAGTTACCGACCAACGGACGTGATCCCATCACCTATAGCGATCCGCTTCGCCAACTCGTGCGCGCGCTTCATTTGCACCCCTGCCCGGTCATCGCCATGATCGAGGGATCGGTCTGGGGAGGGGCCTGCGAACTGGTAATGAGCTGCGACCTGATCATTGCCGCCCAGGACACCACGCTGGCAATTACTCCGGCCAAGCTCGGTGTTCCCTACAATCTCTCCGGCATCTTGAACTTCATGAAAGTTGCCGACATTCCTTTCATCAAGGAGATGTTGTTTACCGCGCAGCCCGTTGCCGCGCGCCGCCTGATGGAGTGTGGGGTCATCAATCACGTTGTCCCCAGGGAAGAGCTCGAAACTTTCACCTATCAGTTGGCAGCTCAGATCACGGAGACCTCGCCGCTCGTGCTTCGCATCCTGAAGGAAGAGCTACGGGTGCTGGCCTCGGCGCATCCCATCGCGCCCGAGGCTTACGAGCGCATCCAGTCACTGCGCCGCGAGGTTTATGACAGCGAAGACTATCAGGAAGGCATCCGGGCATTCATAGAAAAGCGCAAACCGGAGTTTCAAGGCAGGTGAGGGAGCATGAGCAGGTGCTAATTACGAGGCGAGCCAGCCACTGATCTGTTCATACACAGCGGGCTTGGTCAACAGGTCCCAGTGGTTGATGCCATAGCCGACCCACTGACGTGATCGCTCAAAAGACAATGTCAGTGCATGATCCTGGTGGCGACCGAGAGCACTGCTGACGGACACCATACCATCCCCGACGAGTTCGCCGGATCTCTTCCCTATGTTTGCGGCGATGGCATAACACTGGACTGCTTCGGGCAGGGGTACCGGATGACGGAGGTCTCCCGCATGATCGAAGCGGTCGCGCCCCTGCCAATCTTCGTCGAGCAGATTGCCATAACGCAGGTCGGTGATGCCGGCGCTGCGGAGTTTACCCAGACGAGCGAACGGTGCCGTGTACGGATTTAGACTCAGCCCAACGTCGATGAGATTGCCCCCACGCTCCAGCAGCGAACCATGGTGGGGAGTGCCAAGGAAAACAAGCTTGCGCAAGTGTTGCGGCCAGCTCTGACCGCCCGTCATGCCGTAATAGTGCGCGCTACGGGCCACCAGCCCTCCCATGCTGTGGGCGAGGATGACGAAATCCTTCAAGGGTTCGGGCCACTGTTGCACAATGCCCTCAAGCAAATCGGAAAAGGCGCGCCCGTTGCTGGAGGTATGCAGACCGCTGTTGTAGTGCAGGTGGACTGGGGTGTACCCCTGCTCACGGGCCAGTGCGGCCCCAAAATCGCTGCCCTTGCGCGTCCATTGCAGATCGTTCATGCACAGGCCATGCACCATCACGAGCAATTTGTCGCGTGGTGGCGGAACGGCGGCGGACAATGCCTTACTTTCGACAATCAAGGGCCGGCCTTTGCGACGCAATCGCATGGAAATCGCGAGTGGGTTGCTGGTTTCGACCAGGTAGTCGCCCATCACCCCGTTGAGCGCCGCCAGCACGGCTTCTCGTTTCCGCGAACTCCTGGCATTCAGGATAGGCTCAAATTGCGCGAGAATAGCTTCATTCGTACTTCCCACCAGCCTGGTCACTCCGCGAACGCTCTCATAAACCAGTCCGGCGATTGCGCTCGCGCGTTCCTGGATCGGCGTGCCGCGAAGCCCGGGAGAGCGGGCGATGATGTTGTGGAGCGTCTCCGCCAAGTCCGTTACTCCCGAGGTCGCCTCCGCCGCCAACCGGCTGAGTCCGGCGAGATCGGACATATGCACGTGGGTTTTTCTGGTCATGGCAACTCCATGCGGAGAGCGATCACATTCAGACCGTCTTGGTAGTCCGCTCAATCCTACCCGGCTTTCGCTCCGCGAACACGGCCATTCACGATTTATTTCCACGGCGAACCAGTGGAGCCTGGGTCAGCGGGTCTAGCCCGAAAGTGCCTCAACGCGAGCTAAGGAAATGCTGCAAATCGCGACGGCAAGGTCAGGAAACCCGTTGTACACTGCTGTTTTGAAAGAGAGGGAGCTGAACGCGATGGCGACTCAGAACACAAACTCCAAGGTGGACGCATACCTCGCGAAGGTGCAGCCGTTCGCGCAACCGATTATGACGCGCCTGCGGGAACTTGTACATGAAGGCTGTCCCGAGGTCGAGGAAACGATCAAGTGGGGTCGGCCGTTTTTTCAATATCGCGGCGCGATCCTCTGCAACATGTCTGCATTCAAAGAGCACTGCAGCTTCGGCTTCTGGGGCGAGGAGATCGGCGCTGTGTTGCGTGAGGCAAAGGTTTTGCGGGCAGAAGGCATGGGGTCGCTCGGCCGCATTACCGACGTGACGCACCTGCCTTCCGACAAGCTGATGCTAGGCTGGATTCGGCAGGCTGCGGCCTTCGTGGAGAGCGGGCAATATACGAGCCCGATCGCGGCGCGACGCAAAGTGGTTAAGTCGCCAAAGCCGGCCATCAAGACACCTGCGGAGTTCATGACCGCGTTGCAGAAAAACAAGAAGGCTGCGGCTGCTTTTGCAGCGTTCAGCCCCAGTTGCAAGCGTGAGTACGTTGAGTGGATCGCGGACGCAAAACGACCGGAGACGCGGGACAAACGGATCGTCACCGCCGTCGGATGGATCGCCGAAGGCAAGCAGCGCAACTGGAAATATCAAAATTGCTAGCCGCTGACGACGACGCGCGCGCGATGGCACCGCGCCAATCTCCAGAGACGTGATTAGACCGTGGAGCTGGTTGCGGCCTCAAGCTTGATGGCACGAGGAAACAGAATATTGTTCTCCTGGTGTATGTGCTGGTGAAGGTCCTGCTCGAAGTCCTTCAGGCCGTCATAGAAAGCGTGATAGGTCGGGCAAGCATCGTCAGGTGTAACAAAATTGTGGCTCAGGAGGCGTATCTCTGCAACGAGGGCTCCTGCGGCGTCGTGCTCCTCGGTCATCATCTCAATCGGATCGGCAACGGTGCCAAAGAACGCATAGGGCTTCGCGTTCCGGCCTGCTGCGGAGCGTTCCAATTCGACGAGATAAGGAAACAGCATTGTTTCTTCTTTGGCCAGGTGCTGGATGAGTTCCTCGTCCAAACGTGCCAGCGAGCTCTGAATTATTAGCAACTCCGGCGTGGTTGCACCGTGGCGATCGACGACCTTGAGTGCCAGTTCTGCCAGTCGGGGCAGTTCCCTCTTCACGTACGCGTGATGAGTGGCGACGATATGTCCGCTTAAACTTTCCAGAGACGCTTGCGACCAGTCTTGGCCGCTGGGAGCAGCGACTTTCGCAGCAGCTTCGAGCGCTGCAATCACTGTATCTACTTCCAGTTTTCCCGCGGCGCATGCCTCGGATAGAGGCTTGCGGCCACCACAGCAGTAATCAATCCCGTAATGTTCGAACACTCGTATTGAGGACGGCTGTTCCAGCGCAATTTCACGAACGGTCTTGGTTGTGGCGGTCATGGCAATCTCCCTGAACACAACTTAAATGACTGCTCCTCTGGCCACAGCGACTTTGGTCACTTCTACAAGATAGGAACCCGATTCGCCGCACCTGTGACTTAAGTCGCTGCGGTGCTACTCTGTTCAGCGTCTCATTCATTACGCACAATAAGTCAGTACCAGGAAGGCCCGATGAAGAACTCCGTCCCGGTCACACTGCTGCTTGCCATTTTTGCGGGGGCCATGATTGGCATTGGCGGCTATACATTTGTTTACGCCAAGGGCTATTCCTATCTCTCCAACGATCCCCAGGCCTGTACCAACTGCCATGTCATGAACGCGCAGTACGATGGCTGGATCAAAGGAAGCCACAAACACGCCGCCACTTGCAACGATTGCCACACACCGCACAACCTTGCCGGAAAATACGCGATAAAAGCACGCAACGGTTTCTTCCATTCGCTTTACTTCACCACCGGCTACTTTCCCGACAACATTGAGATCAGCAATACCAGTCGCAGCGTAACCGAAAATGCCTGCCGCCGCTGCCATAGCGACGTCGTTCAGGCCATTGACACCGGCCGTCACGGCGGCAATGAAGTAAGCTGCCTGCGTTGCCACAACTCCGTAGGCCACTCCGAATCCACTGCTACGCTGCACACCCCCGCACAGGGAGGAGCTTTTCATCATGGAAAATAAGAACTCATCAAGTCAGGATTCGATTCAGCAGGAGAAACAGCGTTCGCGCCGCCTTTTGATCGGCACTACGCTGCTAGCCGCAGTCGCGGCCATCGCCATTACGGCTCTTCTCGTTAACATCTTCGAGCGCAAGCAGGAAGCGAAGAACCCCTTCTATCGAGTGGTCGAACTCAATGACACCATCGATGATCCCGCAGTGTGGGGCAAGAATTTTCCCTTTCAATACGACGGCTACAAGAAAACGGTTGACCAGGAGCGCACCAAGTATGGAGGGAGTGAGGCCATGCCGCAGACGCCCACGAACGCCGATCCCCGCTCGGTGGTAGCGCGCTCGAAACTGGAGCAAGACCCGCGACTGAAGGCCATGTGGGCTGGATACTCCTTCAGCGTTGACTACCGTGAGCGACGGGGCCACGCTTACATGCTGGACGACCAGACCTACACTGGCCGCCAGAAGGCCAACCCTCCGGCGATGTGCATCAACTGCCATGCCTCGCTCGTCACCACCTATCTGAAAATGGGTAATGGCGATCTCATGAAAGGCTTTGACGAATTTTCGAAGAGCCACATGACGTATTCGCAGATTCGCCAGCAGGTAAAGCATGCCGTGGCCTGCATCGACTGTCACGATCCGAAAAACATGCAACTCCGAGTCACTCGCCCGGCCTTTATCGAAGGGATTCGTGCCCTCAAGGCCTCGCAGGGTGTGAAGGATTACGACGTGAACACTATGGCCACGCGCCAGGAGATGCGCTCCTACGTCTGCGGCCAGTGCCACGTTACCTACTACTTCAAAGGTCCGGAGAAGCGCCTCACGTTCCCCTGGTCGCAGGGCCTTAAGGTTGAAAACATCATCGCCCACGAGGATGCCGAGGGCGTCAAGGAGTGGGAGCACCCTGACACCGGAGCCAAACTCATCAAGGCCCGTCATCCTGAGTTTGAAATGTGGAACCAGGGTGTGCACGCCCGCTCCGGCGTTGCCTGCGCGGATTGCCACATGCCTTACATGCGCGAAGGTGGATTGAAGATCAGCGATCACCAGGTCAATAGCCCGATGCTGAAGATCAATCGCTCCTGCCAGACCTGCCATCATTTCCCGGAGACCGAACTAAAGGCCCGCGTCGAAGAGATTCAGGACCGCTACTTCAACCTGCGTAATGTCGCCCTCGATGCGTTGATGGATCTCATCCGCGACACCAAGGCCGCCCGGGCTGACGGCACCAACCCTGCCTTCATCCAGCAGGCTCAGGAGTACCAGCGCAAAGGCCAGTTCATGATCGACTTCATCATGTCCGAGAACTCTATGGGCTTCCATGCCCCCGAGGAATCGGTCCGAGTTCTGGGAGATGCCATTAACCTTTGCCGCCTCGGACAACTTGCCCTCAAGGGAGGACCGCAGCCAACGCACACTGTGCTAACGCAGCTTGCCACGCCGCCGCCGGGGCACTGAAAGCCGGAAGGTGGAGCGCGCGAGGATATTGCGCTCCACCTTCACCACCACCCCGCGTTTAGATATCGAGATTTTTCACGTCGAGGGCGTTGTCTTCAATAAACTTGCGGCGGGCTTCGACGTTTTCTCCCATCAGGGTTGTGAATATGGCCTCGGTTTCGGTCAAGTCTTCGAGTTTTACCGACAGCAGCGTGCGGCGCTCAGGGTCCATCGTGGTCTCCCAGAGTTGCTCGGCCGTCATTTCACCCAGTCCCTTGTACCGCTGAATCTGATAATCCTTGCGGCCCTGTTCGAGAACAAAGTTAAACAGCTCGCGGACGGTTTTCTTTTCGACCGGCTCGCGTGAGCCTCCCTTGGCGGCGACTCGAGTCGGTGTGCCGCCCTTGATGGTCTTGCCCTCGATCTTATCGGCGTCTGCCTTTTCCGCGGCTGAGATGGTGTCGTCCACTTCCTCCTTGGACGCCTCGACGTTCTTCACCCACTCCACATGGAAGGGCGGCTTCATGAACTCGGCGATCTGCCGGTATCGCGACATCATCTGCTTGTATTCGGGGCTTGAGATGAGAGCCCAGCCGATGGCGTGCGGGGTGCCCTGCGAGTTTACGAAACGCACGTCCCAGAGCTGAAGCTCTTCGTCAAAATGGGTAGTGACCGACATGAACTGCTCTTCCTTGGCGATGGCCTTGAGGCGAGCTTCGATGTTGGCGATACGCGTCGGCACCGCTTCGGGCGCGCCGTGGAAGTCTTCGCGCTTGGCGAGATCAAACTCGGGAAGCATCTCGGTAACGCGCTCGTTGCGAATGCGCTTGTCCACCTTGTCGATGAATCCGAGGTACTCGTTGAGGCGGGTCATGAACTGCGCCAACTGTTTGGACTCAAGGCGGGCGGCGCCTTCGCCGTAGCGCACGACGAGACCGTCGGAGGCGCGCTTGATCATGACCTGCACGAACTCCGCATCGTTCTTGATGTACTGCTCGAAGCGGCCTTTCTTGATGCGATAGAGCGGCGGTTGCGCGATGAAGATGTTGCCTCGCTTGATGAGATCCTGCATGTGGCGGAAGAAGAACGTCAACAAAAGCGTGCGGATGTGCGAGCCGTCCACATCGGCGTCGGTCATCAGGATGATCTTGCCGTAACGCAATTTCGAAGGATCGAAATCATCTTTGCCGATACCACAGCCAAAGGCAGTAATCATGGCGCGAATTTCCTCGTGCCCGAGCATCTTGTCGTACCGCGCCTTCTCGACGTTCAGAATTTTTCCTTTGAGCGGAAGGATTGCCTGGAAGCGGCGGTCGCGCCCCTGCTTGGCGGTGCCGCCTGCGGACTCACCTTCTACCAGATAGACTTCGCAGCGCTCGGGATTGCGCTCGGAACAATCGGCCAGTTTGCCGGGAAGGCCGCCACTGTCAAGCACGCCCTTGCGGCGGGTAAGGTCGCGGGCTTTGCGGGCGGCTTCACGGGCGCGCGCAGCATCGATCGCCTTGTTGATGATCTTGCGCGCGACCTGCGGATTCTGCTCGAAGAATGCGCCGAGACGCTCGTTGATGAACTGCTGCACCGGGCCTGCGATATCGGAGTTGAGCTTGCCCTTGGTCTGGCCTTCAAACTGTGGCTGCGGCAGTTTTACGCTGACTACTGCAACCAACCCTTCGCGCACATCGTCGCCGGAGAGGTTCTCCTTCATATCCTTGAACAAGCCGAGCGATTGGCCTGCGGCGTTGATGGTGCGGGTGAGCGCCGAGCGGAAGCCCTGGAGATGGGTGCCGCCATCGACGGTGTTGATGTTGTTGGCAAAGCTGAACAGCGTTTCGCTGTAGGAGTCGTTGTATTGAAGACCGATTTCGTAGGCGATGCCGTCCTTCTCCGACTCCATGTAAATCGGCTTTTCGTGGAGGACGTTCTTTCCCTTGTTCAGATACTTGATGAACTCGGCGATGCCCCCGCTGAACTTGAATTCGGAATGCTTGGCCTCACCGGTCTTTTGATCGGTGGTGCGCTCGTCGGTGAGGGCGATGATGAGCCCCTTGTTGAGGAACGCGAGTTCGCGAAGACGATTGGCGAGCGTGTCGTAGTTGTACTCTGTGACGGTGAAGATCGTCCGGTCTGGAACGAAATGGACCTTGGTGCCACGGCGCTTGGTGGTGCCGGTCTGGGTCAGCTTGGTAGTTGGAACGCCTTCGGAATACTCTTGCTCCCAAATGGCGCCGTCGCGGCAGATCTCAAGATCGAGTTGCTCGGAGAGCGCGTTGACGCAACTAACACCAACGCCGTGCAGACCACCGGAAACCTTATAGGTCGAGCTGTCAAACTTGCCTCCGGCGTGCAACACGGTCATCACAACCTGAGCCGCGGGCAGGCGCTCGCCATCCACATCCATTTCATCCACGGGAATGCCGCGTCCGTCGTCGATGACGGTGACCGAATTATCAAGATGGACGATTACATCGATCTTGCTGGCGTATCCGGCCAACGCCTCATCGACCGAGTTGTCCACCACCTCATAGACGAGATGGTGCAGCCCCATTTCGCCGGTCGAGCCGATGTACATGGCGGGGCGCTTGCGCACGGCTTCCATGCCACCCAGCACCTTGATGGAGTCAGCGGTGTAACCGGATTCGGCGGTGGTTGCGGTCTTCTTGTTGAGTTCTTCCACGTGAGGAGTCGTCTCTTTCCCGGCTTCGGCGGTTGTTGGCTTCGAGGACATAGTTATTTCCAGGGATCTCGTTGTGGCTCAGGCAGCAGAGCAGCGCGCCTGAAGCAGCAGGGACGGCGAAAACAGGGTGCCGGAACACAGATTCGCATCTGTCGGATTTGCGATGTTCACTGATTTCAGCTTCGATGGATGACCGGTTCGAATCGTCGTCACCTGAGATGTACCGCGACCTGTATTGATTTTAACACAAATTGGCCCAAAGCCGGTTTAGTTTGTGATCTGTAAACGATTGAAATATAGAACGTTAGCGGGGGTTCCCTGGGAGGCCGAATGGGGCAACAAAACAGCGAAGAAAAGGGACAGAAAGTTGGCCTCCGCCACCTGCCCTTGTCTGTCCGGATTTGCCCGGCAAGGAGGTGCGGAGGCCCACTCTTTTCAGCCCCGACGATCTTAGAACTCAGACTCTCATCTGGCCCTGAATAAAGTGTTTTGCCTGCTCGTCGCTGTTTTCGTTCAGTTCCAGCACCGAGAACTTAACATCCTGCTGACGGTTGAGCCGGATGTAGTTGAGAATCGCCGGATGCTTGTAGATATCGCCCGGCTCAAACACCGGCAGCTCCGGCACTTCGCTTTCCTGCAGGTTCCAAACATACTTCAGGAAGTTACGGTTGCGAACCGTGCGGTTTTTCTGCACTTCCCATAGATTGCCGCCGATCGCCGCGTCGACAACGTCTTTGGGCGTCATGGTGGCGCGGGCATATTGCAGGAACGCATAGGCGAAGATTTCATGCGCGAGCAGGTTTTCCGATGCAAAAATAGGGGCCGATTCCGGTTCGACAATGTGACCGGCGTCAGGGCCTATCAGGGTCATCACGGAGCGTCCGGAGGTGACCGACAATCTCAGCTTCGACTTGATCTCCGGAACTTCATTGACCTCCTCGTACATTGCATAGTAGTTTTCGCCGCCCTGGTGGAAGAGTTTACGGCTGTCCTCGCGCAGGAATCCGACGCCGATCTTCATCCCTGACGTAAGGTCGGCGAAACCATGCGAACCCAGGCGCGGCAGGTAGATGATGTGGTCCACCTCGTTGACGAACGAGGTAATGCGCAAAGGCTGCTTCCAGTGATGTTGGCCGACGGGCACGGTTTCAAAGTACGCGGGATAGCCACGCTCCTCGAAGAAAATCGGGGTCGCGCCGTTCCTCTCGATCACGGACAACAGTCCTGAGGACTGGGCAAATGCTCGCGAGGTGCCTCGTACCTGCCCCTGCGCCGTCCAGTAAACATTGCGCACGCCGGATTGATCGCCGACGTAGATCTTGGTAGCGCCATGCTCCTTCAACACCTTGAGGAGGCAATCCAACGACCAGGGGTCGGAGGTTGCAGGATAAGCATTTCCGGAGTTCAAGGCGAGCTTGATAAGAATGCGGTCGCCCTTATTCAACCACGAGAAATCCGTGGCCTTTTCGACCATTCTCTTGAACAGCTTGTAGGATGTATCGCCTTTGGGCAACCAGGCCGCACTGAGTTGGGCGTTCCCGGTCTGCGCCGCCGCAAGCTTCTTATCGTCGAAAGCGAAGCTCGTGCCGCCGCCCAGAAGCGCCATGGAAGACA
>Ga0187847_10003149_pt1 | contig 12793 bp, 8 predicted proteins | sample June2016WEW_4_10_FD_132458 | JGI IMG/M metagenome (GOLD analysis project Ga0187847, IMG submission 132458) | Peatland microbial communities from SPRUCE experiment site at the Marcell Experimental Forest, Minnesota, USA - June2016WEW_4_10 | ecosystem: Environmental > Terrestrial > Soil > Wetlands...
CAGCCCCCTGAATAACCCTCGCAGAATCAAGGGGCTTCAGCCCCGGGCCTTTTTTTCACTCTCTGACCCCTCAAAAACCCCAGCAAATCCCCTTGTCAAGCCCCTCAACGCCCCAAAATCCCTCTAAACCACACCAACCAAACCACATAATTCATTTAAAAAGTTGGCATAGTAGTTATGCTCCGCTTGATACAATTAATACATGGACCAGTTCCATCAAGTTTTAGGCTTGCACCGCTCTTTCTCAACTGAATAAGTCGCACCAAATCAACCTTTTACCCGCAACTTCCACACGGGTCGTCATTCTGGCGCAGCCAGAATCTCCGTATTGGCCTTTGTAGCTCCGCTATACCTTTAGGAGATCAGCTCTAACCCTTATGTCCTGAGTACTTTAGCCGCAGCCTCAACGCAATGAATATCTTGGCCAGCCACATCCAGCGCAACCGATTGATTCCAAACCGCTTACTCCCAAGATCTCCATTATGAGTATTATCCCTCGGGCCACCACATAACAATCAACTTACGCACCAATCCGCCGCCAGGGGGGATGGCAGGGGGAGGGGGAGAACAAATAGCATATAAAAAGCGAAATAACGGCAACGCACTCCTGCAATTGTCTTGATCGTTCATCCGATCCTCACCTCACGGACGCAGAGGACAGTTACACTAAATCTATGAAGATCGTTCTCGCAGAAAAAGTCTCGCCCGCAACTCTCGCCGTCCTCCAGGAAGAGCCCGGCTGGAACGTCGTCACCGCCGATGCGATCGCCAAGCTCGGTCCCGGCGGACTTGAATCCGAACTCGCCGACGCAGACGCGCTGGTTGTTCGCTCCGCCGTGCAGGTCGATGCCAAGCTGCTTCAGTCCGCGCCCAAACTGCGCGCCATCGGCCGCGCCGGCGTGGGCGTCGACAACATCGACATCGACGCCGCCACCCACTCCGGCATCGTCGTCATGAACACCCCCGGCGCCAACGCAGTCGCGGTCGCCGAGCTTGCCATTGGCCTGATGATCTCCATGGCACGCAGCATCCCCCGCGCCAACTCCACCATGCACGCCGCCAGGTGGGAGAAAAAATCCCTGCAAGGCTCAGAGCTGCGAGGCAAGACCCTCGGCATTATTGGCCTCGGACGCATCGGCCTCGAGGTCGCCCGCCGCGCACGCAGCTTCGGCATGGAGCTGATCGGCTACGACCCCTTCATCGCGCCCGTCATCGCTCGGGAGAACCAGGTCACGCTGCTGCCGCTGGACGAGTTATTCAAGCAGTCCGACTACCTTACCCTGCACGTCGGCCTCAACACCCAGACCGAGGGCATGATCAACGCCACATCGATCAAGCTCATGAAGCCCGGCGTTCGCATCGTCAACTGCGCGCGCGGCGAGCTCATCGTAGACGAGGCGCTCGCCGAGGCCATCCGATCCGGCCACGTCGCCGGCGCGGCACTCGACGTCTTCCGCAAGGAGCCGCTCAAGGATTCAGCCTACTTCGGCCTCGACAACGTCCTCCTCTCGCCCCACGTCGCCGGCTCCACCGACGAGGCGCAGGAGGCCATCGGCATCCAGCTCGCCAAGCAGGTGCGAGACTACCTCAAGCTCGGCGTCGTGCAGTGCGCCGTCAACCTGCCCTCCCTCTCCCACGAGGAGTACGTCGAGATAGCGCCTTACATCGACATGGCCGAGCGGCTGGGCCTCTTCCTCTCCCACGCCACGCCGGGAAATCTGGAAAGCATCCAGATCACCTATGCCGGGCGTCTCGCGCAGGGTAAAACCGACCTCATTCGCAACGCCGCCCTCTGCGGCATCCTCGCCAACACCGAGGACGACTCCGAGCAGGGGACCAGCGCCAACCGCATCAACGCCGCGGCCCTCGCCGAGGAGCGCGGAATCCGCATCCAAGAGGAAAAGAAGGAGGTCACCAGCGGCGGCTCGGGAAGCACACTGAAGCTGGTGCTGCACTCCTCCGACGGCAATGCCAGCGCATCCGCAACCGTGCTGCACGGAAACTCGCCGCGCCTGCTCACCTACGATGGCATCGACATCGAGGCGGCACTGCACGGAACACTGCTGGTCTGCCGAAACCACGACGTTCCAGGAGTCATCGGACGAATTGGGACCATCCTGGGTGAGCACTCGCTGAACATCGCGAACTTCGCCCTCGGCCGCTCCGTCCGCTCGCAGCGCATCCCACAGGGGCAGGCGTTGGCTTTGGTCCAGATCGATGTCAAGAGCCCAGGCGACGCCAACGCAGCTATCGAAGCGCTGCGCAAGGTAGAGGCCATCGTCAGCGTGCGCCTTGTCGACCTGGGAAAGCCGTGATCCGTTTTGCACAAGTAACACTAACTGTTACATATATCTTGCGAAGTATACCAAAAGAAACGATAACTGTTACATGTTCCACAAATATGTAACATCTAACGTTTCAACAACAGAAACACAGGCAATACTTTGAATACGATGTAAGGAAATTGAGAATGCCGCTCTACGAGTACAAATGCAAGCAGTGCAAGAAGCACACAGAACATATCCAGAAGTTCTCCGACCCGGAGATCACGAAGTGCCCGCTCTGCGGAGGCCCGCTGGAGCGCGTCATTTCAGCCGCGGCCATCTCCTTCAAAGGAGGAGGCTGGTTCAAGGACGGTTATAGCCACACCAAGCCAAAGTCCTCTCGCAATGATGCAACTGCGTCCTCCAGCTCCAGCAGCAATGCATCGTCCAATTCAAGCAGTACAACTACGCCAGCAGCCAGCACACCCGCAGCAACGCCCTCCAGCACAGCTTCCGCCTCCAAATGACAGTGCTTCTTCCTGCAAAACAATGGAAGGCAGCGGAGCTAGGAAGCACCGCCTAAGCCATCCAGCTTGCGTGTCACCAACTCGTTGAGAAGCACGGGATTTGCCTGTCCCTTCGACAGCCGCATCACATTGCCGACGAAGAACGCCGCCACCGTCTTCTTGCCGCCGCGATACTGCGCCACCTGCTTCGGGTTCGCCGCAATCACCTCGTCGATCATCGCCTCAATCGCGCCCGCGTCCGAGATCTGCTTCGGCTTGTCACGTTCGTAGACCTCGGCAAAGTCCTTGCCCTCGGTGAAGCATGTATCCAGCAACTGCTTCAGCATCTTACTCGAGAGTTCGCCCGACTCGGCGAGATCTGCTGCCTGCACAATGCCCTTGAGCGTCACCGGAGATTGCTCCAACTCCAAGCCTGCGGCCTTCAATCGCCCCGTCAGCTCGCTGGTAATCAGCGACACGACGCGTTTGGGGCTCTTCGCTGCCTTTGCCGCCTCCTCGAAGCTGTCTGCAAACGCGCGCGTCGCCGTCAGCGTCATCGCGTCCTGCTGCGTAATCTCATACTCCGCAATCATCCGCGCGCGGCGTGCCTCGGGCAGTTCCGGCAGCGCGGTCAGAATCTGCTTCTGCCACGCTTCGCCCACGACCAGCGGCGGTAGGTCCGGCTCGGGAAAGTAGCGATAATCGTGTGCCTGCTCTTTTGAGCGCATCGAGTAGGTCCGTCCCTCGGCGTTGTTCCACAGCCGCGACTCCTGCACCACGCGCCCGCCGCCTTCCAGCACCTCGATTTGCCGCTCGATCTCGTACTCCAGTGCCGCGCGGATGTAGCGAAAGCTGTTGACGTTCTTGACCTCGGCCTTCGTCCCAAACTTCTCCGCCCCTTTGAGCATCACGCTCACATTGGCGTCGCAGCGCAGGCTTCCCTCTTCCATATTGCAATCGCTCACGCCGCAGTAGAGCAGAATCTCCTTCAGCCGCGTGAGGTACTCGAAGGCCTCGTCGGGCGTGCGCAGATCGGGCTCGCTCACGATCTCCGCCAGTGGCGTTCCGCAGCGGTTCAGGTCGATGTAAGTCCGCGAGACCGAGTCCGCGAATCCGTCGTGAATGCTCTTTCCCGCGTCCTCCTCCAGGTGCAGCCGCGTAATCCCGATGCGCTTGGTGATCGCTGCGCCCGCCACGTCAAATGCAGGCACATCGATCCATCCGTTTTCTGCAATCGGCTTGTCGAACTGCGAGATCTGATAGCCCTTTGGCGAGTCGGGATAAAAATAGTTCTTGCGAGAAAAGATGCTCGTCTCGCGAATTTCGCAGTGGATCGCCTTCGACGCCAGCACGCCCAGCTCGACTGCGTGGCGATTCAATACCGGCAGAGCACCGGGCAGCCCAAGACACGTCGGGCACACGTGCGTATTTGGCTCGCCGCCATAGCGGTTTACGCAGCCGCAGAAGGCCTTCGACTGGGTCAAAAGCTGGACATGAACCTCCAGCCCAATCACAGGCTGGTACTTGGCAAGAACCTCAGGTGAAAGTGCAGTCGTCGTGGACATACTAATTTCGATTCTAGCAACAAGGCTCATTGTTATGTCCTGTGGCTTTGTGCATCTCGCCTCCGTGCGCGATCATCCTGCCACTGCGACTCCTTTCCAGCGGTAGACTTAACTCAGCAATGATTCTGCCCTTCGTCCGCGAACTATTTGCGGACCTTGAAAACTCTGTACCGTTCGAGCGTGTGCGCCGCCATCTGAGCGGAGGCACAGGGCGCAGACGTGTGTCTGGACTCACCTTCACCGCACGCGCGCTGTACCTGCCGCTTTTTGCGCGCGCTGCGGATGCGACTTCGCTGATACTGGTCGCCGACAACAAGGCTGCCGAGGCATTGCACGCCGCCATCCTCGCCACCTGTGAGTTGACTGGCGCGCTAGCCGCAGACTCCGTCCTTCGTCTGCCCGCGCACGATGTGCTGCCGTTTGAGAATCTCTCGCCACACGCTGAGATTCAGGAGGCGCGCGCTGCTACGCTCTGGAAGATTGCCACCGGGACTGCGCGCCTTGTCATTGCGCCCATCGAAGCCGCCTGCATGAGGCTCTTCCCGCGCGACCACTACGCAGCTCTTGCGCTGCGCCTGAAGTGTGGCGAGGAGTATCTGCCAGAGATGCTCGTCGAGCATCTGCTCTCGGTCGGCTACACCCGCGTCGATGTCGTCGAGATGTCCGGCCAGGTCACGCTGCGCGGCGGCATTCTCGACGTCTACTCGCCGGAGATGGACCGCCCCGTGCGCATCGAGTTCTTCGGCGACGAGATCGAGTCCATCCGCCGCTTCGATCCCGATACGCAGCGTTCCGCCTCCACGCTGGATGATGCGCTGCTGCTGCCGCTCACCGAGACGCCGGTCACGGAAAAGATTCTCGCCGCCATCAACGCGCGCCTAACGCGCAGCGGCACGGCAGACGGCGCGGCACTCGAGGGCGGCGAAGAGGCTGTCGAGCTGCAAACTCACCTCTCGACGAGTATCACTGACGCTACCATCTTCCCCGGCTGGGAGTTCTTCGCGCCCGTCGCCCCCGCCGCGGCGCAGGCCAACTTAACTCTGCTCGATCTTCTCGGTCGCGCCACTCGCGTCTTTGTTGAAGAGCCGGCGATGGTGAAGAACCAGGGCGAGCGCTGGTGGAATAAAGTTGAGCAACGCCACGAGCGTTCCGGCATCGGCTCGCTCGTCCGCCCGGAAGACATCTACATCTCTCCGTGGGAGCTCGACGACCGGCTGCGCGGGTTCTCCGGCTGCGAGCTCGACCAGCTCGGCGCGGTCGATGTTCTCGACGCAGACCACAGCGAACTCTCCGAGGTCGACTTCAGCACGCGCCCCACGCAGCGGTTTCACGGCAATATCCACGCGCTCGTAGAGGAGATTCAAGCCCTCGTTCAGCAGGACGCACGCGTACTGATCGCCGTGCCGAATCAGGGCGAAGTGGAACGCCTCGCTGGCCTGTTGCAGGAGTATCAAGTTCCGTATCGTCTCGGCTCGCGTTCGCAGGCTCCGAGCAGTACCCCCGTCTACAGCGAGTCGAGCTACCTTGCGGGCGACCAGAGTACGCCGGTGATTGTGAAGACGGCGATTTCAAGCGGCGTGCAGGTTCTCGACCTGCGCGACGCCGATGGCCGCGCTACGGCTCGCCAGATCGTTCTATACGGGGCGAACGATCTGGTAGACGATGCCGATGTTACGGCGCGCCCAGTCACGCGCTCGAAGTCGAAAACCTCTGCGTTTGTCTCGGATTTTCGCGACCTGGCGGTCGGCGACTACGTCGTCCATGTCGAACATGGCATCGCCAAATATTGCGGTTTGCGCGTCATCGAGGAGCCAGACCAGCCGCCGCTTGAACTCATGATCCTCGAGTTCGCCGATGAGGCCAAGCTCTACGTCCCTCTCACGCGCCTCGACCTCATCCAGAAATATCGCAGCAGCGAGACTGGCCCGCCGCCCGAACTCAACAAGCTCGGAACGCAATCCTGGCACAAGACCAAGGCACGCGTCAAGAAAGCGATGGCCGACATGAGCGCCGAGCTGCTTAAGCTCTACGCGCAACGCAAGGCCGCCGTCGGCACCGCGTTTTCGCCCGACAGCAACATGCAACGCGAGTTCGACGACGCCTTCGACTTCAACGAGACCGACGACCAGATCACCGCCATCGCCGACATCAAGCACGACATGGAGTCCACGCAACCCATGGACCGCCTGCTCTGCGGCGATGTCGGTTACGGCAAGACCGAGGTCGCCATGCGCGCCGCCTTCAAGGCCGTGCAGGACGGCAAGCAGATCGCCGTACTCACGCCCACTACGGTCCTCGCCTTCCAGCACTTCGAGAGCTTCAAGCGCCGCTTCGCAAACTTCCCCGTCAACGTCGAGATGCTCTCGCGCTTCCGCACCGCGAAGGAGAGAACCGCGATCCTGGAGAAGACCGCCGCCGGAAAGATCGACATCCTCATCGGCACCCATGCCGTGCTGGCGAAAAATCTCAAGTTCCAGGACCTCGGCCTGCTCATCGTCGACGAGGAGCAGCGCTTCGGCGTCCGCCATAAGGAACGCCTCAAACAGTTGCGCGCACAAATCGACGTGCTTGCGATGTCGGCCACGCCCATCCCACGCACGCTGCACATGTCGCTGGTCGGCCTGCGCGATATGTCCATCATCGAGACACCACCGAAGGACCGCATGGCCATCCAGACCATCGTCGCCAAGTTCGACGAAAAGCTGGTGCGCACCGCCATAGAGATGGAGATGGAGCGCGGCGGCCAGACCTTCTTCGTCCACAACCGCGTGGAGACGATCTACGAAATCGCTGCAAAGATCCGCGAGTTGGTGCCGCAGGCCCGCATCGTCATCGGCCATGGCCAGCTCCCCGAGGCCGAGCTCGAGCGCGTCATGCTCGCCTTCATGAACCACGAGTACGACGTCCTGGTCGCGACCTCCATCATCGAAAACGGCCTCGACATCCCGCTCGCCAACACCATCCTCATCAACCGCGCCGACCGCCACGGACTGGCGGAGCTGTACCAACTCCGCGGCCGCGTGGGCCGCAGCAGCCGCCGCGCCTACGCGTATCTCCTCATCCCGCCAGATACGGAACTTACCGAGATCGCGCGCCGTCGCCTCGCCGCGCTCAAGGAGTTCTCCGATCTCGGCGCTGGTTTCAAGATCGCCGCACTTGACCTGGAACTACGCGGTGCTGGCAATATGCTCGGCGGAGAACAGTCCGGCCACATCGAGGCCATCGGATTCGAGCTCTATTCCTCAATGCTCGAAGAGGCTGTGCGCAAGATCAAGGGCGAAGAGGAGAAACCAGCCCATGCTGGAACCTCCATCAACCTCGGCATTTCGGTGCGTATCGACTCCAGTTATATTCCCGAGGAGAACCAGCGGCTGCGCATGTACAAGCGCATCGCCGGAGCCGAAGACCTCGCAACGCTCGCAGATGTCCGCGCCGAGCTCGAAGACCGCTACGGCGATCTGCCTGAGTCGGTACTCAACCTGCTCGCCGCCGGAGAACTTCGCCTGCTCTGCGAGCGTCTTGGCATCGCGCAGCTCGACCGCAAGCGCACTCAGATCGACCTTCCCAGCTCAGCGCCAAAACCCGCGCCGCAACCGTCAACCTCGCGTCGCGCGCAGCCACAAAGACCGGTTGCGAAGGTCTTCGTCGAGATGCTGCACATCCGCTTCGCCGCAGCCGCTGCCGATACTTCACAGCAAGACAGCTCGTCTCTGGCGCACGCAACTGTCGATCCCGCAGCGATGATGAAGCTGGTCAGCCGCAACGCCAAACGTGGCGCACAGTTCACGGCGCAAGGCGTTCTTCGTTGGCCGCTCACTTCGGCCAAGGCCGAAGACGTGCTGGCCGAAACGCGCGGCCTGCTAGAGGCGCTCAGTCCGCAGTAATCACCTTCGCTTGTCATTCCGCAGCGCAGCGGAGGAATCTGCTTTTTTTCTTCAGCGTCGGCCGCTGAAGCTGTGAATCAGGCGGCGATCGCGTTTTGTAGGCCGGCCGGATGGCGGCGCACTGGCGATCAGAGCGAGAAGGCGACGTTCTTCGGAGGCTTTTCGGCGAAGTTCAACGCTTTCTGGCGTCTCGCGGTAGAGGGTTTGCGCGATTGCGGCTGAACCTCGCTGATGGCTGAGTGCGAGGACCTCGATCTCGAACTCGGCGGCTTCGTTTTTGATCCGCAGCGTGTCACCGGCGCGCACCTCGCGGGCTGGCTTGGCGCGCAGGCCGTTGGACTCAATGCGACCCATCTCGCAGGCCTTCGAGGCTAACTCGCGCGTCTTGAAAAAGCGCGCCGCCCAAAGCCACTTGTCGATCCGCGTTCCGTCCATGCGGTAATTCTACTTTCCGCAGCCCCCCCCGGGGGGAGGGGTGGGTGTACTTTGGACGGAAATTATTTGGAATGTGGCGATTAGCGGTGGCACGTGCCGCCAATATATTCATTCCAAACAATTTATATCTAAAACCTTCCAGAACAATGGGTTACGGGAGACGATTGATCGCGGTTGGCTGCGACGGCGTGACTCGTTCCCTCCCGATCCACTACTTCTATTCTAGCAGTTTGCGGTAGTGAGTTTTCTGATTTATGTCTTTTAGATAGAGTTGTTTGTACGATTTTACTTGACACGATTGCAGCGGCAAGGGCGAGAAGAAGAAGGCGGACAGCAACTTGGTTGTGTTGTAATGTGGTCGCAACCGGGCCGGACATTTCACTGGGCCCAAAGTTCGCAGATTGGGGCAACGGAATGAACAGGAAAGGCAATATGGGTCCACTCGGAGGCTTATTCAGCGCAAAGCAATCGTTGCTGGGCGCACTGGTGTTATCGATTGCAACGGCTGGAGCGGTGGCGCAGGCACCGGCCACGCCGCGGCCACCGGCCAAGCCGGGATTGACGGTGACGACGACGGCGTTTGAAGACGGCGGCATCATTCCCATCAAGTACTCCTATTACGCCACTCCCGCGGCAGCCGTCTCGCCGGCGTTGCTGTGGACGCATGTGCCGGATGGGACGGTGAGCTTCGCGCTGATCCTGCACGACCCGGACACGTCGCTGGCGAAGACGACGGACGAGGTGCTGCATTGGCTGATCTTCAACATTCCGGGGACGGCGACCGGGCTGCCGGAGGGCGTGCCGAATGTGACGCAATTGCCAGATGGGTCGATCCAGGGGCTGAACCGAGGGAAGAAGCCGGGGTACATGGGGATGGGGATGGGCTCCGCCGGGCCGTACCACCACTACACCTGGGAGCTGTTTGCGCTGGACACCAAACTGACGCTGGGGCCGGATGCGACGCGGGCCGACCTGATGGCAGCGATGAACGGCCACATTCTGGATAAGGGCGTGCTGGTGGGGCGGTTCCATCGGCCGTAGAGCATGGGAGATTGACGGCGGGAGCAACCACCCCCACTCATGCGATAAGACCGCATGAATGGGGCATCCGGCCCTGTCTCACGACCGGTTTTCAGCTTTTCCCGGGAGTGTGACGGTGCGCACATGCCTAGCGTTGCAGCCGAGCGGTATAATCCGGCAACCAGGGCATGTGCGAGAGTCAGGGCCGAAAAAGGAGATCCCAGATGAAACACAATTACGATTACGATTACGACTACAATTCACCCGCCGATTCCGATTCAACCTCACGAAGAGATTTCCTTAAGACCTCATTGCTGAGCGGCGCCGCGGCGCTGACTGCGTTGAAGGTTCCCCTGGCCCATGCCCAGGCCGCGCCCGCAGTGCAGCCGCCATTCAGCCCCATCGATGCTGCCAACTCGCCGATGGGGACGGCCTTCGGCGTGAAGCCGGGCCGCGTCTCCTGGGCCTTCGATCCCAAGGCCACGAGCTGGGACGGCGTGACCAACGCGCCGGGCTGGTGGGACGACAGCAACACCCATCCCGAGCCCGTGGCGGCCATGCTCTCGGGGACGATCCGCTCGGTGGGCGACGCCAAGACCGACAAAGAGGCCTGGAACAAGATCTTCATCGACTTCAACAAGCGCCACGGCAAGGGAGCGGTGGGCTACAAGAAGGGCGAGAAGATCGTCATCAAGATGAACCTGAACCAGATGCACAACCACGGAACCGGCACCAACGATTCCTACATTGCGCCGCAGCTCTCGCAGGCGCTGTTGCGCCAACTGGTGCAGCAGGTTGGCGCTGCACCGGCCGACATCACCATCTTCGACGCCATCCGCAACGTGCCATCCACCATCTTCGACCGGGGCAGCAAGGAGTTTCCCGGCGTCCACTTTGTGGATTCGACCGACACCGATGGCCGCGAGAAGGCAGTGGTCGATAAGACGAAGCCGATGGTCTTCGCGCAGGGCGGGTTGACGTTCTATCTGCCGACCGTGGTGACGCAGGCTGAGTACATGATCAACGTGGCCGGGCTGAAGGGCCACACCATGGCGGGCATGACGGTGGCCGCCAAGAACCACCAGGGAACGATCCTGAAGGCGGACGGTTCAGCCGGAGCGCGCGATGTGCATGTCTCGCTTGCCGTCAGGGGCGGCGGACGTGGCCCGGCCCCTCAGGCGATGGGCGCGTACAACGGGCTGGTGGACATGAACGGACACCCGGAGATCGGTGGCAAGACGATGCTGTACATCATCGACGGGCTGTACGCGACGCAGCACAACGAGTTCCGCCTGACCCCGGTCTGCAAGTGGTCGAGCGCGCCCTTCAACGGCAACTGGACATCGAGCCTGTTTGCCTCGCAGGACGGCGTGGCCATCGACTCGGTTGCGCTGGACTTCCTGAGCAACGAGCCATCGCTGAAGACCATCGTGACCGGCGCGGTGGACAACTACCTGCACGAGATGGCGCTGGCCAACCAGCCGCCCTCCAAGACCGTCTACGATCCGGCGAAGACCGGAAAAGCGCTGGCCAGCATGGGCGTTCACGAGCACTGGAACAACGCCGCGGACAAAAAGTACAGCCGCAACCTGGGCAAAGGCGCAGGAATCGAACTGGTGAACGTGAAGCTGGCGTAGGGGACGATTTGAATCTAGCGGTTTGTGAAGTGGTGAAGGGCACGCGGCAACGCGTGCCCTTCCGTTTTAAGGATGGCGGATAGATTGGGGTGGGTTGGAGGAGAGCGCTTCGCGCGGGGCGCCTGCCCACTCATCGCATGAGACAAGGGCGCGATGAATGGGGCACCCTGGCACAGCATGATTAGCTAGGTTTGTCTTTCGCTTGGTCTAATCCCTGACCGAGTTTCGGCGCTTTGTCTCTCTGTGGTTCAAACTTCGGATCATCACGTAGCGATATCCGCACGACGCCAATGTCAGCGAATCGGCCCTTTACTGGTGGATTACTGGATCGCAAAGTTGCAGGGTGCAGCCGTTCATAATTGTCAAAAAAGTCCTTTTTCTTATCCAGTTCTTTATCTAACATATCCAGCCTGACATATCCGGCATTTCGTAGCGACTTGACGATCTCAGAAACTCCCCGTGGGCCTGCCCGCTCTCTATCTGGATACTTTGAAGCCAAATATGCGGTTAAAGTATCAAGATTGATTTCTTGATCAAGTGCGTCCTTCAGTTCAGTAAGGGATTTTTGCACCTTCTTTACGGACTTAATCCGCGATCGGACGAACATTTCAAAGTGCTTATCCGCGACATAAAAAAGCCCAGAGAGTGCATGAAAATCTCGCTTCAGATCCCTTGGGATATCCTCTTCGTTCTTATAGTCCAGGTAATGAGATGCGGACGCCCATGCGTCCATTGCAATGGTTCTTATCTGAATTTCGAAAGGGATATCTTTAATGAGGTCGTACCGTGTTCCAGAAAAGGAACTCTTGATCCGTGCATGAAGGTGAACAGAGAGATAACCAAACTTTGACGCATCTCCATCCTCAATTTTATTGTCCGTCATATGCACATCGAAAGTACTCTTGAGAAGCGTGGTGATGTTCTCGATGTCACTCAAGAATAGAGCTACAACTCTTGTACCTACAACGTCCGACAGTTCATCCAGCGGAGCGTTGAGTTGCTTGTCTTCGGCCTTATTGGCTATTGACTCCAGTGTCTTAACACGCGCAGTCACCGAATGAAATTTAAGCTTTGACCGATCAAGTGCGAGGCCAATCTCATGAACGGCTTCTTCCTTTAGCGCTATTAGCAAAGGAAGACGCATATCATAATCTTTTTTCAGCTTATCGCGATCAAGTGAATATGCCATGGTCGAAAGTATAGCCCTCGATTGACCCACGTTTACGGATAGATGCGGTTGAGGGTGCGGGGGAAGGGGATGGTTTCGCGGACGTGGTCTAGGCCGCAGATCCAGGCGACGGCGCGCTCGATGCCCATGCCGAAGCCGGAGTGGGGGACGGAGCCGTACTTGCGCAGGTCGAGGTACCAGGCGAAAGCGTCTAGCGGAAGGTGGTGCTCGAGGATGCGGGCGCGGAGGAGGTCGTAGCTGTCGACGCGCTGCGAGCCGCCGATGATCTCGCCGTAGCCCTCGGGCGCGAGGAC
>Ga0187847_10003150_pt1 | contig 12792 bp, 10 predicted proteins | sample June2016WEW_4_10_FD_132458 | JGI IMG/M metagenome (GOLD analysis project Ga0187847, IMG submission 132458) | Peatland microbial communities from SPRUCE experiment site at the Marcell Experimental Forest, Minnesota, USA - June2016WEW_4_10 | ecosystem: Environmental > Terrestrial > Soil >...
CTGCAACCGCCGCCCGTCTCGGCGACCGTGGTGACGATCACCGGTATCGACACGGTGAGTGACTTCCCCGGCGTTGACGCCATCACCGTGCACCAGGGGCCCGGCGCCGACCTCGACTGGAGGGACGGTTCGCGCAACCATATCGTGGCCGTCGTTGGTTCGGCCCGCGACTATGACGAGCTCTTGGGCGTGAACCGGCTGCTGCACCAAGAGGTGGCGGTCACCTACGCCAACGAGAGCCACTACTAGTGGCCCTGCGGCTGGCCGGGGCCGTCAACTCGCAAGATCGCGACGTCGACGGGGAATCGCCGCGGACCACCTGGACGTGCGCCTTCGTGAACAACATGCCCGACGGCGCCTTTGACGCGACCGAACGGCAGTTCCTCGGACTGCTGGAGGCGGGGTCGGGCGAAGGGGTCATCGAGGTCAGCCGCTACGCGCTGGACGGTGTGCCCCGGGGCGAGCACGTGGCGCGCCGGATCCAAGAGGAGTACCGGCCCGTCCAAGAGCTGCGGACGGTGGCGCCCGACCTGCTGGTCGTGACCGGTTCGAACCCGATCGAGCCGCGTATCGAGGATGAACCGTACTGGGACGATCTCGAGCAGCTCCTTCGCTGGGCCCACGAAAACGTCCGCGCGACGTTGCTGTCGTGCCTGGCGGCGCACGCGGCCCTCAAGACGTTCGACGGCCTGGAGCGGGTACGGCTCGACACGAAGTGCACCGGCGTCTTCGCCCAGAGCGTCGACGCCCACCTGATCACCCGCGGACTCGAGCCCGAGATCCATCTACCCCATTCGCGCTGGAGCACCGTCGACTCGGGGGAGCTGCGCCGGGCCGGTTACGACATCGTTATCGGTTCTGATCAGGTAGGATGGGCCGTCGCGCTACGAGAGAGCGAGACGTCGAGCCTGCTGCTGATCCAGGGCCATCCCGAGTACGAACCGTCGAGTCTCCTGCGCGAGTACCACCGAGACGCGAGGCGCTACGTCCAGCACGAGCGCGAGGACCTGCCCTGTCTGCCGTTCGAATGCGTCGCCCCCGAAGACTGGGGCCGACTCGAGGAACTGCATCACGCGATCACCCACGACCGCCGGGACCCCGAGCTCATTGCCGAGTACCCTTTCGACGAGGTTGGCGAACGAGCCCCCTGGACCTGGCACCTGATGGCTCAGCGTTTGTACGCCAACTGGTTGGCCGGCGTGTCGACGAGGAGCGAGTAGGCGATGCACGACGAGACGATTGCTATCCACGGTGGCTACGTGTCTGACGGCACGCGAGCGGTCGCGGTGCCCATCTACCAGACCATCGCCCACGATTTCATCGACGCCGATCACGCCAACGCCATCATGGACCTGGCGATCCCGGGGTTTCACTACAACCGGATCAACAACCCCACCAACGACGTCCTGGAGAAGCGCATCGCGGCGCTAGAGGGCGGCACCGCGGCGCTGGTGGTCGCGTCGGGCATGGCCGCGGTCAGCTATTCCATCTTGACGGTCGCCCTGGCGGGATCGAATATCGTGGTGGCCCCGCAGCTCTACGGCGCCACGTTCACGTACTTCGCCCACGTGCTGCCGACCCTGGGGATCGAGGCGCGCTTCGCCCCCGACGACCAGGCCCACTCGATCGCCGCGTTGATCGATGAGCGCACCGCCTGCGTGTTCCTCGAGACCATCGGCAATCCGGCGGGCAACGTCGTGGACCTCGCCGCGGTCGCCGATGTCGCGCACCGGGCCGGGGTGCCGCTGATCGTCGACAACACGGTCGCCACCCCGATGATGCTCAAGCCCATCCAGCACGGGGCCGACGTGGTCGTGCACTCGCTCACCAAGTTCGTCGGCGGACACGGCACGACACTGGGCGGCGCGATCGTCGACGGCGGGGTCTTCCCGTGGACGGCGAACGCGCAACGCTTCGCCATGTTCAACGAGCCGGAGCCGGCCTTCCACGACGTCGTCTTCGCCCGGGACTTCCCGGAGCGGCCCTTCGTCGTGCGGGCCCGTTCCATCCAGCTGCGCAACACCGGGGCCACCCTCTCGCCGTTCAGCTCGTTCCAGCTCCTCCAGGGGCTCGAGACGATGGCGGTGCGGCTCGAGCGCCACGAAGCCAACGCGCGCGCCGTCGCCGCCTACCTGGCCGCCGATGCCCGCGTCGAGTGGGTGAGCTTCCTCGGATTCCCCGACAATCCCTATCACGAGCTGGCCGAGCGTTATCTCAAAGGTCGCGTCCCGTCGATCATCACCTTCGGCGTGTCCGGCGGGTACGAAGCGGGACTGGCCTTCTTCGACTCGGTGCAGCTGTTCAAGCGGCTGCTCAATCTGGGTGACGCCAAGTCGCTGGTGATCCATCCGGCCTCGACGACCCATCGCCAGTTGAGCGCGGACGAACTGCTCGCGGCCGGCATAGCGCCCGAGACCATCCGTCTGTCCATCGGGCTCGAGCACGTGGACGACCTGATCGAGGACATCGACCAGGCGCTGACGGCGGCCCTCGCGGGAGCGCGGTGACGGCCCAGGACGGGCCGGCAGTGAGCGTCGTCATACCCAGCTTTCGTGGCGGGCCCTTCCTGCGCGAGGCCATCGCGTCGGTGCAGGCGCAGAGCCTCAAGGACTTCGAGCTGATCGTCGTCCTTGACGGCTGCCAGGAGGACCTCTCGGACCTGGAGGAGAGCGACGGACGTCTGCGCGTCTTTCGCCAGCCCAATCGGGGCGCGTCGATCTCGCGCAACGTGGGGATCCGCCTCGCCCGATCGGAGTTGGTCGCCCTGTTGGACGACGACGACCGGATGCTGCCGGGCCGCCTGCTCGCCCAGCGTGAGGTGATGAGCGATCCCCACCTGGGGGCCTGCCACACCCAGTTCCGGATCATCGATTCGGCCGGGGCCGTCATCGGCGCCGGGGCGTCGAAGCAGAGCCGCTACGTCGACTACCTGCGCGGCGACGGGGCGATCCTCGTCTCGTCGACCATGGTGCGCAAGGTGCTCGCTCAGGACGTGGGCGGCTTCAACCCGCTCTACTCGCTCGGCGAGGACCTCGATTTCCTCTACCGGCTTTCGCGCGAGACGTCGATCGGCTTCCTGCCCGAGGTCCTCACCGAGTACCGGATCCACGAGACGAACGTGTGGGCCGGCACGTCCAAGGGTGGCGGCCTGATCAAGCTCACCCTGCACCAGCACCTCGTGGCGGCGCAGTCGCGCGGGGAGAGCGACAACGTGCGAGCGGCGCGCCGGGGTCTGACGATGATCCCGAGCGACCGCGTGCAGGCCCTGATGCAGCGGGCCAAGGGGGCGCGCGAGCGACACGACAGCCGCGCGATGGTGGTCGCGCTATTACAGGCCCTGGTCCTCTCGCCGGTCTTCACCGTGCGCACGGTGCTGCGAGAGGCCCGGCGGGGAACGCGCGGCGTCAGCCGATGATGGCTTCGACGCACAGCTGAGCGTCGAGCACCGCCCGTAGCCGGCTGCGCGGCGAGGGTAGGTAGTGGGTGAAGTACCGCACCCCCTCGGTCAGCACCCCGAGCAGTGAGAGGCGGGTCTGCAGTCGGCCTTCGGCGTCGTAGGGGTGAAAGTCCCGACTGATGGCGACGCTGCCGACGGCCGTCGCGCCGTAGCTCAGCTGGGTCAGGCGGCCCTTGGCGTACAGCCGGCTCAGCAGCGCCGAGCGGGACCGGGCCAGCGACGGCAGGTCGAGGTGGCCCCGCACCACCTTGGTCACGGTCACCTCGACCGGTTTGGCGAGCCTGGTGGACCTGATCGTCACCTCGCCGTCGGCCGTGGCCGTGACCGAGGGATGGGGGCCGAAGGGTACGTGCACGACGCCGGCGTCGAGCAGCGCCAGGAGCTGCTGGGAGCGCAGCGGCGGTGGCCCGGCCTCGAACCGGTTGATGCGCCCGCGCACGTTCGACTGGAAGTCGATATAGGACTCGAGCGAGAGGCCGCCGAACTCGATCACCGAGCGAAGCTGGTCTCGCAGGATGCGCGTCACCTCGAGCGCCGCCTTGACCGGGCTGCCGCCCACCGTGAGCGCCTCATCGAGGTCCGTCTCGATCATCTCGTACACGTGGCTCTGGTAGGCCTCGCTCGAGACGTAGCTGGCGTCGGCGTCGGCGAAGACGTGACCGGCGGGGTCGAAGCGGCCGTAGGTCGACTCGAGGCGACCGACCACCTGGTCGAAGTGGCCGTCGACCCAGGCCGTTCGCAGCTGGTCGCGCATCGCGGCGGCGGCCTCAGTGCCGCCCTTCAAGAAGGCGGCCTGGGTGTAGTAGCGGCCCTGCATCTCGGCGAAGAGCAGGGGCAGGAGGTCCCGGCGGAAGTCGACCCGTCGGCGCAGGGCCGAACCGGAGGGATTGGTCAGCTCGGCGAAGGCCTCGGGCGTGCAGACGATGGGCCGGTACTCGCCGTAGGGGTCTATCCCGTGGGCCGACTTGGCGCAGTAGGGCACCCCCGACCTCGAATAGAGGTAGATGTCCGGTTCGTCGCCGCTTCGACGGTAGCGCTTGCGATCGCCCAGGTCGTCGTAGCTGCCGCCGCGTCCGATGGTGAAGGCGGTGATCAGGTCGAATCCGACCAGGCCCATGCCCGCGATGGCCACCGGCGCGCCCGCGGCGAGCACGTCGTCGAAATGTTCGACCGGGTAGGGCCTCAGGTAGCGCACGTCGAGCGCGTTGACGACGGGCTCGTCGTTCAAGGTGTGGCCCGACGTCAGCACCACGTGCTGGACGCTGATCGAGGTTCCGTCATCGAGGGAGATCAGCTCACGGTCGCCGATCTGGGGCGTGATGTCGATGGCCGCGGCGAAGTGGCGCACGACCTCGAGGTTGGCCGGCACGTTGGCGAGCAGGGTCTCGAAGAACCAGTTGAGGTATTCGCCCATGAGACGCCGCGGCAGGTAGTCGGTGGAGAGGATGGGCCGTCCGGCCGGGTCGATCCGGCACTCGTAGCCCACCCAGGTGTAGCCCCGGTCGACGGCCCATTCGAACAGGCCCATCGCGTACGGCGGGTCCTCGTCGCTGTCGGGCGAGGCGTACAGCGAGAGCTGCCCGCAGGGATTGTTGAGCACCAGGTAGTCGGGTTGCTCGACGGCGTAGACGCCGCCGCCGAGCTGGCCCGGTTCCACCAGGTGCAGGCGGACCAGCGTGTCGATCTGGCGCGCCCGGTTCACGGTGCGTTCGAGCACGCAGAGCCCCCACGAACCCAATCCCACGATGGCGAACTCGATCATCGCACCGGCCTGGCCGTGACGATGTTCGATCGGTCCCAACGGTGAGCCCTTGCTAGTTGACACCGCAATTTCATGCTTACGGTGGTCCTTTCTTCGCTCACGCCGTCAAAACAGGTTACGCCGTCGATGCCCGAGAGCACTGCGTTGTCGGAATGTTGGGCAAGAGTGCAGGTAGGATTGACGAAAACCCGTTCAAGGGATTTCGCGTTCGAAAGCGGGCTCTGCGGGGTCACTCTAAAGGGGATACGGGCAATGGTGGCTGGCTCGGGCACGATGCAACTGGGCTCGCTGACCGTGCACCGGCTGGGCTTTGGCACCATGCGACTGACCGGGCGGGGCATCTGGGGCCCGCCGCGGGACCATGACGAGGCGATCAGCGTGTTGCGGCGCGCAGTCGTCCTCGGCGTCGACCTCTTTGATACGGCCGACTCCTACGGTCCCCACGTCGCCGAGGAGCTGATCCGCGAGGCACTGCACCCCTATCCCCCGCAGCTAAAGATCGCCACCAAGGCCGGCTTCACCCGCTCGGGCCCCGACCGGTGGAAGGTCAAGGGCGAGCCGCAGTACCTGCGCCGCCAGTGCGAAGGGAGCCTGCGACGACTGGGCGTGGAGCAGATCGACCTCTTTCAGTTGCACCGGGTCGATCCGCGGGTGCCGGCGGCGGAGCAGTACGGGCTGCTCAAGGCCCTGCGCGACGAGGGCAAGGTCCGCGAGGTCGGTCTCTCCGAGGTCAACGGCGACCAGATCGACGAGGCCCTGGCCATCGTGCCGCTGGTCAGCGTGCAGAACCAGTACCACGTCGCCCAGCGCGGGGCCGACGACGTCATCGACCACTGCGAGCGCCACCAGCTCGGGTTCATGCCGTGGGGTCCGCTGGCCAGCGGAAAGCTCGCCGACCCGGGCGGGCCGCTCGACCGGCTGGCCCACGAACTGGGCGCCACCGTCCCCCAGGTCGGCCTGGCGTGGCTGCTGCGACGTTCGCCGGTGATGCTGCCCATCCCGGGCACCTCCACGCTCGCGCATCTCGAGGAGAACTGCGCCGCGGCGGACATCACCCTGAGCGACGCCCAGTTCGAGGAGCTCAACGAGGCCCGTCGGCCCCTGCGCCGCTGGGTGATGCAGGGCGGTGACGGCTCGTGAGCGCCGACCTGGTGATCCGCAACGGCCTCGTCGTCGACGGTTCGGGCGCTCCGCCGCGCCGCGCCGACGTCGCCGTCGAAGGCGAGCAGATCGTCGCGGTCGGCGACGACATCGCCCGGGGCCGCCGCGAGATCGACGCCGACGGACAGCTGGTCACGCCGGGATTCGTCGATCCCCACACCCACTACGACGGCCAGGCCACGTGGGACCCGTGGCTGGCCCCCTCCTCCCAGCACGGCGTCACGACGGTGGCCATGGGCAACTGCGGCGTGGGCTTCGCCCCGGTCGAACCCGATCGCCACGACTGGCTGATCGAAATGATGGAGGGGGTCGAGGACATCCCCGGCACGGCGCTGCACGAGGGGCTGCGCTGGGACTGGGAGTCGTACCCGCAGTTCCTCGACGCGCTCGATCGCCAGTCACGGACCATCGACATCGGCTCGCACGTGCCCCACGCCGCGCTGCGCGCCTTCGTGATGGGCGACCGGGGGGCCGACCCGAGCGAGCACCCCGACGAGAACGAGTTGGGCGATATGGCCCGACTGCTCGAACAGGGCCTCGACGCCGGGGCCCTCGGGGTCTCGACGTCGCGCACCGAACGCCACCGCACCAGCGCCGGCGCGAACCTGGGCACGCTGCGCGCGCGCGAACCGGAGCTGCTGGCCCTCGCCTCGGTGCTGCGCGCTACCAACCGCGGCGTCTTCCAGCTGCTCTCGGACAGCTACTGCACGACCGACGACGACTTCGCCGCCTCCGAACGCGCCCTGGTGAGCGAGTTCGCCCGGGCCAGCGGCCGTCCGGTCAGCTACACCGTCCAGCAGGACGTCGCCGCGCCGTGGCGTTGGCGTGAGCTCATGGACCTCGCGACGTCGCTGCAGTCGCAGGGTTTCGACGTCAAGGCCCAGGTCGCGCCGCGGCCCATCGGGGTGCTGCTCGGCCTCGAAGCCACCACCTGCGTGCTGACACCGTCTCGCGCCTACGCCCGGGTCGCCGGCCTTCCGCTGGCCGAGCGGGTCGCCGCTTTGCGCGACCCCGAACTGCGCCGGCGAATCCTCGAGGGGATAACGACGCTGACCACCGGCGAGGGGGCCTTCGCGGGCTACGCCTTCTTCGGACGCTTCGACGACATGTTCGTCCTGGACGATCCGCCCAACTACGACCTCGATCGGAGCCGGTCCCTCGGCGCCACTGCGCGCGGCCTCGGGATCGATCCCCTCGCCTACGCCTACGACGTCCAGCTCCAGCGCGACGGGCGCCAGCTCATCTACGTGCCGCTGTTCAACTTCGCCGACGGCAACCTGAAGGCCGTGCGCGAGATGATCGCCTCGCCGGTGGCGATGTTCGGCCTCTCCGACGCCGGGGCCCACTGCGGCCAGATCTGCGACGGCAGCATGACGACGACCTACATGACGATGTGGGCCCGGGACCGCACCGGCGACGACCGCATTCCCATCGAGTCCGTCGTGCACCAGTTGACGCGGCGCCCGGCGTCGCACTTCGGTTGGCTCGACCGTGGTCTGGTGGCGCCCGGGATGCTGGGCGACCTCAACGTCATCGACCTCGAGAACCTCGAGTGCGCCCCGCCGGGGATCGTGACCGACCTGCCCGCGGGCGGCCGTCGATTCCTCCAGGCGTCCACCGGTTACCGCTACACGGTCAAACGCGGTGCGGTCACCTTCGAGGACGGTGTCGCGACCGGTCAGTTGCCCGGCCGCCTGCTGCGCGGCGTCCAGCCGGGCCCCGCGCTCTAGCGGTGGGCGCCCCCGACGTACTCCACGAGGTCATCGCCCACGCCCGTCGTGACCCGCAGCATCTGGCCGCGAAGGATCTCGATCGCGAGTTGAGCTACGGCCAACTGGTCGACGAGGCGGCCCAACTCGGCGCGGGACTGGTCGCCCGTGGCGTCGTCGAGGGCGATCGGGTGGCCCTGCTCATCGCGAACTCGGTCGACTTCGTCGTGATGGCACTGGCCAGCCTGTGGGTCGGCGCGATCTTCGTCCCCCTGGCCGTCACCGATCCCGAAGCGCGCCTCGCCGCCATCGTGGGCGACTGCGACCCACGCGTCGTGGTGAGCTCGGACGCCGTCGAGGGCGCGCCGGCTGCCGCGACGCTCGGTGGCGTCGCCGTGACGGCGATCTCCGAACTGCGCCACGCGGACCGGGTCGAGCCGCTCGCTGTGTCGCCCCGACCGGCCTACGCCATCTACACCTCGGGTACGACGGGCACCCCCAAAGGTGTACTGATCGGAACCACGGCATTCGCCGCGGCCGTGAGCGCGGCCAGCACCGCGCTCGGCCTCAGTCCGTCGACACGAACCCTGTGTGTGTCGCCCTTCCATTTCGACGGCTCGTTCGGCACGGTGTTCACCACCCTCTACCGCGGCGGACTGGCCGTGATGAGGCCCCGCGACGCCCTGTTGTTCGCGCGGACCTTCTTCAACACGGTCGACGGGGAATCCATCACCTTCAGCGGATTCACGCCCAGCTATTTGCGGATCCTGCTGGCGAGCCCCGAGGTCGGACGGCTCGCCGACTCGACCCTGGCCACCGTTGCGCTGGGCGGCGAGGCCTGTCTCGCCAGTGATCTGGTGACGTTGCGGTCGTGGGCGCCGCGTCTCGTGGTCTTTAATCGCTACGGTCCCACCGAAACGACGATCGCCGTGACCCATCAGGAACTAGCGCCTCGAATAATCGCTGATGGGACCGTGCCGATCGGTGTTCCCCACCCCGGCGTCTCCTTCTTCTTGGTGGATGAGAACGGTGACGTTATTGGTGAATCGGACCGGGTTGGCGAGCTGTATATCGGGGGTGACCAACTCATGGACCGCTACTGGAACGCCCCCGATCTCACCGCGGCCGTGCTTCGCCGCGATGTGGTGCCCGGCGAGACGCTCTATCGCTCCGGCGACCTGGTCTTTCGCGGTGGCGACGGCCGTTACGTCTACGTGGACCGTGCCGACCGAGTGATCAAGCGCAGTGGCGTGAGGATCTCCCTGATTGAGATGGGCGACGTGCTGCGCAGCCTGGACGGCGTCACGGCCGCGGCGTGCGTCACCTTTGACCACGACGGCGAACTGGGCATCGTCGCCTTCGTCATCACCGACCGGGCCGTCTCCTCGTTGGATCTGTGGCGGGCGGCCCGGGTGCGCCTGCCTGACACGATGTTGCCCGACCGCATCGACCTGGTCGATTCCCTGCCCATGAACAAATCGAACAAGTTGGATGAACGGCTGCTCCTGTCCAACGCCGGCCTGGCGGCTTTTCAGCCGCTCAGCCAGCCGGGCCGTAGCAGTCCGTCAACGTGATTTGACAGGACCGACCGCTCGTTCGGTGGATTCGAGCGATTACGCCTCAGGACTAGGCGGAACCGAGAACCCAGCGCGGCCGCGACCAGAGCTGGAGGTAGTCGACCACGCCGTATCCCAGGTCGCGGTACAACTTCTCCCCCTCCCGTGATGAATTCAGGAGTGAGCCTTCAGCCCCGTGTTCGAACTCGTAGGTCAACACGGACTCCAGGAGACGTCGACCGAGACCACGGCGTTGGCTGTCGCCGCGGGTGGCCATGGACCAGACGACGCTGAGGTCGTCTTCGCGCACGATCGTCACGGCGCTGAGCAGGCGGCCCTCCTCGAACAGCCCCCAGACCGTCGCTCCGAGATCGGACGGGGAATCTGGGATGACGGTCGCCGCGCCGGCCTCGTCGAGCGCGAATGAGTCCGTGATGATCTCGCGGGCGAGTGGCAGTTCTCCGGTGGCGAGCGCCCGCACGCTCGAATCGCGTCGCCCCTCGGTCACGGCGCCGGCGAGCAGCATCAACGGCGTCGCGCCGACGTTGACCCATCCGGCGTCGATGAGCGTCTGGGCCGTGGCGAGGCCCGGTCCGGCCAGCATGATGATGGCCGGTTTCCTCTGCTCCAGAACTGGCTCCAGGCAGTGCTCGACCAGTACGGTCGAGTCGGGTGATTGGCTGCACGCCAGATTCAAGCTCACGCTGTTCTGGCCACTCAGCGCGATCCACCACGCCGCGTCCGTCTCGTGGTGACCGGCGCCGGCCCACACCCGCGCGGCGGCGCCAAGGGTGCGGCGCAGGCGCGCGGGGTCAACCTCCATCTTTGGCACGCTAGTCACGACGGCCGGGGACGTGAATGCTCAACCATTTCACGCACGGGTAGGGTGTCAAGCGGCGTGGTCGGTACCCGGCCCCCTCCTTTGGATCTGGTAATGCGCGGTCCATGCCGTGGATCGATCGACGGGGCGAGCCATCGCAGTCGCGGCGCGCGCCGTTCACGGTGCCGGCGGCATGTTGCACGCTCGTTGGCACCGATCTAGCTCGGCGGATCAACGACGCCCATCGACGCCAGGGCCTCAGAGATTGCCGAAATCGTCTGGAACGTGCCCTTTCTCAGCAGGGCATCGGGGAACTCCACGTCGAACGCGTCCTCCAGGGCCAACATCACGTTCACGCTGGCGTGCGAGGACAGTCCGTTGTCGTAGAGGTCGTCATCGTCGCCCAACGTCGACGGGGAAACGGGCATTCGACCGTGTGTTTCGAGCACCTCGCGTACGGTCGTCTTGACGTCGCTCATCGAGCGACCATCCGACGCCGCGACACCTGGGCCACCACGGTTGCGGTGGCGACGCCTCCGCCGTGGCTGAGGCTGACCGAGAGGTGCCTGATTCCCTGGCGGCGAGCCTGGTCGGCCGCGATAGTGGAGAGGACGAGTTCGGGGCGGTCGTTTTCGCCCCGGTGGACCTCGATTGACGTCCACGGGGCCGGCTCGGGCCCGTCGAGGATCTTGAGCACGGCCTCCTTCGCGGCGAAGCGCGCGGCCAGGCCGCTGGCGGCGGTGACCGGGTCCTCGCCGCAGCATTCGAGTTCGTGGGCCGTGTAGAGGCGACGGGTGTACCGGGGCCCGTACTGACGGATCGACGCGGCGACCTCGTCAATGGGCTGGACGTCCGTTCCCACCAGTACCTTCATCGCAGACCGCTCCTTTCACGGGTCACCCTCGTCCGTGACGGCTCGGGGAGGGGGTGACGGTCCCTCTTTGGCGTCCCTTTCATGCTCACCGTGCCTCAGTCCTTGATTGATCACGTCTTCGGCGACGCGTCACCACCAAGTTAATCCAGGCGACCCTATTCAGGGCGCTTGGTGACGTCGGTTTCACGCCGCTCCAAGAGCGCCCGTCGCCCCAGGACGGCGATGACGGTGGGGCCCGCGACCTCGTGACGGGCCGCGGCCGCGGTCCTGGAACCGTCGCGAGGGGCTCGCGGCGCCCATCCGGTTTCTTTCGACGAGGACCGGTGCGGGGACGCTCGACGCAACTTCACGCGATTGCGAACCCCGTCGCGCGTCGCCGTCGAAGCATCAACGTCGGCGCAAAAACTTCACATATACTTGACGACAACCCAACGCTAAGCAATGATTTTGCGCGTAAAGGTTGATCGAAGTCCTGCATTTCTCACGGTCACCTTTGCTCAATAGTTGGGCGGCAAGGTTCGAATTGGTGCGTGTTAAAAGCGGTGGGGCTTTAAGTAGCTGTGCGTCCCGCCGAGTATTGTCGGCGCTCGGTCTGTTCGTGCTCGTGGCTACGACTTTTCTGGTCGTGGCGCCTCTCGGCGCATCCGCAGCGACATCCCGGTCGGGCGGCACGTCATCCTCGTCGGTGTCGGGACCGCTGTGGCATACGTCGGCGTCGATATCAATCGTCAAGAGCGCCAGTATCAGCGGTTTCTCATCCGCGGGCGAGGCGGTCACCTACTACTACAACGTCACCAATACCGGAGGCGTGACGCTCACCCAAGTCGGCGTCACGGATCCGATGCCCGGCCTTTCTGCGGTCGTCTGTCCCAGTTCGTCGCTCGCCGCCGGCGCCACTGAGCAGTGCAGCGCCAACTACACGACAACGCAGGCCGACCTCACCGCCGGATCGATTTCCAACACCGGCACCGCGAAGGGCACGCCGCCCAGCGGTCCGTGCGTCACGGCCACCAGTTCACTCACGATTCCGGCGATCACCACGGCGGCGATTTCGCTCGTCAAGTCGGCCAGCGTCGCGAGCTACTCCGCCTCGGGCCAGACGATCACCTACTACTACAAGGTCACCAACACCGGTGGCGTCACGCTCACCCATGTTGGCGTGACCGATCCGATGTCCGGTCTCTCCGCGGTCGTCTGCCCCAGCTCGACCCTGGCCGCCGGCGCCACCGAGACCTGCAGCGCCACTTACGTCACGACTTCGGTCGACGTCACCAACGGCTTCATCTCCAACACCGGCACCGCGAAGGGCACACCGCCCAGCGGGCCGTGCGTCACCGCCACCAGCTCGCTCACCATTCCCGCGAGCCAGGGCCCGGCGATATCGCTCGTCAAGTCGGCCAGCGTCTCGAGCTTCTCCGCCTCGGGCCAGACGATCACCTACTACTACGAGGTC
>Ga0187847_10003152_pt1 | contig 12789 bp, 11 predicted proteins | sample June2016WEW_4_10_FD_132458 | JGI IMG/M metagenome (GOLD analysis project Ga0187847, IMG submission 132458) | Peatland microbial communities from SPRUCE experiment site at the Marcell Experimental Forest, Minnesota, USA - June2016WEW_4_10 | ecosystem: Environmental > Terrestrial > Soil >...
CCCGTGTGCAGAATTCCTGCTGACTTCAAGTGGATGGCGCGTCCCTGGAAAACGAGATCGAAAGGCTGGTTATTCTCTCCAGGCAGGTTCGGCGAGAGGGCAAGAGCAGCACGCGACCCTACCAACGCTTCGCCGGTCGTGTCGGGCCATCGGGTTACGGACCACCAGTGGTCAAGGTCCTGTACTTGCTGAAAATCAGTTCCAGCGACTACGACAGAAGAGCCATTTGAAAGTTGAGCGATCACATAGGAGAAGGGAACTGCCAGGGCTTTGGAACCGAGCACTGACCGCACGGTTGCCAACGCATCCGGCGAAAGCGACTGGCCATCTTTCGCCACGATGATTACATTCGCGCCATAGTTGCGGAATTCTTTGCGCAACTTTGCCTGCACGTCCACGTAGAGGGTCAGCATGGCGGTCGCGACGCCAGCGGCAACGATCATCGCAACGAGCGCGGTAATCGCGCGGCTTCGGCGGAGGGTAGCGGCACGAAAAAGCATGCGCAGAAACATGGAAGTATGCGGTGCGGCAGCGCGGCGAGCGGCGACGCTCATGATGTGAGCTCCGTGCCGCAATCGTTCGCCGTCGAGAGCACCGAGTAAGGCCACGAACAAATCTTAACCACAGAGGACACGAAGGAGGACAAAGGAAATCCGCAGTGAACAAACATCACGCCTCGCCTCGCAAAGTAACAGCGGGATCGAGGTTGACGGCGCGGCGAATCGCAACGGCGCTCCCGGCGAAGGTCACAAAGACCGCGATCCCGAGAATAATGGGCAGCAGAACTGGTTGAATCGAGATTTGCGAGGCAAAGATAGATTCCCCGATTCGATGCGCGAGGATTGTTCCAGCCATAAATCCGGCAAGACCACCAACCACCGCCAGCAGCGCGGACTCGGTGAAGAACAGAGCTGCGACAGAGCCGCGACGGGCACCGAGCGCTTTCATCAAGCCGACTTCGACGCGGCGCTCCAGAATTGCTGCGGCCATGGCGGCAGAAACGGCAAGCGCGCTGGCGAGCAAAGCGGCCAGAGTGATTAACAGCATCAGACCTTGAATGCGGGAAAGTACCGCGCCTTCGTTTTGGGCGACTTGGCGAATCTGCTCGGCGTGAGAATGGGGAATCGCTTCCTGCAATTGAAAAGCAATGGACGCGGCATAGGGCGAGCAATACCAGCGATCATAATCAGCAGGATTCAACGAGCGGGGATCGCGTCGCGCGAAGGCATCTTCGGGCTTAGTCACCGCACTCACGTAAAGCCGCCGCACAGCGCCCGGTTTGCCCAGAACCTCCTGCGCTAAATGCAAGGGCGCCACGATCTGGCGGTCTTCGGCTCCGCCAGTCGAGAGAATGCCTGAAACCGTGTGCGCATGGCCGTTGATTTCAATTTGGCTGCCGGACCGCACGGCAATTTCGGTCGCGAGTTTCTCGCCGAGCAGAACATCGTTCGAATCGTCGTTTGGCCATGCGCCTTGCACCCTCCACCACGGATTCGTCTTCGTCACGCCAGTGGTGAATTGTTCGGTTCCGAACGTAAGTGATTTCGCGAAGTAAGTTCCCAGTAGAGTGACCTGCTGCGATCCCGCGTTTACATTGACGGGCAGCATCGGTGCAAATCCGACGATGTTGTTGCGCCAGAACATGCCTTTGATCTTGGGCAAGTCCGCTTCGTTGAGATAGGTGCCATCGCTGGGCGGTTTGAGGTCCACGCCTCCGATTTGTAGGTCTAGCGTGTCATCCTGAGGGGTGACGAGAATGTTCGCTCCGTAACTGCGCAATTCGCGGCTAATTTTGTCTCCGATGCCTGTGGCGACGGCCAGCATGGCTGTGGTCACGGCCACGCCGAGCGTGACCGCGATAGCCGCAAGAAGTTTGCGGCGGATCTGCCGGCGGAAAGATTCGTAAACCAGGCGCACAAACATGGCTTATTGTTGTTGAAACATCTTGCTTTTGGCGGCAAGATCCGCTTCGCGGATGACAACGTTGCCGGCAGTTTGCTCGGCTTGAATCGGCACTGGATTGCATCCGCCAGGCTGTCCGACGGTTTGCGAATTTATGGGCGCCGCGCAGTTCTTGCATACCAACCCATTCGGGCCTTTATAGAAGCCAACAGGTCCGCAGATTTCGCAGGCGTCAAAAACGGTTGCGATTTTTCCGTCGGGCCGCTTGTACAGCAGGAAGCGAACATCCACGCCGTTTTCATGGGCGATGAAGCGGTGCAGATCGCCGTCAGAAACCACACCGGCCGGAATTGAGGCAACGCCGTTGACAAATGTAACTTCGGTAGCCGGCGAAAGGGCGCTTACGCTTTTTGTGTAGATGAACTCCGCCGTCACGAGGAAGATGAACACAAAAGCGCTGGCATAGACTGACGCCATCCAGAGTTGGTCGCGCCGTGCCGCCGAAAGAATCTTGCGGCGTTCGGCCGGCGAGTCAGGCAGAGTACCGGGTTGGCGGCGCTTCACTTCAAACAGAATCATCAATGCAGCCAGGGCTACAATCGTGACAAAGAAGAAAAGATCATTACGCACGATGGGACCGATGAGCGCCATTTCACGGCGAGAAGACGGTAGTACGCCATTCTCGGAAAGCTCATGCAGCCCGGAAATGACCAACTGGGCCGCGACGAAGAAGAGAATGGCCGTGGTGACACGGAAAAATTTTTGCAGATTGATGCGAACGCTGCCTTTGACGAACATCACGCCGAAAGCGATGGCCACTATGACGCCGGCCAATGTGCCGAGAAAGCTGTATAACTCCGAAGAATTTAGGGAGACGGCGGAAAGAATCAATACCGTCTCGACGCCCTCCCGCAGAACCATGAGAAACACAAACAAAAACAGACCGAACCGTGAACTTTCTGTCGCCAGAGCACTGACCTTGCCCTCAATTTCGCCCTTCATTTTGCGGCCGGTCTTCATCATGAAAATAATCATGGTGACGACGAAAAAGGCGGCGGCCAGCATGATCCAGCCTTCGAAAATGTCTTCGTTGAAGTGAGTGCGGGAAATGGCAATCGCCACGCCGATGCTTCCGACAAACGCTGCGGCCAGGGCGGCAAAAACCGACTTGCGCAGATCACGGCGACCGATCTTATTCAAATAAGCGAGGGTGATGCCGACAATGAGGGCAGCTTCCACCCCTTCGCGCAGCGTAATGATGAAAGCTTGCAGCATTTAAGATAGGGCTCCAACAGCGGCCTGAAGTCGGGCCACAATTTTGAAAGTGAATTCCAATTTTCACCGTCTATTTAGGATAGTAGCTTGCTGGAGGCAAGGTCAATGCAACGGGACGCCAATCGCCCGTATTCCGCAGCGAACAGCAGTGCCATGCAGGGATGTGTTTTCGTTGTACTGCGCCTTCCGGCAAGACCTCCTTTATCTATAGATGCCTCAGGAAGGCTTTGGCTTCGGCGAGATGCGGAAACAATCGTTCTTCCGCCCGGAATTCCGCCGAGTGCACGCATCGCCGGGTGCCTCTCAGCTTGACCGGATGCTTTAGATGCAACATCTCATGATAAACAATGTATTCGACGGCAGCGCGCGGAACTCTCGGATGGTCGAACACGCGGCTTAACACGATCGCATTATGGGCGGGATCATAGTGCCCCAGCCGGTTGCGGGCCGTATTCGCACTCCAGGCGAGCCTGGGCCGCGCCAACAGGGAATGAAAGAACCGATCATTCAATCGGTCGAAAATCTCGTCCAGATCGTAAGTGCGACCGCGCGGCGAGGCCAGGCGTTTGCGTCCACGAATTTGGCGAACCAGATGAGCTTTACGAGCAATTTCGTGACTTGCCACATAGCGGCGATACCGCAGAAGATGTTCCCGGTCGCTCGTCTTGCGGAACATCTTGGCCAAGAGGATATGCGCCAGTGAACTCAACACGGGCTGCGGCGCACCTTCGAGCAGGTCCGAAATGCGGACGAATAATTTGCCTTCGCGCATCCGGATGGTGCTGTTGATATTGGCGAAGGGAAAGAACTTGACGGAGATTTCAGGGACCGCAATTTCGGGGCGCAGATTGAGGTAGGCATCCTGAAAAATGTGGAGAACACGGTCGCTCACGTTGAACTCAGATTAGCACGCGGTCTAATGGATGTCGGGAGGGCCGGCGTCTGACGGCGCCTTCTTCTTGTGTTTGGCTGCTTCTTGTTGCTCGGCGAACAGAGCGCGATGATCTTTGCTCGCGGAAGTTACTTCATCGAGAGCATCCGAAAGCAGAAATTGGTACTGTGTGGCTTCTGATGGGTTCGCGCTGGATGCGTCATGTAAAGCCCGAAGTTTTGCCGAAAATTCATTGTCGGCCTGAATAATATGGGTCAGAGGCGAGCGCAAGTCGTCGCCGCGCTTTTCGAAGTTATCGATGTTGTCATCCATTTCGTCGTATATGTCGAGGAACTCCTGAAGGCGATCGTGCGTTTGTTTCTCGCGATCGGCCGCTTTCGAATCGCCGCGGACTTTGTCGATGGCCGTCAGGCGGGCGCGGGCAAATTCGATGTATAGCTTAAGGCGGCCTAGCGGATCGACCGCTGTATCGCGCAGTTGATCAATTTCCGCGTCGGTGAGTGGATCATGCTGGTGCTGGGCGCGCATGAAGGGCGCTAGCAGCAACAAACAGCAGGCGAGTCTTAGGAGGCGCAGCATTCTAGTCTTTGGCAAACATGTGATTCAGTAAGTCGGTACGCAATTGCTCGATGTGCTCTGACGCAGCCTGTACGGGGCCCTGATTTTCGAAAGCGAGGGATCGCCTTATGTCCCGTAGTTTTGCAGCAGCTTTGCGGAGCGAGATCTCGATTCCCTTCAGCTTCTTGGAAGTGGCGAGTGCCGCGTCATGTGCTTTGTCGGCATAGATGACGACATCGCCCACCGCGCCTCGCGCGTCGCTGACTTTGCCTTCGCGATAGAGCTGGTCAGCCACTTTTAATTGGCGGTCCATGATCTCGACATAGATTACGGGGCGGTCTTCCGGGCGCGCTGATTGGGCATGATCAACGAGTTCCTGTAGCGACTGCTCTTTCCCGGCGGAGGCAATCAGACTAGCGCCGAGCAGGAATAACACAGAGATGGCATGCGCGCGCCTGGTCATTTCTTTGGCTCAATTGCGATCAGGCGGTGCCGCGCCTGCCACTCCTGATCGGGATATTTACCATTGGCCAGTGCAAGGAAGCGATGATAATTTTCTGTCGCCTGCCTGTAATCCCGCAAGTGATCGAAAGCCGATGCCCGCATGAAATAGCCCACCGGCAGCGGAGGTAACAATTGGTCGCGCGCATTCACGGCACGGATAGCAAGTTCATAGTCTTTGTTCTCGTCCGCGGCGGTCGCGAGGTCACCGTAGGCTTCGCCAAAAGTGGGCCGCAGCTTTACAGCCGTCATAAATTCGTGTTCAGCGTCGGCGTATTTCAACTGTTTAAGCAGCGTCTGACCCAGACGCGCGTGCAGGTCGGCGTCGTTGGGGTTCTTGCCCACCAGCGTGCGGTAGATCGGTTCGGCCTGAGAGAACTTGCCGAGCTTGAAGTAAACGAGCGCAAGATCAGTCTGCGCGGCTTGATTTGCCGGATCCAATTTCAAGACCTCGTTGAGAACGATTAATGCGTCCGCGTTTTGCCCCTGTCCCAAATAAAGCCGAGCGAGTTGCACGCGAGGCGTTAGATCACTTGGATGCGCGTCTGCCAGCTTTTGTAGCGTTTGCTCAGCGGCGGAATAGTTCCCGCTCTTCAGTTGCATTTCAGCCGCGCACGTCAAGCCTTCCTGGGAAGATCCGTCACGCTTGACGGCTTGCTCACACTCTTTGGCTGCGCCGGCATAATCGCCGCTCTTTTCCAATAGGCGCGCGGCAGAAAGAGACGGCTCGGGATCGGCGGGCTGAAGCGCCGCGGCCCGATGATACGCTTCGAGGGCCTCATGCGGATTGGACGATTCGAGCACGTGCGCGAGCGATAGCCACGCGCGGGACTGACCTTCGTCGACATTCGCGGTCGGCTTGAGGGTTGTGGCGGCCCGCAGAAATTGCGCTGCGTCCGGTTGGTGGCTTTGTGCCAGCATCAACCCTAGATTCAGATTCGACTCAAAAACATCCGGCTTCGCCGCGACAGATTTGCGATAAGCCGCGATCGCGTCGTCATCCTTGCCCTGCGCGTGATAAACGAATCCGAGGTCGAACCATGCGGCATAGTTGTCGGGGGCGGCGGAGACGACCTTCTGAAGCAGCGGCTCGGCCGTGACATAGTCCTTCTTTTCGATTGCATTTTCTGCATGGAACAAATCTGCGGCAACTGGGTCCTGCTCCGCAACCTTGTGGTGGCGCACTGTCTCGGTGCTGTATTGCGCAAGAGCTTGTGATGCGAGGACCATCCATGCCAAGTGGAGGCAAGCTAAGCGCAGGGACGGCCGATATGATCTAGCTCGGGATGATTTAACTCGCGGCATCATGTTTGGAGTCCACATGGGCACTGAGCGCGAGTAGCGGCGCCAAATATTTTCCAGTATATGAATTTGGCAGTTGGGCGATGGTTTCAGGAGTGCCTGCTCCGACCACGTGTCCGCCTCGTTCGCCGCCTTCTGGCCCCAGATCAATCACCCAGTCGGCGGTCTTGATGACTTCAAGATTGTGCTCAATCACGAGAATGGAACCACCTGCATCCATTAGACGGCGAAAGGCTGAGAGAAGTTTGCTCACATCGTCAAAATGCAGGCCTGTAGTGGGCTCATCGAAAATGTAGAGAGTGCGAATCCGGCGCCGCGGCACGCCATTGGCGGGTCGCCCGAGGTCACGGCTCGCGGGTTGCAAGTGTGCCGCCAGTTTCATACGCTGGGCTTCTCCGCCGGAGAGCGTTGTCGCGGATTGCCCCAGGCGCAGGTATCCCAAGCCGACTTCTTCGAGGACACGCAATTTTTCGACAATCTTGGGCACGCCGGTAAAAAAATGCAGTGCCTCTTTGACCGTTAGATCGAGTACCTCATGAATATTCTTTCCACGGTAGCGAACTTCGAGCACCTGCGCCTTGTAGCGGGTCCCCTTGCAGTCTTCGCAGATCAGCTCGACGTCGGCGAGAAACTGCATTTCCACAGTGACCGTCCCGTCGCCCTGACAAGTCTCGCAACGGCCCCCGGGGATGTTGAAGGAAAAGTGACCGGCAGAAAAACCGCGCTTCTTGGATTCTGGAAGTGAAGCAAACAATTCGCGGATTCCGTCGAACGCTTTGATATACGTCACTGGGTTCGACCGGGGCGTCCGTCCAATGGGGGATTGATCCACCAGAACGACGTCGTCAATGTAGTCGTCGCCTTCGATACTTTCCCAATTCGCCGATGGCGGCAGTGGGTTGCCGTTGGTTAATTTCTTCGCCGCGGATAGCGCCTGATATAGGACATCGTGGACGAGTGTCGATTTTCCGGAACCCGAAACACCGGTAACTGCTACCACTATTCCCAACGGGATCGAAATATCAATTTTCTTCAAGTTGTGGGCTTTGGCCCCACGAATTTCGATGCGCTCGCGGCCCGGCTTGCGGCGCGCATTCGGCAACTGAATTCGCAACTCATTCGATAGATAGCGCCCTGTAAGCGATGCTGGCATTCTTAGAATTTGTTCATAGTTGCCCGCGGCTGTGACCGTCCCGCCGTTCTCGCCAGCGCCCGGACCAAGGTCGAGAATAGTGTCCGCCGCGCGCATGACGTCAGGATCATGCTCAACCACTAGAATGGTGTTCCCCAAATCACGCAGACCATGAAGAATGTTAATAAGGCGATGCGTATCTCGCGGGTGCAATCCGATGGAGGGTTCGTCGAGCACGTAAAGTGTTCCGACCAGCCGTGAGCCAAGCGAAGTGGCGAGTTGAATTCGTTGTGCTTCACCGCCCGAAAGCGTGGCCGACAGCCGATCGAGCGTGAGATATTCCAGACCGACTTCATTCAAGAATCGCAATCGTTCCAGTATCTCCTGCAGCAATCGTTCCGCGACTCCGGCTTCCTGCGCCGTAAGCTTGAGATTCGCGAAAAATTGCTCTGCCTGCTCAACCGTCATCGCGGACACTTCGCAGATGTTCTTGCCGTTGATTTTCACTTGCCGCGCTTCGACGCGAAGGCGTGTTCCATTACAAGCGGAACATAGCGAGTACCCGCGATAGCGGCTTAAGAAAACACGCACGTGCAGCTTGTATTTCTTACGTTCCAGATAGTTAAAGAAGCCGCGAATGCCTTCAAACTTCCCGTCGCCGTCCGTGACCAAGCGCTGCTGTTCTGAAGTCAGGTCAGACCACGGCTCATCCAGCGCAATGTCTTTTTGCCGGGCAAAGCGCCGCAATTCCGCCATCCATGGTTTGCCTTTGGGTTTCGTCCAGGGCTCAATGGCGCCTCCATTCAGCGATTTCGACGGATCGGGAATTACCAAGTTCATGTCGAAATCGATGGTGTTGCCGAATCCCTGGCAGCGCGGGCAGGCTCCATAAGGATTGTTGAACGAAAACAGCCGGGGCTCGGGTTCGTCGTATTTCGTGAGATCATTCTTGCACTCAAATCGCTGCGAAAAACGCAGGCGGCGCGAAGGTTCGACATCGTCGGAGCGGGGAAATGTCTCGAAGATTACTTCTCCCGATTCCCGGTAACCGCTCTCAATGGCGTCCACGATGCGCGCCCGCGCTTCGACTGATACCGCGATGCGATCCACGAGAAGAAATACAGGCTCGGCAAAATTTACGTCGAGCAACGATTCCGGTGTGGAAAATTCGAAGATTTGTCCCTGCTGATACAGCCGGTTGAATCCGCGCTGGCGAAGATCATTCAGGCGAATCTTCAGGCTGTCAGGAATTGGCGGTGCGGCCGTAGCCTTCTTTTTTCCTCGCGCCGCTTTGGCCTTAGGCTCGGTTGCGGGAATCGCGTGCAGAGGGAACAATACATTCAACCGTGTTCCGTCGCCAAGACCGAGGATCGTTGCTGCGACCTCATCCACGGTGTCTTTCTTGACCTCAGTTCCGCAATGAAGGCAATAAGTTCGACCGATGCGGGCAAAAAGCAGGCGTAAGTAATCGTATATCTCCGTCGCCGTGCCAACCGTGGAGCGCGGATTGCGCGTGGAATTCTTCTGCCGTATGGCTACTGCCGGTGCAATGCCATCAATCACATCCACATCGGGCTTTTCAATTCGTTCGAGAAACTGTCTCGCATAAGCTGACAGCGACTCCACGTACCGTCGTTGACCTTCGGCATAAATCGTGTCGAAGGCGAGCGAGGATTTCCCTGAACCTGAAACGCCGGTGACTACCGTCAGCGCGTTATGCGGGATTTCAAAATCAACGTTTTTCAGGTTATGGACGCGTGCGCCGCGAACCACAATGCTTTCGTTTGGCATTCGCTGTAGGATCCCCTCCCATCCTGCGGGTCGGCTGCAAAAGCAGCCCGCTGCTTACCAGATAGCGTCCGGACCGGTAGGGAATCTTTCTATTATAAATCGAAGGGATGGTCTGGAATTTAGGGAGAGCCTAGCTCTCCTATGCAGCCGATTTGCGCCGGCTCAGCGGGCGATCCACAAAAAGGCAAACACGTAAATCCAAAGCAGGAGCATTAAGTGCCAATACCAGGCAGTCACGTCCACGACAATCCGCCGCGATTCGATGGATTTATTGAGCATCGAGACGGTGGAAGTGTACAGCAGAACGAGCAAACCTCCGAACAGATGCAGCGCATGGGTCGCAGTCAGTACATAAATAAATGAACTCCGGGCGCTGGTGGCGATAAAGAAGCCATGAGCCGCAAGGTTGCGCCACGCCAGCCATTGACCGCCGAGAAACGAAAATCCCAGCCCGACTGTACAGGCCAGCCAGGGAAAATGAAATTCGCGGCCCAGTGTAACCCCAGGAATTGATCGCACGGGAGCAAGCGCGGATTGCAAAGTAATCTGCCGGCGCGCCATCTCAACCGTGATGCTACTCAAGAACAGCAGAAGGGTATTGATGAGGAGAAGTCTAAGGGGCAGTACAACCGGCTTCCACTGACTAATGTAGTGCAAGCCTGAAGGGTCGAGCACGACGGTTTCGCGGCGCACGAGATAAACGAGCGTAAGAACAACAAACAGCGTGACGATAGGCGCCATCGCCAACAGCAACCCTAACCGCGCCCGGCGAAGACGCGGGCCGTAGTTGTAAAAATTATCTCCGCCGCGTCCGTCGCCGCCACCAATATTGGGCGGAGGGCCTGGATGGCGTCCACCGCCGCCAGTTTTCGGTTGCGGAACAGGCTTCCCGATGGTTGGAGTCAGCGTCGCCATGTGTAGTCTATCCAGTAATTCTAGTTCGAGCAGGACTATGCGACACACTCAAAAGGTCCCTCTCAAACTCTTCCCTCAAGTTTCCACTGCTGGAAAATCAATGCGAGGTTTTTTGCAACGTACGCACGTAGCCGATAACCGCAGCGATCTCTTCGGGAGATAATTGGTCGGCAAAGGATGGCATGCTGTCCTTACCGTCCGTGATCACCTGCTTCATTTCATCCGGGCTCAGCTTACGTACATCGTCGGACAGCAGGCTGAGGGCATTCAGCTGCCGACCCATATCGGTGTTGGCTTTGCCATCCACTCCGTGGCACATGACGCACTTCTTTTTGAAAACTGCCTGGCCATCCGGCGCATTCTGCGCGCCGGCACAGACACCTACGAGGGTTAGAACGATGAATAACGTATAGCGAGCAAGTGTGGACAAGGCAATTCCTCCAAAATCATTTTAAATCTACGTTGCGAAGGAGCAAATAGCGGGCCGGACAGCGCTTACCGAGACTCGAAAAACGTCTTGATTTTTGCCCAAAAGCGTCGAACGACCCAGTCCGTACTAATGTGACCGCCCGTGCGCAGGGAATGAAGCTTGACGCCCGTTTCGGCGGCGAACTGTCGCACGCTCCTATACGGAACATGAGGATCATCTTTTGCATGAAACATTAAGATCTTCGCTGGAGTGATCTGGTCAATATGTTGCGCCGGATTGTAGAACCTCCCGGAGTAAAGCTTGTTCCAGTTTTTCTGTGTCAGCCGATATCCGGCACCGAATGCGTCCCGAATATAAGATGCATAGCTCAAATTGGACGTTTCCGTTTTTTCGGATTCTCGAAGAATGTTCCAATCCACCACCGCGCAATTGGCGATTACTTTTTTCACACGCGGATCGAGTGAGCATAAAATCGCCGCGGCGCCGCCGAAACTTCCGCCAATCACGAAGATTTCATCGGGACGGACGGAAAATCGCTTGCCAAAGGCGATGTCGCTAAATCCGCCCGGCAGGCAATCCAACACGTCGAGTATGTCCTGATGCGGCGACTTCATTAAAAACTCGCCCCCACTCTCCCACGTGCCGCGATATCGGGGATAAAACACCCAATAACCCTTCGCAGCCAACCACTCAGCCAAAGGCTGCTTCCGTGGAATGGACGGCATGCCATCGCAGAGAATAATGACTTTCTGCTTTTTCCCGTTGCGCGCAGGAGGAAGAAATTCTGTGAGTACTTGCTTTTGAAAACGAGTGCGGAACATATTTAGAAGTACCAATACTAAGTCAATTGTCTACAAAGTTGCCGTATCTCAGACTGTAGTCGCGGATGTCTCCAAAAACTTAGACGCCAGTTCGATTTAACATTGCCGGGATACGTACCCAAGAGTAGACTGTGCCGCAACCCTGTTTTCTTAATCAAATTCAATTGGTGGAGTTGAATATGGAACGGCGCAGACTATTTACCTGGTTCGCCCAATTACCGATGTTCGCTTGGGCTCTAGCCCACGCGGAAGAACGTCCGGCTTCACAAAAACTTAAGATCATGATGAAGAGCGCTTGGGGTTCCGATGATCCCACTCGAGCCTCCTTGCCTTTTCTTCACGGGCTTGCATTGGCAGAGGCGGGACATGAAGTGCAGATTTTTCTGCTCGGCGAGGCCACCTATACCATGCGCAAGGCTACAGTCGATGCAATTACACCGGTGGGCTGGCCGCCACTCAGTGAAACCTTTGCCAAGCTTGTAGCGAGGAAGGTGCAGATTTTCGCTTGCGGGGCCTGTTCCCGGGCCCGTGGAATCACGGAAGCAGACCTAAATCAATGGGGCGCCAAGTTTGGAAATCCAACCATCTTTGTTTCGATGGTCGAGTGGGCAGACCGCATCATCACCGAATGAGCTCGTTCCCCAAAGTGCCACGGCTGTTTTCGGAGGAAGATGTCCGCGCGCGTTTAAGAATGCCCGCGCTTATTGATGCCATGGAACGCGCCGTGGTCGAGTTCTCGGCAGGTCGTGTTCAACAACCCGTCCGCACGGTTCTCGAGTTCGCTGAGCACTCGCTCTTTGGTCTCATGCCAGCTTACGTGCCGTCGCTGCCCGCGCTCGGTGCAAAGCTGGTGACCGTCCGCGAATCCAACGCCGCCAAAGGGCTGGGCACCCACCAGGCAACCATCGTCATGCTCGATCCCGAAACCGGCATCGCGAATGCAATTCTCGATGGACGTTACATCACCGAAGTTCGCACCGCCGCAGTTTCGGCTGTGTCGGCCAAATATCTCGCTCGTAAAGATGCCAAGATCTTGGGGATTATCGGCTCCGGAGTGCAGGCACACAGCCATTGGGAAGCGTTACGTCTCGTCCGCGAATTTAGCGAGATTCGCGTCTGGAGCCCGAACGCGGAACGACTAAACAAGTTCGCCAATGAAATTGGCGCTCGGGCGATGCCCAACGCCGAAGCTGTGGTTCGCGGCGCGGATGTCGTCGTGACCGTGACACCATCGCCAACGCCCGTCGTCGAAAGCGAATGGGTTGCCGAC
>Ga0187847_10003154_pt1 | contig 12784 bp, 12 predicted proteins | sample June2016WEW_4_10_FD_132458 | JGI IMG/M metagenome (GOLD analysis project Ga0187847, IMG submission 132458) | Peatland microbial communities from SPRUCE experiment site at the Marcell Experimental Forest, Minnesota, USA - June2016WEW_4_10 | ecosystem: Environmental > Terrestrial > Soil >...
AAAAAGTGTCCGCACGCCTCGGCGGCCAATCGCTGCCGCCGGTGCAACGCGAGCTGTTTGCCGAGGCGCCGGAAGGCGGCGGCATCGCCGCGCTGTTTGCCGGAATCTACGCCAAACGCACCGCCATGTTGTGGACCCTGTGGTTCTTCGCGTTGCTCGGCTTCTACGGTCTGACCACCTGGCTCGGCGCGCTGCTGCAGGCCAAGGGATTCCCGGTCACCAAATCGGTGTTCTACACCATTCTGATTTCACTGGCGGGCATTCCCGGGTTCCTGTGCTCGGCCTGGCTGGTGGAAGCATGGGGACGCAAGGCGACCCTGGCGCTTAATCTCCTTGCCGGCGCGGCGGCTTGCTATTTCTACGGCTCCGCCGTGGATCAAACCCAATTGATCATCGCGGGTCTGTGCATGCAGTTCTTCCTGTTCGGGATGTGGTCGGCGCTCTATGCCTACACGCCCGAACTCTATCCGACGCGGATTCGTGCGACCGGGACCGGCTTTGCGTCGGCGATCGGGCGCGTCGGATCGCTGATCGGTCCCTACGTCATTGGCATCATCCTGCCGTCGGCGGGACAGACAGGCGTATTCGCGCTCGGCGCCGGTGCGTTCGTGGTGGCCGCGCTTGCGGTCCTCCTTCTCGGCGAGGAGACGCGGGGCAGAACGCTGGAAAGCATCTCGCACTGACGGGCGCATATTCCGGCTGCATATCGGGGATAAAGACGGCGGGCTGCGGCCTTCCCTGTTCGTTTGGCTGTGGCTGCGCGGCCGGTCATGGTTGCCCGTGCCGCCGCCGTTGTGAGATATCTGTTGCAGGCGGCGAGCGGCGACTGAGATTCGACAGGGCCGACGGACGAAATGGCCGACAGACGAAATGGCTGACGAAAAAATGGCTGACAAACACAAGCGCCCGGAAGATTTACAGGGGCAGCGCCAGGCCGCCTCGAAGCGCCCGCGGAGCGCGGCTGTTAGCGCCGAGCGCAGCCGCAAAACCAGCCGGCTCGCTTCGCCCCCGAGCGATGCGACGATGACCGACAAGGCTTATGCCTTGCTGGAAGAACTGATCGTTACGCTGCAATTGGCGCCGGGCGCGGTGCTTTCCGAAGTCGTGCTGGCCAAGCGGCTCTCGACCGGGCGCACCCCGGTTCGCGAGGCCTTGCAGCGGCTTTCACGCGATGGCCTGGTGAATATTCTGCCGCGCCGTGGTGTTCTCGTTTCCGACATGGATCTGAGCGCGCAATTGCGGCTGCTGGAAGTTCGCCGTGAACTCGAACGGCTGATGGCCCGCGGTGCGGCGAAACGCGCGACGCTGGACGAGCGCAAGGAGTTTACCGAGATCGCGCAGGGCATGCGCCTGGCAGCCGAGAAGGAGGATGGCCTGGCGTTCATGCGGCTTGATCAGCAGTTCAACCTGTCGATCTCCGTGGCCTCGCGAAATGAGTTTGCCTCGCGCTCGATGGGGCTGATGCACGGCCTGTCACGGCGCTTCTGGTACCAGCACTACAAGCAGGCCGCCGACCTCCCGCTGGCCGCGCGCCTGCACGCGGAAGTCGCCGAAGCAGTCGCCGCAGAGAACATCGAGGCCGCCGGTGCCGCCTCCGATGCGTTGATGGCTTACATCGAGAGTTTTGCCCGCTCGACGCTGTAACCGATTAAAACTGGATAACCGTGCGGATGGCCTTGCCGGCGCGCAAATCGTCGAACCCGCGATTGATGTCGTCGAGGGCAATGCGGCCGCTGATCAGTTCATCGAGCTTGAGCCGGCCGTCGAGATAGGCCTGCGCCAGCAGCGGGAAGTCGCGCGCCGGCCGGGCGCCACCGTAACTCGATCGCCGGATTCGCTTTTCGCTCATCAGCGAGCCCCAGCGAAAGCTTACATCATTGGCAACGTCGATCTTGCCGAGCCAGATGATCTGACCGCCGGGCCGCACCGCTTCCGCCGTGCAACGAAACGCCGCCGGTTGGCCGGCCGCTTCGAGAACAATGTCGGCGCCACGGCCTTTGGTCGCCGCCCGCACCGCCTCGACCGGATCGTCGCGCGTGGCGTTGACGGTCGCCGTGGCACCGAGCCTTGCAGCGAGTGCGAGCTTGGCGTCATCGAGATCGGCCGCGATGATGGCACCGGCGCCCGCCATCACCGCGCCCTGGACGGCGGCCAGGCCGACCGCGCCGCATCCGATCACCAGCACGGTGTCGCCATATCCGATATCGGCGACGTTCAATGCGGCGCCGACCCCGGTCATGACGCCGCAGCCGATCAGACAGGCCCGATCGAACGGAATATCCCGGGGTACCACGATCGCCTGCTGCGCCGGCACAACGCAATATTCGGCGAAGGCGCCCAGAAACATCAGATGGGCGAGATGCTCACCGCTCGACAGGCTGGCCTTCGATTGTCCGTCGAAATGAACGCCTTTGGGGCCTTCGCCGAGATAAGTTTCGCAGAGAATGGGCAGGTCGCGGTCGCAGTAAAAGCAGTGCCCGCAATGCGGATTCCAGGACAGGATCACATGATCGCCGCTCCTGATATCGCCGACGGCGCCGCCGACTTCTTCGACGATACCGGCCGCCTCGTGGCCCAGGATCATCGGCAACGGATAGCGCAGCGATCCGCTCATCACTTCGAGGTCGGTGTGGCAAAGGCCGGCGGCGCGAATTTTGACGATGACGTCGGTCGGGCCGAGTGGCGCGGCCGACACGCGCTCGATCGCAAGCGGCATGCCGCTCTGATGCAGGACAGCGGCACGATAATTCAGGCTCATCGCTCAGGCCGCTTGCGCATTGCCGCGCAGGACCCTGATCGCATCAACGAGATCATCCGCGGACAATTCCCATTCATTGTCGAAATTGGCGACCAGGCGCTCCATCAGCGCCTGGTGCAAGTGCTTTGCCGCCGCGGCATCGCCCAGATGATCGTACAGCAGGGCAAAGGCCAGCTGCGCCGGCTCCGGGCCCTCGTAGCTCCACTCAAATCCGTGTTCGGTCAGCTGCAATTGATCGTAATGGGGAGATAGCGGCTGGCCGTCGACGGTGACCGAAATTCCGTCGATCGTCCGATCCCCGGCATAATGTTTCATCTATTCTCTCCGGCGGGTTCAGAGTTGCTCGGCGTTCGACATCCTCGCGTCTACTTGCGCGCCTGGTTGAGGTCCTTCTTGACGACCTCCGGAAAAATCCACATCGCCGCGGTAGCGAATAGGCCGAGAAAGGCCACGGCGTAACTCGGGCCGCGCTGGCCGAGATAGACCATGAACACGTAGCCGGCAGCGGCCGTCGCGAGACAGGCCAGCGACAACATGGCTTTGATATGAGGGGGCATCGCGGGTCTCCGTTATGTCACATCAATGGCGGCACGCCGCCGACGAGATTTTGGGCCAACAGCAGCAGCACGACGGCGAATGCGCAAGCGGAAACGACAAGGCCCGATAGCCCGTCGCGAAAACGGCGCGGCAAGGCCTGGAAGATTTCCGGAACGAACAGAACCAAAATGCCGGCAACGATGACGAATGTCGTCCATCGCAGCTCGGTCACGCCAAAACGCACGGTCGCGGCCAGCACAGCAATCCAGAGAGCTGTCGTGGCCAGAACGAGAAGGTTCGTTGCCCGCAGGGGTGGGGATTGACGACGCAGCGGATACAGGCCTGCGAGTTGAAGAAAGCCCAGGCAGCACATGCTCCACAGCGCGGCGAACCAGGCCAGCGCCAGCATGTTCGGTTCGATCTGGTTCATGGAAGCCTCCCCGCAGATTGGCTGCCGGTTAGAGAAGACGCTGACCGGGACACATGCTGCCGGCCGGGGCCGTTCCGCAACACGATCTATTCAGCGGCGGCCGCAGTGACCGACAGCCGCGGCGTCTTCGATGTACGGCGCATGTCGGTTTTGACGTATCGCGTACTGTAGCCGTTGAAGACATGGCCCAGCAGTCCGCGATTGAGGTCCGACGTGCCGAGCAGATAGTCCATCACCGGGAAGGTGAGGTTCATGTTGCGCTCCATCATGATCGACTGATTGTGGTGCGCGGTATGATGCCGGCGGATCGTGTTCACAAACGGCATGGTACGCACGAACCAGTTTTCCTCGACATGGCAGCAGAAGTGCATGAACTCGTAGATCAGATACATCGAGGTGGTCGTCGAAATCAGCAGCCAGCCGGTATTGGGCGAGACCAGCAAGCCGGCGACGATGGCGGCCGGAATCGACATGAAGGTAAAGACGACGAGGGCGTAGGGCGGGAAGAATGTCACGCGCCAGTCATGATGGTCGGCGAACCGCATCTCCTGTTCGGTAAAAAACTGATGATGCATCAGGGTGTGGCGGCTGTAGATGGCGCGAAGCAAGGGGACATTCGACGGACGATGCATGACATATCGATGCACCGCCCACTCGAAGAAATTGGCGATCAGAAACACCACCGGCACCGTCAGCCATTCCCACGGCCGGATATCGTGAATGTTGGCGATATAGACATAAAGGGCCGTGAAGCCGATCGTGTAGATCAGCACAACGTGAAGCCAGCCATTGTACCAGCCAGCCACGCGCTCCCGATAGCTCGCCCGGTATTTGCGCTGCCTCTCCGTCATGGGGGTTGCTGCAAGTTCCATGTCGACCTCCCGGAGCGTTTTTTGATGCTGGCGAACCTTGCACGATAACTGACATGTTAGCAACATATCAGATAAAGGCAAGCGGAATTGGCGCCCCCGACGGCTCCGCCGGCGCTCCATGCTTTCTTTTTTTGATAGATGAATTTCCCTGGCGCCTGCGATAGCAGCGCCATCGGATCACGGCACAGAGCCGCTCAGCGTACCGTCGAAACGACGACCGGCGGATCGGGAAAGGTTTCTTCCCACCCGCCGCCGAGCGCCTTGAACAGCTGCACGACGTTCAGCGAGACGTTCATGGTGCTGGTGGCGTATTGTTGCTCCGCCTGGAGCAGCGACCGTTCGGCGTCGAGCACGGTCACGAACTCTGCGACGCCGTCATTGTAGCGGGCGCGGGCCAGGATGAGCGCCTGGCGGCTATGATCGGCCTGCGATTTGAGGCGAGCCCGACGGGTCTGTTCGAGGCGCCGGGAAACCAGCGCATTGACGACGTCATGCCAGGCCTGCAGCACGGTCTTGTGGTAGAATATCGCCGCTTCCTGCTGCTGGGCGTCGCGCAGTTCAAGCGTCTTTTTCAGGCGGCCGCCGGCGAAGATCGGCAGGCTCACACTCGGTCCCACCATGTACTGCAGCGAACTGCCCTTCCAGAGATTGGTGTAATCGAGCGCGTCGAGGCCGACCGTGCCGTTAAGCTGGACGCTTGGATAGAACGCGCCGACGGCAACACCGATGTTGGCGGTGGCCGCATGCAGCTGGGTTTCAGCCGCCCGAATATCCGGCCGGCGCCGGGCGAGTTCCGAAGGGATCCCGAGTGGAATGCGCGGCGGCGCCAGCGGGATGGCTCGTGGGCGGCCGAGGGCGGCCCGCAACGCACCCGGCGGCTGATCCAGCAGCAGGCTGAGCGCATTGATGTACTGCGATTCCTGCTGTTCCAGCGTCGGTAATTGGGCGCGGATGCTTTCGACCTGCGCCGCGGCATTCTCGACATCGAGGCCATTCTGGACGCCGTGCTCCTGACGCTGCTGGGCGAGTTGCAGGATGTCGCGATCGACCTTCAGATTATCATTCGCAATTCCAATCTGGGTCTGGACACCGCGCAGCTGGATATAGTCGCGTGCCAGTTCAGCGAGGCTCGACACCAGCGCGTCGCGGCGCTGGTCCTCGGCCTGATCGACCTGGGCGTCGGCCGCCTCGACCTGCCGGCGCACTTTACCCCACAGATCGAGCTCCCAGGAGGCATCGAACCCGACATTGTAGTCATTGATCGGCGTGATCGGGATGCCGCCGCTGGCGGAAGGTCCGAGCAGGCCCCCCAGCAGACTGATGATGCCGTTTTGGCTGTAGAGTTCGCGGGTATATTTGGCGTCGCCGTTGATCGACGGGAATTCGGCCGCGGCGGTGACGCCGCGCTGAAACCGGCTCTCCGCCAGCCGGATCGTGGCCGTCCGCACGTCGAGATTGGCGTCGGCAACACGGTGCTCGAGACCGGTGAGGACGGGATCGCGGAATACCGCCCACCAGGTCGGATCGGTCGGTGGTGGCAGCCGCGCATCGGAAACCGCGACGCCGGCATCGCCGTTGAAGGATGTTTCCGGCAATTGCGGGTCGGGCGGCGCAAAGTCCGGGCCGACCATGCAGCCGGCCAGCAGCATCGGGGCCATCATGACAGCGATAAGCCGTCTGGTGCGGTGCTCTGCCATCAATGTGCCCCTGCCGGGCGGCCGCCGCCGATCTTCGGCGATATCAGGAAACAGAGTGGAACCATCAAAAACGCGACGATCGCGCAATAGTAGAACACATCCGAATAGGCCAGAACCGTCGCCTGTAGCCGGAACGATTGGTAGACGCGGCCGACGGCGATGTCGTGGGCGGCGGCGCCCACCCGGCCCAAGGCGCGCAGCGTTTGCTCGTAGCTTGCAATCAAGGCCTGATAGGGCTGATGGAACGGGCTCGCCCATTGCGACAGATAGGTCTGGTGCACCTGCGAGCGCTGCGTGATCTGGGCGGTCGACAGCGAAATACCGATCGAGCCGAAAACGTTGCGGAACATCGCGAACAGGGCGGCGCCGTCGCCGTTGAGCCTGCGCGGCAAGGTCAGGTAGGCCACGGTGCTGATCGGAACAAACAGGAAGGCAAGGGCGGCGGTTTGCATGGTCCGCATCATGACCAGCGTGCGGAAGTCGATGTTCGGGGCGAGGCCACTGGAGAACATCAGGCCTATTCCCATGATGGAAAAGCCGAGCGCAATCACGTAGCGGGTCTGCAATACCGTCATCAGCCTGCCGACGATCGGGATCAGCACAATAACGGCAATGCCGCCGGGCGACAGCACAAGCCCAGCCCAGGTCGCGGTATAATTCAGCGTCTGTTGCGCGAATTGCGGGATGATGACGGCGCTGGCGTAGAGGATGGCTCCCGTCGCACTGATCATGATGCAGCCGGCGGAAAAATTGCGATCCTTGAAGACCTCGAGATCGACGATGGGCTTTTTGGCGACGAGGAGCCAGCCGACGGCGCCCAGAATGCCGAGGAACGCCACCAGGGCCATCAGGCAGATGAAGTTCGACTCGAACCAGCCGGCGTCCTCACCGCGGTCCATCATGATCTGGAAACTGCCGAGGCCGAGCGTGATCAGCGACAGGCCGATATAGTCGATGCCGCGGCGCTTTTTCTCCTTCTCCCACGGCGGATCCTCGACCAGCACCGACACCAGAAATACCGCGAGGATGCCGACCGGGACGTTCAGGAAAAATATCCAGCGCCATGTGACCTGGTCGGTGATGTATCCGCCGAGCGTGGGCCCCAGCACCGGGGCGACGATGGTGGCAATGGCCGCGACACCAAACGCCGCGCTGCGTTTGGCCGGCGGAAATGTATCGAGGATGATCGACTGCTGATTGGGCTGCAAGCCACCGCCGAAGAATCCCTGGGCCAGCCGGAAGACGATGAGCTGGGTCAGGCTGGTCGAGGTGCCGCACAGAAACGAGCAGACCGTGAACATCGCGATGCAGATGATGAAGTAGCGTTTGCGTCCGAGCAGATCGCCAAGCCAGCCCGAGATCGTCAGCACGATGCCGTTGGCGACGAGATAGGACGTCAGCGCCCAGGTCGCTTCATCGCTGCTCGATGACAGGCTGCCCGCAATATGGGGCAGGGCAACGTTGACGATCGTGGTGTCGAGGATTTCCATGAACGCGGCCAGCGTGACCGCGACCGCAATCAGCCAGGGATTGTAGCGCGGCTTCCAGGTAGCGCCGGCGGCAGGCGCTGCGGCCTCTGCCGCGCTCATCTCACCGTTACCGTTGGTTCGGCGGAGATCCCAAGCGGCAGCGGGATATTCGGATCGAGGCCGCTGTCGATGACGATTTTGACCGGGACGCGTTGCACCACCTTGACGAAATTGCCGGTCGCATTTTCCGGCGGAAAAGCGGTGAACTTGGATCCGGATCCCAGCTGGATGCTTTCGACGTGACCTTGCAAGTCAAGTTTGGGGTAGGCGTCGATCTTGATCCTGACCGGCTGGCCCTTTCGCATATCGCTGAGCTGGCTTTCCTTGAAATTGGCGGTGATCCAGACCTCAGGCGCGACGATCGAAAAAATCTGCTGCCCGGGCGCGACGTAGTTGCCCTGCTCGACATTCCGCTTGGTGATCCAGCCGTCCTGGGGTGCGGTAACGACGGCCCATGACAGATTGAGATTGGCCTGGTCGAGCCTGGCTTGGGCTTGTTCGACCTGCCCTTTCAACTGTCCCACCTGCGCATCGGTTTCGCCAATGCGCTGCGGCACCGGCGAGTTCTGCGCGACCTGCGCTTCGGCAAGCATGACCTGCGCCTGAGCCTGTTTGAACGCAGACGTCGATGCGTCGATGTCCTGCTGCGTCGTGGCCAGCTTCGGAAGCGATCGCTGGCGGTCGTAGTCCGCCTGGGCCTTGGCGAGATTGGCCTGAGCGTTGGCGAGTTGAGCCTGGGCCTGCTCCAGCTGAGCGGGAAAGTTCTTGCGGGCGATCTCCAGGCCAAATTGCTGGCCGGCATATTGCTGCTTCGCGGTCTCCAGCGCACCCTCGGCCTGGTCGCGGTCGATCTGGTACTGTCTCGGATCGATATGAATGAGCGGCTGGCCCCGTTTCACGAATTGATTGTCGGTGACGTCAAGGGAGATAACGGCCCCGGCAACCTGCGGCGCGATGCTGATCGCCCGTCCGTCGGTATAGGCGTCGTCAGTGCTTTCCAGATTGCGGGTCGAAAGCCAGTAGTAAATGCCTCCCACCAGAAGAAGGCCGACAACAATGAGGCCGATCACGGCGACGAAGGGACGTCGCTTTTTCCGCGTCGCCTGGTCGGCGTTTTCGTCAGAGCTCTGGTTCGAGGCGGAATCGCCGTCGGGTTTTGTCGCAGGCTTGTCGGCGGCCGGCTGGCCATTGCGCGCGTCGTCGCGTGGCGTATTCTTGTGCGCCGACGTATCGGGATCGGTTGGGCTTTCAGACATGTCCATCCGCTGCGGGTCAACTCGACGGGTCAACGCAGTCCGCGTTGGTAGCTATCCGAACCCATGGGTTCGAATATGGATTTTGGAACCAAGAGTCAATGAAGCGCAAGATGCCATCGAAGCAAAGTAACAAAAAGGCGCGCCGGCGGGTTCCACGGGGCGCCAAACGGCGGGCGGAAATAGCCTCTGTCGCGGAGCGGGTATTTCTCAAGCGGGGGTTCGCCGATACCACCATGCAGATGATCGCCTCCCTGGCCGGGGGATCAAAGGAGACACTGTACCGGCACTTTGCGAGCAAGGAAGCGCTGTTCGCTGAAATTGTCGACCGCCGGGCGACCTTGATCTCCGGCCCTCAGAGCGCATTGGCGCGGGATGAGGAGCCAGAAACAGTACTCTGCGAATTGGGGCTTGGCTTGATGCGTTTGATGATGAAGAGCGACACGTCATCGCTGCTCAGGATTGTCGTCGCCGAAGCGCCGCGTTCACCGCAGCTCGCCAGGGTATTTTATGCCCGGGGACCGGGTGCCACTCTGGACAGGCTTACAGACTATCTACGCGTCGCCACCCGCCGCCGGCAACTGGATTGCCCGCAGCCATTGCTCGCGGCAAAGCTCTTCATTGGCTCCGTCGTCGCGCAGCATCATTTGTATTCCCTGATCGGACAGCCTCCAGCCGCACCATCCGAAAGCGAAATGAGGAAACATGTCCATGCCGCGGTCATGATGTTTCTGGCGCGCTATGACAGCTCACGGAAAAGCGAGAAACGTCAGCCCGACAAAAATTGAAACTCGGCGATATTGTCCGGAAATTCGTGCCCTCCCGTATGCTCGGCACCCGCATCGCCATTGTCGTTACTCCTTCTTCTGCCCGGATATTTCCACGACGTGGCGCCAACGCTCGGTCTCGGCCGCGAGCATGGCGCCGAACTGGTCGGCATTGCCGGTCATGGGAATGGCGCCGAGCTCGCCGAGCCGCTGTCTGATTACGGGATCGACCAGGGCTTGAACGATTTCCCGGTTCAGGAGGTCGATGATTTCCTTTGCTGTGCCGCGCGGGGCGCCGACGCCGTAGAATGAACTGGTTTCGAAGCCGGTGAGCGTGTCTCCGATCGACGGCACTTCCGGCATCGTTTCCGATCGCTCCCGGGTCGTCACGCCGAGCGCACGCAGCTTTGCCGATCGCACCAGTTCGAACGACGACGTGACGTTGTCGAACATGCCCTGGATCTGGCCGGACATCACGTCGGTGAGGCCCGGAGCCGAGCCGCGATAGGGCACGTGAACGAATTGAACTCCAGCCATCGCCTTGAACAACTCGCCCGAAAGATGAAGCGAGGTGCCGATGCCGGATGAGGCGATGCTGAGTTGGCCCGGATGGGTCCTGGCGTAGGCGATGAATTCGGCGACGTTGCGGACCGGAAGGTCGTTATTGACCACCAGCACCAGCGGGATGCGCGCGACGCCTGCGACCGGCATGACGCTTTTGGCGAAATCGTAGGGCAGCGAGGGATCGAACGAGGCGTTGATGGCGTTGGCGGTGCTGGTCAGCAGCAGGGTATATCCGTCCGGCGGCGAATTGATCACGGCCTGGGTGCCGATGTTGCTGCCCGCGCCCGGCTTGTTTTCGACGATGAACGGCTGGCCGAGCCGCTCCGACAGGCGCTGGCAAATCAGGCGGGACAGGACATCGGTGGCGCCGCCCGCGGTGTAAGGCACCACCCATCGCACCGGATGCGACGGGTAGGTATCCGCCCGCGCCGGGGTCACGCCACGGACGCCGAGCAACGCCACGGCCGCCGAATGCAGCCATGCCCGCCTGCTGATCGTCGTAGCCCCCAAAGAATTCTGATCGGCAGACATTGCAGCAATCCGGTAAGCGGTATGGCGCGGCATCATCGCGGTAAAATTCCAGCGCGTCCATAAGGGTTTATGACCGCAGAACGCGGCATGCTTCGAATCCAGGCATTGCCGATGAAATCGGCGCCATTCCGATTTCGCGCTTGCTTAAGAACCGTTAACCAATTTGTGGGGATAATCGCATCGACGAATCCAGAAGGAGTTCGCGATGTCCAAATTTGCGATTGGCGAGATGGTCGATAAAGCGGCCGACGACCATGAAGGCGGCATCATCATCGCCGTGTTTCCGACCGAGGACGGCAACTTTCGCTACGCCGTCGATATGGAGGGCTATGGCGCGCTCCAGTTCTTCGCCGAGGAAAAGCTGGTCGTTCACGCCAGCTAAGGCTCCGGTCAAATCGGGTCCGTGCGGTCCCGGCTAAATCCGGTGCTTAGGGCGCGATGGTCCGTCAATCATTCTGCGCGACATGACCGCAGAGAGGCCGCCCGCCGACGCCGGCCGTTCGCGAGAAGATCGTGACCCAGCCTTAACTCTGCCGGTTAACACCTGGTCAGGCCAACACGGCTATACGTGGTCCTCGACCAACAAGTATTCAGCCATGAACGCAGGCGTCATTGAGCAACCGACCGATGGCCCGCGGCTGCGCGGCAAGCCCTCCGCGGCCAAGAGCTGGCTGAAGGCCATCGAGTTGACCTCCCGCATCGAGGCAAACCCCCGGCGGTTGTTTGCGGATGTTGTCGAGGATTGGGCCGCACGACAACCGGAACGTCCCGGCCTGATATCGGATACGGAGACGTTCAGCTACCGGACCTTGGCGGAGCGGGTAAACCGTTACGCGCGCTGGGCGTTGTCGGTAGGTATCAAGGCCGGCGATACGGTTTGCCTGTTCATGCCCGGCCGGCCGGATTACATCGCCGCCTGGCTCGGCATCAGCAAGGTCGGCGGCGTCGCGGCGCTGATCAATACCAAACTGGTGGGGCCATCGCTGTCGCATTGCATCAACGTCGCGGCTGCGGATCATGTCATCCTCGCCCACGATCTCGCCGCGGTGTTTGAGACAGCCGCGCCGCAGTTGAACCGTGCGCCGAAAATCTGGCTGCACGGCGGCGACGCCTATGAGGCCGGTATCGATGCAGCTTTGGACCAGTTGGACGGCAGCCCGCTGACGCAAAGCGAGCGGCGCGGGGTCACCATCAACGACCGGGCGCTGTTGATCTACACGTCCGGGACCACCGGCCTGCCAAAGGCGGCCAGCATCAGTCACCGGCGCATCCTCAACTGGGGCGGCTGGTTTGCCGGATTGACCAACGCGTCGCCGGAAGATCGGCTGTTCGATTGCCTGCCGCTGTTTCACAGCGTCGGCGGCATCGTCGCGCCATGCAGCATGCTGAGCGCGGGCGCATCGGTCGTGCTGTCGGATAAATTCTCCGCCGGCAGTTTCTGGCACGACATCGTGCGCTGGGACTGCACGCTGTTCCAGTACATCGGCGAACTGTGCCGGTATCTTCTCAAGGCCCCCGGATCCGAATTCGAGACCCGGCATCGGGTTCGGCTGGCCTGTGGCAATGGCCTGCGTGGCGATATCTGGGAAGCCTTCCAGGCGCGGTTTTCGATTCCGCAAATCCTGGAGTTTTACGCTGCGACCGAAGGCAATTTCTCGCTCTACAATGTGGAAGGCAGACCGGGCTCGATCGGCCGAATTCCGCCGTTGCTGGCGCATCGTTTTCCGGCGGCGCTCGTTCGTCTCGACCCGGAAGGGGGCCTGCCGGTTCGCACAGCGGCCGGACTTTGCGTGGCTTGCGCCCGCGGAGAGGTCGGCGAAGCCGTCGGCCGGATCGGAACCGCCGA
>Ga0187847_10003156_pt1 | contig 12782 bp, 14 predicted proteins | sample June2016WEW_4_10_FD_132458 | JGI IMG/M metagenome (GOLD analysis project Ga0187847, IMG submission 132458) | Peatland microbial communities from SPRUCE experiment site at the Marcell Experimental Forest, Minnesota, USA - June2016WEW_4_10 | ecosystem: Environmental > Terrestrial > Soil >...
GTGGGACGGGTCGCAACGCGGCTTACGATTTCTGCTGTGCTCGCCACTGTGGCTCGATTATAGCGGCAGGGCCACAGGCGCTCAGGTTACGCTGGGACTACTCCCCGCTGAATTCGCCATCTCCAAAGCCTCTCCTAGTTTCCAGCCAGCGAGAAGTTCACGATAATCTGCGTTTCCACTTCCACCGGCTCTCCGTTCAGAATGTAGGGCCGGTAGCGCCACTGGCGCACGGCATCGATGGCCGACGACGTCAGCATCGGATGGCCGCTCGACACGCGCAAATTCTCGATCGTTCCATCCCTGCCGATCGTGGCCTGCAGCACAACAACTCCCTGGATGCGCGCGCTTCGCGCGAGAGCCGGATACAGTGGCTGCACTTTGCGAATCAGATCTCCCGGGTTCATCTGCGAGAGTCGTACATGGGTAGGTTTTGGTGGCGCCGGAGGCAGCACCGGGCGCGTGCCCTCGGCAAACATGTTTGGAAGGCCGCGCCCATCTCCGCTTCCGACTACCCCAGGAACGTTTAGGCCCGAAGCTGTGATTTCGGGAGCACCCTCATCGCTGGTCCTCAGCACGGTCGGCGGAATCTGCGAAGGTTGGCGAAAAACGATCACCGCTGGATGGCTTGGGGCAAGCGCCTGCCCGGAGCGCGACCGAACTGCAGGAGTCTCACGCAGTGGCTCGCCCAAACTGATCGGAGTGGAAATCTGGCGCAGCGAAGGCAAGCCAATCGGCCGCAGCAGTGGTAACAACAAGAGCAGGCCTGCCACAAGGACCTGCAGTGCGAAAGAGGTCAGAGTGGTTAGTCCGCGGCGAGCAATCTCTGGCCGCGATAAGTCGACCGTACCGGCAAACGGAATTCCTTGGCCCATGGTGTCCTCCGGCTGAAATGCGTCTTGACCGGTAAAGACACCGGAACCTGCTTCTCCGGACTTCGAATCTACAAAAATAAAAGCCGCGCGGGACGCGGCTTTTGCGGAACTTTCACGACACTCGCGGTGTCGCGACTACTTGCTGGGCGGAGCCGCCGCCTTCGGAGCGGCGGGCTTGGGTGCAAGAGGCTTCGGCGTAGTTGCCGCGGAAGTTGGAGCGGCGACACCGGACTGCGTGTTGTAAGCATCCACAACGACCTTGGTGATGTCCACGCCTTCATTGGCCCAGAGCACCGGGCTCTGCGGCCACGGGTTCGACGTATCGACAATCAGAGCAAAGCTGCCTTCCTGCGCCTGCTTGATGATCACCGGCGCCATCTTCTGCAGGATCCGCTGAAAGATCTCCTTCTGCTGGTTCTGCGCGTCTTCCTGCGCGTCCTGCACGGAGCGATCGAACGATTTCTTCTTGCTCTCAATTTGTTTTACCAGCGTGGCTCGAGCCTCTTCATTCAGCTTGTCGCCCTGGGTTTGCAATTGCTTCTGCAAACTCTCAAGTTCTTCGTTCTGGGACTTCAACTCGTTTTGTTTTGGCTCCAGTTTCTTTTGCAGAGCCTGGAAGTCGCGTTGGCCTTCGTTGGTTCCGATCACCGCTTGTTCAATGTTGATCGTCCCAATCTTTGAGCCGGCTCCGGTCACCATCGGGCTGGAAGGCGCCGCCGCTGCGGGCGAAGAGGCCGCCGGGGAAGACGCCGCGCCCGAAGGAGCGGCTGCACTGGTTTGAGCCGCGGCGGAAATCATCGAGATAACCGTAAGGGCTAGAAGAGAACGCAGAAGCTTGCTTGTCATTGGATCGCTTGAACTCCTTGGAACATTGTTCCGTGAATGTGTTTCCGGGAAATTTTTGCTTCCGGGAATGAACTCAGATCACCCTCTTCCGGCAACGCTGGGCCGTACTCATCGAGGTCTTCAATGTACTCAACGGCCGCCGTCGAATAAGGCGCACTGGACTGCCAGCGTCACACGCCGGGGTTGCGGACGTGTCGTCCACCCCCAGTCTACTTTCTGCAATGGTGTGGATCGCAGTAATTATAGAGAGCGCGCTTGGGCGGCGTCAAACCGGGGTGCCTGCCTTGGAAACAGAAAATAAAATCGCGCACCTCAGTGCGCGATTCGTAACACTTTTTACTGTCTTACTCGCTGCTTAACTCGATCGGCTCTTAAGCACCTCGACGGCCTTTTGCAACTGATCGTCCTGCGGGTTTTTGGTCTTGGGCTCAGGCTCAGTGACGGTTGGCGCCGCCTCTTCATCGTCGTCCGGGAGAAAGTTGTCGGCTTCGTCGGCGACCAAGACATTCGGTGTCACCGAGTTATCCTGAATGGCCTTGCCGCTCGGCGAATAATATTTGGCTACGGAAAGAATCAGCGCTCCGCCGTCCGGCAAATCGATAGTCTTCTGCACCGATCCGTCGCCAAACGTCTTGTCTCCGACAACATCAGCTCGCGCGTTCTCCAGCAGGGCAGCCGCCACAATTTCAGCCGCGCCAGCCGTTCCTTTATTGACCAGCACGGCGACCGGAAGCGTGGTCACACATTTCGCCGGATCGGCGTTGAACGCCTCTCGGGGAAACTTTTGGCCCTGCAAATAAGTAATCGTGCCGTGGTTCAGGAAGAGATTGGCGGTAGCAACGCCCTCGCTTTCCTCTCCGTCCGAAGTGTTGCGCAGATCGAGAACCAGCTTCTTAGCGCCCGATTTCTCTAGCGATTTGATCTTGCCCGCAATCTCTTGTGCCTTGCCCTTGGTCAGAGCATCCACTTTCACGTACCCGATGCCATCCGCCAGCATTTTGTCGGCGACAGGAGGAATGCTCACCGCATCGCGCGTGATTTCCATCTTCTGCGGCTCGGCTTTGCGCGCGCGAACCACGGAGAGGTTTACGTTCGATCCTACCGGTCCCGAGAGGGCTTCGCGAATCTCGGGCAAGGACATATCCCGCGTGCTCTGTCCTTCAATAGATTCGAAGATGTCCGTTGCCTCGATGCCAGCTTTATCAGCCGGCGATCCCGGAATCACGGAAACCACATCGGCATAGCCAAACCGCTTGGAGACCGTGGCTCCGATCTCTCCCTTGCCCTCCGCCTTGTGCGCCTTCAGGGCTTTGTAGGCCGCTGGCGTCAAGTAGCTCGAATTCGCGTCGAGCGATTCGACCAGCCCGTGCAGCGCCCCATCTGTCACTTTGGGGATATTCGGATCCTCCACGTACTCGCTCTGCACACGCGAGAGCACCTCGCTGTAAACCTGCATCTGGCGGTAGGCGCCGTCGTTGTTGGAAGCATGAACGCCTCCGAGCGATCCCACGACAACAAACAACAGCACAGCAAAGGAGGAGACGAGAATGGCGGCCTTAGTTTTCATCGACATCGATTTTTTTCGTTTCTGGAAGAGGAGTTACTTCCGATGGAACTTATTGTCATTATATCTGGTAGATGCCAGTTCCTGCCCGCTGGCTGCTCGGGTTCCGGCCTCCAAGGTAACGGAGTGTGGTACCGCGCTGAGCCTGAGTCTATGACGGTCCATCGGAGGATTCGTCACCGCCCGCTACGCGGGAGGCTTGAAATTCAGCGTGATCACGCTTTGCACCGAGACAGCCCGTCCATTCAGGGAATAAGGCTTGAAGTGCCATTGCTTTACGGCATCGAGCGCGGAGCGGGCAAACACCAGTGAACCCTGCAGGAATTTGGCGTCCTGCACCGCTCCGTCGCGCCCGATAAGCACTTGCAGAGCTACGCTGCCCCGCTGCCCCGTGGCCTTGGCGGCTTCAGGATAAGCGGGATCGACCTTCTGGGTGAGAAGATCCCAGGCCACGGATTCAGGAACATTCACCGGCTCAATGGCAGACATTGCCGCCTCAACCGGCTTGGCGCCGCCGGCATCCGGAGTCATCGAGGCAATCTGCGACCGCAAGCTTGACGGGATTGCGGTGGAACCGGTAGCCGGAGCGCTGCGCGCCGGTGGAGAAACTCGCACTGGCGAGATGACAACGGGCGATACCTGTTGCGGGATGGTGGCCTGTTCTCGTGGTCCCTGCACCGCAGGCGAAAGACCAGCCGGATTCGCATCGGTCGTGGCATTGGCAACGTTGGCGGAGGCCTGCTCCTTCACCGAACCCTCCACAGCCTGCGCCGGACCGCCGTCTGGGGACGAACCCTGGTTTGGATCGACTGCGGCACCCTGGCCGAGTTCGCTCGCCCCGCGGCTCGCGTCTGTATTCTTCGGAAGTTTTGCCGTGGGATCGATCACCGGCAGCACGCGAATCTGCGAGGGGTCCGTCGTCGCATCGGGAACATTTGCGGTCACCGGAAACTTGTACTCCTCATCCTGATCGAACGACTCATGCTGCGGCGCGGCCTGTGGCACCGGGACAAGCTGCGGATTGAGCCAATTTGCTCCGGCATGGGCGACGTTGCGACAGGCGACTTGCAAGCGCCGTCGCGTTTGCGGAACCGCGAATAGGACGATGCAAGCGGCGGCCAGCATGCCGACGAAGACAAGCCAGTTTATTTTCCGTCCTTCCGGCTTCGGCCTGGCTTCCTGACTCGCTTCTCCTTCCATGTAGGCAAACAGTGCGGCTTCGGCTCTGGTTTCGCTTCGTTTCTCGGGTTCTGAATTTGCGGCTGGTGAAGCTGGTGAGTTTGCGGCCTTTGAAGAAGACTCCTGCGGCGGACTGGACGCGGACATCTCCCCGTAGGACAATATTTCGCCTCGAGACGATTCGGGAGCTTTCTGCGGCGCCGATCTTGTCAGCCGCTCCTGCAGCGAGGCCCAACCTGTAAGCGGCGTCTGCGGTTCTGCAACTTCGGCAGAGGTCTGTACTGCCGAGGCCATCGGTTCAAGCTCGGTGAGAGCCTCCACTTCCACCGGCAAACTCTGATCCACCGCCAGTTTCAGGTCAGCTTCTGTGTCGAATTGGGCGCCGGGTGCTGGAGCTGACGACACCAGGAATTCTCCGGCGTGGAAGGTTTTCTCGGATGGCTCCGCCGCCTTGGCCCGCGCAGGTGCCGCGGCTGCGCCAGCAGACGCAGTCCCGGCCAAATCGGGCGCTGGCGCCTGGGATGACGGGGAACTGGCCATTGCGACCGGCGGCGCTGCGGCTGCGGATTGCTTCGAGCGCAGCAGCTCGCAGGCTGTGCTCATCGTGTCCCGCACCTGCTCCACACGAATCGGCTTCAGCAATACCGAGTTCGCGCCTGCTTTTAGCGCTTCCGGCACGCGGGATTCATCACCCACAATTGCCAAGGTAAGGGGCCTCTGCGCCGCTTTCAGATCTCGAGCCGTCTTTAGCAGGAAGGCCGCTTCTGGCTGGTCGTCCCAATCGGTGATAACGATCTGGAAGAGCTGGGTTGTAACCCTCTCCACCGCGTCCACGGCGCTGGCGCAGTATTCTCCTTCGATACCTAGGTCGGCGAGCACCTGCCATATCGGCGGGCGCAGCTCCTCGTTCGAAGAGAATAAGAGGCAGCGCAAGGGCATACGCTCCAGACTAGCAGCCGCGGTAACCACGGCAAGTTACCGAGGTGGAAGAGATTACTCAGCAGACGTCCCAGCGGTACATGTACAACCGCAGGAAAATCAGGGCGATGCCATTGCCGCTTCTGGTTGCGAAGCCCGAAGAACGAGTGCGTTAGAATGCTGGGTCGCCGAAAAGCCAGATATGCAAACTGCGGATGTCGTTATCGTTGGAGGCGGAATCGTCGGCTCCAGTATCGCCTACCATCTCACGGCCCGCGGCTGCCACAACGTTCTGGTCATCGAGCGCGAGTCGGCATTGGGTAAGGGTTCCACGGGCAAAAGCATGGGCGGAGTGCGCGCCCAATTTTCAACGCCCGTCAGCATTCAGATGTCGCTGTATTCGATTCCCTTTTATGCCGAATTTGAAGAGCGCCTGGGGTTTCCGTGTGACTATCGCCCGCAAGGCTACCTGTTCTGCGCCACAAGTGAAAAACAAATGGCCTACCTGCGCACGAACTATACGCAACAAGTAAAGATGGGGCTGAAGGATGTAAAGCTCATGCACGGCGAGGAGATCGCCAGCATGTTTCCGCAATTGCGAGCGGACGACATCGTAGGGGGCAGCTTCTGCTCGACCGACGGCTTCGTCGATCCCTACAGCGTTATGACCGGTTTCATGACTTGGGCAACAGATCACGGCGCGACGTTATGGAAGAGCACAGCCCCAACTGCCATCACATGCGATGCAAACGGCATTGCAGCGATTGAAACCACACGCGGGCGAATCGAAACTCGAAAATTTGTGAACTGCGCCGGAGCCTGGGCTGCGGAAGTGGCCGCGCTCGCGGGAGTGGAATTGCCGGTTCAGCCGTTGCGCCGTATGTTAGTTCCGAGCGAACCGTTCGACCAGTTTCCTAACACGGCTCCAATGATTATCGACATGTCGAACGGATTTCACTTTCGCCCCGAAGCTCGCGGGTTTCTGCTTGCCTGGAACGATCCGGAAGAAACATCCGGCTTCAAGACCGATTTCGATCCAGCTTTTGTCGAGAAAATTCTCACGCGCGCCGCCGACCGCGTGCCATGTTTTGCCGACTTGCCGGTAAATCCCAAGCGCGCATGGGCCGGACTCTACGAGATGACGCCGGATCATCACCCTATTCTCGGCGAAGCCCCGAATGTGCCGGGATTTTTTCTGGCCAACGGATTCAGCGGCCACGGCGTGATGCACGCTCCGGCGACAGGAAAGATTCTCTGCGATCTGATTCTCACGGGCAAAACCGATTTGATTGATTCGTCGTCGTTGAGTCTCAGCCGTTTTGCCGAAGGGCGGCTGATTCACGAAACCGCCGTGCTGTAACGCAAACCGAACTATGGCTCTGCAAGAACGCAATTATTGGCTGACGACCGCTTCATTTCCTAAGACGGATGACCGCACTCTTCCGGAGCGTGTTGATGTCGCCGTCATCGGAGCTGGCCTCACGGGACTTTCGGCTGCGCGCACGCTCGCCCAGCGCGGGGCGAAAGTTGCCGTACTCGAAAGCGAGACGATCGGTTGGGGAGCAAGCTCCCGCAACGGCGGCATGGTGCTGACCGGCATGAAGCTGGGAGTGAACAAGCTCATCTCGATGTACGGACGCGAGCGCACTCAACGCATGTATGCCGCTTCGCTGGAGTCCATCGATTGCGTAGAGAAAATAATCCGCGAAGAAGCGATCGACTGCGATTTCTCGCGCTGCGGCCATCTGGAAGTCGCCTGCAAGCAGAGGCACTTCGACGATTACGCCAGGCAGGCCGAAGTGGTCGCGCGCGAGTTTAATCACGAGTTGCGCGTGGTGCAGAAGCACGAGTTGAGCGGCGAAATCGGATCGAACATTTATTACGGTGGAATGGTTGATGAAGTCAGCGCTGGCGTGAATCCTGCCCGATACGTTTCTGGTTTGGGTTGCGCCGCGATGGAAGCTGGCGCCCAGATATTCGAGCGCACGCGAGTGGAGAGCCTAGGGCCGGAATCACTGCAGGGAGACTCGGGCTGGAAGATCGCCACAACGCGCGGGAAGTTGTGGGCGCGAGAAGTCTTTGTCGGAACCAGCGGCTACACAGGCAGAGCCACTCCAGTGCTGCAGAAGAAAATCATCCCGATCGGCTCGTTCATTATCACAACGGAAATACTGCCGGAAGCTCTGGCCCATGAACTCAGCCCGCGCAACCGGATGATTTACGACTCGAAAAACTATCTCTACTACTACCGGCTCACGCCTGACCGCCGCATGTTATTCGGCGGCCGCGCGGCGTTTTTTCCGGAGAGCGATCAAACCGTCCGCAAGAGCGCCGAAATCCTGCGCCGCGGAATGATCGATGTCTATCCGCAGCTCAGCGATGCCGGAGTCGAATACGTATGGGGCGGCACGCTCGACTTCGCTTTTGACGTCATGCCGCACGCCGGACAGATTGACGGAATGTATTACGCCGTGGGCTACGCAGGGCACGGCGTCGCGATGGCAACTTATCAAGGACAAAAGATCGCGGAACTGATTGCAGGTGACAAGCCGGAGAATCCCTTCATCGGCATTCCGTTTCCTGGTGCGCCGCTCGGCTTATACAACGGCAGTCCGTGGTTCCTGCCGTTCGCGGGAGGGTGGTACAAATTCCTGGACTGGGTGAGCTGACCGCCCAGCGTTCGAAGATCACATAGTTGAAAATGATTCCTGCTGGTTACATGGCGAAGCGCGTGCAAAAGCCCAAAGGCTTTCAAATCGATGGAATCGCTGATGTGTGCTCAGTCAGCGGCTGCGTGAACGAGGACTTCGCTGACTACATCGGGTACTGGAAGCACAATGTTACTGGCTTTTTGATTCGCCCGAGATTATTCGGAAGATAGCGAAGATGCATTCTATTCAATTAGAAGGAACGTCCCTCTTTTACTACGAAGTGTACGAGACGGAGTTTGACGGGAAGACCTGGTCTCCGTACGGAGCCGAGTCCTCATTTCCCACGAACGTCACTCCGCCACAAGGAAAAGTGCTCGAAGGTTTCGACGTGGTCACGTTTTTTGCGGGAAATGCGCCTGAGCACTCTCCCCTTTCTTGCAACGGAATGGCGAAAGAAATTCGGACGAATCAGCATTGCCTTCTCGAATCGCTCTCCGAGGCCTACGATCGACTGAATGGCGGAGCATTCAAGAATGCTGACCCCGGACCGTACCGCATCTTCGCGGTTTATTCAGTAGAATGGCCGCAGAGTTCAGACTAAGCGACTCAAAACGGGCTACTAATCGTCAACCGATCGATCACCTGCCCATCCTGCATATCCTCTGAGTACAAGACTGTGCACTTCGCCTCTAATGCCGAGGCAACGATGAGCGAGTCATAGATCCCATAGCCGTATCTCTCCGCAATTCCAACCGCCTTCTCGTGCGTCTTGATGGTGACCGGAACCGCTTGCGGACAGAGAAGCTGAATCCACCGCAATGTTGCTCTCACATCATCCCAAGGCATGTTCACCTTGCGGCGCACAACAGAAACAAATTCATTCAATACCTGCACGCTAATCGTGCCTCCAACGGCAAGCAGTTCGCGAGCACGTATCTTGCGGGGATCGTTTTCTACGATGGCATAGACCAGGACGTTGGTGTCGAAGAAAGCTTTACCGTTCATGCGCCTCTTCGCGGTCGAAGACAAATCCCTTGGGGAACGGCCGGCTCAATTTCCGCAGAGCCGCCAAAGCCTGCTCACGGGTCCGATCCTTCTTAACGTGAAAGTTCTTGCGGCCGGCAATTTGAATCTCAATGTCGTCGCCCTCTTTCAACTCTAGCGCTTCCACCACCGCCGCTGGCAGTCGGATAGCTAGGCTATTTCCCCATTTTGCGATGCGCACGGAAGCCCTCCTTGGATATACATATAAATTGTATATCCTACCCCAAAGTTGTTTCAAGGAGGATTAGGCGGCCTTGATGCCCCACTCGTAAATGCAAAATACACTGCCGGCCCCACCACAAGCGCAGCCGCGCCTCCGATCAGAGCGAACCGATCGCTGCCTAACAGGGCCACCAACGCCATCACCACCGGCGCGGCCACAACGTACAGCAATCCCATTCGACCGCCGGGAATTACGAACGAGCGCGGCATTTCAGGGCGCGTGCGGCGAAGCTTCCAGGCTGAGAGCACAGTCAGCACGGTGGTTGCGGAGCGCAGCCAGATATACACCGATATCAACTGCCCCAGGCTCTGCCAGGCCAGCAGCGCATAAATCCCGCACGATACAAGAATCGCCAGCCAAGGTGTGCCGTACCGCGAATGCCTGCGCGTGAGCGCGGATGAAAGATAGCCGTCTTCCGCCATCGCGAACGGCATGCGCGTCGTGGTCAAGACCGTGCTGTTCAAAAGTGCTACGTTGCCGACCATCGCGGCCAGCGTCATCCACGTGCCCAGCCATGGGCCGCCGATCAGTCTGGCCGCATCCGAAAAGAATCCTGTGTGCCATTTTTCCCAGTGCCCCGCCGACGCGAGCCCGGCCCAGGTTGGCAGAAAGTAAGCTGCAATCGAAAGCGGCACAACCATGGCAAGCGCGCGCGGGTAGGCCCGTTGCGGATTCTCCACTTCCTCGGCGACGGTCGACAGCTGCTCGTATCCCGAATACAGCCACAATCCGAGAGCCAGGCCCACGCCGAAAATCTTGAAAGTTGGCTGGTGGGGCGGAACCAACGGCACAAACGGATTGTGGTGCCAGTTCGCGATCGCCATCACGATCATGATCATCACCGGGATGAAAATAAAAATCTCCAGCGCGGTCGCGACCTGCCCTACCATTTCAATTCCGCGCACGTTGATCCAAGTGATCGCTGCTATCAGCGCCACAGAGACTAAGTAATGCTTCCAGCCTGTGATGCCAGGGAAGTAGTACACGAGATAATCGGTAAACAGAACGGCATACGCACCGCCGAGCAGGAAAGATGCCGACCAGTTCCACCATCCCGCAAGGAATCCCCAGAAGTCGCCGAAGGCTTCGCGGGTCCAACGATAGAAGCCGCCTTCCACAGGCATCGCGGTGGTTAGTTCTGCGGAAACCAGAGAAACAGGAACGCACCAGAAGAATGGCAACACCAGGAGATAGATCAAGGTCATGCCGGGACCGGAAGTCGTCACCATGTCTTCCAGTCCGAAGGGCCCGCCGGTCGTGTAAGAGAACATCACGAAGACGAGGTAAAAAAGACCGGCTTTGCGAAGAGTTGAAGATTTGGTCTGGGTGGTCAAAGTTTCAGGATGGAGTTGCCGATCTCCGATCGTTGAATAACGCGTTCGTCAATGCTTCACGCAGCGAGCACTCTGCTCAAAGCTCCCTCCAACTCCAGCAGTTTCCTTTTGACCTCCAGCCCTCCACCGTAACCGCAGAGTCCGCCATCGGAAGCAATCACGCGATGGCAGGGAACTACAATCGCAATCGGATTGCGATTATTGGCCATCCCCACGGCGCGAAACGCGTTCGCCTTGCCCACGGCGCGCGCGATATCCGCATAGCTTCGAGTCTCTCCGTAGGGAATCGCGAGCAGCGCCTGCCAACAGGAACGTTGGAAGTCCGTGCCTCGGAGATCGAGCGGAAAATCAAACTTGCGCCGCGTTCCCGAGAAATATTCTTCGAGCTGACCTATATACGGCTGCATCCCATCCGGCGATTCCTCGAACGTTAATTCCCCGTTTTCCTCCCGCAGATCGCGCGGGTTGGGACGAATCGTTTGCTGCCCCGGCAGACGCGCATCGAATTCCAAAGCCAGCAATCCGCGGGCAGACGCCGCCAGAAATAATGGGCCGGCCATTGAGTTTATCTTTATGTACTGCAGTGTTTCCATGTCACGCACCTCAACAAGCCAACACAATAACAGATGGTGTAACGCTCAGGTGTGACGCTCAAAAAGACAAGTTTCAAGCGGCGTCGCGGAGAAGCAACCACTAGAACCTCTATCGCGACCGAGTGTTAAGCTAATTATCAGGCGGTCATGTGGTCTTTGTCCTCGACAACTACGACTCCTTTACCTACAACCTGGTTCAGTATCTTGGAGAACTCGGGGCTGAAGTGGAAGTGCGCCGCAACGATCAGGTAGAAGTTGCAGACGTCGAAGCGTTGCGCCCCGAGCGCATCGTCATCTCACCCGGCCCGTGCACGCCGCAGGATGCCGGCATCAGCATCGATCTGATCCGCTACTTCGCGGGCAAAGTTCCCATACTCGGCGTTTGCCTGGGGCACCAGGCCATCGGCGAGGCCTTCGGCGGCAAGGTGGTGCGCGCGCCTCACCTGATGCACGGCAAAACCAGCGAAGTCACGCATGATGGCAAAACTATCTTCCGCACTTTGCCGACCCCTATGACAGCGACCCGGTATCACTCGCTGATCGTGGAAGAGAAGAATCTTCCGCAGGAGTTGGAAGTGAGCGCCTGGACCACCGAGAAAGACGGAACCCGCACCATCATGGGCCTGCGCCACAAGAAATTCCCGGTGGAAGGCGTGCAGTTTCACCCGGAGAGCGTTCTTACCGATTCCGGGAAACGGTTGATCGCTAACTTTCTGCAGGTGGTCAGTAATTAGTCGCAGGGCCGGAAAAACACTATCTGCGGTCTGGCAAAGTGGCCAGAAGGCCATTCAGCACCTGGCCAACCTCGGCTGTCATTGCAAGCAGACTATCGCTCTCGCCATGTTCGATATAGCCGAGATCCTGAGCTATGAGAACGCGCGTTTCAACCTCCATTAAAGAACCCCGAGCGTTTCCTACATAGCGTTCGAACTCTACAGCCGAGAGTCGAACTTGCCCCTCCGCAATATTACTCGGAATAGCGACCGCAGCTCGTCGCAATTGGGACGTCAAACCGTCGGTTTCAGTTTTAGGAAAACATCGAGTACAGCGATAAACACCCAGCACCAGCGCCATCGACTTTTTCCAGACTACCAAGTCGCGATAGAAGTGGACGACGGGCTTTAGTAAAAGGCGCACCGCGATACCATGCCCCATGAGCGATGCGCCCGGAAGTGATACTCATCACAAACCGCCTGTGGATTTCCCGAAACGACAAGCATTTGCCGCCACTACTCACCGACCGCTTCCCCTAGCTATCTCCACCGCCCTGAGCAGGGCCTGCGCCTTGTTCATGCTCTCCTGAAACTCGCTGGCGGGATCAGAATCCGCCACAATGCCCGCTCCCGCCTGCAAGTAGGCATGTTTTCCTCGCAGCAGCATGGTTCGAATCCCAATGCAAGAATCCAGGTTCCCGGCGAAATCGGCATAGAGAACCGATCCGCCGTAGATGCCGCGCCGCACTGGCTCCAATTCTTCGATGATCTGCATGGCGCGAACTTTAGGCGCGCCGCTCAGGGTACCCGCGGGAAAACAGGCGGCAAAAGCATCAAGCGCGCTA
>Ga0187847_10003159_pt1 | contig 12772 bp, 13 predicted proteins | sample June2016WEW_4_10_FD_132458 | JGI IMG/M metagenome (GOLD analysis project Ga0187847, IMG submission 132458) | Peatland microbial communities from SPRUCE experiment site at the Marcell Experimental Forest, Minnesota, USA - June2016WEW_4_10 | ecosystem: Environmental > Terrestrial > Soil >...
ACTTGGGTTCTTTCTTTGCGTACGCGCAGCCTGCACCTAAGGTAATCATCAGGAAGGTGAGGGATGTCTTCCGAAAAGTCATGTCAAGCTCCTAGGTTGAGTTCGTCCAGGTCTTCCACTTGCCGCCTGGGCCTTTTCAGGCCTGTACGGCTGAGTAAAACAATGTTTCCGTTCGTAGTTAAATCCTACGCCAACTGAAACGAAATGGTGATGTTGGTCGTTAAATCGACCGCTTGTCCGTTCCGTGTTGCCGGCCGGAAGCGTATCTGTTGTGCCACTCGGCGAGCTTCTTCATCCAGGCCGTGGCCAAGTCCATGCACCAGACCCTGAACTAACACCCTACCCTCTGCGGTAAAGGTGACGCGCAATACGACGTCCCCCTGGACACGCATCTGGCGAGCTTCGTTCGTGTACTGGACAGGTGGTTTGGAAAGTACTTCAAGATTCGTGGCGGAGGCCACCTCTGTGGCAGGCCGCTGAACGGGCGCGACAGTCGTGACTGCGGGCATGGCTGCCGAAGCAACCTTCGCGTTGCCATAGCTTCCAGACGGTGCGTTGCCGGTAGCGCCGGGAATTCCGGCGGAGGCCACTCTTCCGACCATCCCGGCGTTCGAGCCCGACTTGAGGCCATTTCCGATGCCCGTCGAGCCTACCACTCCGTGAGGCGCGACCGCAGGGCCATTCATGCCACCGTAAGGGTTGCCAATAGCCGCTACCGTGGCCGGACGCGTGGCATTTGGGTTTGGCGTCACGCCAAATGTTTCTCCAAAGTGCACAGGCTTAGTCGAAGGCTTGACGCTATTATCTTGCGCGGGCATCGCGGCCGTCAGCGCCGCCTTCGGCTGGGGTGCCAATGTCACCGCCGGCTTGGCTGGCTTGATCACCGGCATGGCCAGCTTGGCTTCCATCTGCACAGGTTTCAAATCAGGCTTGGGCTCGGGTTTGGGAATCTTGATCTTCGGCGCATCATAATGAACCTCCGGCATATTCACAGGCTTTGGAAGCTCGGGTGGCGGAGGAATCTTTACTTTAACGTGGACCGGTGGGGGCGGGGTGGCCGGAATAATCAGTTCCGTGTACTCGAACTTGTGCGCCTCCAACACTCTCTTGGCGGTCGCGCCAATGTAGAGGATCAAAGCCAGGATTAATCCGTTGACCACCATGCTCGTGAAAAATGAGCCGGCACGACCCTCAGGTTCAGGAAGCAATCCGAAGCTCGTTCTTTCGGGATAGTATTTCACCTGTTGCATAGTCTCAGTCCTCGCGTGTGGACGTCAGAATGGGGATAAACAATAGTCAATAGTTCAAAGCAGCCGCATCTGAGTATGGCCGCCAATCGCGAAACAAAGTTCTCATATACTCCCTTGGTAACACTCTTTCGGCAAAAATTCTTCTGAGATTTCCTCAGGCGGTCATTTTTCGACCGCGACCTCTGCTTACGGCAGCCAGTCCCCAGTGGTCCGGTTTCTGGTTCCGAGCCCCGCGCGCTGGCGGTGCCATGAGTGGTGGACTTGACTTGGTCGGTTACATCAGCCGATTGCAGTCTCCCAAAGGCTAGTACATTGAAAACAAAGCCGATGCGAGAAAAACCCTGTTTTATCGCCTGCGTCTTTTGAGTAGACCATGGAAGACCCGCAAATCTGCCGTCAGAAACCACCTTCAACACATCCGCCTGCAGCGGACTGCCAGCAGAACAGACTTCGGGCATCCTGGGTACTCCTATCCATTTCCAACACCTCGGCGAAAAACCTGCAATCCCTCTTTTGGGTCAAGAGCACAATGCTGCCATTGTGGCGTTGAGAATCGAAGAGCCCTATGTCCTACGTCACACCTCATACCACCCTTTGACGCGACATACCCGGGCCGGGTTTGCCGCTCACGGGGAGGTCTAACAGCGATAGACTTAGGCCCTCGTTCCCACCACCCTATATTACCCTTAGTAATGAACCCAAGGTAAACTAAAGTGCAAATGAAAGGGCAAAATTCTTATGAAGATATTGGTCTCCGGAGGAGCGGGGTACATAGGTAGTACCGTGGTTTCTCTGCTTTCAGAAAAAGGGCATCAAGCTGTTGTATTTGACGATCTTAGCCATGGACGTCGCGACCTGCTTCCTGCCGGGGTGGAATTCGTTGAAGGGGAGTTGGAAGACAGGCCCGCGCTTGAGGATCTTTTCATCTCCGCAAAGAGTCAGGGACACCCCTTCGACGGAGTCCTCCACTTTGCTGCCCTTATCGAAGCCGGCGAGTCCATGGTGCATCCGGAGAAGTTCTTTCGAAACAACACCGCTTCGACACTGACCCTTCTAGAAGCCATGCTGGCTCATGGACCCCGTCGCTTGGTTTTCTCATCCACCGCTGCCGTTTATGGGGAACCAGAATCCATTCCGATTCAAGAGGATGCGCGGCTTTCGCCCACGAATGCCTATGGTGAGTCCAAGCTGTTGGTCGAGCACATGCTCGCCTGGCTCAACCGCATTCACGGCCTCCGCTACGCGTCTCTCCGCTATTTCAACGTGGCTGGAGCACCCGAGGGCCCTGACGGCGTCGTTCGCGGTGAATCCCACGAACCCGAATCGCACCTGATTCCGCTGATTCTCGATGTCGCGCTGGGTCGGCGCAAGTCGATCAAAATCTTCGGCGAGGATTACCCGACCCCGGATGGTACCTGCATCCGGGATTACATCCACGTCTCCGACCTTGCCGACGCCCATCTGCTCGCTCTGGGAGCCCTGGAAACGCATCAGAGGCTCATCTTCAATCTGGGGAACGGTCATGGCTTCAGCGTGAGCGAGGTAATCGAGTCGGCCCGCCGCGTTACCGGTCGTCCCATCCCGGCTGAAATTCATCCCCGGCGCGCCGGCGATCCGGCAGTGCTGGTCGCAAGTTCAGAGAAAGCAATCCGCGAGCTGGGATGGAAACCGCGCTACACCCAGATCGACGAAATCATGCGTACTGCGTGGCTCTGGCATCAAAAGCGCTACGCTTGACAGCAGACTACGAAAATCAGTCTTGACGACAATCAGTCTTGACAAGGTCATCACCATGTGGAAGGATCGCGTCGGCCTGATCTCCGCTCTCTCTCGCATTTCTCCGACTTAGCTTAAGCAGACGGATTTCAACACCAGTTGCTCTGATAACACGAGGCAAGGGGGATATTCGTGTCTGACGAACAGAAAGCTGCGTTTGCTAATCCAGCGCCTTTGGGTCTGATTGCCTTTGGGCTCACCACTGTCATTCTGAGTTTGATCAATGCCGGCGTTTTGCCAAAAGGAGGCGAGCCGGTGGTCTTGCCGCTAGCCTTTGCTTTTGGCGGTCTTGTCCAGATGTTCGCCGGGCTGATGGAGTTTCGCACCGGCAACACGTTCGGCACTGTGGCGTTTCTCAGCTACGGCGCCTTCTGGTGGTGGTTCGCATTGCTGGTTCTGCTGGGTGGGCACGGTGTGCTCGACCTCTCCCAGGCGGGCAGCACGATAGCCGCTACGCTGATTGGGTGGGGTGTTTTCACCCTCTACATGTGGATTGCTACCTTCCGTCTAGCCAAGGCGCTCTGGTGGGTGTTTCTTACCTTATGGATCACGTTCTTCCTGCTCGGGTTTGGTGACTTGCTGGGCGTCCATGGTCTATCTCAAGCCGGAGGCTGGGTTGGGCTTGTCTGCGGACTGCTAGCTATGTACACGAGCTTTGCGTTGGTTACAAATTCTACTTTTGGCAAGGCCGTACTGCCGGTTGGCGCGTCGTCGAGCAAGTAAACTCGACAAACAGCATTTACCAGTGTCTTCCTTCATTTTCCGGTTGATCTCCTCGGGTTGATCCTCCTCAAGGAGACGCGCGCCGCGCTTATCTGGAGGAAGGGAAATAAGCTGACGTGAATCCTCGGCCTGGGAAGGCGGTACCTGTGGCGGAATTCGCTTGTAACTGAATCCAATTCCGGGCTATCCTCTCCGCATGAGATTCAGGATGAAATTCGGTGTGGACGGATGGTCCCAAGTGGCAATCGTCTTTATCTGGGCGGTATCTTGGTTCACTGAGCGACATTCGACCGACTCTGGAATAATCGGCTTCTTCATCCTCATAGTAATTGTGCCCTCATTGCTCGCTCTTAGCCGCTACTTCGTATATTGGGATTTGAATTCTCACCGCCTCCGCGAGCGGTGTTTCTGGAGCAAGAAGGAGCTCACTTGGGACAAGGTCACGCGTGTGAGCAAGTTTTTGCCTGGTGTGCCTTGGGATCGCACTGTGGCCGTGTGGTACGTCAATCCTTCGTCAAGGTCGGGCAGCAGCTACATCGTTGTCAACCCAGCAGAACGCCAGCAGTTCATTTCCGAACTCCAAGGGTTCGCTGTCAACGCGACCTTCGAGGTCTAGGGCGATCGACGACAAGATTTTCTGTCCAGCAGTCACGGCCTGCAGCAATCATGCCGCATCAGCGGCGCAAAATACTCATCCAGAAACCAGGAGAGCGCAAAGAGCAGCGCCATGCCCACCATAGTCCACAAAAACATGCGGACCGGGAAAGTGGACATCAGCGGCTCCCCCTCTGGATTCGCCGGTGATGGACGGGAATAGATCAGTCCGCTCATGAAGCAGACGCAGCCAGCCAGTGCGATGTGAAGCAGTGCTGCTGCCAGGCGTTCCTGCCATCCTGTTCCAGGCACAAAAAAAGCATTCATCATCACGGGATAGAGAGACAGCATGCTCAGGAAGAAAGAGAGCGGTCTGGCGAGTTCCAGAAGCATGCGCCGGCTCCATTCTGACTGGTACCAGCGAGTTTGGCTCTCCAAGGTATAAGGGAAGATGGCCGAACTCCAGCCAGCCCAGCGCTCTATCAATTCTATCCCCGTTTTCAATCGTACGGACAGCGCCGGTTGCGCTGCAATTAAGCGGTTGGATTTGAGCTGGTTTCGGTCTATGCTGTCCGCATGAGGTTCCGGACAAAATTCGGAATACAAGGATGGTGTTTGGTCTCCCTGGCCATTCTCTATGCATGTTCTGCATTCTTTGGACCCCACGACTTGCAGCATTCCGTTTGGGATTTTGGAGCCGCCGTTTGGATATGTTGTGCTCTGCTGCGGGTCCTGTCCCAATTTTTCTACTACTGGGAACTCGACGCCGATTGCCTGTGTGTGCGCTATTTCTGGTACAAGAAGGAAGTCGCCTGGGAAGAAGTAACGCACGTGGGAGGCTTAAATCAGCAGCCCTCGTCCGGATTGCTTGAAGTGGACTATGCCCGCCCCGCACCCATGTCGGATCGCGGTCACATCCTGGCCAGCCCTGAGGACCGCGACCGGTTCATTCGCACCCTACGCAAGTTTGCTCCCCAAGCCACATTCGAGGTCTAAGCCTGAGGGGTTTCTGCCTTCTCCGGCTCTTCCACTTGCCGAGTGTGCCCCCATCTCGATAGAGTGACACCCACGCGGCATTTCCCGGAATCGGTATTTTCGGGTCTCCTGCGTCAGTAAGTTTCTTTCTTCCCCAGAAGGACGTTTTCATGTCTTCCTTGCCCGTTCCTACCATTGCCAGTCAGGACATCGATTCCACGCTTCGCGAGAACCGTGTCTTTCCGCCGCCGCCGGAGTTCAGCGCCAAAGCCCACATCAAGAGTCTCGAAGAGTATGAGGCCCTGTACAAAAAGTCCATCGACGATCCAGAAGCTTTCTGGGCCGGCGCGGCTCAGGAACTCCACTGGTTCAAAACCTGGGACAAGGTGCTGGAATGGAACGAGCCTTCAGCGAAATGGTTTGTGGGCGGCAAGCTCAACCTTTCCTACAATTGTGTGGACCGGCACGCGCTGGGCGTGCGTGCCAGCAAGACCGCTCTCATTTGGGAAGGCGAACCGGGCGAGATTCGCCGCCTCACGTACGCAGAACTCCACGTCGAGGTACAGAAATTCGCCAATGCCCTCAAGGCTCTCGGCATCCAGAAGGGTGACCGCATTGCCGTCTACATGGGCATGACGCCGGAGCTGGCGATCGCTCTGCTCGCCTGTGCGCGCATCGGAGCCGTGCACTCGGTCATTTTTGGCGGATTCGCCGCAAACGCCATCGCTGACCGCGTCAATGACTCGACATGCGTGGCCATTCTTACCCAGGACTCAAGCTATCGCCGCGGTGGAGAGATCAAGCTCAAACAGACCGTGGACGAGGCCATGAACGCTTGCCCCACGGTGAAGCACGTGATCGTCTATCGCCGCACTGGCAGTGCTATCAACATGGTCGAAGGCCGGGACCACTGGTGGCACGATCTGGTGGCCGCAGCCGCGCCCAGCTGCCCCGCCGAGCCGCTTGACTCGGAAGATCCGCTCTACATTCTCTACACCTCCGGCACCACAGGGAAACCCAAGGGCCTTGTCCACACAACAGGTGGTTATGCCGTTCAGACCTACCTGACAACCAAGTACGTCTTCGATATCCGCGATGAGGATATCTATTGGTGCACGGCCGATATTGGCTGGGTCACGGGACACTCGTATGTCGTCTACGGGCCGCTGCAGAACGGCGCCACCGTGCTGATGTATGAAGGCGCGCCGAACTGGCCCGACTTTTCGAGATTTTGGAAGATCATCGACGACCACAAGGTCAGCATCTTCTACACCGCGCCCACGGCCATTCGCGCATTCATCAAGTGGGGCAATCAGTACGTTGAGAAATTCAAGCTGGACTCGCTCCGCCTGCTCGGTACCGTTGGCGAGCCTATCAACCCAGAAGCCTGGATGTGGTATCGCGAGAAGATCGGCCACAACCGCTGCCCCATCGTCGATACCTGGTGGCAGACTGAGACTGGCGCCATTCTTATCGCGCCGATTCCGGGAGCCGTGCCTACCAAACCGGGTTCGGCAACGCGGCCCTTTTTCGGCGTTCAGCCGGAGGTGGTCAACAAAGATGGTGAGCCTGTTCCCGCGGGAAGCGGCGGCTTGCTGGTGATTCGCAAACCGTGGCCTTCCATGGCGCGCACTGTCTATGGAGATCCCGAGCGCTACCGCAAGACCTACTGGAGCGATGTTCCCGGAAGCTACTTTACCGGCGACGGCGCGCGCATGGACGCGGACGGCTATTTCTGGCTGATGGGGCGCGTCGACGACGTGATCAACGTGAGTGGACATCGCCTTGGCACCATGGAAGTCGAGTCGGCGCTTGTCGCCCACCCCAAAGTCGCCGAGGCCGCGGTGGTCGGTCGTCCCGACGAACTGAAGGGGCAGGCCATCTCCGCGTTCGTATCGCTTGAAAGCGGCAACTATCCCAGCGAGCAGTTGAAGGACGAACTGCGCAAGTGGGTCTCGAAGGAAATCGGCTCGCTTGCCCGCCCCGACGATATTCGCTTCACCGAAGCTCTGCCGAAGACGCGCAGCGGCAAAATCATGCGTCGCCTGTTAAGAGAATTGGCCACGCACGGCGAGATCAAGGGAGACACCACCACCCTCGAAGACTTCACCGTAATCGCCAAGCTGCGCGAGGCGGAAGAAGGATAGGACGACTTCGAGCGGAGGCGCAGATGCGTCGCTTGCGTTACGGCGTAGCCACCAGCCTGGATGGATTCATCGCCGGACCTAACGGCGAGTGCGACTGGATTGTGCCCGATCCGACTATGGATTGGGCAGCGCTCTGGGCGCAGTTCGACGCGCTTCTAATGGGCCGCCGGACATATGAGATTGCGCTCACTCGTCGCAATCTCTTCTCCGAATCTGGCCAGCAATGGGTTGTCGTATCACGCACACTGAAGCCAGAAGACAACCCCGGCATCACCGTTTTCAGCTGTGGCATCCCGGAAGCCGTGGCTGATTTAAAGGCCCAGCCAGGCAAGGACATCTGGCTCATGGGCGGCGGCGTTCTTTTTCGCAGCATGCTCGACGCCGGCCTGGTGGATGCGATTGACTTAAGTGTGATGCCGGTACTCTTGGGGAGTGGCGTGCCGCTGCTTCCCGAGGGTCGGCGCCAGACGCTTCATCTGGACACAAGCAAGGTATTGCCAAGTGGAATTTTGAGGCTGTCGTATTCAGTCACGCCTGAGACCGGCTCACAATGAGTGCGCGGGACGTTCCTTGTAATAAGAAGGCGGAAGCGTGAGCCTCCGCCTTTGCGCGTTCCGTTGGCTCACAAGGACCGCTTGAATCATCTTTCCGTTGGTTAGAAGTGATAAGCCACTCCCACTGTGGCTCGCGCATTCCGCGTCTTGTGGGGCGAATAGCCAAGCGCCGGAGAATTTCCGACCACGGAAAACGACTGAAGGATCACATCGCCTGAAGCGCGCATGGAAAAGCGCGAAGTCAGTTGGTACTCCAGGCCACCGCCTACTCCTCCAGCGAAAGAAATATTGGGGGTCTGGCTGGTTCCTCCCACGTGCTCCCCGCCCAGAAGCCCATGAAAGAATCCGCTGGTCTTCGAGTAGAGGTTGGCGTGCAACTCGGGTCCGAACAGCACCATATCCACCGACGGTTTGAGAGTGCTGTTTGTCACCTCGGGGCTTGACAAAGCGTAGTTGTAGAACGCGCCGTCCGCGGTGAGTCCGAAATATTTGCCAAAGTCGCGCGTGACGGCGAGATCGACACCCTGTAATCCGCTGCGCGACAGATTGACCTGGTTCAAGCTGGTATAGGCATAGCCGGCGTAAACCTTGTATTTATACGTGGGTTCGTCTCCCTCGGCGGCGGACTTGGGATGCGGCAGAATCTGGCTGGAAGCCGACAGGGGCATGAGCGCGGCCGGAATCACGGCCAAAATGGAAAGCAACAACGTCCTCTTCAACTTGAAACTCCTCAATAACGTGTTCGGATAGAGCGTTCTGTCCGGCTGGTCGATTCCCAGAGAGTCGTTCTCGATTTCTCTGGGAGCCAAGCGTCGTGACTTGGATGAAGTACCCTCATAGACTATCCTCTCCACCCTGTTTCCATGAAGTCCCGGGCCGGTTTCCAGGCTCCGTTGTTCAGCCCGGTCTCATGGTCCCGTTCAGCGGGATTCCACTGGGACCGGTACGGAGAGGTTCAGAACTTTGCCGGAACTGCCTGTTACTGTGACGGGAATTCCGCCGGGAAGATAGCGAGCGATGACTGCCGGTCGCGCCCAGTCCAACTCCCATCCACCCTCAATGGCAACCACCGTGTATTGCCCCGGAACCACATCGCGCAATGAGAAGCTTCCGTCGGAGTCAGACTGGTCGCGCCGGGCCAGGCTCTCCAGGCTCGTCAGATCTTTGGGCACAAGCAATACCATCACCCCGGCCACACTTTTGCTTCCTTTGCGGGCAAACCCCTCAATGCGTGTAGCGATTTCGTTCGCCGTCACCACCAGAGACAACGGACGGTCGCCCACTGCAATCTGGTTTCCTGGATGTGCCCTGTTGCTTATGGCGATGGAAGCGATCGGGAACTGCACGCCGCGGGAACCCTCATCGCTGTCCCTGATGGTCACGGTCGACGAAAGTGTCAGTTCCCAAGTTCCCTGCGGAATTGCGGGGAACTTGAACGCGCCGCGGATGCTGGAGGCAGAAATCGCTTGGTGTGCGCCGTCGAGAGGTGTCAGTTGCAGCAGAATCTGCTCCGGCAAAGGCGAGCCCGAGCCGCTTCGCAAGACTCCGGAGACGGTTACGTCGGGCGTGCCAAGCGTTGGGTCAACTAGCTGGCTGGTAGTCGCGTCAAGCTCGGCAATCCGCGGAGGGTCGCCCTGCGTGAGCTCATAGTGGCCGGGCGCTACGCCGGTAAACTCGGTGGTTCCCGATTGGTTCTCCCCAACAAACTGGGTGAACTCGCCGGGGGCCTCGCCGGGGCCGCCGGGAACTCCTGTGCCGAAGATTGTCTGCCGCAATTCCGCGCGGACAATCGAACCGTCTTGTTTGTGTGGTGTCTCCACCGACAGATGCAGTGCGGGCACCGGGTGCAGCGTGATGTTTGCTTCCTCACGGCTGCCTCCGGCCAACGTGATTGCCGTTGCAGTGGCTTCCTCCGTTGTCCCGTCGAAGAAGGTTACCGGGTATGCCACATCAAGCGCCGCGTTCCCGTTGCGCGCATCCACCGAGCCGTCGATCGAAATAGCTGTCGAGCGATTACCGCCGCGGTGCAGCGCGTACCACGGATCGGCCTTCACCGCCAGCAGGTATTCGCCCGCTGCCAGCCCGTTGAACTCGTATGCGCCGGTATCGTCGGTCGAGATATCATTCATGTGGGTGATGCGCCCACCCGGCTCGTTGGCGCGCGGCTTTCTGAAGAGCATCACGTTCGCTCCTTCCACTGGATCGCCACCCTCTGTGGTTACCACTCCGCGCAGTGTCGCTTCCGGCATGAGACGGAAAACCAGTCCACCGGTTTCCTGGCCCGCGCCGGTCACAATTGCGGTGGAGAACTCCTCGTGCTCGTCGTAAAAAGCCGTGCGAAAGCCGCGCTTCGATGCCGTAAGTTGATACTTCGCCGCCGCCAATCCTTCCAGCGTGAATTTCCCTTCCTCGCTGGACCCGATTGTCGCCACAATATGGCTGTCCTCCTCTGATAGCGCAGCAACCGTCGCGTGCCTCACCAGCTCGCCGGTGATCGCATTCACCACCGTCCCCGAAATCACGTAGCCGGCATTTCCCGGGTAGGGTTTCCGAGTCGTAGCCGACGACGCTCGCCCCGCCTGCGAACAAACCGGCACGCACACGACAGCCAGCAACACGAATAGCAGCAGAATCCGCCGCATCGATCCGCGTTGTTTGAAAACAGTCGCCATCAGCGTTACTGCGCCTCCAACGTCAAGCTGGCCGTAGTTCCCGGAGAAAGCGTGACCGCCTGGCCCGAAGTTGACAGAGCCGCCATCACCGCGGGATTCCGATACTCAAGGTGGATGGGCGAATCGAAGGTGTAAATGTGATAGTTCCCCGGCGTCAGGCCATCAAGCGTCAAAGTCGCGCCAGACGAAGGATGCATCGTCATCGGCGGAATATAAACCGTGGTATCAAAATCCGGCACCACATAAACGGTATAGAACTTTTCTTCTCCGGGAGCGAACACCGCCAGTCCCTGCGGCAAGCTCAGGGCCAACGTTGCGCAATCGTCCCGCAGCGTCAACTCCATCGGCGGTGTCGGGTTTGAGAGGCTCACCGTCAGCGGGTCAAGCGCCAGGTTCAGCCCTCCGCCATTCAACGGTCCCGCGCACCAGCCCTTGCGCGGCAGATACATATTCACCCAGTAAGCTCCCGGTTGAGCCGTAAACTCCACGGCGTCCGGGATCCCGTCAATCATCGACACGCTATCGCCGAAAGCCGAGGGCATTCCATCAGCGCGATCCAGCGTCAGGTTCACCATCTCACTTGTGTTGGTCCTCGGGGTTGTTGCGCCGCTCTGGCTTGTGTCGCTGTGCACATAGCGCAAGAGAATGGCATTGATGGGAACAGGCCCCAGCGGAATGCGCAAACCGGCCACCGCGTGACCGTCCACTGTAAACTCCACTGATCCCGAGACCTCCCCTGTGTTGTGGCTTTCCTTTGCGGGAACCGATCCGATTTCAAGTGAAGGATAAGCGGAGCCGGGATGCAGGAAAGTCTGCATCTCCATCACGTAGGTTCCGTTTGGAAGGTTGGCCTGCAGAGTTTGTGTTACGGAATCGTATTGAGGAACGTAGGGGAGCAAATGCCCTGAAGCGTCCAGCACGATTGCCGAGTTTCCTGGCGGGGCGGGAGCGCTTCGACTGCCCGGTAACGCTCCCATTGCGGTCACGGTGTAGAAGGGTTCAGAAGTCAGTGTGAAATTGGCCTCCGCCTGCTCACCGGCCGCGAGTTGGATGTGTGCCGCACCGGAAAACTCTCTCGCGTCCGGGTAGAAGATGCTGGGGAATCCATCGCGCGCAATCTTCGCGCCGCTCCCGGCAGCCACCGCCGTCACCGCCGGCTCGCTTTCCAGCGCGGGCTGCGTATAGAGCGCGTACACACCTTCCGGCAGCCCGCCAAACCGGTACATTCCTTCGCCATTAGTCGGCGCCGAGCCGTTCGGCAACCATACCCCGCGGCCAAAGCGAATCACCCTCTTCAGCAGCATCACCGTCATGCCTTCCGCCGGATCGCCAGTTGAAAGCTCGATGTGTCCGTGAATCGCGCAGTTCGGTGTCAGCACGAAATTGAGCTCCGGCATCTGCGCAGCCACCAGCACGCTGTGCGCCGGGCCTTCCGCCGGATAGCCCACCTCTTCGGTCGCGTAAGGTCGATCGTGAAACCCCGGCTTCACCACGCGGAAAGTCTGCGGCCACGCAGGCACTGCGGCAATCTCGAAGCGCCCTTCGCCGTCAGTCAGTGTTCCGGTGCTCGCATCGCCTTCAATCCGCACCAGCGCCCGCGGAAGCGGCTGCCCGGTAGCCCCGTTGCGCACCAGGCCGTGCACAGCAACGCGCCCAGGTTCGTTCGCCGGTGAACCGAATTGCGGCGCGGCCTGCTGCGCAACCTGCTGATCTTGGTTGAGGCCGGGATCCTGATTCAACTCCTGACCCGGAGCTAGTCTCGAAGCCAGTAGAACCGCCGCGAACCACAGCCCAGCAATCAAACAGCCTCGCAACGCCCGCAAGGGAAGGTTTCCCGATGAGCCAGGTTGCCGGCTCGCACGTGCATTCGCTGTATGAAGGTCCACTCACTATTGTGACGGGTCAGGGCGGGGAAGGGAATCCGGCCCACAAAAATCCCGGGCATGTGGCCCACTAACTGGCGTTGCCCTCAGAATGCGTATCCCTTAGCGTTCCGGTTTTGAGAAATTAATTCATCTCGTAGTCGTCGTGGCGGTGGGAATGTGGAAATCGGTTTTATCGATTTCCAAGGTGAGTGGGAA
>Ga0187847_10003160_pt1 | contig 12771 bp, 14 predicted proteins | sample June2016WEW_4_10_FD_132458 | JGI IMG/M metagenome (GOLD analysis project Ga0187847, IMG submission 132458) | Peatland microbial communities from SPRUCE experiment site at the Marcell Experimental Forest, Minnesota, USA - June2016WEW_4_10 | ecosystem: Environmental > Terrestrial > Soil >...
CCCCGGCGCCATTTCCACCTCCGGACACCCCTGCACCGCCGCCGGAGCCGCCCGTACCGCCAAGGCCATAGTTCGAACCGCCTTGACCGTCCTGCCCGGCTGTGCCGGTTTGACCATCGCCGCCATTCTGAAACGCATAGCCACCGCCGCCCGCGCCGCCGGCTGCGAGCAAGAGCTGATCAGAGCTGTCAACCCAGACAAAAGTGCCGCCGCCGCCACCGCCGCCAACTCCGCCGTTACTTACGCCTTGACCACCCACCACGATGTCCAATACCGTTCCGGCGGTGAGAAAGTAGTCGCCGCCGATCAGAGCACCTAAGCCGCCGCCCGTGCCGCCCCCGCCGCCGCCTTGAGCGCCCGCTCCGACAATGACATAGTCTCCAGTTGTAGCGACGGTATATTGGACCTCGCTGCCGGAATAGGAGATAAGGCTGTCGGCCCGCGCACTGGCTACCACAAACAACGCAGCAGCCGTTATGGTCAACAGGGATGTGATACCGCGCATTTTCTTACTCATGAATCGCCTCCGTAGATGTTGGCTCTGGTTCGATGCAGTTCAGGCCTACATTCGCCTCTCCGGCAAACGCCAAGTATTTCAACCGCAGGGGAATTCTTTGTGAAATCGCCCTTATCGAAGGCACACGCCAACCATCCGGACTCAATGACTTAAGCAATTTTATGTCCAACTGTCCGCATTGATTCATCATATCTTAATGAATCAATGATGCTTGTAATGTGCAATTGATTGCATACATCGTGGCATTCTATTTCTCATTTCCTGGGTCGGAGTTCCTGCAACCGCCGGATACCCCGGATCCCGCCTTTGGGAACTGGGAAACCGCGAACCCCATCCCGCTCTGCCCAAGGCATCCGCCCCAACCTAGGAGCCTGCTTTGAGCGAAGTCGAAAGAGGTTTGCAGAGAATTACCTCCGGCCGGCGCATAATTGAACTCATGCAATACCTTGCGAAAACCAGCCCCGCACACCCCACTGGCATCCTGTCAGGCATGTGCCCGGTCCGTACCTCCAAGGGGGTACCCTCCCCCCTTATACCTCCTGGGGTATAAATATTCCCAAAAACCTTGCAGATAATTTTTAACTCATTTGAAATCAACGCCTGTTGAAAAGTTTCCACCCCAAATTATCCCACATCGTGATATTTGACCTCTGAAAATCACCGGAAAAATTCAGTTTTCTTCGAAAAGGAGCCAAAACCCGCACTTTTCGATCATCGGGCGCTGGAACTCTGAGGGCTGTGGAACACCATCGAACCGCAGCGCTTACTGCGGCGCAGGCGCGCCAGCCTGCGGAGGCGCGGGCGGCTTGGGCTTGGGGGCTTCCTGCTTTTTGGACGGAGCGAGGATCGCGTGCAGGATGGTGCCTTCCATGCGTGGCATGAACTCAACGATTCCCGCGTCGCCGATGTCCTGGATGAGCCGGTTGACGATGGCGTAGCCCAGATCGCGGTGCGCCATCTGGCGGCCGCGGAAGCGCAGGCTGGCCTTGACCTTGTCGCCGCCGGCGAGGAATTTCACCGCCTGATTCTTCTTGGTCTGGTAGTCGTGCTCGTCGACGGTCACGGAGAACTTGACCTCCTTGACCACGATGATCTTCTGCTTCTTTTTGGCGGCGCGTTCGCTCTTTTCCTTCTCGTAGAGGAAGCGGCCGTAGTCCTGGATGCGGCAGACCGGAGGAATCGCGCTGGCCGAAACCTCGACCAGATCGAGGCCGCGCTCGCGGGCGATTCTCATCGCCTCGAAGGGCGCGAGAATGCCCAGTTGCTCGCCGTTTTCGTCGATGACGCGAATTTCTCGCGCACGAATCTTCTCGTTGATGCGGATAAAGGACTTGGCCGAACGCTTATCGAGTGCGATGATGCTCCTCCAAAAGTCGCCGCGACCCGCCTCCGGGATCGCCGGATTCGCCGCGGGTACACGAGCGCACCCTGAGTATAGCATTGGCCCGGCTCTGCGGAACAAAGGGTTTATGACGGATTTTAGACTGGTCTGGCTTCAAGCGCAGCCGCCTCGAGCGTCCCGGCGGCGTTCATGCCGGTCACGCGCAGCCGCAGCAGCCGATTGGCTGGCAGCCAGCCGTCGATCACGACGGGCAAAAAATTCTCGGTCAGCGCGGCGGTGCGCTTCCGCGCGGCCAACTCCGGCGGTGTGCGCAGGGTGATGGCCTCCAGCTCTCGCCCAACAAAGCGCCTCCGGTGCGTCTGACTCTTTTCGGCTGCCAAAGCCCGCATGGCAGCCATCCGCTCCTCGACGACGGCAAGCGGGACCGGCCGCTCGGTGTGCAGCGCCCAGCCCGGCGTGGCCGGCCTCGGCGAAAACGGAAACAGATGCAGGTAGCCGAAGGGCAGCGCCCGCACCAGCGCCATGGTCTCCTCGAATTCGCCGTCGGTCTCGCCGGGGAAGCCCGCCATCACATCCGCGCCCAGGGTCAGCTCCGGTCCGGCAGCGCGCACCAAGGCTTCGACCTTTTCGGCGTAGTGCCAGGGCCGGTAGCGCCGGTGCATCCGCCGCAGCACCGCATCCGAGCCCGACTGCAAGGGCAGGTGAGCGTGACGCGCAAGCCGCCTGCCTCCAAACTCGGCCATCAGTCCGATCAGATCCGCGTCCCAATCCATCGGCTCAATCGAGCTGAGGCGGAGCCGGGGCAGCGGGGTTTGCTCGAATATCCGCCGCGCCAAAGCAGCCAGCGTCCGCGGAGCCGAGCCTGCTCCGGTTGCAACGGGAGGCGCCGGCAGTTCGCGGCCCCAGCGGCCCAGGTTGATGCCCGAGAGTACCAGTTCGTTGCCCCCGGCGGCTGCAAATCCCTCGACCTGCCTGAGAACCACTGCGTGGGGCAGACTTTTCGACGGGCCTCGCGTGGACGGAATGACGCAAAAGGTGCAGCGGTTTCCGCATCCGTCCTGGATTTTGAGGTTGGGCCGGGTCTGCGAGCCGGGCACGACCTGCGCCTCTTCCAGAAAGGAGTGGGCAAAGCGGTCGTCGGCCCATGTGGGCGCTGGGGCTCCGGCTGAGAGCAGCGAACTCACGCTCACCAAGGCTGGGCTAACCGAGGCTGGGCTGGCCGGTCCGGCCAAACTCAGGACGATCTCGGGCGCGAGGGCTTTGTGGCTGTTGCCAACCACTGCGGCCACGCCATCCAGGCAGGCCAACTCCTGCGGCGCGCGCTGCGCGTAGCAGCCGGTAACGACGATCTTGGCGGCGGGATTGAGCCGGCGCGCCCGGCGGATGAAGGCTCGCGCCGCACGGTCGGCCTCGGCAGTCACGCTGCATGTGTTGACCACGACCAGATCGGCGGTTGAGGGTTGGCGCTGGCTCAGCCCGGCGGCGCGCAGGCGGTCGTCGATCGCCTCGCCATCGGCGCGGGCGGCGCGGCAGCCGAAGTTTTCCACGTGGAAGGTGGAAGCCATGATTTCAGTTTAAGACCTGGCCAATGCGGCGGCGGCGGGGAAGATGGGAGACTGAATTCCACAGTTTTACAGTTTCTGTTGGCTGTGAAACTGTGAAGCAGAAGTGGTTTATTTTGAATTATTTAAGGAGTGTTCCACAGTTCCACAGTTTCACGGTTTCTGTGTTTCTGTGAGGTGGCCTCTTGTAAGTAGTTGATGTTGAATCTGTTAGCGATAGCTCCACAGTTTCACAGGAAAAATTGAGAAAAAAGCGGGGCTGGAGGAGTTGGCGGGGTTCGCGGCAATGGTAACGTTTATTTTACTCATGGCGTCCTTTCAGGGAACAGGGGTCAGGGAGCAGGGACTAGGGAATAGCGGTCAGTTGAGTCCCGTTCGGCTGACTACTTCCATTGTCCGCCAACTGATCGTAATTATCTGCAAACGTCTGCTGGCGAGGCTGAGATCAAATCTAGCGGGCCTTCGGCGATCTGCCGAGCACAAACCAGCGTTCCAACACTTTGAAAACCTCATCTTGCGTGTCGGGGGCGGAACCCCGGCTCTCAACCAATTCCCGAAGCCGCGCCGAGGCTGCCTCGTGGCGTTGCTCCAGTTCGCTTAATAAGCGCAGCGCGGCATCGTCCTCAGCCGGCAAGACCTGCGGCCCGGAGGCACCAAGATTAGCCATGCGGGCCAGAAGCTCGGCTGTGCCGCGTGTCGGGCAAACGACGTGCTCCTGCCGCTTCTTGCCGAAGTAGACCACTTCGTGGTCGAAGATGCTGTTTGCGGCCAAATCGACCGGGCGCTCATCAGGAATGACAATCTCGCGCATAGGCGCCTCCGCGTGGTTGCGGACCCAATCGGAGAGCGGCGTCAAGTCCGATAGATCGACGGCATCCCAGGCGTCGGCTGCCTGCTCCTCTGATGAGAACTTCCGCTTCCCGCCTTTGGCGCGATCCTCCGTCTTTTGATTTCAGTCACTCGGATTGCGCGGAAGTGCGATGCTGTCTCCTTGCGGAGGCGATCGGCCAATGTTTGCCGCTCAGCTTTGTCGTCTACTCACAAAAGCTCAAAGACCGCGTCATCCAGATCGCGCCGATCTTGCTGTCGCAACTCCTCGGCAAGCTCAGTGGGACGCGATGCCAAATCCAGCGCTCGCCGGTAAGAATGGCAGTCCATGAGGGACTCGTCCACAAGCCCGCCGACATTCAGCTTCCTCATGGACTTGAGCGCGTTCCTAAGACGCTTCGAGACACCTTCATCAACATGGCGGGGATCAGGGACCTCAAACAGGCTTACATCACAACCTCTGTTTTCAGGTTCCCCTCAGTCCCGGCAAACCGCCCATAGAAGGTCTCGGGATAAGACGTCTTTCGACCACAGCGGCTCCAGCCTCGACAACTTTCTTGAAAAAGAGGGCGTCCTGGATGCGGTCGATGCAGTGGCCATCAAGCGAGTGATCGGCCGGCAACTGGATAGCGCCGCACAGGCGGATGCACAAGAAGGCATTCTCCAGGGTCTCGAAGACGAACGAGCCGGAAGGCTTCGTCCCGTGCGAGAGTTCTCCGCCCAGTTTGAAGCTGCCACCCCGAACTCGGTCAGCGAACGCCCAACCGCCGCCACCTCGCGTAGAATCGCGGCAGGCTTGGCGGCTGTGGCCGCTCCCGAATTTATGTCCCGCAACTTCTACATTCTGGCTGCCACATTGGCTTTCTTCGCGCTGATCTCGGCGGGGATGTCGCTGGCGCCTTCGAGCTTTCAGCCTGGGCTGCCGGCCAACGCGTCGCTGTGGCGGACCGTGGCGCTGTTTCTGTTGCTGGCATCTCTGGCCTCAGCGCTCGCCGCCGTGATGAGCCATCTCTTCGAGCAGGTGGACCGGCGCAGCGAGGAGACGCGGCTGGCGGCCCGGCGCAAGCGGCGCGGCGAAAAGCACTAGAATTAAGTCTGGGGCGCTTCCCCGCAGAGAATCGAGCAGACACCGATGTATGAAGTCACCGTGGAGGCAGGTTTCTCCTCCGGACATTACCTCCGCAACTACAAGGGCAAGTGCGAGAACCCGCACGGCCACAACTACAAGGTCCGCGTGACGCTGGCCGGTACCGAACTGGACCACGCCGGGCTGCTGCTGGACTTCAAGCTGCTCAAGCAGGTGCTGCGCCCGGTGATCGAGCGCATCGACCATCAGATGCTCAACGAACTGGAGCCCTTCACCGTGCTGAACCCCTCGGCCGAAAACATCGCCAAATACTTCTACGACCAGACCAATGAGCAGCTGGCCGCGACGACCGAAGGCCGGGTGCGCGTGAAAGACTGCACCATCTGGGAGACGGATACGACCACGGCTACTTACTACGAGTAGACGCCTTCGCTTGCGGATCCCGCCCGAGGACGGCTTGGCGCTGCTTCCATGATTCAGGCAGTTCATCGCCCTCGCGGGGCGGCTCGCCAACACGGGGACGCCTAAGCAGGGCCAGCGCCTCGGCAACATCGGCATCTCGCGTATAGCGGTCAAAGAAGGCAAGGGTCCGCGTAGCGGCCAATTTTTCGGCTAATGCCACGTTGATCAGCTGATTCAGAGCCACACCCTCCACTTTGGCCAGAGCTTTGGCTTCCTCCATTAGGGTGGGCTGCAGCCGCAACGCAAAGTTGCTTGTTCTCATAAACTCCTCATCTTCTGCCAGGCCTCTTTCGGCGAAATCGTCTGAATTCCAAAGGCTTTTGCGGGTTCAAAATCCTTGCGGTTGAAGCTCACGATTACATCGGCTCTGCCGTGAAAGGCCGTTTCAAGAACAAACTCATCATTCGGATCGAGCAACTGCGGCCGCAGACGAAAGGCAATGTGTACGGGTTCGCCCTTGCGGCAGAATGCTTTGACGATCTTCACTGCCTCTTGCGCGGTGAATCCCGAAGCCAGCAAATGTTCGGGGCGAGTCAGCACAGCCTCATACTCCAGCACTAGCGGTACTGAAATCAGCGGCTTCATGCGCTCGCTCAGCACCGCCTCGACAAGCAGACTTGAGGCTCCGGTCGAGCTGCGCAATGCCGCTACCAACACGGACGTATCCAAGACCGCTCGCACAAAGATATCATATCACATGCAATATCACTAATTCATCTGGCTGGACTTCGACTTGAGGTACTTATCGAAGGAAATCTCGAAAGAATACAGCTCGTTGCCGTCGGCGTCGCGCAGCTTGCGCAGGCGCAGGCTGGCGCCCTCAAGCGGGCTTTCGAGCCCCGAGACATCGTAGAAGAGGAAGCCCGCACGCGTGGAGTGAGGCTCGACCACCAGCGCCTGGTACTCGAAGGTGTCGAAGTCCTGCTCGATCTCCTTGTTGCTGCCCTTGGGCTTCAGTTTGATGTTGGGGATGGGGCCGGGCAGCGGGATCTTGCCGCCCTCGCGCTCCTTGCGGGTCATCAGCCGTTCCACATCCGCCGGCTCGGCAGCCTGAATCTTGTCGCCAGCGGCGGTGTAGAAATTAATTCGCGCATCGCGCAGGCTGATGGGCCGGTCGCCGTTATTAGTGACGATCAGCCGGATGGGCATGACCCCGTGGCTGAGATAATCGACGCGGAAGATTGCTTCCTTTTCGCGCGTATCGTAGGGTTCGGCGGCGACGGTCACCTTTTCGGTGTCGTGCGTCTCGACCGCGGCAAAGGCCGTGGCAGGCTGCACCGGCGGCGGAGCGTGCTCGGTGGCTGTGGCCGGCAGCGCCAGCCAAAGCAGAAGCGGCGGAATGGCCCGGAAAACCCTCATCGTGCTCGACTGTATCATTTGAGGTTAGACCGGGAATAGGGGTATTCCGTATCGCATGATTCTGCTTTTTTACAATCTGGCGCTGCTGGTTGCCCTGGTGGTGGGGGCGCCGTGGTGGCTTTTCCGCATGGCCACGACGCAAAAGTACCGCGAGGGGCTGCTGGAGCGGCTGGGACTCGTTCCCTCCCGGCTCGCGAAGCCGATGGCCGGATCAGGTCGCGAGCGGCCGGTCATCTGGGTTCACGCCGTCTCTGTCGGCGAGGTACTGGCGGTTAGCCGCCTGGTCAAGACCCTCGACGCGGAGCTGCCGGAAACCTCGATCGTCGTCTCCACTACCACCCGCACCGGTCAGGCCCTGGCGCGCGAGCGGTTTGGGGCTGAGCGCGTCTTCTATTGCCCGCTGGACCTGCCCTGGGCGGTGCGCGCAACCCTGAACGCCCTTCAACCGCGGCTGTTTGTGCTGGCCGAGACCGAGTTCTGGCCCAATCTCCTGAGTAGCTGCTTCCGGCGCGGAATCCCCGTGGCCGTGGTGAATGCCCGCATCTCCGACCGGTCGTGGCCGCGCTACCGGAGGTTGCGCTGGCTGTGGAAGCCGTTTCTAAGTAAGCTCAGCCGGGTGTTGGCGCAAAGCAAAACGGACGCCGAACGGCTTCGGGCTATCGGCTGCCAGCCGGAGCGGGTCGCGGTCGCCGGAAACTTGAAATTTGACGTGCGGGCTGCCGAGGAGGCCGATGTGACCCGGCTACTGAAGGCGCTCGCCGCCGGTCTCCGGCTCGTTGTCGCCGGCAGCACACTCGAAGGCGAAGAGGCGGCGCTGGTGGAAGCCTGGCCGCGGCTGCTCGAAGCGGACCCGCAACTGGCGATGGTGCTGGCGCCCCGCCATCCAGAGCGCTTTGGCGCGGTAGCAGCGCTGCTTCAGAAGTCCGGCGTAAATTGGGTCAAGCGCTCGGATTGGCGGACAGCGGAATCGCTCGCGGAGCTGGATGGCTCCCACAAGCCATTGACTCCAGGAGAGATCGTTCTGCTCGACACCATCGGCGAACTAGCTTCCGTCTATTCGCTGGCGTCAGTGGCCTTTGTCGGGGGCAGCCTGATTCCTGCCGGCGGACACAACCCTCTGGAACCGGCCCAGTTTGGCGTTCCAATCGTGATTGGCCCGCACTTTGCCAACTTCCGCGCCATTACTGAGGATCTGATTGTTCGCGACGCCATCCGCATTAGCGAGAAAGACAAGCTCGCGGATGTTCTTGTCGATTTGCTATGCGATCAGACCGCCGCCGAAGCCATGGGCGACCGAGCCCGTCAGGTCTTCGAGCAGCAGGCCGGAGCGACGGACTGCTGCGTCGAAGCGCTCAAGGAACTGCTTGGGGCACTCGATGGAACGGAGCGGCCGGCATGAAACAGCCCTTCTTTGCGCGCCGTCTACTCTTTCCGCTGATTCCCCTCTACCGGCTGGCGCTCGCCTTCCGGGAACTGCGGCTGCGAACCGGGCTTGAGCCGGTTCGGCGGCTGCGCTTTCCGGTTGTCAGCATCGGCAACCTTTCCACCGGCGGCTCGGGCAAGACGCCGCTGACCATCGCGCTGGCGAAAGCGCTCTCGGGGCGCGGCCTGCGCGTCGATGTGCTCTCCCGAGGCTACGGCCGCCAGAGCCAACTTGTTGCGAAGGTCAATCCGGAGGGAACCGCTGAGGAGTTTGGCGACGAGCCGTTGTTGATTGCCCGCGAGACGGGGGTTCCGGTCTTTGTGGCTCCCCGGCGCTATGAGGCCGGTCAGTTGGCGGAGGCTGCACTTGTCGATTCGAGTCATCCGGCCTTGCACCTGCTTGATGACGGCTTTCAGCACCGCCAACTCGCCCGCGCCGTGGACATTCTGCTTCTAGACCGCCGTGACTGGCAAGACAGCCTGCTCCCGGCTGGCAATCTGCGCGAACCGGTCCGTGCCGCTCACCGCGCCAACGTCCTCGCGATTCCAGCGGACGAGCCGGAATTGGAGGGGGAATTGCGAGCGTGGGGCTGGCAAGGGCCGGTCTGGCGTCTTCGGCGGAAGATGGAAATCCCCGCAGTCGATGGCCCCGTCGCTGCGTTCTGCGGCATCGCTCGCCCGGAGCAGTTTTTTGCCGGACTGGAGGCGATTGGCCTGGAAGTGCCAATGAAGATCGCCTTTCCCGACCACTTCTTCTATACTCGCCAAGTTCTGGAAGAGCTGATCGCCGAGGCGCAAAAAAAAGAGGTGACGACGATTCTCACCACTGAAAAAGACCTGGCCGGGCTGGGAAGGCTGGTTTACCTCTTCCCGAAAACCATGCCGCAGGCCGTGGCCCGCCTGCGCATCGAGATCGAGGAGCAGCAGGCCGCGATGGATTGGCTGGTGGGGCGGCTGAGGGAGTGACCTGACCCCAAATTCCGTCCAGTTCGGTGTATGAAATCATAACCCACATTTTTCCGCTTTTCTTTCTCAGGTAGAGATTTCTTGGCCGTGCAGCAGCCTGCCACTGCCGCGCGAACTCGTCCGGCGTTCTGTAGGCAAGCGAGCTGTGCGGGCGATTGGTCAGCACGATCGTCCAGACCTACGAACGCGAGGTGCGCGATCTTCCCTGGTCTGTGTATAACACCACGGTGGTGGTCGAGCTGTACCGGGTGCGCTGCCCGGACTGCGGCGTGAAGGCCCAACGCCAACGTCGTCGCCCTGGCGGAGCCCAAGGTGCAAGGCTATGCGCACGCCAAGAAGCTGCTCGAAGACCGGATTCCGCGCGACTGGTGGCATTTCGAGCTGATTCTCTTCATCCCCGGCGCCGACGGGTTGGCGGGAAACCGCAAGGGTGAGTTCAAGCGGCTCGAGCAACTCGCCGAACGGCGGACAAGACCTGTCAAACTTATCTGCTGCGCAGCGGAGCAGGAACTGGAGACGCGGCTGCTTTCAGGGCATCCGGAAAAGCTGAAATGCCTGGGATGGCGATGGCAGGAAATTCGCGCCGAAGTCTCCGTAAAGCAGACTTTCTTCCGGCCCTTTCTTGACCTCTACGGCGATCCGGCAACGCCCAGCCAGGGCCGTGAACGCCTGATGCAGGAGGCTCTCGCAAACTACGATGGCATCAAACAGCGTTGCCCGGAGCTGCAGGAACTCGAAGACCGCGTCCGTGCGCACATTGCAAACCTGCCTTAACCGCTTCTTTGCTTTTCGCCCCCGCAATCTCCCGCTGCTACAATCAATCAAGCCGGAAATCAGACCATTTCAGCCGTTTCCCAGGCAAGAAGTTACGACCCAGGACCAATGACCCTCCGCCTCTTCAATACCCTTACGGGACAACTGGACGAGCTTGTTCCCGCCGACGGCAAGGCTCTGCGCATGTACGCCTGCGGCCCCACGGTCTACGACTATGGACACATCGGCAACTTCCGCACCTTCCTGCAAGTGGACATCCTGCGGCGCTTCCTCAAGCTCACCGGAACGCCCGTCTGCCACGTCATGAACATCACCGACGTGGACGACAAGATCATCCGCAACGCCGCTGCCGCAGGCATCCCCATAGGCGATTACACGGCGGGCTTCGAGCAGGCGTTTTTTGAGGATCTGGAATCCTTGCGCGTCGAGCGTCCGGAGATTGTTGCCCGCGCCACGGAACACATCGCGCGCATGGTCGAACTCATTCAGAAACTGGCAGCAGCCGGCGCGGCATACCAGGCCGAAGACGGCTCCTGGTACTTTCGGCTGGCGGCCTTTCCGGAGTATGGCAAGCTCAGCAAGAAGGATCTCTCCGGCATGGAAGACGGCGCACGCGTCGACCTCGACGAGTACGAGAAAGATTCGGCGCGGGATTTTGCGCTGTGGAAGGCGGCCAAACCCGGCGAAACCTCCTGGGAGACCGTGATTGGCCGCGGCCGCCCCGGCTGGCACATCGAGTGCTCGGCCATGGCCATGGAGTACCTGGGCGAGAGCTTCGATCTGCACGCCGGCGGCGAAGACCTGATCTTTCCGCATCACGAAAACGAGATCGCACAGAGCGAGAGCGTCACCCACAAGCCCTTCGCTCGCCACTGGATGCATGTGCGCTTTCTGCTGGTGGACGGCCGCAAGATGTCCAAGAGCGAGGGGAACTTTTATACCCTGCGCGACCTGCTGCTGAAGGGCTACAAGGCGTCGGCGATCCGCCTGGCGCTCGTCTCGGTGCCTTACCGGCATCAGTTCAACTTCACGTTTGACGGAGTTATCGAAGCCACCAACGCCATCGAGCGGCTGCGCACCTTTCATCAGCGGCTCACCCAGGGAAGCTACGCGCCCGGCGAAAACCCGGCGCTGCAAGAGGCCGCCAAAAAGGCGCAGTCCGACTACCTGGCCGCGCTGGCCAACGATTTGAACACCGCCGAAGCGCGCGCGCCCATCTTTGACCTGCTGCGCGCCGCCAACACAGCCATCGACCAGGGACAGCTTCTGGCCGGCGATCGCGACGCGATACTGGCTGTTTTGGCGAGTTTCGACGCTGTGTTTGACGTACTCACGGACCGCGACGCCGAGCCGACGCGCCGCGCTCTGGAGTGGGCGGAGCAGTCCGGCCGGATGGGCGAGGTGGCTCCCGAGCTGCTGGCGCGGCAAGGGCTGAGCGATGAGGCGATTGACGCCCTGGTGGCTGAGCGCACGCTGGCAAAAAAGCAGCGCAACTTTGCCCGCGCCGACCAGATTCGCAACGAACTGGCCGAAAAGGGTGTGGTCATCGAGGATTCGCGGGACGGCGTGCGGTGGAAGCGGAAGTAATCCCAGGATGAGCAATAGGAGGAGGTCTACCCCATGGAAGCTAACGAAGCGCAGGAGTTGCAGGAACACGCAGAACATGCGGCACACGCGGAGTCGCTACGGCCCGTCGCCTTGACGATGACCGTGCTGGCCGTGCTGGTGGCCGTGGTCACGGTGCTGGGCCATCGAACGCACACCGAGGCGATCCTCAAGCAGAACCAGGCCACCGACCAGTGGAACTACTACCAGGCGCACAAGATTCGCGCCAATGACACACAACTGGCGGCCGATCTCCTTGGCGTGGTGACCATCGCCGACAAGGAGGGCGCGGCCAAGCTCACCAAAGGCTATGCCGACCACGAGGCCAAATGGACCGAGGACCTGAAGGAAGAGCAGGACAAGGCCGAGGGGCTGGAGAAGGCGGTCGAGCAGGCCGAGGCGCGGGCGGACCGCTTCGATCTGGGCGAGGCGCTGCTGGAGATTGGGCTGGTCATCACTTCGGTTACGCTGCTTACGCGGACCCGCGCTTACTGGTACATTGGGCTGGGGTTCTCGGTGATCGGGATTGTGGCGGCGGTGATGGGCGTGCTGCTCAAGTAGGGCTTTGCAGGGAACACGGATCAGTTAATACCCGTTCTGCGGACTACTTCTTATTTTGCGCAGGCGGACGGTAATTCTATTCGAGCATCGGGTTCCCGTAGCCCCCTTGCCACTTCAGTCGCGCATGTTCCGGCCTTCCCCATCCCCAATCGCACGGCCTACAATGAAGACGGGAAGTTTGAACCCTAACGAGGACAACCATGCCGCTCTCCGGTGAAGCTATCCGCTTGATGAACTACATTGACGACGTTGCCGTGACCCTGCGCCGGGTGTTGGCAACCGTCCC
>Ga0187847_10003162_pt1 | contig 12768 bp, 9 predicted proteins | sample June2016WEW_4_10_FD_132458 | JGI IMG/M metagenome (GOLD analysis project Ga0187847, IMG submission 132458) | Peatland microbial communities from SPRUCE experiment site at the Marcell Experimental Forest, Minnesota, USA - June2016WEW_4_10 | ecosystem: Environmental > Terrestrial > Soil > Wetlands...
CAACCCAGGGCTTACGCCCTGGGCTAACTTCTCGCCGCCCCTGCGAGGCTGAGGAGCATCGGCGCCTGGCTCAGATATGCCAGAGGCGGCCTCAGATGCATCGGCGGCATCGCGGATGCGGCGGTAGCGGCGCTCGACGACCTCGCGCATGGAGGCGAAATCGTCGACGCCGGCGACGGTCTTCACCTTGAACTTGCGATAGGCGGCCTTGTTCATCTTGCCGTCCTCCCACACGACCATGGAGGCGACCGTCTCCGCGCCTTGGATGTGCGAGATGTCGAAGCACTCGATGCGGCGGGGCAGCTCAGGGAGCATGAGCACGTCGGCGAGCGCTTCCTGAATGGCCTTACGCGAGGGCTCGAGGACGCGGAAGCGCTGCGTGTAGGACTGCTTGGCGTTTTGCCCGGCGAGATCGACGAGAGAGCGTTTTTCTCCGCGTTGCGGCATGGCGATTTCGATTTTGTGGCCGGTGCGCTCGGTGAGTAAGGCTGAGAGAGTTTCGCGGTCGTCGAAGTCGACCGGGACCAGGATGGTGCGCGGCACGTATTGCTGGTCGATGTAGAGCTGCTTAAGTAAAGCCGAGAAAGCAGCGCTGGCGTGGAAGACGGGTGCGAAGTTTTCCTCAGGGGCTAAAGCCCCATTCTTTTGTTTGGACATCTTCGGCACGACTGAAGTCGTGCCCTGATACAAGACTCCCTCTGGCGATGAAGGTTCTGAGCCGGTGGTTTCCTCCTCGATGGCTTCCATGAGGCTTGGCAAGTCTTCCCAGAAGAACTCGCGGCGGTCGACGATCTTGCCGTTGCGCATGTGGAAGAGGTTGACGGCGAGCGAGCCGTCTTCAAAGTGGTAGCCGAAGACATCGGCGTCATCGCCCAGCTCCGCCGTCGCTATGCGTTGCTTCTCCTCGAGCTGATGCACGGTGGAGAGCTGGTCGCGCAGGCGCGCGGCGGCTTCGAAATGTTCGGCTTCGGCGGCGGCCATCATGCGCTGCTCGAGGGTGCGTTCCAGCTCGGCGTGCCGGCCCTCGAGAAAAAGCTGCGCGTCGCGGACGGCTTCCTTGTAAGCCTCGGGTGTGGTGAGGCCTTCAACGCAAGGGCCGAGGCAGCGATGAATGTAGTACTGCAGGCAGGCGCGGGGATGGTACCGCGAGAGATCGACCTTGCAGCTGGGCAACAGAAAACTGCGGTGAATGAGCTCGACCACGCGATAGGCAAGATTGCCGGGGAAGTACGGGCCGTAGTAGGCCGAGCCATCTTTGCGCAATCGGCGCGTGACGAAGACCTTAGGGAAACGGTCGGCGAGGGTGAGCTTGACGTAGGGGTAGGTCTTGTCGTCGCGCAGCAGAATGTTGAAGCGCGGCTTGCGCTGCTTGATGAGGTTGTTTTCGAGGGCGAGAGCTTCATGCTCGTTGGCGACCAGGATGTAATCGAGGTCGATGGCCTCGCGCATGAGCGAGCCGGTTTTGGCGTTGGCCTGCGAGGCTTCAAGCAGATAGGAGCGCACGCGCGAGCGCAGGTTGTTGGCCTTGCCCACGTAGATGACCTCGCCCTCGGCGTTTTTGTAGAGATACACGCCGGGTTGGGTGGGCAGGGTACGGATTTTCTCGTAGAGATCCATGAATAAGGGCAGCGCGCTTAAGGCCAGTTCTTAGGATAGCGGGAACGGCGGGCACGAAGTAAAGGGGCGCGTGCGTGGGGAAAAGGGGCAGGGCGTGGAGGGCCGAACAGGGCAATCCTTACAGGGGTAGGTAAAAATTACATGGTATTTAGGTAATGTATCGCTATAGGGAGCTATATTAAGTTGCTTATATCAAACAAGTTGCTTGGGTTCTGCGCGTTTGGCGTGTGGCTTGCTAGTTGGAGGGTGCAGAGACGGTGCCTCACGGGCGGAATTCGAAGAAGGATCCGGTCGGAGGACAGAAGGGTACAGCCAATGAGGAGCCATAGATTCGGATTTGCGATGACAGCTGCGGCGCTAATCGCGTTCGGCGTGACGGGATGCGCCACCAAAAAATATGTAAAGACACAGACCGGTCCGATCATCGATCACACTGACCAACTAGACCAGAAGAGCGCGGATAACAACCGCCAGATTCATGACGTGAATGACCGCGCGCAGGCGGGCATCAGCAAGGCGCAGAGTTCGGCCGATGTAGCGAACCAGAATGCGCAAAGCGCGAGCCAGTCTGCGAACCAAGCGGACATGGCGGCCAACGATGTGGCGCACCGCGCCGACTCGCTGGACAGCCTAGTCAAGGGGCTGGACAACTACAAGGAAATGACGAAAGTCTCGGTGACATTTGGCTTCGACAAGGCGACCCTGACCAACGATGACAAGGCGCAACTCGATCAGTTTGCCGGGCAGCTGGGTTCTGCGAAGAGCTATATCTTGGAAGTAACAGGCGGGACCGATTCGGTGGGCTCCGCCCAGTACAACTACGATCTGAGCCAGCGCCGCGCCGATGCGGTGGTGCAGTACCTGGCGGCGAAGTATGACATCGCTGCGCACCGGTTCTACCTGATTGGTATTGGCAAGGACCAGTACGTTGCGCCGAACGATACGGCGTCCGGGCGCAAGGAAAACCGACGCGTGCAGATTCGGCTGCTTTCGAATATGTCGGCCGATAACTCCGCGAGCGGGCAACAGACGGGTCAAACCGGTCAAGCGACGCCATCCAGCCAGGCGCCTTCAACCGTCCCCGAGTAGCGCCAGGGACGAATTAAATTAAACGTAGTTAATGATTGTCGAAGGAACGAAGGGCAGATCCCAGTGGATCTGTCCTTCGTGTTTTTGCCGGCTAGATTATAATTTTCTCGCTTGGTACTGTTCGAGCTGGCTGACGTGTTCCGCGCGGACATCGTTGGCAGTGAAGAGGCGCAGAAAGGGCGCGGGTTTCGCGGCGGATTCCACGGCGGGTCGGCCCTGGGCTTCTTCGCGCTCTACGATGCACACTACGGCGGCGACAATCATGCCGGCTTCCTTTGCAGCTTCAATGGCGGCAATAGTGGAGGCACCGGTGGTGCAGACGTCGTCGACGATCACGACGCGCGCGCCGGGATGGCAAAAGCCCTCGATGCGGCGGCCGGTTCCGTGAGCCTTTTCGGCTTTGCGCACCAGAAAACCGTGGAGAAGTTGAGAACCGGGATGTGAGAGCGCTCGCCAGGCGCTCGCCGTTGCCACGTTCGAGACGATGGGATCGGCGCCCATGGTGAGACCGCCTACGGCTTCGGCGTAGATGTTGTTGGATTCGAGCAACTCGAGAATGGCGTGCCCCGTGAGACGACCACCCTCCGCGTGGAGCGTGGTGGTGCGGCAGTCGATGTAGTAGTCGCTCGTGCCGCCGGAGGAAAGTTTGAACTCGCCGAGTTTGAAGCTCAAACGGGCGAGAAGCGAGAGAAGCTGCTGGGCGTGGGATGAAGTGGGCATCGAGACTATTCTAGCTGGTAGCTTGAAATGCGCGGGAGCTATTGGCTACAAGCTAGAGGCTACCGGCTGCAATTCACATTTTGTCGAAATGGCGGAAGCCGCCGGTTGCGGCCAGGGTCAATGCAAAGATGAAGAAGTTGTAACTCGCGTGGACCAGTGTGCTGGCGGCGAGGGAGCGGGTGACAAGGCGAACTCCGCATAGAATCAGGCTGATGACGATGAGAAGAAGGAACGGCCCCAGCGAATGGCCCTGCTGCTCGACATGCAAAAGAGCAAATGGAATGCTGGTGAGCACAGATCCGGTAATCACGGCGGCGATCGACCACTGCGGATGGCCGTCTGCGTCGAGTGGACGAGGCGGCATGTGTTTCATCTTTTCCACGGTCCAGTCGTAGGCTGTCGAGAGCGACGGCAGAAGAAAGCCGCGGAAGAACATCTCCTCGAAGAATGGCGCCACGGTGACGCCGAAGACGAACATCATCCAGGCGGCTCCGGGTGAACTAATCATCTTTTCGATGGGCGCGTTGGCGGGGCCGGGCATCACGACCTGGTCGAGCCACGCAAGTGCGAAACAGGCCATGGCGGTTGTGGCCAGCGGACGGAACCGGGAAAGCGCTATCGTACCGCGCCATTGCAGACCGGCGAAAAAGCTCTCGTTCCAAATCCGGGGAAAGACGACGAGGCTGAAGCCGAGGGTGATGAGGTAGAGCGTGGCCTCAACCAGGAGATTGAGACGGATGTCCGTGGCAGCGTTCTTGAAAGATTGTGCAACAGGAGAATGAAAGTGTAGAGCAAGGGCGTAGGCGGCGGCCGCAAAGGCGAACATGAGGGCAGTCGCGATTCCCAGAAGCAGCAACAGAAGCAGCAGATGGCCGAAGTGCGGGATGCGTACCGGGCGGCGGACCGGCGGCTGAGCGTAGGAGTAAAAGAGCGGTTGGTCGGGGCTCGAAACCGGGATGTACGAAGGCGGAGTGTAGGAGAAGGCCGACGACGCCGGCGCGGATGCGGCGCGATCCGCGTCGAGATTGGCATCAGGATTCACTTGAGGGGACGAAGGCGTGGCGGCTGGCTCGTGCGCGGCGTTGAAGGCCGGCGTTGCGCTGACACCGGCAGAGTCGTCGCCTGGGGAGATCATGGAATCGTGTGCATCGTCTTCGGGCAGGTTGGTCATGAATGTGGGATGCCGGTCTTTCTGCGGCTGCCTGCCGCGGCTGAAGTGCTCTGTCGCGTGCGCTTGCCGTTGGAGCGTGTGGCCGCGGCTGGTCGGAGAGGCGCGCCGTTCGACGAAGAGAGTTTGGAACCCTTGGCGACAGTCGCGGTCGCGTCGGCAGTCGATCCTGGCGCTGAAGGCTCCTCTGCTGTCGAGGGCTCCTCTTCGAAGTCGGCGGGCGCGAGGTGGCCGGTGGCAGCCGTGAGTTGGCCATTTATTGACTTGTAATAACGCTTGAGGAACTGGCCGGTATAAGAGCCGAGCGTAGCGGCGATCTTCGCGGGGCGGCCTTCGCCGACGATGCGTCCGCCGTCTTCGCCGCCCTCGGGGCCGAGATCGACAACCCAGTCGGCGTTGCGTATGACGTCAAGATTGTGCTCGATGATGATGACCGAGTTGCCGAGATCGGTGAGCCGGTGCAGGACTTCGAGAAGCCTGCGCACGTCGTCGAAGTGCAAACCGGTTGTAGGCTCGTCGAGGAGGTAGAGGGTCTTGCCGGTCTGGCGCTTGGAGAGCTCGCGGGCCAGCTTCATGCGCTGCGCTTCGCCTCCCGACAGTGTAGTCGCGCTTTGTCCGAGGTGAATGTACCCGAGGCCGACATCGACGAGAGTCTGGAGTTTCTGGCGCACCTGGGGCACATCGGTGAGCAGCGGCAAGGCATCTTCAATGGTGAGGTCGAGTACGTCGGCGATGGAGTGGCCGTGGAATTTCACAGCCAGGGTCTCCTGATTGTAGCGGCGGCCATTGCACACCTCGCACTGCACGTAGACATCGGGCATGAAATTCATTTCAATGCGGCGCTGGCCGTCACCCTGGCAGGCTTCGCAGCGACCTCCTGTGACGTTGAAGCTGAAGCGCCCGGGCTTGTAGCCGCGCTCGCGCGCCTCGGGCAGCATGGCGAAGAGATCGCGGATGGGCGAGAAAACCTGGGTGTATGTCGCGGGATTGGAGCGCGGCGTGCGGCCGATGGGCGATTGATCGATGCGGACGACCTTGTCGATATGCTCCGTGCCTGTAAGCTCTTCGTGTGCGCCGGGCTCTTCGCGCGAGCCGTAGATGGTTTTGGCGAGCGAGCGATAGAGGATGTCGTTGATGAGGGTGCTTTTTCCGCTGCCGCTTACGCCGGTGACGACGGTCATCACGCCGAGCGGAATGCGCAGGTTCACATCCTGCAGGTTGTGCTCGCGCGCGCCGGTGATGGCGAGCCATTTGCCAGTGAGCCGCCGCGGATGTTCGCGTTGCAGCATGGTTGCGACGCCGCTCAGGTAACGGCCGGTCAGCGACGCGGACGAAGCCATAATCTGCTCGGGCGTACCTTCGGCAACCACGTAACCTCCCAAGCGGCCGGCGCCGGGGCCGAGATCAAGAACGTAGTCTGCATGACGGATAGTCTCTTCATCGTGTTCGACGACGAGAACCGTGTTGCCCAGGTCGCGAAGTTTTTCGAGGGCCTCGATGAGGCGGTTGTTGTCGCGCTGATGCAGGCCGATAGAGGGCTCGTCGAGGACGTAGAGCACACCGCGTAGGCGCGAGCCGATCTGCGTCGCCAGACGGATGCGCTGGCCCTCGCCGCCGGAGAGCGTGGTGGCATTGCGATCGAGCGAAAGGTAGTTTAGGCCCACGGCGCAGAGAAATTCCAGGCGCTCGGCGATCTCCTTGCGAATGCGTTCAGCGACCAGGGCCTCGCGTGCGGTGAATTGCAGGTTGATGGCGGCGGAAAGCGCGCGGTTGAGCGGGAGAGCCGTAAAGTCGGCGATGGAAAGGCCGCCGATTTTGACGGCCAGCGACTCCGGGCGCAGGCGCTTGCCGCGGCACACCGGGCAGGGCACGGCCGACATGTAACTCATCATGTATTCGCGATAGCTGTCGCTGCGGGCTTCCTCCACATTGTTTCGCAGGTAGTCGAGGATGCCGTGGAAGCCGGTGCGCGGAGCCTCGCGCGCGGGCGGGCCGTAAACCAGTATGTGTTGCTGTTTTGGCGGCAAATCTTCAAATGGAACTTTAAGTTCGATCTTGTAACGGGTCGCCGCAAGCTGCATGAGCTTTAGGAGATATTGCGACGAGGAACCGGGGCCGAGACCGCCGTCGAGCAAGGGCTTGGACCAGTCGGTGATGACCTTGGCAGGGTCGAAGTCGTAGAGTGAGCCGAGGCCGTGGCAGTTGGGGCAGGCGCCGAAGGTGGAGTTGAAGGAGAAGCTGCGTGGCTCAAGTTTGGGCACGTCGAGACCGCAGTCGGGGCAGGCCATTGACGAGGAGAATAGCTGCTCGTTGCCGTCGTTGAAGACGATGAGGGCAAGTCCGTTGGCGAGTTGGAGGGCTTTCGAGACGGCCTGTTCAAGACGTTTTTCTACGGTTAGCTTGCCAACTATAACGGGGTCCATCGCTGCCTTCAACAGCACCCTGTCGACGATGGCTTCGATGGAGTGGTTCTTGCGGCGGTCAAGGGCGAGGGGTTCGGAAAGATCGCGAACCTCGCCATCTACGCGAGCGCGAAATCCTTGTTGATCAAGCTGATCCAGCAAATCCTTAAACTCACCCTTGCGGCCTCGCACGATGGGCGCCATCACCGTGACGCGCTCGCCTTTACCCAGTTCGAGGATTCTTTCAACAATCTGTTCGGCGGTCTGGCGGGCGATGGGCCGGCCGCAGTTGGGGCAGTGCGGCGTGCCAACCGAGGCATAGAGCAGGCGCAGGTAGTCGTAGATCTCGGTGATGGTGCCGACCGTCGAACGGGGGCTGCGGCTGGTGGTCTTCTGCTCGATGGAGATGGCGGGGCTGAGGCCTTCGATCGAATCCACGTCAGGCCGCTCGATCTGGTCGAGGAACTGGCGCGCGTAGGCAGAAAGCGTTTCAACGTAGCGGCGCTGACCCTCGGCATAGATCGTGTCGAAGGCGAGCGAGCTTTTGCCGGAGCCGGAGAGGCCGGTGACTACTGTGAGAGCGTTGCGGGGAATGCGCACACTGATGTCGCGCAGGTTGTGCTGGCGCGCTCCCCGCACCGAGATGTGTGTGATGGGCATAGTTGGGCTGAACGTTGACGGCCGGTTCCGGGAAATCTGTGGCGCGAATCGCCTCAAATGAGTACTAAAGGTATTCTATTTTGCAACAGAAAAGAGGGTCAATGAGTTGCAATCTGAGACAATTATGGAAACGCATGTAAGCCGGGAAAAAGCGGGCTAGAAAGCGGCACATGCGGGTTTTGTCCCTAAGTGCATCTAAATCTATAGCGGATAGAGGTAAGAATGGCAAATCTACTGGACTTGTTGATGTTGATTCTGGCGTCGGCAGGCGCGTTGGTTTTTGGCATTCTCAGCGCTTATTGGATTCTGCGCATAGGTTTCGCATTGATGCGCACGCCGCAGCGGCGGACTCCTGTGAAGACCCAGCCGCAAATCGCGCGAATCTCGTAAAACAGCTATCAGTTGTCAGCCGCGGACTGGCAGCCTTCTGGGTTAGTCTCAATTCTGCGAATTTTGTGGATTATTCTGCTGCTGTTGCTGCATTTGTTGCAGCTGCTGCTGGCGCTGTTCCATCATTTGCTGCTGCGTACGTATCGGCACGGGTTGTCCCGGGATGAACCCGGGCATTCCCGGCCGTATCGGCTCCGCAGGTTGCGGCTGCTCTTGTTCCGACATTTGCTGCGTATCCTGATCGTTTTCCGCGTCGCTCCCGCTTCCAGTTACGGGCGTGGCCTTGTCTGAGGGTTGGCCGTTTGGGCGACCGCTCAGCACGATGCGCCGCGGGGTTCCCTGGCCCTGATCGCCAACCAGCAGAACGTTATAGCCTGAGCCGTCGAGGAGCTGGCTGAGTACGTCGCGGGCAGGCCCGGGACCGTAAACGCCAAAGATGCGTTGGTCTGCGCCCATGCCCTCCACCTTGGCGCCGATCTTGAGCGAGATATCTCTCAGAATCTGGTCCAGGCTGGAGTTCGAGGCCTGGATGAGCAGGCCATGGCTATCCCAGACGACCGTTGCTTCGACGGGTTTGTTGTTGGCTGGCCAGTCGGGAAGCGGCAGTGCGACGAGCGCGGCAGGCACCGGAACCGGGGCGGGTGGAGCTGCGGGCTTTTCGGCTGCGGGCTTCTTGTGGGAACGGGCGCGTGGATGGGTGGATGGTTGCGTTGTGGCTGGTGCCGGGGTGGCCGGTGTTTGCGCGGCAAGCGTAACGCCGACGAAGAATTGCGCTGCGAAAAGAGTCGCCCAAGTGGCGAAAAGTACGCGCCGGCGGTGCGTGGTGGCACAGGTCCTACCGCCCTCGCGGATGCAGCGCGAAGATTCCGGCTGCTGACTTATGCAGGTTGGCATCGGAATCGTCTCCTTTCGGCTGAAAGCGACGCAATAGAGCGCCGCGATCGATAGCCGCTCACTGTACTAGACTAGCAGTGACCGGTGGACGCTCATAGACCATCAATTAATGTGCGGAATCAAGTATCGAGTAAGAGACCTTAGGGGCTGAGAGGATAAGACGTGGAGATTCGTTTGCGCTTGACGAGCACAACTTCGATGAGCACAACCTTGAAGAGCTTAGCCTCGACGGTCATAATTGCGCTGGCGTTGCTGTTAACGCCCGGGACGAGCCGCGCGGCGAGTTGCACTCCGGAACCGGAGATGGGTTCGCTCGACCGCGATGCGCTGGCTTCGATCATGACCAAGGTGGCAAACGCCGTGATCGCGCAGGACTACTCCACATTGCAGGCCGTGCTGCTGCCGCAGGAAGCGGCGCAGTGGCAAGGAATCCGCGGAGCGGTGGAGCAGGCCGCACCGCTGGTCAGGAACGGGCAGTTCCAGTTGCGGAATCTCTATCTGCTCGACGCGAGTGACCAAACCACGCCCCAGGATACGCAGTTTTTTTGCTCGAATGCATCGGGATCGCTGACTGTGACCGTCACAATGAACCAACTCCCGCCTGGGCGCTACGCCGTGGCGCTGGCAGATGCGCAGGGGTCTCCGCTGGCAGGGCAGATGGGAGTGGTTCTGGCGTGGGATGGTGCGGCGACCGCGTGGAAGCTGGCCGGATTGACGGTGCGGCCGGGCGTCTTCGATGGGCACGACGGCGTGTGGTATTGGGTGCGCGGGCGGGGGCTGGCTAAGGCCGATCCGTGGAGTGCGTGGTACAGCTACGATGCGGCCCGTTTTCTTTTGCTTCCGGTTGATTTTGTCTCCTCGCCGAATCTCGAAAAGCTGCGTCAGGAGCAGGCACTCATCATACCCTCGCCGCAGAGCGCGTTTCCGCTGTCGCTGCCCGACGGCGATCGCACCTGGAAGATCGAAGCGGTGGTGCTCGATCCCTCGCTGCGTGAGCCCGACCTTGGCGTGGTGTATCAGTCGACAGGAGTCACCGATCCGGCGGCGCAGCGGACCGAGGCGATTGCGGTGTTGAGTGCGTTCCTGAAGGTGCAGCCGGGAATCCGTGCCAACTTCCACGGGTTGTGGGCGTATGCAGAGAAGGACGGCAAGCGCACTGCTGTGATGGAGCTGCCGATGGCGCAGATACCGTAGAAGCAGGGAACGAGCCCGTAGCCGGTAGCCTGTAGCTTGCAGATCCGCGACGCCCGCTACCGGCTACAAACTGAGGAATGTGAATGCAAACACTCATTGATCTACGTTCAGACACCGTGACGCGGCCTACGCCGGAGATGCGCGCGGCCATGGCGGCTGCCGAAGTGGGCGACGATGTGTACGGCGAGGATCCGACTGTCAACTTACTGGAAGAGCGCGCAGCGGAAATCTTTGGCCGCGAGGCAGCGCTGTTTGTACCCACGGGCACCATGGGCAATCAAATTGCCATCCGCTTGCTGACGCAGCCAGGGCAGGAGGTGATCGCCGAGTCGCGCGCACACATTCTCGATTTCGAGATGGCGACGACGGCGGTCTTTTCGGGCTGCCTGATCCGCGCCGTGCCTGCTGAGGGCGGCATTCTCACATGGAAACACATTGAATCCGTGATCACGCCCGTTGGGCCGTTCCGCGCGCCGACCGGACTGATTGAAATTGAGAACACGGCAAATTTGGCCGGTGGACGCTGCTCGCGTTTGGAAATTCTGGAAGAGATCTGGGAAGGGGCGAGGGACCGCAAGCTCCCACTCCATCTCGACGGCGCGCGCATCTTCAATGCCGCCGTGGCGCTAAATGTGGATGTACGAACATTGTCGCTCGGCTTCGATACCGTGATGTTTTGCCTGTCGAAGGGGCTGGGTGCGCCGGTGGGCTCTATGCTTGTGGGTTCGGCGGAGCGGATGGCGCGGGCCCGCATTCTGCGCAAGTGCCTCGGCGGCGGCATGCGGCAGGCGGGTGTACTGGCTGCGGCGGGGCTCATCGCGCTCGAAGACGGGCCAAAGCATCTCCACGAAGATCATGCCAATGCGCGCCTCTTGGCCGAGGCGCTGGCTTCCACCGAAGGCGTGGCCATCGATCTCGAATCGGTAGAAACGAATATCGTCGTCTTCCGGTTGCAGGCGGGGAAGGGTGCGGCCGAACTTGCGGCGCGACTCAAAGCGCGCGGCGTACTGGCCGGAGCCTTCGGGCTGGATGCCATTCGCGTCGTGACGCATCGCGACGTGAGCCGCAATGACTGCATCGACGCCGCCGAAGCGCTGACTGAAGAGATTGAGGCGCAGGTGGAAACGGCTGGCTTGAAGTAAATCGGCCGCGGAGGCTTCCTATCAGGCAGCTTTCTTTCTTTTCGTTCGGACCGGGCGAATCAGCACTTCTGCTGGGATGTTTAGATGCTTATTGAGTTGCCGGATCATGGTTAAGGAAAGAGGCCGATCGCGGCGCATGACCTCATAGACCCTGGTTCGGCTCCCGAGAACCCCAACGAGCGATTTCAAATCTTTGCCCTGTTGCTCCAGCCGAAACTTGACTGCCTCAATGGGATCCGGCAAATCCATCGGAAATCGCGTTTCTTCGTAGGCTTCGACAAGAGTGGTGAGAATCTCCAGGCGGTCGCCCTCAGGGGTACCTTCCCGAGCGCCCCAAAGGCGCTCAATTTCCTTGAGTGCGATCTCGTGACCGGCATCATTCTTGACTGGTTTCAGATTCATATTTGACCGTCCTCACGTCGATTTTGTCGTATGCCGCATGGGTGCCAAGCCATTTGATGAAGACAATGCTCCGCCGATAATCCACCGCCGCGACAAGGCGATAGGCGTTGCCTTTGATATTGAAGACCACTCGGTCAGCACCAACAATACTGGCATGAGCATAATTCGCTTTCACGTCGGCCGAGTTCTTCCATTCTGCGTTACGCACCTCTTGAAACCAACTGTCGAGCGCGGCCTTGACCGCACGCTTGTCTTTTTGACCCGTCAGTTTCACGATAAACCGGGTCAACGTGCTTCGAGCAATGATGCGCACGGTAGAATCCTATCATGTTCCCAAAATGGGCACAAGTAGAAATAGTAATGCTGGCCGCCGCCGAGGCGTTGACCGAGGAGATTGAAGCGCAGATGGAGACGGCCGGGTTGAAGTAGGCCGGGCGCTTCGAGGAGTCCTTGCTGCGCTACTACATACGGTGATTCAGAAAAAACCTTAGTGCTCATTGGGGCTTTAGCTCCTCTAGTTTTTTCTCTGTGAGACGTTCGCAATCGATCCGAGTATATGGCTTCGGAGGAGTTTTAATGGTCGCGGCTGGACCGCCCTCACCGTTGTCCATCCACAATGAATAGCTTTTGTCGGCGACATCTCCGTTGAAGTCCATCACCTTTGACAATATCGTGTTATTCACGCCATCGCTGCTACAGTCGAAAAGTTGGTTCTGGCCGTAGTAAATCAAACTGCCACCGTGAAGGGCATAGGAATTTGCATTTTGGAACGCTTTGCACGATTCGCTATTGTCGATTTTCTTGGGGTAATCGGTTATTGTCACGCTGTTGCTGCTGAAGTCAATCGACAGTCTTGTTCCGATTCCACAGCTCCCCTCGTTTGTGTCATCGGCCACAATACCGCTGCTAGTCCAACTTGAAATCTCGTATTCGTGTGATTCAGGCGCGAGCGTTCCGATAAATAGGGTTGCATCATGCTCCCTGCAAATGTGTTCGTCTCGGTCGCATTCGATTTTTGCGGCTATCTGACTCACCAACTGCTTATCTCTGCTCCGGTCAGTAGAGACCCAAAATCCTTCTGCGCTCGCAG
>Ga0187847_10003163_pt1 | contig 12757 bp, 14 predicted proteins | sample June2016WEW_4_10_FD_132458 | JGI IMG/M metagenome (GOLD analysis project Ga0187847, IMG submission 132458) | Peatland microbial communities from SPRUCE experiment site at the Marcell Experimental Forest, Minnesota, USA - June2016WEW_4_10 | ecosystem: Environmental > Terrestrial > Soil >...
CATCTTGAGGCGCGCCGAACACGACGCGTCGGTCATTCCGACGCTGAGTTGCTGGGCGACGTCACTCGCGTCGGCGGGGTCGACACCGCCCCCTGGGAACACGTACGCGCCGCCTACGAAATCGCTGTTGAGGTTACGACGCAACATAAGAATTTCGTAACCCTTTCTCCCTTCACGTAGCGTCAGGACGGTCGCGGCTGGTCGTGGAATCAAGATTTCGGCCATAACGCAAACTACCTAGGGATCGCTGACCTGAGTCGATGGCTACAGAACTTCTAGTAAGTTTGATATTCCAGAGACGCGAGGAGCACCGTGGCAAAGAAACCTGCACCGAAGAGGCCGCCTACGAGAGCATCGAACGGACGCCCCGCGGGCCTGTTCACTTGGCTCGCGGTGGGTCTCGTGGTACTCGTCGTCGCCGCGCTCGTCATCATCAAGGTCACGAGCGGATCGTCGCCCTCGACGGGCTCGTCCACGTTCCAGGCCACCGACTCGGCGACGTTCTCCGAACTCACGACCGTTCCCGCCTCAGTCTTTAACACCGTCGGCGTTTCCTCGCCGGTCGCACCGGTCACGCCGCCCCAGAGCATTTCGGGCCAACCCATGCTCAGCGCGAGTGTCAACGGCAAGACCCTTCCCGAGGTGTTCTACTTCGGTGCGGAGTATTGCCCGTTCTGCGCCGCCCAGCGCTGGCCCACCATCATCGCGCTCAGTCGATTCGGGACCTGGTCGGGTCTCGGGAACATGACCAGTTCGTCCTCGGATATAGACCCAAGCACGCCCACGTTCACGTTCGTGAGGGCCAAGTTCACTTCGCCCTACGTCGCCTTTAAGAGCATCGAGTTCGAGACGAACGTCTATGACTCGGCGACGAGTTCCTACACGAAGCTCCAGACTCCGACGAAGTCACAGTTGGCGCTGTTCGACAAGTACGACACGTCCAAGTACATCAAGGGTCTGCCGTCGACGGACAACGGTTCCATTCCGTTCATGTCGATCGGCAACAAGTTCTTGATCTCGGGTGCCAGCTTTACTCCGGCGACCCTCGCCGGGCTCTCTCGAACGTCAATCGCCCAGGGCCTGACCACCACCACCAGTCCGATCACCGAGGCGATCCTCACCTCAGCGAACTACCTGACCGCGTCCATCTGTTCTCTCACCAATAACGAGCCGAGTACGGTCTGCACGTCGCCAGGCGTTATGGCGGCGAAGAAGGTCATGAAGATCTAGATGAGCCCAGGCATCGCTCCCGTCCCCCGCTGGGCGATCTATGCGACTTTTCTTCTGAGTTTGATCGGACTGGCCCTGTCCGTGTATCTCACGAACGCCCACTTCAACGGCACCCAAGACCTCTTCTGTTCGGACAGCGGAATCATCAACTGCGCCAAGGTCACGACGTCACCCCAATCGTATTTCCTCGGCATCCCCGTCGCGGTCTTAGGTCTTTGCGGGTACGTCGTGCTCTGCGTACTCAACTCTCCCTGGTGTTGGCGCGCGAGAAGCCGCTGGATTCACGACCTCCGACTCGCCATCATCATCGCGTCGATGGCGTTCGTCCTCTGGCTCGTCGCAGCGGAACTCTTGATCATCAAGAACATCTGCCTCTACTGCACGGGCGTGCACATCGTGACGTTCTTCTTGCTGATTCTGATCGTTCAGTTTTATGGTCGTCGCTTGCCCGACTTTGAGGATTCCGGACAACCTAGGTCCTGAGCAACGCTCGACGTTCGAGTTCGTTGAGGCCGCCCCAGATGCCGTACGTTTCGTGACGCGAGAGCGACGCCTCGAGGCAGTCACCTCGCACGGGACAGTTGGCGCACAATCGCTTGGCGAGAAATTCGCGTTCGTGACGTTCTTCCTTGCGTTCAGAAACGTCAGGCGAAAAGAACAACGACCCTTCGCTGCCGCGACAGGCCGCGGCGTCCGACCAATCCACTGGAGCAATCGACATCCACTCTCCCCCGGCTCGACCTAAGACCGCAGGATAACCACTCGGCCCCCTGGAGGCAAGACGAATTTTTGACCAATTTCTGGTCGGGCCAGGCTTGCTACGCTAAAAACCGTGGCCACGGTACTGCTAGCGAGCGACCTCTGGTCGCTGCGTCACGAACTTCGCACGATGCTCGAAGGGCCCGACCTTTTTATTGAGGAAGTGGCGACCGGACACGAGGTCCGCGACCGAGTACAGCGCGGCGAGGTCGATCTGGTCATCGTCGACATGCAGATCGGCTCCATGGGCGGCATGGCCGTGTGTATGGACCTTCGACACGAAGAGTCCTACGGTGCTTCAGAGCCGGTCGCGGTCCTGATGCTGTTGGATCGACGTGCGGATGTCTTCCTCGCGCGCCGAAGCGGGGCCGAGGGTTTCGTAGTAAAGCCACTCGACCCGCAGCGTGTGCGCACCGCGGTCCGGGCGCTGCTACGCGGTGAGGAATACCAGGACGAGACCTATCGCCCTGCCACCGTTCGCGCCGCCATCGCTGAATGAGCGAACCAAAGTCTCCACCTTCGAACCTCGCGCGAATCCGCGCGCGATTCGCTGGGACTCCCGCGTCCAAGGTCGATTCGCCCGAAGCGGTCGCTATCAAGGCCCGTGTGGATCAATTGAGCGAGCTAGAACTCCGCGACGTCATGACCCCGCGCGTGGATGTCGTCTACCTCACGATTCCCGTGACGCCCGAAGCGATCGCCGAAGCGGTTCGTGACACCGGCCATTCGTGCTTTCCCGTCGTCGTGGGCGACCTTGACGAAGTGGAAGGCGTCCTCTTCGTCAACGACCTCTTTCGTTCGACCGCGGTCAAACGCGCCATCGGTGTTTCACTCCCCACAACCAACGAAATTGCCAGAAAGATCCGCCGTCCCCTGATGCTGCCAGAAACCCTTGACTTGCTCGATAGTTTGAAGGAGCTTCGCGAGCAGCGACGTACCTTCGCCCTCGTCCTCGACGAACACGGTGGTGTCGCCGGCGTCATTTCCATCCGCGACATCCTCGAGCAACTCGTCGGCGACCTCAGCGACGAGTTCGACGAGGATGAGGACCCGCCCATCGTTCGGATTCGCGAAGACCGTTGGCTCGTCGATGGCCAGACCCACGTGGACAAAGTTGAAGAGGAGTTGGGAATCACCATTCCTGAGGGTGAGTACGTGACGATCGCCGGTTTTGTGCTCGACCTCGCCGGCGAGATCCCGGCCGCCGGAACGGTCTACGCCTTCGGCGACTGGACCTTTCGCGCCCAATCCGTGGAGCGCCGACGCATAAGTGAGATCGTCATCGAGTATCACGCGCCCGAACCGGCTGAATCCGAGGAAGGCTGAACCTGTGTTTGACCAGTGCTTCGCCGAGTAGGATTATCGGGCTGCGAGGGAACTCGCTGCGGGCTGTAGCGCAGCTTGGTAGCGCGCTGCGTTCGGGACGCAGAGGTCCCGGGTTCAAATCCCGGCAGCCCGACCACCACGCTGTATTCGTGGCGATGCAGTGCAGGCCCCCATCGTCTAGCGGCCTAGGACACCACCCTTTCAAGGTGGCGGCACGGGTTCGAATCCCGTTGGGGGTGCAAAGGAAATTCGGTGAAAGCTCTTTGTTTATATGGCTTTTCGTGTCTCCAGGAGTGACCAGGAGTGACCAGGAGTGACCACGAAATACCTCTGTTTCCAGCCCAGTTAATGCCCAACTAATGCCCAACTAATGCCCAAAAAGACGAGCCCAAGTTCAAACTAAGGATGCATAAAAAATCAGAAAGCCATAACGACCTTGTCGATGGTTTGGCTTCCTACTTGGACCGGCGCAGACACGATGTCGAGTCATCGGCAGCCCTGGACACCTAAATGCCATCTTGAACGTGGTGATTACACCGAACCTCCATCGCGCAGCAGTTGTCGACATCGAGAAATAGTGTTTCCGGAATGCCCCTTACCGACCATCTCCATCGAAAGAGCGATCCAATTAGGGCCTTCTTAGATGAGCGGTTGGTTGATTTTCGCCCCGCCCGGGCAGGTTGGCACTCGGCTCAGTCGGGTGGGATTCTTGTCGCTGGAGACGCATCGTGGAGCCTTATCGGCTGGGCGATCGACTACCGCATTCGAATGATGCTCTCTCAGGTATGGATTCATAATTCAGCAGCATGGATTCCGTTCCAGTCCACCATTCGATCCGTTGCAAGGGAATTAAATACCATGCAAACTAATCACAAGGGTCCTCTTGGACATCTTTCGCAGGATGAGGAAACCCATCTCCTTCAAATTTGCTACGTCATGGCGATGTATGAATCAGTAGCTCGAGGCTCTTCCGCTGTGTGGTCGAACTCTCCCCTAAAGAGCCTAAAGGTCGGGGCTGGATGGCGCGCTCACCTGAACCGAGTTTCAAGTTGGGACATTGGAATCCTGCAAAATCTCGTGGTACCCGCGCTTGAGTTGTTCGCTCCACTTGCTGATCAGCGAATCGTAGTTGGCCCTGTTTTTAGCGACGGCGAATTTGTGGGTGGTGCCGACGGTGACCTCATCATCAACGACAATCTGATTGAAGTGAAGTGTGAAACTCCCGGTTTCAGCGGTAGTGCAGTGCGTCAAGTCATCACCTACGCACTTCTGGATGCGAAGGGCGAGTACAACCTTGAGAAGTGTTCGATATATCTCGCACGATATGGTTCGCTGGCAACATGGAATTTAGACGAAATCATTCATGAGATCTCTCTCGGTCGCTATAGATATGCGGACTTGTGACAAGAATTCCATGAGTGGCTAGTCAACCAAGAGAAGGTTCGTCTTCAAAAACTCGATGCTCTCAAGAAGAGCAAACTCCGCTTCGCGGATCAGTGGCAGGCAGTGTCAGATGCTTGGACAGCGGTCGGTGAAGCAGTTTTCATCGACGATGACGCTCGACTAGAAGCTAACTTCGAGCTTTTAAAGGCGAGCAGGGAGTTGCGACGTCTCGAATCTGAGTCAGGATTGGACATTCACCGGAAGTGAGGCTGCGCTTGACACTCCGACTGTGATCGAAGTTGTGCGGGAATCTTGAGTTCGCTGCCTTAAGGTGAAGAATCTGTCACCTTCGTAGGTGGACCGACGACCTCGTGCATCAACGTCACCAGTGATCGTAGTAGCGAACTGTCACACGACGTGAGAGCGGGACTGCCGTCGATCCGCTCCAAAGAAACCGCCTGATTTCAAGACGACTGAAACAAGTAGAGAAATCGTGGGCAGGTCATTCGCCGCCTTGTGAGACAATTCTGAACGACAGGGCAAAGCGGCCGGATAAGTCGTCTACTTCTTGCCCTTGGATTTTCTCGCAATGGGAATTACCGGGGCGGGTTTAATCATTTCCCCGAGCGCGTCAGCGAGGACCCGATCTCGATCCTGAGTGGCGTGCTGGTAACGAAGAGCAGCGGGGGCGGAGGCGTGGCCCGCCCGGTGCATCAATTCGGCGGTCGTGGCCCCCGTTGCCGCCGCCAAGGTCAATCCTGTGTGGCGAAGGTCGTGGAGCCGCAAATCTGGCCTTCCAACGGCAATTCTGGCTTTCTCCCAGGAGCCCTGCAGCGCGTCCCTGGATAGATCCTTTCCGGCCCTTCCCCGGAAGACAAGCGCATCAGGAGCAACATCCGTGAAGTTGCTCATGTGGTCGACGAGCACAGCGACGAGGGGCGCTGGGATTGCAAGTTTCCTTCGGCCCGCGGACGTCTTAGGCAACTTAGTGATCGACGTACCGTCCATGGCAAAAGTTCGACTCTGCTCGATACTGAGTACGGCGTGCAGCAGGTCGACGTCCTTTCGACGAAGGCCGAGAATCTCACCTCTCCGGAGTTGACACCACGCGGCCAACGGAATAACGACTTTGAGATGATCCGGCATAGCCAACGTGAGTTTGTCAATCTCGGACACCGTTGCAATCGGTCTCTCCGCCGCTCGCTCCGTCGCTGCACCCTTCACCTTGCATGGCGAAGTCAAGAGCAAGCCGTCATCAACCGCCGTACGCATGATGGACGAAAGCAGGCGATAGGCCTTCGCAGCAGTCGCAGGATGGTCACCCGCGATCTTCGCATGCCAGCCTCGAATTTTCGATGGAGCCAACTCAGTCAACTTCATATCACCGAAGTTTGGATAGATGTGCTTATCCAAGACGAAGCGGTAGAGCTCTCTCGTCCGAACGGCTAAGTCCGGACGATTGTTAAGCCACTCATTTCCGTAAATCCTGAGTGCCACATCGCCAGATCTTGGATCGATCCAGGCACCACGCCGAACGTCGATCTCAATTGAAGCAAGGCTCGCCAAGGCGTCCGCTCGGGTCAAGAAGATGCCCGCCGAATGATATCGCCCCTCGTGAAAATAGACACCTTGCCAGCGACCCGACGAGCGCTTTCGAACGGTCCCAAAGTGTCTCCGACCTGCCATCGACTCCGCTCCATCTTCTAGACGTGATTTACAACGGTCTCAATTCACTCCTTGAACTGCGATAAATTCCAAACTTCCAAAAGGTTGGTGTTTCAACGACCGTTGGACCACATGGCCAGCATTCGCGCCACTGAGAATCGGAACTCTGAATTGCCTCCCAATCACTTATCGGTCCCTCACCGGTACGCGCTGATCGGCAATCCACTGATCGAGATCCTCTGCTACGAACCTGATCCGAGTGCCACCCAGTCGAATGAATGGAATACGTCGTTCTTGGATGAGCCGGCTGACATAACGCTCAGAGCATCCCAATCGAGCTGCGGCAGCACCAATGTCTAACAAGGGACCAGCTCCGCTCTTGGGAATGGCAGCACTGTGAGACTGCAGGAGTGGCGAGACGCGCGTCTTGTCATTCATCAGAACCGCCTAACTGAGGCTCAGGTCCGCAATGACCTGCCATCTCAATCTCGCCCCCAGCGCGCCCGTAAGCGCACCATCGCATTCTCCATTTGGTTCGCCTGTGTCCTCTCATTCGCATGGTCCACTCCCGTTGGTGCGAGCACCCCCGTATTGAATGCGGTCGACTACTTGGCACAGAGTCATCAGATTCCGATCACCAATCCCGTCGACGGTCACACTTTTGCGAGCGTGCTGTTGGTTACTTCGGCGACACTCAGCACGACGAATCCAGTTGACCGTGGGCGTGAAGCCCCTAAGGGGATGAAGTACCTCTCCCTGCAAATGACTTCGAACCCGCCGGAACTCGAATACCCGGACCCGAACTGGGGATCGTACTTCGCTTCGATGACGCCGCTTTCCGCTTCGGCGATTCGGTACGTGGCTAAGTCGGGTCACAGCTATTCGGTGGTGCGAGCAGACCCCATTAGTCAGGCTAACAATGTCGGTGTCTACGGCGACGGACTCGTCAACGCCGTCTACTACTTCACTGTCCCTCTCTCGAATCGGCGAGGCACCGTAATTATCTCGCCCACTCGCACAACTGGCATGGAATTTCAAGGCTTCGTAGGCAGTGATGTCCTGGTCTCCTTGAGCGTAAGTGGGCCCACCCGCGTAACACTTTCGTTTCCGATACGCCTGACCGTCGTTACGTCGACGCCGCGAAATGGGGAACCGACAACGTACTCGACATTCGCGAGTGGACTCGACCTCATGGCGACGATCCTTGCCGCTCTGCTTGCAGTCTTGGCAGTTCTTGCGCGACGCCGCAAAAGGAACCACAACCGTCCCCGACCCGACTACTTTGTGGCGCCAACTCCTGCTCCGCGTCCGCCCAACTCTGGTACGAAAACTGTTTTTCAATCTCCTGTGCCGACTCAACCACCCATCACGTTGCCAACGACACACCCCGACGTACAGCCGTCGAGTTTGCGTGTTGACGTGTTGGGACCGCTCACCATTTCGCCAACTTTTGCGCCGGCGAGCGATCCGGTGCGCGCCATCGTGGCGTTTCTCGCCATGAACAATGATCGACTCCTCACGCTCGACGAAATCCAAACGGCCATCTGGCCACTCACGTCCAATGGCACCGACATCAAAAAGCCGGCGATGCGCAACTACATGGTCGACGTCCGTAAGACCATCGGCGGGCGCCACTTGCCTACGGCCTCGGGACGTGCTGGCTACCAGTTGGTGGGCTTCACAACCGACTGGTCGCAGTTCCAGGGTCGGTGCGACCAAGCGACGAAGAGCTCGAAGGCTGACGCGCTGATCCTGCGGCGTCAAGCACTTGACCTGGCGAAAGGTCCACCGTTCACTGCCGACACGTCGCGTTACTTCACTTGGACCTTTACGTCCTCGATTGTCTACAAGATCGTTGAAGCCGTGACGGCGCTCGCCCACGAACTTGGTACGCACTTCGTGTTGGCGGGCGATCTTGCCACCGCTGAGCAAGTCTTGCGCCAGGGGTTGCTTACTGACCCCGCATGCCTGACGTTGTGGGAGGACTTGACCGACGTGCTGCTGGAGTCGGCCGACCAGAGTCTGCTGGAGCTGCATTGGCGGTCCGCTTCGTCGCTGTTGCACGACGTCGACGTCACTGCGTTGCGGACTCGCGCTCAGGGTTAGCCGGGTCATGGAGTCACTTTCGAAGTCACGACGTAACCACGAAGCTTTCTTTCCGCCCGATGGCGGCGTTTCTTCACTGTCTCATACGTGACGCCCAAGTCTGCGGCGATTGTGTTAAGGGCAACGCCGTCACCCCGCGAGCGTTCGATTAATTCCGATTCATCTTTACTAATGACGGACTGCTCGACAGCCCCGCGAAGAAAGGCGACGGCAAGATTGTCGTAAAGATACTCTTGTTCTACTTCGTCGTAATCAACTGGGAGGCGGGTCGTTGGGACATTGTGACGTGCCATCCGTCGCTGTTCGGAGCGCGTCTTGGACAGCGCCTGGGCGAGGACGAACTCAACTCGCTCCCCTTCGACCAGCTCATTCGTCCAACGTAAAGCCGACGTCCCTTGGGCAAGCACTTCGGCGACCGTGTCCTCACTCGGAGAGCCCCAGGACAATCGACTCGCGATCCTTTCTAACTGCGGACTAAGCGCCACGAGCGCAATTAGAGCGAAATCATCGTCTATTGCGGTCCACTCGAGGAACTCTTCGAGGGCCTGACGGTTCGAAGGTTCGTCACTCTGAAGCAGAAGAGCGTATGCCAGTGGATCTTCGGCGCCGAGAAGATTGACGAGGTACGTCTCAAGATTCGCAATGAGATCTCGCCCGCGCGAGCCCGAAGATCGGGCCTTGAGGTCGAGAGTTAGGAGGGACATGGGTACATTGGTTGGTTTCATGTCCCCAGAGGACCAATATGAATTCATGAGAACGCACCTAGAAATTGTCATGTGAACTCATAATCCGGAAAATCACTGCTCTCTGTCGCGCCGCATTCATGACCGCGGTCTCTAATTATGAGTTCATACCGGGCGATCACGACGGCTCCGGTTTGATGGTTGCGGTGTTGCGACGAGCTTCTGCACTCTCGGCGCGCAGGTCTCGATGCATGGCGAAGAACAGTTCGGCTAGTTGGGTCGCCTTGGGATTGTCGTACCCGCGACCCTCATAACGAAACGACCCTTCAACCGGGTCGAGCACGTTCTGTGCGGCCATGTAGTCCGCGCGCGTCGAACGCAATGCCTTGAACGTGGTCGAGAAGTTCCGCGACTTGGTGATCAATTGACCAGTGAAACCGAACGTGTGGGCGTGCTCGCGGAGCCGTAGCGCCCGAAATTCCGGCCGCAAATTCATGGTCCAGGAGGTGAGGGCGAGCCGACGGGCATGGGGATCGTCGACGAGCATCTGTATTTGGCGGCGGCTCTTGAATTGGCGGGCGAGATCTTTCGATCCATCGGCCGTCTTAGTCACGTATTTCGCGAGGTAGGACGCAACGGTGTTCGCATCCTGAGCTGTTGCTCCAAGGTCTTGGACGTCGAGTAGTTGTCCCCAGCGATACTCGACGCCATCAAAACTGACTACCGAGGACAATCGAATCGATTTGGTCATGACTTGTTGCAGCAGTTCCGTGGTGAGCCACGTTGGAGCGGCATCGCCGACGTTATCGGGCCCGTCCGCCCGCACGAGTACATGAAAGTGCACGAGCCCACGCCGCTGCAACTCGGCGACCTTCAAGTAATGAACTTGAGCCTCTGATTTCAAGCGCTTTTGTCGCAGTCCACCTGCTTCGGCGAGCGATCGACGAATCGATTGGATGGTCTTATTCCATAGACGCGAGGCATGCGCGTTCCACAAAATCGCACCCTCGTAATCGAAGCACTCCGCACAAAGTGGCCGACCAAGTTCAGGACTATCCTCTGCGTGGCGTACCCGACACAGCAGGACGCGACCATGCGCACACGAGCGTTGATTGGAACCAGTCTTAGGAGTAGAAGCACGAACGACACATTCGCCACCGGCTCGAATGGTGTGGACCGCGCCAAAGGACGGCGCGGTAAGAGTCACGAAAAGACGGGGATGGGATCCAACCTCGTCCGGCGTCCCTTTACCGCCGACCAGACCCGACGAGACCAGAATCCACGCGTCGGTCTGGTATGTATATGAACACGAGGGGCACACCACGCGGCGCCGATCCTTGCACGAGATGCGCAGCGATCGCGAACCAACTTCGCCTGTCGCGAGGTTGACCATTTCACCGCTGAGTCGTATGGGGTGCGAACAGTTGCCCGACGACTCGAGCTCGCGCATCAGAATCCTTGCTTCCTCTGCGTTCATTGCCAGAACCGCAATTCGAACGCGCGGAGAGCTATGAGTTCGATTTCCTCGTCGCTGAGAAATGGCGTCATGATCAGCGCTGGCACGCTGCCCTCAGCTAGGAGGTATCCAACACCTCGAGTGGAGGGATCGATGGTCGCCGCCGAGAATCCCTGTGACGCCCAACCCTGGCCGAGAATCGTGTCTGACGAATCCGAACTCGTGCAGCGCATCGCGAGTCGGTACGAGAACAGGTCTCGGATCCACGTAGGTACGATCTCGTGACTTGGCTTTTGCGTCGTGGCGACGACAATGATGCCAGCCGCCCGACCACGTGAAACCAAGTCACGAAGAAGTTCAGCGAAGCGTTCCCGCAGTTGCTTGTCGCCACCTCGAAGAAAGAAGGCCAATTCGTCGATGACAAGGACGTGCAGACCCTCTGGATCGTCTTGGGTCATCTTTCGGCGACGATTATTCGCGAGTACCTCGTAGCGAGAGTCCATAACACCTCGTAAGGTCTCTAGAACGCGCACCGCGTCTTCCTGGCTGGCACCCACGAACTCGTCGGCTACGTCCATCCACGCCATGAGTTCGACGTACTTACCATCGATCAACGTGAGGTTTACCGAGGGATCGAGTGCGGCTGCGGCCACGATCGTTGAGAGAGCGACGGACTTTCCCGATCCAGGTTCACCACCAATGAGCAGATTGTGTTCGGGTAGGCCAATGGTGACAGCGAGTCCGTCGTTGCCAACGCCAAGAACGAGCGGTTCCCACAGCGAGATCTGACGCTGGTTGACGAGGCCGGACTGTAGCGATTGCGGGAACGCACTCGTGCGGATGACGACCAGCTCGACGTAGCTTGTATTCACGGGTGATGCCTTCACACGCACCTCACGAACACCGAGTGCCGCGGCGAGCTCTAGACATGAGCGCTGCAGCAACTCGGCATGAAGTCCAATGGGGAGTCGCAGCAGGTAACGTCGACCGACTGGCATCGATGCGGAACGAAGTACTTTCGGCGTCGAGCCGTTGCGGCCAATGATCGCGCATTGCCACAGGGCGGCGTGCAGCCATCGGTGTTCACGGTTGGTTTGCATTTGGCGATTGAGATTCTGGCGAATGGCGGGTCGTTGCTTGAGAACGACTAGTGCTGTGACCACCGCAAGCACGGGACCGATAGAGCCAATGCGGGTCGAAATCGACAGTACGAAGAGTGTCCCTATTGCGAGGGCGAGTTCGACCCGCCACCCCCAGATGGCCGTAGCCAACCAGGGGCGACGCGGGGCGTTGGACGACGGTGCACTAGACATGGCGACGTCCGTTCCAGAGACTCCACATCCACCAACTGGCAGCACCGAGCAGGATCAGCCCGAAGTGGGTCAATGCCCAAACCAGGACGAACTGGATCAGCGCGACGATGGCAAGGAAGATGAGGAGCCGGGCCATTAGGCGACGGCCTTCATCACTTCGATGCGGTCCGCTCGAAAGCTGACGCCGTGATTGTTGCCCACTTCCCAAGTGGTTGCGAGAAGGTTCGTCACCTTGACAAGCGTGAACTCCCCAAGGCCCTTCACGTCGCCCGCGACCTTCACGGTGATGTTGTCCCTGACGCCAGAGCCGAGGGCGAACAGGGGGACGGCGAACAGCGCGACGCCGTTCTCATCTAACTTCGGTGCTCGTGTCTCGTAATCGAGGACCGGTTCAGCCGGACCAGCTGCCGCAAATTTCACGGATCCGGTGTCAATGGGTAGTCGCATAGTGCTCCTTCGCAGAGGAGCGAAATTTTCGCCCTCTACTTAGGTAGCCACTCTTTTCGCGATTTTCGGGACACGACTTTTTGCAATAAGATCGAAATTCCTTATTTTTCTTTCGTATTCAGATTTTGATGATCACACAGTTGGCCCGTACGGACGTCTTGGCGCTTCGCGCCCGCCGTCCGCGGGCCCTAGGACTTGCCTTGAAAATCCTTGAAAAGCGCCTCGGGGATTAACTGTTCTTTACGTATTAACAAGGAAGAAGATGTCGGACTTCGAGGCCAACATCAAGGCCCGCAAGCGGCCCTCCGATGTCGCCGTAATGCGGATTGGATTCCTGCCGTTCAGTCCGGAACTCGCCGCGTAACTTTCAGTTCATTATCGTTCAGGAA
>Ga0187847_10003165_pt1 | contig 12753 bp, 9 predicted proteins | sample June2016WEW_4_10_FD_132458 | JGI IMG/M metagenome (GOLD analysis project Ga0187847, IMG submission 132458) | Peatland microbial communities from SPRUCE experiment site at the Marcell Experimental Forest, Minnesota, USA - June2016WEW_4_10 | ecosystem: Environmental > Terrestrial > Soil > Wetlands...
AGATCAAGCTTCTTGCGCGCGATCAGCGGCTTCTCTCCAAAGCTCAGTTCCGCCATGCGTCCCTATCCCTTCGACGCATCCGCATACACCTGCTGTGCTGCGGCAACTGCCTTGCCATACTCGACCGGCAGCCCCAGCGTGTCCTTGGCGATATGCTCCATCGCGCCTAGAAACGCCACCGTGTCCAGGTAGTCGAAGAAACCCAGATGCGCCACGCGGAAGATCTTGCCCTGCATCTCTCCCTGGCCATTGGCAGTGACCAAGGCAAAGCGCGTTTTCAGCGCCTTCACTACTTCGCCCGAATTCATTCCTTCCGGAACCGCAACCGCAGTGGCCGCAGCCGCCGGAGCCGTGGGCGCAAATAGCGTAAAGCCCAGTGCCACAAGTCCCGCGCGCGTCGCCGCTGCATTCACCTGCGCATTGTCCACCAGCGCAACGCGGCCTTTTTCGAGGTCGCCGCCGGCTTGCCCGGCAATGTAATCCAGCGCCGCACCCAACCCGGCCACCAGGGCCACCGCGGGCGTGTAAGCGCTCTCGCCCTTGACGGCATTCTTTCGTTCCTTGCGCAGATCAAAGTAGTAGCGAGGATTCTTTGACTTCTCCATCGCCGCCCACGCCTTTTCGCTGATGCTCAGGTAGCTCAGTCCCGGCGGAATCATGACCGCCTTCTGCGAACCGCCAATCAGCACGTCAATGCCCCAACCGTCCACGTCGAAGTGAGTCGTCCCCAAGCCGGTAATTCCATCCACCACCAGCAGCGCATCGGTTTCCTTCACCAGTTTGGCAATCGCTTCCACGTCGTGACGCACCGCGGTCGAGGTTTCGGTAGCCTGCAAGTAGACAGCCTTGTGCTCCGGCTTCAAAGCTGCCTTTACGGTCGCGATGTCGAAGGTCTGCCCGTACGGTGCGGTGACCACGTCCACTTGGCAGCCGAAAGCCTTGGTCAAGTCAGCCCACCGCTCGCCAAATTTGCCGGCTGAAAGCACCAGCACCCGGTCGCCCGGAGATGTCAGATTCGAAACTGAAGCCTCCATCGCACCAGTACCGGAGGACGAAAGCAGCAGCACATCATTCTGCGTGCCGACAAAGACCTTCAATTGCGCCAGAACCTTCAGAAACAGGGCGCGAAATTCCGGCGTGCGGTGGTGAATGTCTGCCGCCGCCATGGCAAACTGAGCGGCCGGCAATAGTGGCGTTGGACCTGGCGTAAAAAGGCGTGTCTTGCGGATCATGTTTTCTCCTCACGGAAAGGCGGCACGCAATAGATTTGTGCGGCGTCAATCACAGAATACACATTTATGTGATTTTTGTGAATAGCAGACTGTGCAAAATCGGTAATAATAGACGTGGCTCGCTATGTAGTGTTAGTCTTGTAATTCAGCGAATAAAATGCGAATATGGAAACTGATTTCCATTGTGGAAATCTTTCCAGATCGCAGGTTACTTTTGCATTGACACCGCATCAAATACGGTAAAACATTGGGTTTACGGCGCGCTGGTTTTCACGGATTCGCGAACCTCGATTGTGGAAAATGAGTCCTAAATGGTCATTTCATTGGTTTTGGATCGAGAAGCCGGAAGTTCAATATCTGGGGAAAGGAGCGACGATCATGCCATTTAGACTGCCTGTTAAGAGCGGCAAGGAGAAGCGGCTTACTGAATTAATCCTCTATGTGAGCAGAAAACTCTCTGATGACCAATATTTCGGCCAGGTGAAGCTGAACAAAGTTGTGTTCTTTTCTGACTTCACTGCTTTCGGAAAACTGGGCGACACGATTACCGGGGTCGAATATCAGCATTTGGCTGAAGGCCCAGCCGCTAGGCCGATGTATCCAATTCAGGAGAGGATGCGACAGGCTAAGATCCTCGAGATTGAGACCAGACCCGTTTTTGGACGCAAACAAGACAGACCCGTCCCCCTCCGTGAGCCTGATTTAAGCATTTTTGGGGAGGATCAAATCGCCATTGTCGATTACTGGATAGAGAGGCTACGGCCCCTGACTGGCAAGCAAGCAAGCGATTTATCGCATGACACATTTGGCTGGAAAACTACCAGAATGGGGGAGACTATCTCTCCTGAGTCGGTTTTCATCTCGTGGAGGACACCGACAGCCAAGGATATAAAGCGAGGACAGGAGTTGGCAAAGAAATATGGCCTGTTGGCCTAGGAACGTCAGTGAGAACGATTCGCTGGGAACATGTCACACAAGAACAGATCGCAGCCATCGGATGTGGATTTAAGAGATTCGATGACATGTTCCTGTATCTGGAGGTTGCTCTTTGTACACATCCGCATGTTTTCGAACGAATCGAAGGAACGAAACTAAGTGTTTGCTTCACAAATGATTTTTGTGGCGAATCATTTCCGGATATTCCACATCTCAGGATATTCTTCTACTACGATCAGAATTATATTTACATCGTTGCCATTGATGCTGGCCCAGAATATGACAAGGAAATTTCCTAAATGAGAACGCCCCAGATAATCCCGTATTCGCCAGATTTATTACTGCCAGTTCTTGCGGCCCCGGGTAAATGGAATCCTGGCGGATTCCGCTTCCCGGGGCGCCCAACAGGCTAACGGGCAGGTGATAGGGACAGAGAGTCTTGCTCAAACGGAAGAGCTTCGCTGGTTAGCGATGCCCTCCTCCACCACCGCCGCCATGAAAGCCGCCGCCTCCGAAGCCTCCCCCATGGAAGCCGCCACCGTAGTACCCGTGGCCATAGTACCCATGACCGTAGAAGCCACGCCCACCCCAATAGCCGCCATACCAGCCCCACGGCGGATAGAACCCAAAGCCGAACGGGCTCCAATAAGGTCCCAGTCCGATAAATGTGTAGTCCCACATGTATGGATCCCAGTACCAGCCGGGATAGAAGCCTTCCGCTCCGGCGTACTCAGGTGCGATCTGGTTGTTGGCTTCGGTCAGATACTCTGACCGCAGGCTGCTCCAGTTATAGAACTGGTCTTCGGCATCGCGAGGATCGAAGTTGATCGACTTTGCTTCGACATTCGCCGCCAGCGTCATCTCGTGGTGTTCCTTGATTTCCTTGTACCTTCCGTCGCCCTCATTGACGGCAGCCTTGCCCTTGAACACCAGCGCGGTAGGTTGCGTAGCATTGAACTCGTAAAAACCGGGCTTCTGCAGTTGCGTGGATACGCCCCCATCCACAATTTCAAGGTTGTTCTGCGGGAACAACTGGTCCACTTCGACGGCTGCGCGGCCCTTCACCACTTCCACCTGAGTGTTCGTCAAATCGGGAGAGATCATCTTTACGTCGCTGTTGCTGTCAAGCCGCAGAAAGACTCCTGGGGTCAGCAGTAACTCCGCCTTACCTGTTTCTGTGGAGAGGTCTTCTCCAGAATTGAGATCGGCCCTGCCCACGTCCCGCCGATACAGCGGCCTTCCCCCGAGGAACACCGAGCCCTCCACGTAGTTCACGGTGCCCGGGCCAGCCTGGTTTGTATTGGAAGCCTGATCGGGATCAGCGCCGAACGCCTGCGCCGATACCAATCCGGCACACAATAAAGCAATTGTCGTGAATCTCGACATCATCGCCTTATACCTCGGTTTTAATAGATGTGGAAAGGTGCAAAAAGTTGTGGGTTTGCACGTGGCTGCTGTAGGTGATTTGCGTGAGACAAAAGTCAAAAACAACCGCAACTAAAGCGCTTTTCTAGTGTCCGTAGGCGTGTGGCCGTTTCGGGCGGCCAAGAGCTCTTTCTGTGCGCCAGCGCTGCACTGAAGATGCCTTACTTTGAGAGCGACGCCCGGAATCACCGCGGCGTTTTGAGCACTTTTTGCAGATGAGAGCGAGCCTTCCCATATCAGGCGATAAACTTCTTATGTAGCTTTTTTGGAACTGCATATTGTTCAACGGAAGGCAAAAAGAAAATGACCGACGCAGGCGCACTGGAAGCGATCATCACGCAACAGACAATTACCGCCATGAAGGCTCACGATTCCGTGCGCACCGGCACGTTGCGTCTCATCAAGAACGCGCTCAAGAACAAGGCAATTGAGAAGCGCGCGCCGCTGACCTCGGCCGAGGAGCAGCAGGCGCTGGCCACGATGATCAAGCAGCGCCGCGACTCCATTGAGCAGTTTACCAAGGGCAACCGGCCCGAACTGGCCGCCATTGAAGCCGCGGAGATTGTTGTAATTGAGGAATTCCTTCCCAAGGCTCTGGACGAAGCCGGCCTGCATGCACTTGTAGCCGAAGCAATCGCGGAAGTCACGGTATCCTCCGGCAAGGCACCCACCCCAAAGGAGATCGGGGTGGTAATCAAAGCCGTCCAGGCCAAGCTACAGGCCTCTGGCCTCCGCGCGGAGGGGCGTCTGGTCAGCGAGGCTGTCAAGTCAGCTTTGGCGGTCTAAGGCAACCACCGACTTGGAGAAGCTCCGTTCTCCGCCGTGCGATGCGCTCGATTGATCTCTTCGTCATCCCGCGGAATCGATCATGTTCTGCCGCTTCGGCGTCTACATTTGTGCGAACCCCAATCGGAGGCTGCTCAGCCATAAGGTGACAGTTCGTTCGCCTTATGGCTGAGCAGCAGCCTGCAAATCAGAAGTTATACTTCAGCGATAGTTCCACAATCCGAGCGTATCCGGCGCCGGAGTATGGAGACTTCTGATTCATGCATCCCCAGACGTCGGAGTCCGCTCCGCAACTCCCCGTCGCATTCACACCAAGAATGCTGCTGTTGGTGTAGAACGTATGACCTCCGTCCTTCGTTCCGTACTTGAGCGTAAGAAGGTTATTTCCGCTGAAGCCCCAGAGCGAGTGGTTCATGAAGTCGAATGCCGACGCCCTGAACTGCACATTTTGCCTCTCTGTGATGTTAAAGGTCTTGTAGACAGTCAAGTCGGAGTCGGTATAAATAGGTCCGCTCAGATACGGTGATACCTGTCGAACTCCCTGCGTCCCGATCACCGGCGCGCTGAAGCAGGACAGATTCACTTTCTGCAGAGACTGCAGTCCGTTTTTCGGATTGCATGTGGTGATGGGAAGGATCGAGTCCGCATCTGTTCCGAAGTACGATTTTGTCGTCAACGCTTCAATGTCGTTCCCGCTCGAGTCCTGCTTCTCCAGGCTTAGCCCAAGGTTCTGCGACGAATTCGATTGCAGGTTTCCGCCCGTTTGGAAAGTTGTTATGCCAGAGACGGTCCACCCGTTTGCCGACCCACTCACCAGCTTTTGCCCGCCGTGGTAGAGATTTCCAAGACTGTAAGCGTAAGAGGCGTTGAACACCTGCGGCCGATCGATAGCCAGCACGCCGTAGTTGCCGTGAACCGTAAAGGCATCCAGAGTGCTTCCGATAATTCCCAGCGCCTTCGACCATGTGTAATTAAAGTCAAAGGAAGAGTGGCCCGCCTGTTTGAGCCAGGCGATCTGCAGCCCGTTGTAGTTGGAGTAACCGGCGTGCTCTTTTACCGCCACCGAGTTAGTACCGTATCCATAACACCCGCCGGCAGGCACCGAGCATCCGGAGTAAGGATAGTAGTCCTCCAGCGTGTAAGTCGAAGTGTTGTCCGGGTCGGCCGGCGCGGCGGCGTCCGTCACCGGATCGGCTTTAAATAACCCTCCAAGAGGAATCTTGTTTACGTTGGAAAACTCCGAGCCGCCAATGCCCGAACCGTCGCTCTGGCCGCCCATCAGCAAGTGCTGCGTGCTGTTCCCCACGTATGCCACTTCGAGCAAGGTCCTCCAAGGGAGCTGCCGATCCACTGTCAGGTTCCACGCGTAAGTCGTTGGCATGAAGATATCGTTATAGTCCGCTGCGGCGATGCCACCCGCCGGCTGCGCATTGCCCGATGGCGTCTGCAGCGGAATCTGCGCCAGCGTGATTGCCTGCCCACCGGGGGAGTTGTAGGTCTGCATCTCCTGCGACGTGCTCAACGGACCGCCATAGTCGTTGTATTGATCGTTCCACACATACTCACCCCATCCTCCCCGAATCACAGTTTGACCCTGCCCTTGAAGGTTGTAGGAGAACCCGACGCGCGGAGATGTGTAGAACGTATGCGCCGGCGATCCGGAGTTCGGGATGCCCGGATCGATGCCATGCCAGCGCACGCCGGGATACGGAACCACCATCGATTTGGCCGCCGCGTTTTCTGCCACGTCGGTGGCGTACAGCTGCGGAAGCCAGACCGCCATACCCACGCCCTGGCGGTCATACCATCTCCCAACATGATCGAACCGAACTCCCGCGCTGATGTTCAGGCGCGAATTGAATCTCCAGTCATCCATCACATACGCGGAGGTGGTGCGGTAGGCCATGTCCTGATCTGGCTCGTAGCTGTTTTGGCTGAAGCCATTGATGCCATTGTTAGGCGAGGCAATGCCCATAATCAGGTTCGCGGTTGGGTTGTAAGAGCCAATTTGAATGGACGTGGGCAACGTGCTCCCGGTAACGCCATTCGGATAAGGCTGGCTTCCGAAGCTCAACTCGCCGTTCGGGTACGCATACACTCCCTGGTTGTTTCCCACCAGTTCGGTGAAGGCCCCAACCTTGAAAGTGTGCGCTCTCCACACCTTGGTCAAGTTGTCGGCAAATGACGGGATCGCCTTTTTGGTGGGATAGGCTCCGGACGCATTGAAGAAAGCCGGCTGCGAAATATCCGGGAATGTCATTGCGCCGGCGGAGTTGAGGGATGGAGCTACGAGAGAGGCCGAGTTATAAATAGTGGAGTACGGAAATCCCAATGTGCTCTTGTAGACGGCCTGTAGATTCGTTGCGGAATACGGTTCATTCGCCCAACCCCAGCTGAAGATAAACTCGTTGGTCAACGTTGGAGTAATTACGTTCACCATGTTCGCCGTCGCTACCCGCGAGGTAACCGGTTGTGTTAACTCGCCCCCCGGATAGGCAACATCGTACGACGGGTTAAAGTAGACGTGTCCAACCGTGAGGTAAGTCGTCGAACCGTCCTGATAGGTAAAGAACAGTTTGTTGTTAGCGTTGATGTTATAGTCCACTCTTCCACGCCAGACATAGCCATTCTGCTGGTTTGAAATATTCTCGACGTAGTTATACCCGCCGGGTGTCGTAGCCGGGTTGGCATTGGCGGCGGGAAACATCTTCATGATCGCTGCAGCGCCGGGATCAAGATATCGTGCAGGAATTACGCCGCCAGCGATGGGCGTTCCGTCAGGTGCATAGGCGCCAGTCAGGTTGTTGCACCAGTTGGTTGCGGTGGAACTGAAGCCATTGGGGCAAAGTGCCGAGTTGCCAGAGCCGGTGGAAGTGAAGTTCCCGCTCATCATCCCCGCGCTGGGAATGTACGATTCCAGTGGGCTGCCCGCCGGAAGGGTCTGCTGATAATTCTCGTAACCGGCCCAGAAGAAGAGTTTGCCGCTTTTGTCGAATTGTGTTCCTGGTATAAGTATCGGGCCACCAATGTTACCGCCTGGATAGTAATACTGGCCCGCCTGACGCGGCGTCTTCGAGTTGTTATTCAGCCAGGTATTCGAATTGAGCACATTGTTGCGAGCATAGAGATAGGCCTCGCCGTGAAACTTGTCCCCGCCGCTTTTGCTCGTTGTGTTAATTACCACCGGACCATTCGGCGCATCGGCACCGAATGACTCCTGCACCTTCACTTCAGACGTCATATCAGGATTGGGTACGGCGATTGAATAGCAGTTGCAGCCGGGATCGATGATATTGGCCCCGTCCAGCAGGAACGACGTGCCTCCGCGGTAGGGCGAGCCGCTGGGTGAATAGCCTACTCCCACAGTGCTGCCTGTCGGCGCTTCTGCTGAAAAATCAACGGAACTCCCGCCAGAGGTTCCATTCGGAACAGAGGTCACGCCAGGCAGCACCTTAAGCAGCTCGGAGATGTTGCGGCCTTCCAGAGAGAGTTTTTGAATGTCCTCGCTGCTCAATACCTCCGCACGTTCGCCGGAGTCCGTGGGCACAATCTGTGCCGCTTCCGCTGTTACCGAGACCGAGGCGCTGGCCTCTCCCACCTTGAGCTGGATGCCTGACACTTCGCGTGTGTCGCCGGAATTCATGACGATGCCGGTCTGCTTCCAGGGTCCAAAACCTTTTGCCGTCACGCTCACTGTGAAGGTGCCCGGCTGCACGGCGGCAAATGTAAAGTATCCTGTGCCGTTGCTCACTGTCGCACGTGTGTCGTTTGTGGACTCGTTCACCAGCGTGACCGTGGCATTCGGAATCACCGCTCCTGTTGTGTCGGTCACTGTTCCTGACAAGCTACCGGTAGTGATCTGCGCAAATACCCTGGGTGTCAGGAGAAGAAGCGCGAGCGCCGTGAGCGTAGTTTTTATTTTCCGACTGAAGATCGAATGAATGGGTGGCAGACTTTCCCGCGTCATTGAATGAGTCCTCCTATTAGCGCGTGTCCATCGAGCGTCTGTGAAACTGATAATTCGCGGCGCGCCTACCTACGCCGCAGCACTAACTAGACCAATTGAGCACAAAACGCAGAAGATCCCCTTCCACCTCGTGGCGGCAGGGTAACGGCGGATTGGCTTTGCTTGCTTAAACAGGCTCTGTAAGCGTGCCATCTCAGCCAAGGGAAACTCCAAGTTGTTAAACCTTGGATTCCTCCATTGCACTTCGTTGGAGCGCTTCCACTGTCATACCGATCGGAAATGGGCGCACGCCGCTAGCCTGTGGTCACAGTGGGCTGGCGATGAAGGTAGCGCAAGTAGGTTACGGTTTCTTACAGTGTGAATATCCGTTGATGGTGGTTTAAATGATTGGTGGCATTTAACTTCACTTTTTCATAGACCCCGATCAGACGCTCAGAACTGGAATTGCGCCGCAAGCAAAGCACCATCTCTTCGCCCATTACGTCTATTCATACAGCAGAATGATGCCCCTGGGCATCTATCTCGATAGAAGTCGGAGCGAGTCGCGGCCGTGAACTTCCTCGTTACGTAAACGTCAACAGCGCAGAAATTGCTATGGCATCAATGATCGATCCGATCGGGAACCATCAGGTTCGTGGTGAGGATTGCTCTGAAGTCCTTTCCGAAAAGGAAGCTATCGTCCAGGAACTGGAATCTATCCTGAACAGCGCCTTTTTCCGGACGACCAGACGCGCTAAGCAATTCCTCACGTATGTCGTGCAATACAAGTTGGACGGGAATCACGAACCGCTCAAAGAGCGCATCATCGGTGCGGACCTCTTTCAGCGTCCTGCAAGCTATTCCACTGGCGACGACGCCGTAGTGCGTGTTCAGGCGGGCGATGTTCGCCGAAGACTGGAACAGTATTACCATGCAGTGCCCAACCACAAAGTCGTCCGTATCGAACTTCCTCTCGGATCCTATACTCCAGAGTTCATTTGGAGTCATGCCGATGTTCCCCAGGAGAATGCGCCTGAAATCCAAGCGTCTCCGAACAGCCCAGCTAACGCCCCGACTTTGGTGGCGCAGATAGATCGACGAGTCACGCTTCGCAGAGTCATGGCAGGGATTGTCGTCGCCATGCTGCTGTTGCTTTCCATGGCCTTTTGGGCAGTCGACCGTTACCGCGTAACAGCTCCCAAATCAGCTCTTGAGCAGTTCTGGTCTCCGGCGTTTGGCACTTCCGAGCCGATCCTGATCTGCCTCGCAAAACCCGCTGTGTTTCGGCCAAACGCAGAGCTGTATCGCATGCACGCTCATCCGGGCCAATTCAACACCGAGTCTGAGCGCCTGGAACAATCACCGCCATTGCGACCAAATGACAAACTCGAGTGGCGCGACATGGTCGAGTTCCCGGAGTACGGGGTGGCGAGCGGAGATGCATACGCGGCTGTACAACTTTCCAATATGCTGGTTCGCACTGGAAAAGCCACTCAACTGAGAATTGGCGATAACTACTCTTTTGAAGATCTGCGCAATTTCCCCGCGATTGTCGTTGGAGGCTTCAATAACCGGTGGGCAATGCGCATTACGTCGAGCCTCCACTTCACATTTGCTGAAGAGAATGGAGCGCAGATGATTCGGGAGCAAGGTCCAACGGGACGCACCTGGCGCGTCAAGTGGGTTCCGAAAGGCAGTGGCACCGTTGCGTCCGAAGACTATGGCCTGGTTTCCAGGCTCATCGACTCAAAGACCGGACAATTCGTCGTCTGTGTCGCGGGCATTACAGCAGACGGTACACAGGCAGTCAGTGAATTCGTCTCGAACCCTGACTACCTTAAAAAGGCTCTTCAAAATGCTCCGCCCAACTGGGGGCAGAAGAATCTGCAGATCGTCGTCAGGACCACCGTAACCGACTCTGTCGCAGGACCTCCGCAAGTTGTCGCTCTTTACGCTTGGTGAGGAGAGCACGCCAAAGCCCGGCGGGCCCCCGGATCCTTCTTGACCGGCAACCGCACCTGACTCATCGAGCAGTCACACTCATTGCGCCGTTGAGGCCCAAAAAGGGAGAATGCGGCCAGATGGGCTTCTGACTCAAAACTTGCTACCATCGATGCAAATGTTCCCTGAGCCTGAACCTCCGGCTGATAGCCACCGAGTAGCGATCCTCGGGAGTGCTGTCGACAGGGCAATCGCGAGACGATACGGTGAGTCCGGCGCGCAGTTGTATGGAGTGACCCCGGAGCGCTTCTATCAGATCGTTGCCGGCGTCGTGCATCGATATGCCGCGTGCTCCGGGGAACGCGAGCAAGTTGAGCTCGTGGTGTCGCTGCGAGTGGAAGAGCTTGTGCTGGCGCGCGCTTGCTCTGCGGGAAGCGAGGCCGCATGGGAGGTCTTTATCCCGCGCTTTCGTGCGGCGCTCTACGCAACCGCCTGCCGTCTCACCAGGGACGAAACTGCGGGACGAGAGCTCGCCGATGAACTTAACGCCGATCTCTACGGAATTCCCGATAGCGACGGTCGCCGCATTTCGAAGCTTGACTACTACATGGGCCGTGGCTCTCTCGAAGGCTGGCTCCGCACTGTGTTGGCGCGGCGGCATATTGACCGCTGTCGCTCCCGCTCGAACGATGTAAGTCTCGATGAGCAGATCGAACATGGAGTTTCCTTCGCGCAAAGTCCTCAGATAGCCGCTCCGGTGAGCGATGAACGAGTGGGTGTCGCCATTGCTCACACCCTAACCGAGCTCAACCATGAAGAGCGCTTTCTCCTCGCTTCCTATTTCCTGGATAAACGTACCTTGGCCGACATTGGACGCCAGACCGGGGTGCATGAGTCCACCGTCAGCCGCAAGCTCGATCGGCTGACAGGCACGTTGCGGAAGCGCGTCCGAAGACACCTGCAACACGCGGGGGTTCATCCGCAGCGCTGCGATGAACTGGTACGGCAGATCGATGTGCGCGACATCGATGTGGATGTGGCAGCAAATTTGAAGCAAGAAAGAACAGCCGGAACGTTCTAAAAGAAGATGGAATTGCCACATGAAGCAATTTGAATACAATCCGTTGCAGCAGGAACTGGCACGAAGTCGGCAGGTCGGGCCACATCCTGATTCCGACCTGTTGACGGCCTTTGCGGAAGGTACTTTGCTTGAGCGAGAACGCCAGGAAGTGTTCGCACACCTGGCCACTTGCGCCGACTGTCGCGAACTGCTCAGCGCCGCGACAGCAACCGCACCTAGATTCGCGTCACGTCCGATTGTCGGGTCGAAGCCTTTCGTGGTGCACCGGTCCGCGCACCCAGTGCTACGCGCCTGGCTTCCCTGGGCAAGCATTGCCGCAGGCATCTTCTTGGTCACCTCAGTCGGATGGGTCTATAAACAGAAACTGGAGTTGAAACAGCGCGTCACAACTGCAGCGAAGAATGAGCCGGATGTCCCGTCCACGAAGATTCAGCAAGAGCATCCGGCGCCTGTCGTGGAGCCGGAAAAACAGATCAGCAAGACTGCGCCCGGCTCGCCCGCGAAGCAGTTGAAGACAACGCAATCAGACTCCGGGGTTCAGAGTAGATCGGCCTCGAAGTCTATGTCGGAAGATCCTGTTACACGACCATCCGTTACTGCACGGAATAGTTCCACATTCGCCAACACAGACTCGGCCCGCGCATTGTCCAACCTCTCTGTAACTACTCCCTCGGTACGCCCCCACTGGCGCATTGACAGTCTGGGACACGCGGAACGATCCTTCGGCGATGGAGCCTGGCAGCCTGTACTCCCAAATGAAATTGCGAAGATGCGGGTTGTGTCCGTGTTCGATGCAGAGGTATGGATCGGCGGCGAAAGCGCGCGGCTTTATCGCTCCTCAGACAACGGAAATAGTTGGATCGTCGTGCCTCTGCCAATGAAGAATGGTACCGACCATGTCATCGTCCACATTCGTTTCCAGACGCCGAAAGTGGGCACAGTCGAAGCCTCCGATGGAACTTCATGGACCACACAGGACAGCGGCGCTTCGTGGAACTGATGCCTTGTGGAACTTCCCCTCACAGCAATCGGTATTATTACTCGCTGTCAATGCAGCTTCGACTCGGAACTATTTCTCGTCGCTTGTTACTTCATATCCCACGTGAAAAGGTTTGAGAGGCCTAGTCAACGGCAGGTGATCTTGCGCAATGATTTCGTTGGCTTGCGCGAGGCGCTCTGAAGGCAGCGGATGAGTGCGGAAGTAACCGTTAAGCCCATCGATGGCTAGTTGACTCAGCTCATCCGTTGGGGTCTCGGCGTGGATCACGAACTCACTGCGAAGCTTGGTCCACCGCTCCAGCATGTTCACCGCCCCTCGCGGCGAGTAGCCAGCCGCGGCCGCGACGCGAACTCCTTCGCGGTCAGCCTCGAACTCCTTGTCCTTGCTGTAGCCGTCCTGCCATAAC
>Ga0187847_10003167_pt1 | contig 12746 bp, 8 predicted proteins | sample June2016WEW_4_10_FD_132458 | JGI IMG/M metagenome (GOLD analysis project Ga0187847, IMG submission 132458) | Peatland microbial communities from SPRUCE experiment site at the Marcell Experimental Forest, Minnesota, USA - June2016WEW_4_10 | ecosystem: Environmental > Terrestrial > Soil > Wetlands...
CGAATCCCACCTGCACGGTTCCCTTTCTTTCTTTGCGCGAGGGAAAACTATTTCTGGCAGAGACCTGCGATTCCGATCAGAACGTTCCTTTAGACGGGAGCCGACGAAAAGTGCGACGGCGGGAGCATTTTTGGCTGTGCGATGCCTGCTCGTCGCACTTTACTCTGCGTTTCGATCCCAATCGAGGGATGCTGACGGTACCGCTGAGCGGCCTTGCAATGACGAGGCTCTCCCCCCTCGCGGCCGCAAGAGTCTGAGGAAACTCCAGGAGAGACGATGAACTACGCAATCACGAAGAGATTCCCTTGCTCGGTTTGCGGACTGGACACGATTCGCCATGCCGGGTGGTTTTTAGTGGTGGAGAACCGGTGGCTTGACCGGCTGAAGATCCTCTCGTGGCATTCGTCGCTGGCCACACAGAAAGACATCAAGAGTGTCTGTTGCAGAGATCATCTGAAGAGGCTCATCGCGCACTGGCTGACGCAGGCGAGTCTTCGATTGCCACCGTCCCAGACCGTTCCGATGCCGATTGGCAGCGATCTGAGTCTAGCCGACTTCGATTTGGGTCCTATAGCGGTGGGACGACTGCTCGGCGAACTGGCGGTGCACCGGGAATCTTTTTCGCGGGTGTGGTCGGGATCTCCGGAGTCGTTGGAGTGCATTCTCGACGCGATCCTGAGCATAGGAGTTGAGAGTAGACCGCAAGCCCTCGAGTTTCGCCTCTTCGAACCCGAGCCCGCGTACAGACTGTCCCTCCAATAAGGCGCCGGCAGAGTCTTAACTCTGTCGGCGCTCCTTCCACACACGCCAGTCTTTCTGGGCGGCATCGGCCATAGAGGTGGCGGCAGCGAGAAGCCAGTTCCCTTTTCGCTTGCGCAAGTCTTTTAGGATGGCACGGCGCTTTTCTTCGGTTCCCACATGGACGTTGGCAGTTTCGCGGCCCATCGCTTCGAGCAGGCGACATTCTCCGCGGCTGGTTCCGAGAGCTTCAAGTTCGATGCGGGAGCAGTGTGGGGACAAGCGACGAACAATCCAGTGGCCGCGAAGTTGGACATAGGGATCGGGGCAGCGCACGGCTCGTTTGAGGATGGCCCCGTAGAGAATTTCGGAAGGAGTTTGCTTCGGATTCAGCCACTGTAACGCGGACGCGGTCAGCGCCTTGGTCTCTCTGGCAACGCGACCGCCTTTCCAGTCGGCGATCGCGACCAATCGCACGCGGCCAAGGCTTCCGAGTCCGGCCCGGCGGCGGGCTAATCGATAGCGAATGCCGGGCTGCGGCAACATGTGTTCGAGAGCTTCGCGAGCGCTCTCGGGGATTTCGGCGCGGATGGTGGGGAGTCGATCCATTTTCTGCCAGAAGAGAACGGGGTCGCGAAGCTTGCTTTCAGCGATGGCACGCAACCAGGCGTGATCTTCCTCCAAGACGAAGGGACGACCGCCGTCTTGCATGCCGCGTTCATAACCTTCCAAGATGGCAGCCGAGGATTCTTTGGCCTTCATGGCGAGGCGCTCTTCGCGCGCGGCGAGTAGAGCGCTGGTTGCGAGGCGGACGAGATCCATGGTGTACGGAAAAAGGCAGGCTTCGTCGAAGTCGTTGATGCCCCAGACGAGACGGCCGTCGGTGTCGCGCCAAGTGCCGAAGTTTTCTACGTGCAGATCGCCGACCGAAAGAATGTGCGGCACGCGATCAAGATCGGGACAGTTCTCGGGCCAGAGTTGGAGCCAGCGATAAAAAGTGGCGCGGAAAAACGGGAAAAGCGCGGCCGCCATTTGCTCGTGCTTGAATTGCAGATCAGGCTCCACGATGCGAACGTGGGAGCCGAGCCACTCCTCATATTTAGTTGTTGCCTTCACAATGTTCATAGGGAATAACCAACGTATCGGAAAGCAACGATAAGAAGATAGTCGGGAGCTGTCAAGCATCGCGCAGCGGACGGGAAGTGCAGTCGGAGAAGGTGTTATGATTTGCGGCATCCATGATATTGCGTCTTGATTTGCTTGCGTGGAGATGGACGAGTTCGCCTGCCGGGAGAAGCGAACGCACGTTGAATATTCTTTTGCTAATGGCAGCGTGCTTGGCATTTTCCTCTAAGGTTAGCGCCGCACCGAAGGGGCCAGCGGCGCTGCACACTGTCCGGATGGTGCAGGAGTGGATCCCGATGAGCGACGGCGTCCGGCTGTCGGCGACACTTTACATGCCGGATGCGTTGAAGGCGGGAGAGAAATTCCCGGCGCTGCTCGAGTATCTTCCCTACCGCAAGGATGATGCGACGGCAGCGCGCGATTATCCAGTGCACTCGTGGTTTGCGGCGCACGGATATGTCAGCGTCCGGGTGGATATACGCGGATTCGGCGCGAGTGAAGGAACGCCGACAGATCGCGAATATTCGGAACGAGAGCAACTCGACGGCGAGACGGTGATCGCGTGGCTGGCAGCGCAACCGTGGTCGACGGGCAAGGTGGGAATGTTCGGCATCTCGTGGGGAGGGTTCAACTCGATCCAGATGGCGATGCGGCATCCGCCCGCGTTGAAAGCGATTCTGGCGGTGGATGCCACGGAACAACTTTTCCACGACGACATACACTACATCGACGGGCTCATGCACTTCGACGAGTTTGAGCTCAACATGGATCTGGCTCCGTCAATGCCGGGAGCTCCTGACTATACGCTGGACGAGAAAGTGCTCGGACCGCGCTTCGAATCGGAGCCGTGGTCGCTGGAATATTTCAAGCATCAGCGCGATGGACCGTTCTGGAGCGCCCCTGAGCGCCCGTTGAACGAAATCAAGATTCCCTGCTTCCTGATCGGCGGGTTACTGGATGGGTATCGGGATTCGATTCCGCGAATGCTGTCTCAAGTGAAGGCTCCGGTGAAAGCGATTATTGGTCCTTGGAATCACACCTTTCCGAATGACGCCGAGCCGGGACCGCAGATTGAATGGAGAGACCAAGCTCTCCGCTGGTGGGATTACTGGCTCAAGAATCACAACACGGGAATCATGGACGGGCCGCCACTGTCGATTTATATGCAGGACTGGCATGCGCCTGACGCTAATTTGAAGAATGTGCCGGGCAAATGGAGAGGTGAAGTGGCATGGCCTCCGAGAAATGTATCGAACACGACACTCTATTTGTACGATGCGCATGTGCTCTCGACTGAGCCGGCCAAACCCGCAGTCCATGAGCTGCGCTATGTTCCGAGCATTGGCGTAGAGGCAGGATTCTGGTGGGGAGAGTTGCTGACCGACCAACGTCCGGTGGACGCTTTTAGCCTGACTTATGATTCCACTCCGTTGAAGACGGATCTGACGATTTTGGGAAGGCCGCACGCGCTGCTGCAGGCGAGTTCTTCGGCTCCGTTGGCCGATTGGTTTGCGCGTCTGCTCGATGTTGCGCCGGACGGCACCGTGACGCAAGTTGCGGGAGCCGGACTGAGCGGCGCGCAACGCGAGAATCCGGGTGATCCGAAGGATCTGGTTCCGAATCAGACTTACGCACTCGATATCGAGATGCACTTAGCTACGTGGACGTTTCCGAAGGGGCACCGGATACGGCTGTCGGTTTCAAACGCGCTCTGGCCGATGGTGTGGCCGACTCCTTACGCGATGACGACGACCCTGCAACTTGGAGGGGCAACCGGATCGCGCCTCACTCTTCCGCTGGTACCACCGTCGATGTATGCGGTGCCGGAGTTCGCGCCGCCAGAACCTTCGGAAGAGCGAGCCGACATCAAGGGCGAAGGATTTCCCTGGCCGGGCGATTGGAAGACAGAGCGCGATGAGGTCAACGCAAAGACGAAGGTGAGTTGGAGCGGCAAATCGGCGGAAACGTATCCTTGGGGAAAAGAGACCGATCTGGAGGCTATCACTTACTTAGCCGATGATAACCACCCTGAGACGAGCTCGGTGCAGGCAGAGGCAGAGATCGCGTTGGTGCTGAAGGAACAAACTCTGACGTGGAGAGGCCATTTGACGCTGACCAGCGACGTCCAGAATTTCTATTACAAATATACGCGCGAACTCTTGAAGGACGGGCAGCAGATCAAGACAAAGACCTGGCAGGAAACGATTCCTCGGGACCATCAATAAGTCGAGGCCGCGACTCAGTCGGATCTTTGCGCTTGTGCGTTTTCGGTCGTTCGGGGAGTCAGTTGGTTGCCGGCACTCCACCATATTTTCCCAGCCATTTCAGCTCTTCGCGAACTTTGATCTTGCCGTGCCATGGATTCTTGGCGAGCGAGTGCCCTTCGCCCGGAAAGATAAGCAGGTCGCTGGGGATATTCAACTCGTGTAGGGCGCGATCGAGCAAGTAGTCTTCGAGGACCGAGACGCGAACATCGTCAGCCCCGGCAACCATGTGGGTGGGTGTGCGGACTTTATTGATTTGGTAGATTGCGCCTTCACTGCGATAGCGATCGGCAGTTTCCCAAGGCAGGCCCCCTAGAAAATAGGCATCGTCGAAGGTGGTATCGTCGTTTCCCCAGTTGGCGACGTGCTCGACTGCTCCAGCGCCGGTGACAGCGGCTTTAAAGCGTGTGGTCTGGGTGATGAGCCAGTTGGTCATATAGCCGCCGTAACTGTATCCGCCAACGGTCAGATGATCGCGGTCGGCGATTCCGTCTTTCACGAGGGCGTCGACGCCGGTCAAGATATCTTTGCCGGGGCGGGACACGATTTCGGGAACGATTTGAAGAGCGAACTTGTCGCCATAGCCGGTGGATCCACGGTAGTTGGGTTCGAAGACGAGCCAGCCTGCGGTGGCTGCGAGGCGATCCCACTGATACCAGTCGGCTTCGAAGTGGTTGCCGTCGGCGTCTTGTGGGCCTCCATGGATGAAAACGAAGGTCGGAAGGTTCTTCGCTTCAAATTTGCCGGGCGGATACATCAACATGCCTTCGACCGGCGTGCCATCATCGGAGGTCCAGCGATAGGGTTTGGCCTGGGGCAGTTCCCGCTCGGTGAAGATTTTGTTGAACGACGTGATCGGACGGGCTTGGGAAAGTTTGTCGGGGCCGTCGGCTATATAGACCTCGGTGGGACGGACGGTGGTGGAGAAGGCAAAGGCGAGGCGACTGGCGTGTAACGCGGAATCGGGAGATTCGTAGGTGCCGGGCCATCCTTCGCGTTTGACGATGGCGGATTTCGGATTCGCTTGGGAGACGAATTGAATTTCCGTTCCTAGGCGACAGGCGCATAGCACCGAACTGTCCGGGAGCACGGCGTAGTGGACGACTTCGCCGGGGTAGTCGGCGAACCAGCGTTGGATCTGCGGTTTGTCGGATGCAGTATCGATGGAGTAGAGGCGCGGTTGCGGGTCTTGATACTTCCCCTCCGCCGACCCCAGATTGACCTGGAAGAAGAGATGGCGATTATCGGGAGACCATCCGATGGCCAATTCGACGGCCTCATTTCTGGTGAGACGGACGGGCGCGGTTTCGGCGGTGTTGGCGCTGACGGTGACGAGGTAGAGATCGACGTCTTCCACTTTTTCCTGGCGTTCGGACACGGAGGCAGTCAAGAAGGCCAGGCGCTGGCCATCGTGCGAGAGGCTGAGTTGGTCGACCTTGAGGGGGGTACGGGAGATGGCGACAGTTCCGGGGGTGGCGCCGGAATCTTTTTCTGCTTCGGGAGTTTCTGTGGTGCCGAGCGCAGCGTGGTGAGCCAGGGCTGCGTCGAGATTGAGACGGAAGATCACGTCGCCGCGTTCGTCACCGCGATAGCGGACGACGTCCTTCCATTCTTTCTTATGGTCATCGGTTTGTTGTTTGTTCCAAGGCTGGCGAGTGGCGAAGAAGATCGCCTTCGAGTCGGCGGACCAGGTAAAAGCGTGGACCTCTTCGTCGCCGGAGGTGATGGCGAAGGCCTCGCCGCCGCCGGGTGAAATCAGGAAGAGTTGCGAGACGTCTTTGCTCTTATCGTCGGCTTTCGTTTTCTTCCCAATCCCGCTTTTTTGTTTGGCGTCTCCTGCATCGGAGTCTTTGGCATCTCCACCTTTGCGTTCTGATAGGAAGGCGATCCATTGGCCATCAGGCGACCATTGCGGAGAGGTATCGTGGCCGGATTGAGTGAGCTGGATCAGAGCTTCGGGAGACGATCCGCCAGACGCTTCGCGGTAGAGCCAGAGTTCTTTGCGGAAGATCTGCTGGTCCCAATCGGCCTTTTCGGCTTCGATGATGACGGAGTTGCCGTCAGGAGACAGTTTCACCGACGAGAAGCTGACGGAATTGAAAAATTCATCGAGGTTGAGCTTCGGCTTAGCGGACTGAGCGTGGGAAAGAAGCGAGGCGAAGATCGACACCAAGACTAGGGGCAGAGTTGAGCGGCGCATTGGTCTCCGTGATTTTGTCATTGCGAGAGCAGGTAGGAATATATCAAACGCTGGGGACTGCGTGTCTCTCGCTGGGTTGGGGGAGGACGAGTTTTTCAAACTTGTCGTCTCTCTTAATTTGGCGCCTTTGAGACATGCGATTTTTTCTTCGGTCATTGCGATATTGGCTGCGCGTTGCGGAGGGCTTCGTCCAGCGGTTGGTTATTGGGCACGCTCTGTTCGACGACGCGCCATCCGTCGTCGTAGCCACGAAAGCCGACGGTAGAACGGTAGTGGACTCCGCCATCGTAGAGCGCCGCTCCGACTTGATTGATTGAGGCCCAACGCCATGTGAACTCGACGTCGGCAAAGTTGCCGGCTTTGCTGATGCCGGAGACGGAGAGCAATTCGCGGCGCGCGACTTGAATGCCGATGGGACCATCGTCAGGAAGCGCTTTAGAGATCAGTGGACGAATCGTGTCGACTCCAAGGGGCGAGAGAACAACGTCCCAGCAGGGCGGAGGGTCGAGATCGGGCGAACATTTCTGCTCGGTGCCGATGATCCAGCCGCGGCGCTGGAGAACCATGGTGTCGGGAGAGCTGAAGTCTTTGTTGGAGACGAGACCTGTCTTGAGCCAGAACAATTGCGGCGTCTTGAATGTGTCGGAGGTGGAGATCAGGTCGGCGGCGAGGCGACGAGAGAGGAAATCGCGGGGCGAGCAGGACAAGGCCGATGAGAGGAGGCACAACAAAGCTGCAAGCAGCGACTTGTTTGCGGTGCGCATGAATGTTAACGGCGAGTGCGAGAGGATTTTATCAGGCGGCAGGCAGACTTCGGCGAGATACGGAGATCAGTTACCGGAGTATGTTCAGTGATTGAGCACGCTTGCGAGGTGAAAAAGGCGAAGCTGTGATTTGACCATCAAACTTCCTGGACCAGCGACCGGGAATGGCGGCAGCGCAGGCGGGGCAATTGCCTTCGGGAGTCAGCCGGTATTCTTCGATCGAATATCCGTAGCGCTGGATGAGCAATTCGCCACACTGGGAACAATTTGTATTTTCGAGTCCCGCGACTCGGCCGGGAAGATTGCCGGCATAGATATAGCGCAAGCCAGCGTCACGACCGATGTTGGAGGCGCGTAGCAAGTCTTCGGGGCGCGTGTCCGCGGGCGAGGTCATTTTGTAATCCTGGTGAAAGGCGGTGACGTGCCACGGAATTTCGGGCGAGACGCCGGCAAGGAATTCGGTGAGGCCGCGAAGTTCGGCGTCGCTATCGTTGAAGCCGGGGATGAGCAGAGTGACGATTTCTAACCAGATGCCCATTTTGTGCAGGCTGCGAATGGTATCGAGGATGGGCTGGAGACGCCCGCCGAGTTGACGATAGTGATGGTCGTCGAAGCTCTTGAGATCAACTTTGTAGAGATCGACGTATGGATGGAGATATTCGAGCACTCGCGGCGTGCCGTTACCGTTCGAAACGAAAGCAGTGAGAAGGCCAGCCTGGCGTGCTTCCTGGAAGACCGCGACGGCCCATTCGGCAGTGATGAGTGGTTCGTTATAGGTGCTCACCACGACCTTGGCGTCTTGCGCTAATGCGTCTTTGACGAGCAGGCTGGGATCGGCCTGGAGCGGTTGCGACACTGCGTTGGGATCGCGCAGCGCCTGCGATGTGACCCAGTTCTGGCAATAGGAGCAGTGGAGATCGCACCCGAACATTCCGAAGCTATACGCAAGGGATCCCGGGTGAGCGTGGAAGAAGGGCTTCTTCTCGATGGGATCGCACTGCACCCCGGCGACGTATCCCCAGGGCACGTAGAGCGTGCCGCCTTGATTGAAGCGAACTTTGCAGACGCCAGATTGGCCTTCGTGAATGGGGCAGCAGTGGCCGCAAGCGTAACAGCGGATGCGATTGCGATCGAGCGTTTCGCAGAGGGAGGGATCGGCCGGGCGAACGTTTTCGTTGAGGATGTCGCGCAGGGTGGCCACGGATCTATTTTACGGCTGCGGAAAAAGTCTGTCCGATGCGGATCAGCGGTCGAGAATCACGTTCCGAGATGGAACGGGGTCAGTTGGCTTCGGGTCGAGCGCGTTGGCTGTGAGTGTGGATCCAGGTTTCTGCTTCCTGACGGGCGGCCGCGACTTGCTGACGGGTCATTTGGGAGGCTAAGCCTTCGAGGCGAGCTTTGCTGATTTCGTCGCCTTGGGCGGTGGCGATGGCGGACCAGAAATAAGCTTTGTACAAGTCTTCCGGAACACCGCGTCCAGCCCAGTAGTAGGCACCGAGGTGCGATTGCGCGTCGATTTGGCCTTGATCGGCGGCGCGTTCGAACCAGCTCATCGCCTGCGCGTCATCCTGCGGGACGTCTTCACCGTTGTGATAGCGCACACCCATCTGCCATTGAGCGTCGGGGTCTCCCTGATCGGCGAGGCTGCGCAGTTGTGGCAGCGAGGCCGGATGCAAGCTTCGATTTGCGGCGACGGGATGCCAAGCAGCCTCGGCCGCTTGAATCAAAGAGCTCTCGTGAGACGGTGATGAAGCCAGCCAGTGTTTCTCGATTAGGGGCCCCATGAGGTAGCCGACAACCGTCACGACAGCAGCGATCGCCAGCCCGATCAAGGCGCGGTAGAGCAAACGGGAATGGATTGCGGGCTCGGGATCGGGCTCGGGAACTGGATCGGGCGATGACTCGATGAGGCGTTCGACCTCCTCGGTCTGGATGAGTGTCGCAAAATCGGCTACAAAAACCGCCGGTCGGAAAGGATCGCTGGTCTCGGCGTCCGGATTACGTAGGGCCGAGCGCAACTCATCCAGCGAGTACAGTTCTGTTAGATTGGGCTCCGAGACGACGGGGGGCGAGATATCCTGCGGCGCCTCGGGGGTGACTGGAGCGGTGTCTTGAGCCTGCGTGGACGAACTCACGATCAGGGAACTGGGAATCGTTTCTACGAGATGTTCCAGAATTCTGCCGTGGGCTTTTGTGAAACTGTGCGGATGGGGGGAAAAGATCTCGATCAATCCGACAACGCGAAAATCGGAGACGATGGGAACGGCCATCAGGGAGGCAATGCCGAGCGCGCGACCGACCTCGGGATCGAGACGGGGATCATTTTCGGCGTCTTCACAGGAGACGAGAAGACCGGTGCGAACACACTCGCCGGAGAGCCCATGGGAGATGTCGACGGGAGCCCCGAGGGGCGGCGCTGGTTCGCCTGCCCTCGCACGGCAGATCATGATGTCGCCGGTGACGCAGGCTAAGGCTGCTCCGGTTGCTGCGGTCAGAGTTAGAGCGCGCTGGGTGATGAGTTGCAAAACGGCATCGATGTCCCCTTGGATCTCACGGATCTCGCCGCGAAGAGCTTCGACGGGAGCAGCTCGATCGGTGTGATCGGAGATGGAAACGACCGGGCTCGGACGAGGGACACGCGTACTTTGGGAGGCCGAATTGTCGAGGCGGGAAGGCGCTGGGTTGGAAGCGTTGGAACCCTCTGCGAATTCGACTGCGGCGGAATTCGGAGGCTCGTTGTATCCGAGGTCTCTATATTCTTCTTCGCGGCGGGCGAGTTGCTCGGTTCGAGCGGCGTGATGGGAACAGCCGATGAGGAGGTTGGCGAAGAGCCACTCTTTGAGAGCCTTTGAGGAACCTTCAGAAAGAGGAGCAAACCGGACACCTCCGCGGCCCGAGTCGTCGCTCCAGATGACCTCGCCAGTGCCATGGATGAAACTCCGGGTTTCGGGAAGATCGAGGCAAAGGGTGAGGGCGCGGTGGGCTTCAAGACGCTCGCTGGTTTGAACGGCAAAACCTTCTTCGTGCAGGTCGATCAGTTCGCTGAGATCGACAACGAGGCCGGTTTGCGGTCCGTTGAAGCTGGCGTAGACGGGGGTATGGAGCTTTTGGCGAACGCGACGGCGACGGTCGTCATTCGAAGGCTCGGGATTTGAAGCCGACAGATTCGGAGCCGCCAGGGCCAGATCCGGCAGTCGGCGAGCGCTCTGATCCATGATTGCCACCATATTAACTCAGAGATCAGCGAGAAGGGAGTACGAATCACGGGGGTGACGGCGGGAGGGACTTGATTGAATAATGGCGTGTTGAACCGGAGGCAGGTGCAAGGGCCTCGTCAGTTAAAGATGCGCAGACATGTATGCGGTGTCGCCTTGGGCGACAGGCACGAGCACGTTGGGCGCGGTGAGGACTCGATCCAGAGAATCTGCCAGGACCACTGGGAAATCAGATGTGAGCAAATTGACATCGAGTTGCAGGTCGCGAGGACCGTAGACGCGATAGACCACGAGAGAACCGCGACGCTGGTTGGAAGAGGTGACCAAATCCAAGGTCAGTTTCCAAGAGGGCTGACTGGAAATGGCGATCATATGAGGAAACTTGGTCCAGTGAAAATGAAGGTTGCTTTCGGCGTGGATTGCCTGATCGCCGGATTGGGGCTTGAGTTGAAGCTCGAAGGCATCGAAATCGTTGCTGCCGAAGGCGGCTACCAGCACGGTGCGCAACTGATCGAAATCGCGGGCCACTTTCAGTTCCTGGACGGCGCGGCGGACGGCAAGGTTATTGATGACGATTTGCCGCTGATCGATGGTGCGCTGGGCCACGCGCCGCAGTTCACCGAACTCGAGATAGTTGAGATGCTGGACGCCAAGCCAAATGCCGGTGCCGACAACGGCTAACACCAATCCAAGGGTGCTACCGGTTGGCCAAAGCAGGAACAGACTGAGCATGGCAAAGACGGCAGAGACAGCGTAGAGAACGATGACGACCTGGCGGTGCGAGAAGCCCATCTGAAGCAATTTATGGTGGATATGTTCGGAGTCGGCGGTGAAAAGCGGGCGACCGCTGATCAGGCGCCGGACGATGGAGAGCATGGTTTCGAGAATCGGAAGTCCGAACGAGACCACGGGAATAGCGACAGCCACAAAGGTGGGAGCCTTTTGGGCTCCGGCGAGAGCGAGGGCGCTGAGCATGAAGCCGATGAAGAGGCTGCCGGAGTCGCCCAGAAAGATCGTGGCGGGATTGAAATTGAAGCGAAGGAATCCGAGGATCGCGCCAGCAAGGGTCACGCTCATCAAGGATCCGAGCCAGGAGTGAGTGACGAGCGAGACGACAAAGAATACCATCGTCGAAAATAAGGCTGAACCAGCGGCTAACCCATCCAGACCATCGATGAGATTGAAGGCGTTGGTGACGGCAACGACCCACAACACGGTGAGGGGCAATCCGACGAAGAGAGGCAGCGAATGGGAACCGAAAATCAGAGGCAGGTCGAGAATGCGCATCCCGCCAGCGAAGAGCATGATGGCGGCAACGGCCTGCACCGAAAACTTCAGGTACGGACCGGCGCCGTGAAGATCGTCATAAATGCCAAGACAAAAAATCAGACAGGCGGGGACGTAAATTCGCAGCAGCATCGCCGGGGCGAGTCCGGCCACCAAGCGAGGAAAGACGAGGGAAAGGCCGAGCCACATGCTCAAACTAATGGAGAAAGCGAGGAAGATCGCCACGCCTCCCAAACGCGGGAGCGGAGATTGATGGACGTGTCGTCCGCCGCGCGCGGGAGCAACCCAGCCTCGGCGCGTGGCCAAGTCTCGGACTTCACGCGTGGCTATGAACGAGAGAGCCAGGGAGAACGCGAATAAGCCAAAAAATAGGAACGTCAAATTACGAACTCCCTCACCGCTGAACTCTCCAGCGTAATGCCGCTTCGGTGTGTGGAAGTTCCAGTCACGTCGTTCAGACGGAGTTTCCCCATTCAGTGGCGAGTGTGATGGATCAAAGGTTGATTTCCAGAAACTATACAGCCGGAGGCACGTACTGAGCAACTGCTTGAGAGACTTTCTGGTTAACTATGGTTGGTCGGACGGGGCCGTGCGGGGAAAATTTCGCGAAGATTTTCATCGAGAGGACGGGGTCGAAGCCGTTTATCTCCGATTGCGAACATTTCCGATAGCAGATCGCAGGCGATCGCGCTTGCTTCGCCATAGCGGGTCCGCGAGGCCGGCGTACATGAAGCGATAGTCCGAAGGCGAATACGCCACCTCGACCTCGGTGCGCCAGATTAGAGAATAGGTGTCGGCGCGACAATCGACGGAACCCGGGCAGGGAGCGAAACAAAAGCGGTGATGCTGTTGGATCAGATTCCACGCCACCGGCGTGATCGAATCCCAGGAAAAAGTCCAGGCAAAGGCGTCCACGGGCTGGCCCGTCCATTGGGAGATTTGCGCGGCACTCTCCACAATTTCATGTTGTAACTGAGATTCGGGCAAGGTCGCGAGACTTACGTGGGAGTAGGTATGGTTGCCAATCGAGTGCCCGCGACGCGCGAGGTCCGCGATCTGCTCAGGCGTCATGGAAAGGACATCATCTTCCGGGAGGGTGGGCGGAAGGTTTCGGGTATCGATGCGTGAATAGTAGTACTCGCGGGCTTCCTGC
>Ga0187847_10003172_pt1 | contig 12734 bp, 11 predicted proteins | sample June2016WEW_4_10_FD_132458 | JGI IMG/M metagenome (GOLD analysis project Ga0187847, IMG submission 132458) | Peatland microbial communities from SPRUCE experiment site at the Marcell Experimental Forest, Minnesota, USA - June2016WEW_4_10 | ecosystem: Environmental > Terrestrial > Soil >...
CTGCAAACCGACCTGCGCAGTCCACTTCGCATACACCGCGGAGAGCTGCTTCTCTGTGTCCAGCCTGTCTTTCAGGATCGAGTGGATCTGTGCCATCTCATGCACGCGCGCCATGCTTGCCAGCTTGCCCTTCGCGCCGGAGCCCGCCGCTGCATCCGGCTGCGCCGTGCCATTGGCCGCCGCGCCTGCATTCTCATCCCCAATCGTCGTTGCCGCCGCTTTCGACTGCTCATGCAGCGCCGCGTATTGTGCTGTCAACGACGCGACGTCCGCTTCCGTCTGCTCCTGCGCCTGCTCGATCGAATCCCGGCGGCTTCGTTGATCGAGCCACGCGCCAATCCGCGTCGCTAGAGTTGCAAATCGCTTCTGCGAGATCACGGCGGGCTCGCCCTGGCTGTTGGCCTGCGAGTCGTACTTCTGCATGGACGCCTCGCGCGCCGCCAACTCCTGCTGAATCTCGGTCCGCTTGTCCCCGCTCGCCCGCGCCAGGTCTTCGCTGGCGTCGTTGCTCTCATCGGTGTCGATCTGCAGCCGCGCCTTCGCCACATCCAGATCGTCGCCTAGCGCAGCCGCGGGCGTGCCTCCCCGCTTGGCCGCCGCCGCCGCCTGCGCGTTCAGGCCATCCACCGCCGCCTGGTCGTCTTTCACCTGCACGGCAAGCGCGTTCACCTTCTGCTGAATCTCCAGCGCCGGCCCGGTGAGCACATTTGTCTCCATCTCCGCCTGGCGCAGCGCCATGGCAAACGCCTGGTCCACCTCGTGGTCCGCCAGGCGCTCCGCCTCCCGCGCAAACTGCTTCTCCTCCGACGAGACCGCCAGACCGGCCAGCGCGGACGCCGTCTGCCACGGTTGCTGGTCCACCAGTCCCGGCTGGACCCTCTGACGCGGCCGGCCCGACATCGCTCCCTGCGTCAGATAACTCGCCGCAAGGCAAACCACCAGAACAGCCGCGAATGCACCCACCAACACCAGCCGTCGCTTGCTCTTCTTCGCACGGGTGATTTCTAACAGGACCTTCTCCACATCGCTCATGATTTCAAGCTACCTCTTTCCCGTTTGTCCGGCAAAGGCGGTATCTATTGGATGCGGCTGAGGGGGAAGCTTGGGCGGGCACGGTTCGCTTCATACTTAAGACCCCACCCATGCGATGAGACCGCATGAATGGGCGACCGGCATGAATTGGGTGCCCAGTTGTCCCAGTAGTAGTATTCTGGGAAAGCTGAGGAAACGAAAGTATGAATTCCGCCATTGCTGCACGCCAATCCGATTTGGTGAAGCTCTGCCGGGAGTTTCACGTCCAGCGCCTCGATCTCTTCGGATCGGGCCTGAGCGCCGCCTTCGATCCCGAACTCAGCGATCTCGATTTTCTGGTGGAGTTCGAGCCCCTGTCCGCGGGCGACTATGCGACCGCCTTTTTCGGTTTCAAAGAGGCGCTGGAGCGGCTCTTTGGGCGGTCCGTGGACCTGGTTGTTGCCTCGGCCATCCGAAACCCGTACTTCCTGCAGAGCGTGGAGCAGGGCAAGGCCCTTCTTTATGCGGCTTGAAGCGCGAAAGTATCTTTACGACATTCAGGAGGCGGCTGCGCTCGCCGCCCAGTTCACCGCAGGCAAAGATTTCGCGGATTACCAAGGGAACCCCATGCTGCGGCTTGCCGTCGAGCGCGCCTTTGCCATCATCGGCGAAGCCCTTGCGCAACTCGCGCGCCTGGATGCCGCACTCACCGCCCGGATCACCGAGTTTCACAGCATCATTGCCTTTCGCAACATTCTGGCTCACGCCTACGCGCAGGTGGACGACAGGATTGTCTGGGGAATCGTGCAAACGAAACTGCCAGTTCTGGTCCGCGAAGTAGCTGCGCTTATGGCTGAGGGGGATTGACCATAAAGGAGCCGTGCTCCCCATTCATCGCGGTTTTAACGCGATGGATGGGGTTGCCTTGATCCCACCCAGATCCCACCCATGCGATGAGACCGCATGGATGGGGCACCCGGCGATAGCTACGGCTGGTACTTCCAGAGGTCGTTGAGGCTTCCATAGTTCCCGGTTGAATCAACTCCGAAGCCGCCGAAGAGCCAAAGGTTACCGCTGCTGTCGGTCCAACTGACGGCGTTGGCTCGTTCACCAGGAACATTGTAGACAGCGGCAACACCAAGTGTTCCGTAAACACCCATTGCGCCAATGAATGCCGTACCGATCGAATATGATCCGCCCACCCAGGTCCATTCTTTGGTCGAAGGACCGAACTCCCAGAGGTCGTTGAGGTATCCGTCCTCCCCGGTTGAATCAAATCCGCCGCCGCCGAGGAGCCATAGGGTACCGCTGCTGTCGATCCAGCTAACAGCGCCGGATCGCCCACCGGGAACATTGCCGGCTGCGGCAACGCCAAGCGTGCCGTAGACACCGGACTGACCGTCGTACAAACCGAGAGTATTTGCTCCGCTCACCCAGGTCCATTTTTTGGTCGCAGGATTGAACTCCCAGAGGTCGTTGAGGTTTCCCTCCTCCCCGGTTGAATCAAATCCGAAGCCGCCGAAGAGCCAAAGGTTGCCGCTGCTGTCGGTCCAGCTTACGGCGGATTGTCGGCCGCCGGGAACATTGCCGACAGCGGCAACGCCAAGGATCCCGTAAACACCGAATGCGCCAATGTATGCCGAACCGACCGTATTTGCTCCGCTCACCCAGGTCCATTCTTTGGTCGAAGGATCGAACTCCCAGAGGTCGTTGAGGTATCGCTTCTCCCCGGTTGAATCAAATCCGCTGCCGCCGAAGAGCCAGAGGTTGCCGCTGCTGTCGGTCCAGCTTACGGCGGATTGTCGGCCGCCGGGAACATTGCTGGCAGCGGCAACGCCAAGCGTGCCGTAAACACCGGATGCGCCACCGTTCCGCGAACCGACCGCATTTGCCCCGCTCACCCACGTCCATTCTTTGGTCGAAGGATCGAACTCCCAGAGGTCGTTCAATTCTCCAGAGATCCCCTTTGAATCATATCCGCCGCCGCCGAAGAGCCAGAGGTTGCCGCTGCTGTCGATCCAGCTAACGGCGTGGACTCGGCCACCGGGAACATTACTGGCTGCGGCAACGCCAAGGGTGCCGTAAACACCGGACTGACCGCCGTAAACACCGGACGAATTCGCCCCGCTCACCCACGTCCATTCTTTGCTGGCAGGATTGAACTCCCAGAGGTCGTTGAGGTATCCATACTTCCCGGTTGAATCATATCCGTCGCCGCCGAAGAGCCAAAGGTTGCCGCTGCTGTCGGTCCAACTAACGGCGGATTCTCGTCCGCAGGGAACATTGCTGGCAGCGGCAATGCCTAGTGTTCCATAAACACCGGACACGCCAGTGTTGTTCGAACCGACCGTATTCGATCCGCTTTCCCATGTCCATTTGTTGACCTTAGTAGGTGGAGTAGACGTAGTAAGTGTAGTAGGTGTAGCAGGGGTTGAAGTTCCGCATCCGGTGATGGCGATCAGTAGTGAGAGAATCCATATCGAAGCAATCGTTCCGTGGAACCGCATATCATGATGCCTTTCGAGAAAAAGAGGCTGGAGATTGCGCGATGTTGGTTCCTCCGCGCAGGACGCGGTATTGATCCCTCAGCGCAGGAGTGGATGGAACCTGAATCCCGCTGTTGAGCGCACGATGGCGCGTCATTCGCTAAGCGGAAAAAAGTGGGATTTCAGATACAGGGAGGCTAATCCGACAAGGGATGGGTGTCAATCACTCGTTTGCGGCGTTGCGTTTAGCGAGGGCTGAACCGGGCTTCCGGGCTTCCCGGGGGCTGTGTGGCTAAGCCGGACGAAATGCGGGTACCCTTCGCTACGCTCCGGTCGGGATGACGGATTTTATTCGCGGGTACAGCTACTCAAATACAGAGATTCTGGCTTCGCCAGAATGACGATGTGTGTGAGTGAATGCGACGGGTGTGAGTGAAGGACGGCGTGTGCGTGAGAAGGACGGCGGGTGTTTGGGCTAGAGCAGTTCCCGTAATGGTGTATCCCAACGAGCAACGAACAAAAGCAGATTCCTCCGCTTCGCTGCGGAATGACAAACAAATCGGTCCACAGCAATTCGGGAACCGCTCTAGTGGATGCTGGGCAGGAAGCGCATGAGACCGGAGGGGGGGAGTTCGGGGGCGAGGAAGAGGGTGCGGTCGCCGGCGACTTCGCCAGCAACGAGGCGTCCGCTGCGCACCGCGCTCTCCATGGTGGAGGGCCAGTCGGTTGCGGTCCAGTCTCCGGCGACGTAGAGGCGCGGATAGTCGGTGGTCTGTGGCGGGCGGAAGGCGTCGAGGCCTGGCGTAACGGAGAAGGTGGCGCGGGCCTCCTTGAGCACGGCGGACTTCAGCAGGCGGGCCTGACGCACGGCGGGGAGGAAGAGCTCGAGTTCGCGCAGGGCGGAGGCGAGGATGTGCTCGCGCGAGAGGGCAATCTCCGGCCACGAGGCGCTGACGACCAGCTCCAGGTAGCCGCCGCGCGACGGCTCCCATCCGCGGATTCTGGACTTGGCGAAGAGCCACTGGATGCGCGTGTCGAGCAGGACGGCGTGGTCGAGATCGGCGACCTCGCGGTCGTACCAGAGATGGATGGTGGTGATGGGCGCGGTGACAAAGCGGTCGAACTCGAAGGGCTTATACGCGCCGGGTTGCGCGCCTGCGCCGGCCAGCGTGTTCATTAGGCGCTCGGTGTGGCGGATGTCGGTGGCCAGCACGACTGCACCGGTCTCAATCTCCGCCTCTCCGGTGCGAATCTTCCATCGGCCCTCGGGCGTGCGAGAGATTGCGTCGACGCCGGAGTTCAGGCGGAGATCGACGCCGAGGCGGCGCGCCAGCTTCACGACTGGCTCGAAGAACTCGGTGAGCGGCTTGGTGGGAATGCCCAGCCGACCGGCCTGCGGCGAGCGCAGAAAGGACTCGTGAAAAATCTTGCCCGCGTACTTCACGGAACAATTTTCCGCGGTATCGTTCAACGCGCCGGTGACGATGGGCTCCCAGAAGTGACGGATGGCGCGGCTGGTCTGATTGGTGCGCTTGAGCCATGCGGCGAAGCTCTCCGCGTCGCTCCCGGGATAGCCGCGCAGAAAGCGAGCCAGCCCGGATGCGATAACAGCCTTGTCTCGCAGGCCCAACATGGGCGCGCGCAGGAAGCTGATGGCCTGGTGCGCGGGCGCAAGCAGGCGGCCGGGTTTGATCCAACTGCGGCGCGGGTTGCCCGAGGCCGATGGTTCGAGAAAGCAAAGTTCGTCGTACCAGCGGATGGACCACTGCGCGGCGGCCTGCTCCATCAGGTCGGTGAAGTTGGTGCAGCAGCCGAGGACGACATGCTGCGAGTCGATGGTCTCGTTGAGCGCGGGATGCGGGTATGAGTAGGCTCGTCCACCGACGAAGCCGCGGCGCTCAAGCAGCGTCACCGAGGCGCCGTCGCCGGCCAGTGCAACGGCTGCGGCGAGCCCGGCCACGCCCGCTCCGATTACGGTCACGTCCGTGGGGCGTGCATCCGCGGTCCGGCGGCGCAGGTCGGAGGCGCGCATCACTTGACCACGCGATTCCATGCGGCCATTGTAGCTCCGCACGCCAGGACGGCCAGCTTTTCTGCGGTGGAGAGGGCTACGCGCTCACCGAAGACCTCCATCTTTTGCGCTGCGATGCGGGCGAGCAGGCGGTGATAGATGGTGACCAGGACCCACAGTGCGGCGCGGCTGTCGGGGTCGATCAGCGGAGTGAGCTTGCCGGCCGCGAGATAGTATTTCTCGGCGCGGATGGCCAGCGTCGCCAGCATGGAGCGCTCGCGCTCGGTCATCGCGCGGCCGGCGGCGAGTGAACGTAGCTCGTCCACCGATTCGCCGAACTCGTCGAGCAGATCGAGGGGAAGATAGACTCGGTTGCGGTCCACGTCCTCCTTCACGTCGCGCAGGATGTTGGTCAACTGAAGGGCGACGCCTGTCTCTTCGGCGAGGATTTCCGCGCGTGCGTCGGTGTATCCGAAGATCCGGATACAGACCAGGCCGACGACCGATGCGACGAGATAGCAGTAGTGGTAAAGGTCGTCGAAGCTGGCATAGGTCTGGACGGGGCCGAGGTTCGAAGTCAGGGGTTCGAGGTCCATCGTGGTTCCGGCAACGAGTTCTTCAAGGAGGGAGTCGGGGACATTGAAGCGGCGCTGAGTGTGGCTGAGCGCGAGGAAGACGGGGTCTTCGTTTGTGTTGGGCGAGAATTGATTTGCCGCGGCGGTTCTCGACGCGCGCCATGCTGCAAGCCACGACTTCATCTCTTCGCGGCGGGCTTCTACGGGCTTTGATTCGTCGTCACTGATGTCGTCGGCGCGGCGCATGAAGGCATAGACGGCGCACATTGCATCGCTCTTATGGCGCGGCAGGACGCGAAAGGCCCAGTAGAAGTTCTTTGCCTCGCGCCGGGCGATGGCGCGGCAGAAGGCGTAGGCCGCGGCCGCCCGCGCATCGATGCTGACCGCATGGCTCATGACGCTCGGACTCCAGTTGTGCGCGTTCGCAGCTTGTCCAGCAACGCGCCAAAGAGCAGTATCAGCTTCTTGCGCCGCGTCACGACGGGCCTGCCGCGCAGCACGTCGTACTTCTGCGCCGCGATGCCGTCGAGAATCGCCTCGCCGCCCTTGCGGAAGAGGTCCAGGGTGACGCGCAGCTCGTCGTCCACGGTGATGCTGAGTGCAGATCCCTCGCGCAGCATGGCGCGGGTGCGGTCTACGATCTCGTGCATCATTGCGGCAAACTCCGGGGTGAAGACGCGGCCTTCGATCTGGCCCTCGGCCACGCCGAAGCGCAGCATGTACTCGGCGGGAATATAGCGGCGGCCAATCTCCGAGTCGCGCACAGCGTCCTGCCAGAAGTTGGCCAGTTGCAGCCCGGTGCATATCTTGTCGGAGAGCAGCGCGCGTGGCTCGTCGCGGTATCCGCAGACCATCAGCACCAGTCTGCCCACGGGGTTCGCCGAGTAGCGCGAGTACTCAACGGCCTCGTACCATGTGTCGTAGCGGGTCTTAATCTGGTCCTGCGTAAAGGCGCGCAGCAGATCGTGAAAGAGCGTACGTGGGAGGTCGCAGGCGTCGATCGTCTCGCGCAGCGCGACGAAGACGGGATGTCGAGACTGATCCGGCGCGTCGTAGCACTGGTCGAGCATACCGCCCCAATTGCTCAGCAGGCGCAGCGCTGTTGTTGTGTCACCGACCTCATCGCCAAGATCGTCCGAGACGCGGCAGAAGGCGTAGAGGCTCTCGAAGTGCGGACGCACGAGACTCGGCAGAAAAAAGGTGGCGACGTGGAAGTTCTCGTAGTGCGAGGTGGCAAGCTGGTGGCACCAGGCTCGAGCCTCGTCCAGCGTGGGCCGCTCCTCTGGAGTCAGATACTCGGCCGGCGCGCCGTCGAGCGAGTCCATCGCGCAAGTCCGGCTGGCTTCATCCTGCTGTTCCATCATTGCCAGCTCCCATTGGGAAAGATGGCGGTCTTAATGTCGTGGACCTTGTCCGCGCTGCGTGTCATCATGCGCGCGAAGACGGCGGGGACTTCATCGAGCGCGGCGGTGCGGGTGATGAACTCGGCGGCTTTAAAGCGACCACCGGTGATGAGGGCGAAGGCCGTGCGCGCGGTCTCCGGCGTCAGGTGGAAGGTTGCCTTCAGCGTGATGTCTCCGTAGTGCAGGCGGTTGGTGTCCAGGCCGACGACGGTGCCGCTGGGCGGGCCGCCGAAGAAGTTGACCACACCTCCCTTGCGAACCATGCCGACGGCCCACTCCCATGTGGCGGGACGGGCCACGGCTTCAATGACAACGTCCGCGCCGCGTGCATCATCGGTCAACGCGCGCACCGCCGCCACGGTGTCCACGCCTTCGGTAATGCGCACCACGTCCGTTGCTCCGAAGTGGCGCGCCGCCGCAATCTGGTCCTCGCGCTTGACCACGGAGATGACACGTACGCCGGTCAAACTTGCGGCATGGACGAACATCAGCCCGATCGGCCCCGCCCCGATCACAACCATGGTGTCGCCAGCCCGCGCGCCGCATGCCTCCAGCCCAAGGATGACGCAGGCCAGCGGTTCGGTCAGCGCGGCGTGCTCCAGCGGAACCTTTTCCGGCACAAGAAGCGTGTTCTTCTCCACAATGCGCGCCGGAATGCGCATGGACTGGGCGTATGCTCCATTGTTGAAGAGCAGGTTCTGGCAGAGATTCTGCTGATTGTGTCGGCAGAAGTAACAGGCGTCGCAGGGCGCGGAGTTGAGCGGCAGCACGCGGTCGCCAACGCGGAAGTTCGTCACACCAGCACCCACCTCGGCCACTACGCCGGCCAGCTCGTGGCCGAAGACCACCGGAGGCTTCAGCATCATGGCGTGGTAGCCGCGCCGGTAGACCTTGAGGTCGGTGCCGCAGGTGAGGGCAGCGCCCACCCGCAGAAGCAGCTCACCGGGGCCGATGGTGGGAACGGGTACCTGCTCCATGCGCAGGTCCTCGCTGCCATACAACACCGCCGCCAACATCGTCTCCGCCGGATGCTCTGAAATCATCCCACCATCTTCTCACTTTCAAGGCCTTTGAGGCCACGCAGAAGAGCAGGGGAGAAAAGAGGAAGATTCCGCGCTCAGCATAACGCGGAAGAATCTTCGCGCAGCGGAATGGTTCCCGCATCTGATAACCTGACCCACAGAAGATATGCCCATTCGGTCCCCAGACGTATTCATCAAACAGCAGGTCGCCAGCGTGCAGGAGTACTCGATCCTGGCGGGCAGGGCGATTGCCGACATCTTCTCTCGCCCGCGCTACTGGGCGGACATCTTCACCCAGATGGACTCCATCGGCGTGGGTTCGCTGCCCATCATCATCATGAGCGGGTTTTTCACCGGATGCGTGCTGGCGCTGCAGTCGGTGACCGCGCTGAAGGAGTTCGGCGCCGTCAGCATGACCGGATCGCTGGTCTCGCTCTCCATGGTGAAGGAGCTTGGGCCGGTGCTGACCGGGCTGATGGTCAGCGGGCGCAACGCGGCTGGCATGGCGTCGGAGCTGGGCTCGATGAAGGTGACCGAGCAGATCGACGCGATGCGAGCGCTGGGCACCGACCCGATCCGCAAGCTGGTGACGCCGCGCCTGGTCGCAACCGTCTTCATGCTTTTTTTCCTGACCATCATCGCCGATACGGCGGGCATCCTGGGTGGCACGCTTGTGGCCGTCAACATGCTGGGACTCAACGCCAGCTCCTATCTGCACAGCTCCTACAGCAGCCTGGTGCACGGCGACATCGTGCAGGGACTCACCAAGCCAATCTTCTCCGGCTTTATCATCGCCACGGTGGGCTGCTTCTTCGGCATGAGGACCACGGGCGGAACGCAGGGCGTGGGCCGCGCCACAACCCAGGCGGTGGTCGTCTCGTCGGTGTTCATCATCATCGTCGACTTTATCGTCACTCGCCTGATGATCGGCATCTTCGGCAGTTGAGAGCGCCCATGCCTGAAGGATTTTCCAGTCCCGGTAGCAGTTCCAGCACGGCAACCGCCGACTCGACCGCAAGCAATGCCCCAGTGGTGCAGTTCGAGAATGTGTCGATCGGCTTCGATGGCAAGCCCGTGTTGCAGGGGATATCTTTCTCGGTGGAGCGCGGGCAGACGCTGGTGCTGCTTGGTCCGGCGGGATGCGGCAAATCGGTGCTGTTGAAGCTGGCGAATGGACTCCTCAAGTCCGACAGCGGCTCGATTCGAGTTTTCGGCGAGGAGATCGACAAGCTGCGGCGGCGGGAACTTTACGCGCTGCGCGCGCGCATCGGCATGGTCTTTCAGGAGTCGGCGCTCTTCGACTCGCTCAACGTCGAGGACAACGTCGCGTACCGGCTGCACGAGGAGCTCGTGCCGGAGGCTGAGGCGCACGCGCGCGTGGTGGAGGCGCTGAAGTTCGTCGAGCTGGAGGCGGCGATCGACAAGTTTCCCTCCGAGCTTTCGGGCGGGATGCGCCGCCGGGTCTCGATTGCGCGCGCCATCATCAGCCACCCCGACCTGATCCTCTACGACTCGCCCACCGGCGGGCTCGACCCCATCACCTCGACCACCATCATCGAGCTGGTGATGAAGCAGCGCGACGTCTGGCATACCACCTCGCTGGTGGTGACGCACCGCCTGCAGGACGCGTTCATTCTTGCCACGCACCGCTTCGATCAAGCGACCGGCGGCATGAAGCCACTGCCCAGGGACGGCCCAGACCACGGCATCGACGAAGGAACGAAGTTCCTTCTGCTCAACGAGGGGAAGATTGTCTTCCACGGAACGACCGAGGAGCTGGTCCGCTCCGACGACCCGTGGGTCAAGCGGTACCTCGAGTAGACGCCTATCGCTTGCCTTTTTCCCAAGCCTCATACGAGATGCGCGGAACGGTGACGAAGGCGTCGCGCGTCTTGACGTAGTTGCCCAGGCCGTTCATGCGCCCCATGGCGTGCAGTTCTTCGGCCTTGATGTAGGGACCTTTTCCGTCCTCGGCGGGCACGATGAACTGGTCTTCGACGTACATGGCCACCACGCGGCCCAGGATGATGCGTGAGCGACCGATCTCCATGGTGGTGAACTCGGTGCACTCCAGCGCGGCGTGGGCCTCGGCGATGCGCGGGACCTTGACGACGGACGAGGGCGCGGTGGTCAGGCCCGCCATCTCCAGTTCGCTGACCTCGGCAGGGAAGTCTGTGGCGCAGATGTTCATCTTCTCGATCAGGTCTTCCGTCACCACGTTGATGACAAACTCGCCGGTGCGCCGAATGTTGCGCGCCGTGTCCTTGGGGATGGAGCCGCGCCCGGGGCGGTTCATCACGCCCATGCCGACGATCGGCGGATCGGTGCACAGGTAGTTGTAGGCGCTGAATGGCGCGGCGTTCGGGCGGCCATTTTCGTCCATGCTGGTGACCCAGGCGATGGGACGCGGGGCCACCAGACCGATCAGCAGGTTGTAGATCTGGCGCGCGGGCGTCTTGTCCATCTCGAACTTCATCGCATTCTCCTCATCAAACAAGCCTACCGCACCGCGCACGAACGCACAGGTTCCGTCCCCATTTGCAAGTAAGGTGCAGGCGCTGCGCAGCCTGCTGCCGACGGTTTTGTAATGTGCTCTGTGCGATAGACTAACGAGGTGAAGAAAATTTCCTCTGCCTGGCTCGTTGGAGCCACAGTCGCGCTGGTTACCGCGTTCTTTTCCGCATCTCTTGCAGCGCCAGCGCAGACGCAGCCTACGCAGCCAAGCCAGACGCAACCCACTCTGCCTATCATCGCGCAGCCGTTGGAGTCGGCGGCGCTCGCGCTGCCGGATGCGCCGGAGCCGCAGAGCAGCGATCCGGCTGCACCCACGTCTTCTTCGTCACTGCAGAGCGTGCCTGCTTTGGTCGCGACGCCTCCGTCGGCAGTGCCAGCTGCTGCTACTGGCTCGGGCGATGCGAAGCAGCAGCAACACAGCGAGTCCGAGCGCGAGTTGAAGCAGGAGGAGCAGCAGCGTCTGCTGGGCGTGGTGCCCAACTTCAACGTGGTGCTGAACGGGCAGGCCCTGCCGATCAACGGCCGCCAGAAGTGGGACCTCGCGCTGCATGAAGCTGTCAATCCCTTCTACTTTGGCTGGGCCTTTGTCATTGGCGGAGGATACAGTGAGCTGGTCGACAGCAACAGCGGCTACGGCTGGGGGCCTGCCGGCTACTTCAAGCGCGTCGGCGCCAACTACGCCGACAACGTCAACGGCGAGTTGATCGGCAACGCATTGCTGCCGCAGTTGCTGCATCAGGACCCGCGCTACTTCCGCAAGGGAACCGGCTCCATCAAGAGCCGCATCTGGGTGGCCGCTCTTTCCACGGTTGAATGCCGCGGCGACAACGGGAAGACGCAGTTCAACGCCTCGAATGTGCTGGGCAACTACATCTCTGGGGCCATCTCCAACGCGTACTATCCGGCCGACCAGCGCGGCGTCGGACTGACGCTGGAGAACGGAACCGAGGTCACGCTCTTCGGCGCGCTGGGCGGCCAGTTCTACGAGTTCGCGCCCGACCTGATTCGGATCGTCTTCCACAGACATCCGAAGGCCAGTGCTGCGGCTGCACCTGCACCACCTGTTGCCACGCCTGCGGCAACCGCTTCCCACTGATCGTTCCGCAGACCTATTTTTTGCCTGCTGAGTTTGCCACGCCGATGACGGCCATCATCCTGCCGGTGAACCCGCTCTCGGCGCGGTGAGAAAAATACTTTCTTCCAGCGGCGGTTCCCAGTCCCGCGCAGGCGGTACATTCGCCGATGACCGTGATGCGCCTGGCCGGAATGCCCGCATCGAGCAACTGGCGGAGGTTGGCCTGCCACAGGTTGAGATGGATCTGCGGGCCGATGTTGCTGTGTCCCGGCGCGCGCGCGGTGAGAAACAGCAGTGGGTACTTGTCGCGCACTGGGTCGGAGTCGAAAATCTCGCTGAAGAGTTCGCGCGCGTAGGCAAATTGAGACTCGAACTCGAAGCGCACCTCTTCGCCGACCGAGTAGCAGCAGGGGCCGATGGAGGGGCCCACCACGGCGACCAGGTCCTCGGGGCGCGAGCCGTAGCGCAGGCGCATGGCGCCGATGCCGCGCTCGACGATGCGCGCCAGCGTGCCACGCCAGCCCGCGTGGAAGGCCGCCACCGCGCGACTGCGCACGTCGGCCACCAGCACCGGGACGCAGTCCGCGGTCTGAATGCCCAGAAAGACGCCGGGAACGTCGGTCATCATCCCATCGCC
>Ga0187847_10003174_pt1 | contig 12732 bp, 8 predicted proteins | sample June2016WEW_4_10_FD_132458 | JGI IMG/M metagenome (GOLD analysis project Ga0187847, IMG submission 132458) | Peatland microbial communities from SPRUCE experiment site at the Marcell Experimental Forest, Minnesota, USA - June2016WEW_4_10 | ecosystem: Environmental > Terrestrial > Soil > Wetlands...
GTAGTCCTGGCAGGCCTTCTCGGGATCCGGAGCATTGCCGTCGACGTCGTAAAACCGGCGCATCCGCACGTGCTGAGTCAGCTCGTTGCGCAAATAAAGGCGGAATGACGCCTGATGGTCCTTCGCGATTCCCACGTACTCATCCATATGGAAGCCGCAGATGCGATCCCAGGGCAGATCCGGAATTTTAACCAGCGCTCGCAGTGTCTCGATTTGAGAGGCTCCGGTGGCGAAGATGACGCCTATCACATCCATTTCTTTCTGGCACAGGTTTTCTAGCTCCTCAGCGACGGCTTGAGCTGCTGCGAATCCTGCTTCCTTGCGAGTTAGATAAATCTCGATCTTCAGGTTTTCTATCTGGAAGCGTCTTGCTTCCACGCTTGGCTGCTGCACGCAAGCTCCCTTCGCAGTCGATGACGATCAAGTTGCCACACGTTAACTCTGTCACGTTAATCAGGAAAGACTATGCTGTCAAATATCGAGTTTCTCCATCATCTATCTAATTTTGAGAAGATGAAAATCTTGAATTATTGGGTAACGCCTCCACCTCGCCTACTGTGGAGTCCTAAGGAGAATCAAGGTCGCAAGTTCCCAAATCGGATCGAGCACGGTTTGATTCTGGCATGCAAAGACGATGAAGAAGCATAAGGCACATCGCGGTTCATGAGATCCACTCCAGAGCCGGCTCGCGTAAATGAGAACGGCTGCATCCGGTTCGCCTCATCGGCGTCGGGGGCGCGCTACCAGCGTGAGCACCTCGAAAGGCTTCAACAAAAAGAGATGTGGCAGTCCCGCTTCGAGCGGTATGGGTGCGCGCGAAGCATCAGCGGCCCACGGGCTGTGGGCAATGTATCTCTTATCACCGTCCTCAGGCAGTTCAAACGCCCGCCCGACGTCGATGCGGATTTGCTGCGGCCTCGACGCGGGATTGCGCAATACAAGAATTCCCTTTGCGGCGCTCCACGACGCCCAGCCATAGGGCTCCCCCTTATCCGGATCACCGCCAATCCAATGCGTGTCACGCAGGGTAGCGGCGTTGTTTCGTGACCAACGAGCGGCCTCCGCCAATACATCCCAATCGGCAGAAGTAAGAAGCGAGGGGGTGATATAAAGCTCCTGCAACTCCGTTCCGCCGCCGAAATAGGAATGCACTTCATCGGCGAAATCGTGCCCGGGATCAGTCGCCAGCTCATCTGCCAAGCGGGCATAGATAATGCCGTGGAGCATCAGTGAACTGAGCGGGAACAGCGGACCGTCACGGACGATATTGCGGTAGGTCTGCGCATCGCGATAGGTGATCCACTTTTGCCGCCATGTTCCCTCCCCGGCAAAGGAATGATCTTCTCCGAGGCGGCAGATTGTATCCGCATAGCGCAGCCAGAAAGGCGATGGCCAGGTACCAGTCGTCACATCGACGAACACATCGGAATTCTGCTGCCGCAATCGATTAATGAGGTGGATGGCTGCAGAAAAATCGCTATCGAACGCGCTGCCGGGAAATACCTGGCTCGCGTTGCCGATTCCATCCACTTTGAACTGGTTGACGCCCTCGCGCAGGAATTTCAGGCAGGCTTCTTCAAATTTCGCATAATAGCGCGGCCCCGACAGCGCGTAGCCGCCCTTCACGATCTCAAATCCGTGGCTCTGCCCATACGCAATGCGCTGTTCTTTTTCCTCCTGGTAGCCGCCCCACGGCGAAAACCATATGCCAAGACCGAAGCCATATTCCCGCGCAGCATCGCTGAGCGGAGCCAGGCCATCAGGGAAGCCGCTGTTCAGCTGCCACATCGTGTGCGTGTCATCCCAGCCATCATCCAACAGAAAAGAATCCATGGTTACGCCACGCTTGCGCACCAGTTCTTCGCCGAAGGCATGGATGCGCTCTTCCACTTGTGCTGTGCTGAACCGCTCGCCGCGACCTAGGTCATACCACGTGTTGTAGTGAAGAAATGTGCGATAAGGATGCGCGCGCTCGAGTTCGAGATAGGCAAGGAAGTCGCGGCGCATTTGCCCGGCCCGGGCCTCTCCGACGACGGAGGAATACATGATGGACTGTCCTGGGGCGAGAGACAAGGTACGCTTCAAACCGGCAACGGCTTCGCCATTTTCGACATTGCTATACGAGAGTGGATGCTCGAAGCCGAGATAGTAATTCCCGGTTACGATGGGAGAACCGGCCACCGAGCCAACCACATGTGCATCCTGGTCGCGAAAACGAAGCAACTGGATGTCGCGCAGCGCAAGCGGCTGTCTGCCGGCCTGAATGCTGATCTCCTGACGAAGATACGGCGCATCTCCGCGTACAATCATGCACCAGTGAACGCTGAAGCTGCCGGCCGGCTCCCTGAGTTCAGCGCATATCTGCCGACCGGGGACCCGAGCAGCCGCCCGCGAAGCCCCGGGATCGGGCTCCAGAGACGTCACGACTGGAGAGCTAGAAATCAGTTCGGAGGCGCGGATCTCCCGCTGATCCTCCAGGCCCAGCACGAACATCTCGTGAAGTTGTACTGTCTTCGATTGTCCACGCGCCTGAATGGAGTCAAGATACAGGTGCGGACCCGCCATATGCAGACGAGCGGTGATTCCTTCGTTGCCGAAGGCCTGGATTGCTGCCGATTGGGCTACAAGACCGGAAGAAACCGCCAAAAAGAGAGAGACTGAAATAAGCACAGACCGAAGCATAATCCTAGCCCCTGGAAAGCGAGACATCATTCGAATTCTTCCATTATGGACCCCGGCTGTGGATGTTTGGGGAAGTGAAGTCCCTTAAGGCGCCGCAAGAAAAGAGCCTGCGGGCGGAAGTTATATCGCGCATCCTCGCGGAATATCCAGGGCGCATTTTCGATAGCAATGAGTGGTTTTTATCGCCTCCGGAAAGCTCCAGCGCAACCTGGCGCTTCTGATCAGTACGACCCTCCGCCTAACCCTGCAATCGGGCAAGCACAGGCGCTTCATGTAGGGACCAATTCTCCTCGAATGGTTTACCACCGTACACAGTTGCACGGAGTACTCTTTTTCGATAGTTCCGCCCGTTGTGATCACGTAGATGGTTTGCATAGTCCTTTTCAGCACTTGATGACATTGAGGGCCAGGCCGGCCAGTGAAGTTTCTTTGTAGCGTGACTGCATATCGAGACCCGTGCGGTACATGGTCTCGATGACCTGATCGAGCGAAACCTTGTGACCGCCGGATTCGTTCATCGCCAAGCGGCAGGCGTTGATGGCTTTCACAGCGCCCATCGCATTGCGCTCGATACAGGGGATCTGCACCAGCCCGCCGACAGGATCGCACGTCATTCCGAGATGGTGTTCCATGGCAATCTCGGCCGCGTGTTCCACCTGTTCATTGCTTCCACCGACGGCGGCGGCCAGTCCTCCCGCTGCCATCGAGGCCGCCACACCCACCTCACCCTGGCAGCCCACTTCAGCGCCGGAGATCGAGGCATTTTCCTTATAGAGAATGCCGATGGCCGCAGCCGTAAGAAAGTAGCGAATTAACCCTTCGTCACTTGCTTCTGGGCAAAACTCCAGAAAATAGCGCGCCACCGACGGAATGATTCCCGCCGCACCATTCGTCGGCGCCGTCACCACCCGGCCGCCCGCCGCATTCTCCTCGTTGACTGCCATCGCATATACCGAAACCCAATCAAGCGGCGCGAGCGCATCGCTCACTGACTTGGCCCTGAGCCGGGAGGCCAGTGCTGCTGCCCGGCGGCGCACCTTCAGAGCGCCCGGTAACAGACCATCCACTGTCATTCCCCGCTCCATCGCTTCGCACATGGTTCGCCAGATGCGATCGATTCCGGAGCGCACCTCAACCTCCGGCCGCAACGCGCATTCGTTCTCGAGCATCAACTCCCAGATGCGCAGGTTGAGCAACTCGCACCTGCTTGCCAACTCGGCTGCGCTCTCAAAGGGATATGGGAAACATGCCTGCGCACCATTGTTGTTCGGCCCTTCTTCTCCCACCACAAATCCGCCGCCGATCGAATAGAAGTTTTCTGCGCGAACGATATCACCGTCGCCGTTATAAGCCGTAAACGTCATCCCGTTGGAATGAAAAGGCAGAACCTGATCGCGGCGGAAGAGAATATCGTCGTCTATTGAAAAAACGAGGGGATACTCACCCAGGAGCCCGAGTATCCCCCTGCTGGTAACTTCTTCGAGCAATCGATTCGCATCCGCAGGATCGACCGTCTCCGGCTCCTTGCCGCACATGCCCAGGATCACGGCCCGATCGGTTCCATGGCCCTTCCCTGTGTGCGCCAGCGATCCATACAACTCGATGCGGACCCGGCAAACGGCATCAAGTTGACGTGTCTCCGTCAACTTCAAAACAAATCTTCGCGCGGCAATCATCGGACCCACTGTGTGTGAGCTCGAGGGGCCAATACCGATCTTGAATATCTCAAAGAGACTTGTCATACGACCTGGGGAATTGGCGACTTGCGCTCCTGTTTCGGGATACCCGAAGTTTTCCGCAGTTCTTCAAGAACCTCGGCGACCTGCCAAATTGCATAGCCCACGTCTTCGGCGGTGGTTAGTTTGCTCAGGCTGAAGCGCACACTGGACGCGGCGCGCCCCAGCGAAAGTCCCATCGCCAGCAGCACGTGCGAGGGCACGCATTGTCCAGCGTTGCAAGCCGATCCGCCCGAGACGGCAAGGCCTCTTTCATCGAGCATGCGCAGCAACCGCGAGCCGACGACTCCGTCGAACCAGAGATTCGTCGTATTCGGTACTCGTGCCATGCGTATGCCATTTACTCCCGCGTTCTCGGCCTCCCGCAGCAAACTGCGCTCCAGTTCATCGCGCAGCCGCTCCATCTTCTTCAGGCTGCCGTCTCTGAATCCGCGCCGCGCAATCTCTGCGGCCTTTCCCAATCCCACAATTCCGGCCACGTTTTCCGTTCCGGCTCGGTAGCCTCGCTCATGCCCGCCGCCATACATCAACGGCTCAAGCTCCACGCCGCGCCGCACAAACAATGCCCCGGTCCCTTGAGGGCCGTGCATTTTGTGGCCTGAAATCGACAGCAGCTCGCAGCCGATCCGCTCCACGTCAATCGCAGTCTTCCCTGCCGCCTGCACGGCGTCCACATGGAACGGGATGCCGCGTTCGCGCGCGATGCGGGCAATCTCTTCCACCGGCTGTACGACGCCGGTCTCGTTGTTCGCCATCATGATAGAAATAAGCCGTGTGTTCGGTTCGACCGCTCTCCGCACGTCTTCTGGATTCACCTGCCCGCCAAGATCCGCAGGCACATAGGTTGCCGTCGATCCCCGCTGCTTCAACCGCGCCACGGCATGCAGCACGGCGTGGTGCTCGATGCTCGACGTGATCACGTGTGCGCCCGGCTCCGTCCCTGACCCAACGTTAATTGCCCCAAAGATTGCCAGGTTGTCAGCCTCTGTACCGCCGCTGGTAAAAATCACTTCCGTGTGGCTCGAACCGATCAGGCCGGCCACTTGCTGCCGTGCCAGTTCTATGGCGGTACGCGCCGCGCGGCCCTGCGCGTGTTGTGACGACGCATTGCCGCATTGCTCTCCAAGCCAGGGCCTCATGGCTTCAAAGACCTCAGGCAACAGCGGCGTGGTGGCGTTCGCGTCCATATAGACCGAGCGGTCCGGGGGAGAACTAATTTTTGCAGCGGCGCTCATACAATAACCAAAATCTACCCGAGAAAGCCGTGCGCTGGAAGATGCGGGTTATGGTATTTTGTTCTATCGGGAGAACTTTATTCGGTCGACTATGCGGGAAACCTTAGAAATTACGAAACTCCTTGACCCCATCGGCTGGCGCATTCTCGCCGAGCTGCAGGAAGACGCTCGCATGCAATTTGTCGAGCTGGGCAAGCGCGTCGGCCTCTCCACGCCGGCCGTCATTGAGCGCGTGCGCCGCATGGAAGAGGCCGGCATCATCGCCGGCTACCGCGTCGAAATCAATCGCAACAAAGTCGGCCTGCCGGTCTGCGCCTTCATTCGTGTGCGCGTCATCGGCGACTTCATTCCCCGCACCGCGGCAGCCGTGCGCCAAATGCCCGAAGTCTTCGAGTGCCATCGCATAGCCGGCGAAGATACCTTTCTGCTCAAAGTCTGTGTAGCATCGGCCGAAGCACTCGAAAAAACCGTAGACAAACTCACCCCCTACGTCGCCACCACCACCATGCTCGTCTTCTCCTCGCCCGTAACGCGCCGCTCCATCGAGCCGCCCCATGAGGCCCCCCCACCCCCATCACGCAAAACGGCCCGAAGAGCCGTCCGCTCTCCGGGCCGCAAATAAAAGGCTGTCGTCTAGAACTGCAGCTTCAGGCTGAGCCGCAGCGAGCGTGCAGCGCCCATCGCATAGAGGCTGTTATTCGCGCCAATGGACGTTACGCCATTGACGAGTTCGCCGAACGCTGAGGAAGAAAGCGTGATCGTTGGATTTCCGAGCGGTGGATGATTAAGAATGTTAAAGGCATCAACTCGAAAATTCAGCCGTAACTGCAATGAGTTCCTTAATCAGCAATCCTGCCATGATCGTCTTACCGGCGCCCGGAGCGTCGGCTAGTAAAAAACGAAACGGCTGGCGTGGCAGCATCGCTTCATATAGAGCGGTGATCTGGTGAGGGAGCGGATCGACAAGCGAAGTATGGACTGCCAGTACCGGGCCGAAAAGATGCGCCAGACGGATGCGACTTGCCTCGGAAACAAGCCGGAAGAGAGCTCCATCCTCGTCAAAGCTCCAAGGGCGGCCGAACTCGACCGGCTCGATACGTGGCTCAATCCCATCGCTCAGGAGCTTGCTGGCCTCATCGCAGCGCGTTCGGGCTTCTTTCAAACTCGTCTCCGGGTAGACGCCGTGAGATAGCCGCTTCTCCTTCCCCACATAGCGATACTTCAGACGCCACCATCTTCTGCCTGTTTCAGAGATTTCTATGTAGAGGCCGCGCGCGTCGAAGAGGCGGACAGTCTTCCCCGGCTGGGGCTTGACATTTTTGAATTGCAGTTCCGTAAGGGGCATTTTGGACCTCTGCGATGGGCTGGGGGCAACTCTTCGGTGGCTGCTCCGTAGTTGCCCCAAATTACCCCCGCTGTCAACAAGCGCACCCGGACCTCGTCGGAACAGGTCCGTTGAAAATAAATGACTTAATATTTTTTCTGGACATTATAGGACTTCATTGGAAGACTTTTTGGTAGCGCTACCGGGAATCGAACCCGGGTTTTAAGATTGAGAATCTCACGTCCTAACCCCTAGACGATAGCGCCATTATTTTTAACAACTTACTGAAGTTTTCCTGCTTCCTAGCACTCATACTAGCACTAATGCTAAAATCCATTCCATTGGAAACGGCCACAGGGCTGCTCTTCCCAGCACTCTTACTAGTAAGGGCGGCAGGGCTCAAGGAGAGAACGGAATGGAAGCGAAGCGTCATCCGGTAAACCTTAAACAGTATCGCAAGGTGAACGGAAAATGGCAATTCGTGCCGGTCGCTCGCGACGCCAAGGGAGCGCCTGATCCACGCCTTGTTGTCATCGATGGAGAGCCGATCAGCTCGAAGGGCGGCACTTTCTACCTCGAATTCAAACAACATGGAAAACGCCGGCAGGAGTCCACCGGTACGGTCCCGCGGGAGGCTCTCGAAGCTTGGCGGACGAAGTGCGCCGTCCTCACCGGACTGATCGAGCCTGAGGACGAACCGGAGGATGTTGAGCGAGGGTTAACGATCGAGCAGGCGATCGAAAAGTACCTGGTCGAAGTGGAAGCCACCAAAGGCAGGAAGACCTACCGGCAGTACCGCAACGAATTGGAGTGGTTCCGGAAGCACTGTAAGAAGCGGTACGTCTCGCAACTGAATCGGAGCGATGCGATGGCTCTATTCGCACAGGGGCGCAAAGAGCTGGTGGACGGCAGGCCGCTCAACCAGAAAACGATCAACCGCCGCGTGATTATCATGCTCCACGCTATGCGCAGTCAGGGGGCGGTGATCATTATGAACAAGGGCGACTGGCCCAAGACCATCGACAAGAAGGTGGAGATGTACCAGCCTGAAGAGCTGAAGCTCTTCTTCGCCGCCTGCGATCCCGAAGAGCGGCTCATCTTCCAAGTCTTCCTCTGTACCGGTTTCCGTGAGCGGGAAGTGGCCAACCTTGCCTGGACAGACATCAACTGGAAGGAAGGCAAGCTCGCGGTTTCCGCCAAGCCTGAGCTCGGCTTCACTCCCAAAAGCTACGAGGAGCGCAGTGTCCCCATCCCCATGGCGCTGATTACGGCTCTTCGGGAGCGCAAGAGGAACAGCGGCTCGCTTCTGGTGTTCCCTACCGAGCCTCATCCGACGCGGCCGGATTACGGCAAGGGAGACAATCCCCACGGTCACTTGCTGGAATTGTGCAAGGAGATTGCGTTTCGCGCCGGCCTGAATTGCAAGCACTGTGAAGGTGAGTACACCGTCTACGTGCTGAACAATGGAATCCGGAGTACGGCGAAGCGGGCTTACAAGTGTGATACCTCACCGCGCTGCGCAAACTGGTACTTGCACAAATTCCGCCACACCTATGCCACCAATATTCTCCAATCCGTTGACATTCGCAGCCTACAGATAATGCTCGGCCACAAGAACATCTCGACCACCGAGAAGTATCTGAAGTCATTGCGCCTCGACCAACTCCGCGACAAAATCGAGTCTTCGGCGTTGGCCGCCTACGTCTAGGTCAACAATCACTCAGGGCGCTTTGCCGGGACTATCTGCGACACGAGGTCGAGACGGCCACTTTTGCTTCGACGCTGCGAGCGCTGCCACAAGGGTCAGTACTATCTATCGAAGTTGATTTGATAATTGGCGACAATGCGCTCCTCGAGAAAGCAGTAATAAGTTAATCGGCAGCAATCACTTGTCCGGTCAGCCGATTTCTCGTCCACTTGGACCAAAGCCTGTGGCAAACACAAGCCGTCTCGCTACTAATGCATTTCCGCGATCAGGGCCCTGTGATTTAGGGTGGGTTGGTTCGCTGTAAGTCTCTCAAAAAACAAAGAAAGCGACCCGATCAGGGCCGCATCTTGCTGATTCGCTAACCAGCTACTACTTGGCGCTTGCCGGCGGCACAATGCCGTTCATCCGCAGGTACTCCACCATTTGACCATAGTGATCATTCCCGTGGGCCGCTGCGAAAGCGGCAATCGTAACCCGCGTGCTGAACCCGTCGACCGGCTTGATGGCGACAAATGCATTTTCTGTCGTGATGGTTGCAATCGCCTTGTGCGCGTAGACGAACGACGCTTCCAGCGCAGCCACCGCTTCGTCCTTCGTCTTAATGGAGCCGATTGCCTTCAAGTCGCGGTCAGGCTTAATGCCGCTCCAGCCGAAAAAGAAATAGTTCGCCTGCGCCAAGTGCGTCACCTGTGCCACAAAGGTGCGCACGGTGTCGAACTGCGTCGTCTGGCCCGCAGCAAAGATGCCTTGCGCCGGTGCGAAACTGTACTTATCTGCGGGCATAGCCTTCGCCGCGCCCACTACCTGAAACTCCATCATGGAGAGCAAACCGTCTACCGCTTTCGCGGGGTCTTCCTTTGTACCCACCGCCGGCGACGGCGGGAGCTCACTCATCTGCGCCCCCATCTGCATACCGCCATTCACCATCACAGCAACTGCAAAAATCAGAGCACGAATACGCATTGTCTATCCTCCATCCAAGTTCGCTTGAAGAACGATCCCAGCTTACCAGATTCTGATGACGCGATTGTGTTCACTTGCCGAGTAGTCAACAATCCGGGGGTGACTCGTTTTCGGTGCTATTTCCTAGTTGCCGGTTTTGCGGCCAAGTGCCGAAGCGCCGATCAAGGTGAATTGCTCGATGAGTGCATTGCCCTGTTAACCGGCCAATCTCTGCCCAGTTTGGTTATGGGCTCATAAAAGCCGAATTCGTGGCCGTAGCCACCTTCGGAACCGCGCCAGCCTTACGCTCGATGTGAATCCTCTGCTGAGAGCAATCATGCTCTGCCTAGCGGCTCGGAAGACATAAGAAATCCGGTTGAAAAATAATACAACGCGCCTGTCGCCCGCGCCAGATCAGGCTTTAGCGATATTGATTGAAATAAATATTGGCCGGTTATCTTCCTGAAATCAACAATCAAGTTGTATTCGAAAAACCGGTTTCCCTCACTTTGTCAATTTTCAATCCGGATTCGAACTGCCTTCGCGGCGGATCGTGGAAGGCGCAATGGTTTAGAACCGTCCGCTGTTCGCAGAAGAAGTTCATCCTGAGCCGATCCCTTGACATGCAAGCGCGCGCCGGGAGTGACTCCGTGAGCCTTAAGTCTTTTCAGCAATGTGGCGTCCTGATCTGAAATGCTGTCCACTACAAATTGTCCGTCCTCTACAACTGTTAACGGTCTTGAGGCCTGCTTCGACATCCTTCCGTCCAGTGCGGGAATGCAGTGCCCGTGAGGGTCAAATTTCGGCCGCCCAAGCTTCGCGTCGATCCGCTCTTCGAGACGCTCGGAGATGAAATGCTCGAGGCGTTCAGCCTCGTCGTGCACCTCCTCGATGGGATAGCTCAGTACCTGGTACAGAAAGGTCTCAAGCAGCCGGTGATGGCGCACGATTTCGAGTGCGCGTCTTCTTCCGGCGACCGACAGCCGGACGCCACGGCGCGATTCATATTCGACGAACGGGTTCGGGGAGGCGGCAAGCTTCTGGAGCATGTTGGTGACCGAAGCCGGCGCTACACCGAGCCGCTCTGAGAGTGCGGTGCTGTTTACCCGCTCCTCCTCCGGGCCACCGAGGGCGTAGATGGCCTTCAGATAGTTATCTACCGACTCCGTGTTCAAGTTGACTCGGCGTGTGGTCATGTACTCCTCTGTCCGGGTTTGACACCCACTCCATTTTAGGTGTACCTAATAGATTTAGGTAAACCTAATTTGTCAGGTGGTTGCCTTCCCGAATAACCCCGACAGCAAGCAGCAAAATCCATCTGGAGGTGGACGTGCGAGAAATTCGAGCATGGGTGTTGAGCTTCAGGTTCCTATGGATGTTAACCATAGTTAATCCATGCTTAATTCTGGCGCAGAGCGGAACCAGCAGTGCTCTTTCCGTAGCTGTCACGGACCCCAGTGGCGCGGCCGTTCCGCGCGCATCGGTCACGATCACCGAAAAGAACACACGAGCGACTCGCATCGGCGAAACCGATGCTACGGGTCATTTTCTCTTTTCCCAGATCAATCCTGGCACTTATCAAGTGACCGTTGCCGCCAGTGGCTTCGCTGCCTCGGAGTCGGAACCCACGGCCGTAGGCGTTGGCCGGACCGTCTCGCTCAACTTTTCGCTTCATGTTCATGCAAATAGTCAGACCATCGAAGTAACTGCACAGCAGGGTCTGCTCAGTCTCGACAACCCGAACACGACAACAACAATCGAGGCGGAAACGATCAAGAGCCTGCCCAACCCCGGACAGGATCTTACCTACTTGGCGCAATTTGCCCAGGGCGCGTTGATGAACACCGCCGGCTCTTCCAATGACGCCAAAGCCGCGGGTGGCTATGGCAACGTTGAATTCAACGGCCTGCCGGCAACATCGAACGGTTACATCCTCGATGGTTACGACAGCAACGATCCCTGGCTGGGATTGAATATCGGCCTGTCTACAAATCTCGTCATTGGTCTCGATGCGGTTCAGGAGGCCACCATCAACACAAACTCCTTTGCTGTCGATCAGGGCCGGTACGCAGTCGCTCAAATCAACTATTTCACCAAGTCCGGCACGAATGCATTTCACGGCGATTTGTATGAGTTATGGAACGGGTCGCTTTTCAATGCCGAAGACTACTTCCTTCACGCCAACGATACACCGGGAGGGATCGCTCACAAGCCTCGCTCCACTGTGAACGAATTTGGCGTCAGTGTCGGCGGTCCCATTCGCAAGAACAAATTGTTTTTCTTTGGGCATTATGAAGGCATTCGCATTGCATTGCCGCTGGTTTCGCAGATCACCGTGCCGACTCCCGCATATCAGCAGTACGTTCTCGGCCAACTGGCTGTTGGCGGAACCGATCCTGTAACCGGAAGTTCGCTCCCGGCTGAGCCTGCGGAGATTCCCTTCTACCAATCCATGTTCTCTCTGCTGCCACCTCCCGGCGGGTCGCCCGTGCCCATTGAAGGATGCCCACTCGGCGCGGGCGATGGATGCGCGACGCAGAGGCAGGCCTCCCTCAACAACAGCGACAGTGAAAACCTCATCGTGGTGAAGATCGATCACACCATCAATACAAAAGACAGTGTCTGGTATCGCTTCCAGCAGGACACCGGCCTTCAGGCGGCATTCACCGACCCGATCAATTCAATCTTCAACTCTTACTCGCCGCAACCGCAGCGCACGCTCGTTGCCGGCTACACCCACGTCTTCAGCCCTGCTTTGGTCAATCAATTCAACCCTGGTGCAAGCTGGTATTCGAGCATCTTCGAGCCGAACAACTACACACGGGTCCAGCAGACTTTCCCCATTGTGCTAGCATCGGCAAGCGATAGTGTGCCGTTCACCACGATCGGCGGCAACAACAATACCTATCCGCAAGGCCGCAAGGTCACCCAGTGGCAGATCAACGACAATCTGACATGGACTCGCGGGAAGCACACATGGAAGTTTGGTATCAACACCCGGCGCCTGGACGTGAGCAACTACGACCTCGGTGAAGGCATTGTGCCGACCGTGACCTACAACGATCTTGCCCAATTCACCTATGGCGCCGCGTACACTGCGAGCCA
>Ga0187847_10003176_pt1 | contig 12728 bp, 11 predicted proteins | sample June2016WEW_4_10_FD_132458 | JGI IMG/M metagenome (GOLD analysis project Ga0187847, IMG submission 132458) | Peatland microbial communities from SPRUCE experiment site at the Marcell Experimental Forest, Minnesota, USA - June2016WEW_4_10 | ecosystem: Environmental > Terrestrial > Soil >...
ATGGCTACAGGTCTCAAGGCCATCGACGCCATGATTCCCATCGGGCGCGGCCAGCGCGAGCTGATTATTGGCGATCGGCAAACCGGCAAAACCGCGGTGCTGCTCGACACGATCATCAACAACGCCAAGAACGATCTGATTTGCATTTATTGCGCCATCGGCCAGAAGCGCTCGTCGATCGCGCAAGTGGTGCAGACGCTCACCGAACACGGCGCCATGGGCCACACCATCATCGTGGCCGCCTCGGCGTCGGAGCCGGCGCCTATGCTTTATCTCGCGCCTTACGCCGCCACCGCCATGGGCGAGTACTTCCGCGACAACGGCAAACACGCGCTGGTGATGTACGACGATCTTTCGAAGCACGCTATGGCGTACCGCGAGATTTCGCTTTTGCTGCGCCGTCCGCCGGGCCGCGAGGCATATCCGGGCGACGTGTTCTATCTGCACTCGCGCTTGCTCGAGCGCAGTTCGAAGATGAGCAAAGAGCGGGGCGGCGGTTCGCTGACGGCGCTGCCCGTGATCGAGACGCAGGCTGGCGACGTTTCGGCCTACATTCCGACCAACGTGATTTCGATTACCGACGGGCAGATCTTTCTTGAAACCGATCTGTTCAACTCGGGCGTGCGTCCCGCGGTGAACGTGGGCCTCTCGGTTTCGCGCGTGGGCTTCTCGGCGGCGATCAAGGCGGTCAAGCAGGTGGGGTCGACCTTGAAGCTCGATCTCGCGCAGTACCGCGAATTGGCGGCCTTCGCGCAATTTGGTTCTGATTTGGACCCGCTCACGCAGAAGCAGTTGGCGCGCGGGCAGCGACTCACCGAGCTGCTCAAGCAGCCGCAGTTCCATCCGCTGACGTGGCAGCAGCAGATGGTGGTGCTGTTTGCCGGCACGCAAGGTTACCTGGACGATTTCCAGGTTCCCGAGATCCGCGCCTTTGAGGATGGGCTGTACAAATACCTCGACAACTCGCAGCAGGCGCTGATCGCGGATTTAACGACGAAGAAGCAATTGGACGACGATCTTCGCAACCGGCTGCACGCGGCGCTGAAGGAGTACGCGGCGATGTTCAAGCAGGAGCTGGCTGCGAAAGAGCCGGCTCTGGCGCCAACTGCTCTGGCGGCAAACGCTAAGAATTAGGAAAGACCATGGCAAACGTACTCGATCTTAAACGCCGCATCCGCAGCGTCAAAAACACGCGGCAGATCACCAAGGCCATGAAGATGGTCTCGGCGGCCAAGCTGCGCCGTGCGCAGGAGCGCGCGCTGGCGGCGCGGCCTTACGCCCGCATGATTGTAAGCGTGCTCGAGTCGCTGCGGCGCCGCGTCGATCTCTACGACGACGAGACCGGCGACCTGTCCCATCCGCTGTTTTTGACGCGGCCGGAGAAGCGCGTGCTGCTGATCGTGGTCTCGGGCGACAAGGGTTTTGCCGGGGCTTTTAACGCCAACATTCTGAAAGTCGCATATCAATTCATCTCGGGCAATCCGGATAAGGAAATCGACATTGAGGCCGTGGGGCGCAAGGGGCGCGACCAGATGCGGCGGCGCTATCCCGTGGCCGAGTACACGGAGCAGACTGGCGAAGACGGCCAGAAGCGACAGGTAAGGTCCCCGCGCAAGGGAAAGGTCGAGCTCACAGGCGACCATCCAGGATTGCTGGTGAAACTCGATCCCAAGCGTGTCGAGGAGATTGCGCACAACATCGTGGCGCGTTACGTGCACGAGGAGATCGACGCTGCCTACGTTGTCTACAACGAATTCAAGTCGGTGATCGCGCAGCGCCTTGTGGTGGAGCGGTTGCTGCCGATCATTGAAGTGGGCAAGCAGCAGATTGCGGGCGCGGTCGAGCCCACGGCAGAAGAGAAGGAACGCTTGGCCGAGGCCGCGCTTTCTGCCGGCATCGAGCTTGAGCCCGCCGACACCACCGAAGCCGAAGAGGAAGCCAAAAAGTTCGGCACGGCCAACGTGGACTACATTTACGAGCAGCCGCCGAGTGAACTCTTCGCCGGCCTGTTGCCGCAGTACATTTTTTCCATGCTGTTCCACGCCATGACGGAGTCCGTAGCCGCGGAGCACGCGGCGCGCATGACGGCGATGGATTCGGCAACCAACAATGCCTCCGACATGATCGACCACTTGACGCTGCACATGAACCGCGTGCGCCAGGCGGCGATTACCAAGGAGATTATTGAGATTGTGAGCGGAGCAGCGGCTCTTTAGGCTCGCGGAATCCCACCCTAGCCGCAAAAACAAAGACGCGGCGAGGGCGGGGCACCCAAAAAGTTTGGATTGAAAAGGCAAAACGAAATGGCAGAAAACATCGGCAAAGTGATTCAGGTCTCCGGCCCGGCCGTGGACGTTCAGTTTGAAGAGGCGACGATGCCGCCGATTTACCAGGCGCTGCGCGTCACCGACGAGGGCTTTAAGGTGCCCACGCCCATCAACGTGATTCTCGAGGTGCAGCAGCACCTGGGCGAGGGGCGCGTGCGCACGGTGGCGATGGAAGCGACCGACGGCATGGTGCGCGGCATGAAGGCCATCGACCTTGGCGGGCCGATCCGGGTACCCGTGGGCAAAGAGACGCTGGGCCGCGTGATCAACGTCATCGGCGAGCCGGTGGACAAACTGGGGCCGGTGGGCGAGAAGTCGCGCATGCCCATTCACCGGCCTGCTCCGCTATTTGATGAGCAGTCGACGCACGAGGAGATGTTCGAGACCGGCATCAAGGTCATCGACCTAATTCAGCCATTTTTGAAGGGCGGCAAGATTGGCCTGTTTGGCGGCGCCGGAGTAGGCAAGACCGTCGTCATCATGGAATTGATCAACAACGTGGCCAAGAACCACGGCGGCTTTTCGGTGTTTGCCGGCGTGGGCGAGCGCACCCGCGAGGGCAATGATCTGTGGCTCGAGATGACCGAGAGCGGCGTCATCAAGCCCGGCAAGTGGCAAGACTCGAAGTGCGCGCTGGTGTACGGGCAGATGACCGAGCCGCCGGGAGCGCGCCTGCGCGTGGCGTTGACCGCGCTAACCGTCGCGGAGTATTTCCGCGACGTAGAAGGCTCCGACACGCTGCTCTTCATTGATAACATCTTCCGCTTTACGCAGGCGGGTTCCGAGGTGTCGACGCTGCTGGGCCGCATGCCCTCGGCTGTGGGCTACCAGCCGAACCTGGCCACCGAGATGGGCGAGCTGCAGGAGCGTATCACTTCGACGAGCAAGGGTTCGGTGACGAGTGTGCAGGCTGTGTACGTGCCCGCCGACGACTTGACCGATCCCGCGCCGGCTACGACCTTTGCGCACTTGGACGCGACGACCGTGTTGAGCCGTCCGCTTTCGGAGCTCGGCATTTACCCGGCCGTCGATCCGCTGGCTTCGACCTCGCGCATCCTCGCGGCGCGCGTGGTGGGCGATGAACACTACGATGTCGCCCAAGGGGTAAAGAAGATTCTGCAGCGCTACAAGGATCTGCAGGACATCATCGCCATTCTGGGCATCGACGAGCTTTCCGAAGACGACAAGCTCACCGTGGCTCGCGCGCGTAAGGTGCAGAAGTTCCTGTCGCAGCCCTTCCACGTAGCCGAGACGTTCACGGGCATTCCCGGCAAGTACGTCAAGATTGCCGACACGGTGCGCGCCTTCAAGGAGATTATCGAGGGCAAGCACGATGGCGTGCCGGAACAGGCGTTCTACATGCAGGGCGGTATTGAGGACGTGCTCGCAGCGGCGGAAAAACTGAAGGCGACGGTGTAAGACCAGTTCACAGTTCTTAGTTCGCAGTTCACAGCAATGCGAGCGACGAACAGGAAACTATGAACTGTGAACTAAGAACTGAGAACTGATTTATGGCAGAACCAACATCCGATCAACTTCGCGTACGGCTGGTGACGCCGGAGCGCACTCTGTTCGAGGCCGATGCCTTGGCTGTCGAGCTGCCTTCGAAGTCCGGCTATATGGAAGTGCTCTACGGGCACGCGCCGCTGATGGCTGAGCTGGGCGCGGGCGACGTGCGCATTCACCAGAGCGGAGGGATCGAATCCTCAAGTCCTGACACGACGCGCTACAACGTGAGCTGGGGATTTGTGGAAGTGCTGCCCAATCGCGTGACTATTCTCGCTTCCGATGCGTTGAAGCCCGAAGAGATCGACGTGCCCCGCGCCGAGCAGCAACTCGATCGCGGCGAAAAAATGTGGAAGGAAGCCGGCGAAAGCGAAGAGGCTTACGACGAAGCACTGCGCGTGATCTCGGAGGCCGAAGCCAAGATTTCTTCGGCCGGCGAGACGGTCAAGACGCATTAACGCTCTTTGCTCTCATACAATTCAACAAAAAGCCCTGCTCCCAGATTCAAAAATTGGAGCAGGGCTTTTCGCGTGAAGGGGCCTAGTGGCTGTCCCCGTCGTGATCGGCGTCGGCGGATGCCGCGGCCTTCTGACCTGCCGCGCTGATTGAGACCGTGTCGGGCGCGAGTTGGGCGCTGGTGGTGGAAGCCTGGGAAGCCGCCGGGGCCGAACTCGAAAGGAGAGTGGCATCGGCTGTCATGGGGCTGGAGATCGCTGAAACCATCGATTGCTGCCCTCCTTGGCCGTAATCAACCTATCGGCGCAAACGGCAAAAATGTGATGCCCGTCACGATAAAGTTTCGTCATCGTGATTTTCCCAGGCGCCCCGGTCCCCTTGCCCTCCATGCCTCCGGCCCGATAAAGTTTGAACCACAAGGCTTCTTGCGCGCATGGCGTCTTCCCGCGTGTTCCCAGCGCCGCGCGCTCCTCGAAATCTGCTTCCCTAAAGGATTCTCCATGTCTACGACGCCTTCTGCTGTCGCCAACCGGGATATCGACTCCACGCTGCGGGAGAACCGCGTTTTTTCGCCGCCGGAGGAGTTCAGCGCCAAGGCTCACATCAAGAGCCTGGAGGAGTACGAGACGCTCTACAAGCAATCCATCGAAGACCCCGAAAAATTCTGGGCGGGCGTGGCGCGGGAGCTGCACTGGTTTAAGCCGTGGGACAAGGTTCTGGAGTGGAATCTGCCGTGGGCGAAGTGGTTCGTGGGCGGCAAGATGAACTTGAGTTATAACTGCGTGGACCGTCATGCACTGGGCGCGCGCCGCGACAAGACTGCGCTGATCTGGGAGGGCGAGCCGGGGGAGATTCGCCGGCTGACCTACGCAGAATTGCACGCCGAGGTGCAGAAGTTCGCCAATGCGCTCAAGTCGCTGGGTATCCAGAAGGGCGACCGCGTGGCAGTGTATATGGGGATGACGCCCGAGCTGGCCATTGCGCTGCTGGCTTGCGCGCGAATCGGCGCCGTGCACTCGGTGATTTTTGGCGGATTCGCCGCCCACGCCATCGCCGACCGCGTGGCGGACTCGGAGTGCGTGGCCATCATTACCCAGGACACGAGCTACCGTCGCGGCAACGAGATCAAGCTGAAGGCAACCGTGGACGAGGCTATGCCCGCATGCCACAGCGTGAAGCACGTGGTGGTATTGAAGCGCACGGGCACGCCGGTGAAGATGGTGGAGGGCCGCGACCACTGGTGGCACGAGCTGGTGGCCGAGGCTGCCCCGGAGTGCGCTGCCGAGCCGATGGACTCCGAGGATCCGCTCTACATTCTGTACACGTCAGGCTCGACCGGCAAACCCAAGGGCCTGCTGCACACCACGGGCGGCTACGCGGTGCAGACTTATCTCACCTCGAAATACGTATTCGATTTGCGCGACGACGATATTTACTGGTGCACGGCCGATATCGGATGGGTGACAGGCCACTCGTATGTTGTGTATGGGCCGCTGCAAAACGGCGCTACGGTGCTGATGTACGAGGGCGCGCCGAACTGGCCGGATTTCTCGAGGTTTTGGAAGATCGTCGACGACCACAAAGTGACGGTGTTCTATACCGCGCCCACTGCGATTCGTGCATTCATCAAGTGGGGCGCCGAATTTGTGGAAAAATTCGATCTCCGATCTCTCCGGTTGCTTGGGACTGTGGGTGAACCAATCAATCCCGAGGCGTGGATGTGGTATCGGGAGAAGATAGGCCGCAATCGCTGCCCGATTGTGGACACGTGGTGGCAGACTGAGACCGGCGCCATCATGATTGCGCCGATTCCGGGCGCGGTGGCGACCAAGCCCGGCTCGGCGACGCGGCCTTTCTTCGGCATTCAGCCGGAGGTAGTGACGAAGCCGGATGCCGAAGGCAATTTCCATGCAGTGCCTGCGGGCAGCGGCGGACTGTTGGTGGTGCGCAAGCCGTGGCCGTCGATGGCGCGCACCATTTACGGCGATCCCGAGCGCTACCAGAAAACGTACTGGAGCGATGTTCCGGGCTGCTACTTCACGGGCGACGGGGCGCGTCAGGACGCTGACGGCTACTTTTGGCTGATGGGCCGCGTGGACGACGTGATCAACGTGAGCGGCCACCGGCTGGGCACGATGGAGGTCGAGTCTGCGCTGGTGGCGCACTCCAAAGTGGCCGAGGCCGCGGTGGTGGGCCGGCCCGACGATCTGAAGGGCCAGGCGATTGCGGCCTTCGTTACGCTCGAAAGCGGCAACCCGCCCAGTGAAGCGTTAAAGGACGAGTTGCGCAAGTGGGTGGCGAAGGAGATCGGCGCGCTGGCCCGGCCCGATGATATCCGCTTCACCGAAGCGCTGCCCAAGACACGTAGCGGCAAGATCATGCGCCGCCTGCTGCGCGATCTGGCCACGCACGGAGAGATCAAGGGCGATGTGACCACGCTCGAAGACTTCACCGTCATCGCCAAGCTGAGGGAAGCGGAAGAAGGCTGAGCAGTCAGTTCCTAGCAGTCTGCGGATCGTGACCGAGATAACCTTGAAATAGCTTACCGAAAGGAAGAAGGGGCAGGTGAGTACGATCAATCCCGCCGAAACTCAAGGCGATGGGTCCGACATGGCTCGTACCTCCCGTTTCCGTCAAAAGGTCGAACGCGATTTCGATCGCTCAGATCCTAATAACTCGGTTTCCGTGATCGTGCCCGCTTACAACGGCGCCGATTATATTCAAGAGACTCTCGAAAGCATTCTCAAGCAGACGGTTCCACCGGCAGAAGTGATAGTCGTGAACGATGGCTCAACAGACGATACTGCTTCGATCGTCCGGTCATTCGGTACAGCCGTTACCTTGATCGAAACGCCCAATCAGGGCGCTTGCAGAGCACGTAACCTGGGAGCTGAGAAGGCAGTTTCAGCGTGGCTTGCCTTTTGCGATCAGGACGACATTTGGCTGCCGCAGAAATTGGAAAAACAGCTTCGGCTGGCTCATAAATCGCCTGAGATTCATTGCGTGATCACCGACCACGCAACGTACATAGATGGAGTAATCGATTCGCGCAGTCATTTCTCTCATGCTCCCGAAGGTTTTTGGAATTGCGATCCCGATCCGTCCGGTTTCATGGTTCGTCAGCCAATCGTGGGACGAATGACAATCTTCCAGCCCAGTATTACTTCGGTTCTTCTTGTCAGGCGCAAGTTCTTCAATGAATTTGGCGGCTTCGATACTCATGCCGTGCGATGGACAACGGAAGACACTTGCGTTCACTTTCGGTGTTTAAGCGTGGTTCCTTTCGGGGCGGTCCCGGAGGTGCTGATGCTTTACCGCCGTCATTCCAAGGCTGTGGGCTTAGATACGCTTAGACAATTGCGCAACACGATTCATGTGTGGGAGTACATCATCGGCGAGTATCCCGAGGCCGAGCCGTGGAAGGATGATCTCCTGACCGGAGTGCGGTTGATGCGCAAGGAATTGCGCGAATGTGTTCGCTACCAGCGAAGGCAACGGATCAAGAGAATTCTTGTGCGCCGTCATCTGTGGCGCGCTTGACGCTACCTGCGTCTTGGTGTGGGTAATCGAGATCATCTTGACTACCACAGGCCGCTGTGGTGGAATTGAGGCACTTCCTCTTGGCGGGTCCCCTTCTCAAAGACATTCTTCAGTGTGATCGCCGCGCGGGAGCGGAATTCGCCTAATAGCTTGTACAACGAGACGACATGGACTCGAACCGATCACTCGGGTGGCTAACCCACAATCTTGTTGGGTCAAACCACGGTCAAGGGCCCCGGAGATAGCTGACCGAAAGGAGAGAAAGAGTTGAGCACGATCAATCCCGGCGAAACTCAGCGCGGTGGGTCCAATATGGATCGCGCCTCCAGTCTTCGTCAAAAAGTCGAACTCGATTTTGATCCCTCAGATCCCCAAAACTTCGTTTCCGTGGTCGTGCCCGCTTACAACGCGGCCAAATACCTTGCTGAGACTCTCGATTGCATCCTCAAGCAGACGATTCCAGCGGCAGAAGTCATTGTGGTAAACGATGGCTCAACAGACGATACCGCCTCAATCGCTCGATCTTTTGGGAAGGCTGTAACCTTGATTGAAACGCCCAATCAAGGTTTACCCAGAACCCGCAACTGGGGGGCTGCAAGGGCCGTCTCAAACTGGTTTGCCTTTTGCGATTCCGACGATCTCTGGCTCCCGCAAAAACTGGAGAAGCAGCTTCGGCTGGCCAACGAGTGTCCTGAAGTCCAATGCGTGATAACCGACTACACTCATTACTGCGATGGAGTTGCAGCCGAGCGCAGCCAATTCTCCTATGCTCCCGAGGGTTTCTGGAATCCTGAACCATGCCGGTCCGGCTTCGTTGTGCGCCAACCAATCACCGGAAAGCTTACAACATTCCAGCCCGGCGGCGCCTCAGTCCCGATGGTTAAGCGCACGTTCTTTAATCAAGTTGGCGGATTTGATCCACGTGCCTGGCAAGAGGCCGAGGACACCTGTTTTCACATCCGGTGTTTGAGCGCGGTGCCTTTCGGCGTAGTCCCGGAGGTGCTCATGCTTTACCGTCGCCATCCCGGAGCATTGAGTGCGGATCGGAACAAGCAGATGCGTAAGACTGTTTCCGTATGGGAATACATCATTGCCGAGTACCCCCAGGCACAACCGTGGAAGAAGGAACTTTTGGCGGGTTTGACATTGCTGCGCAAAGAGCTGCGCGAAAACGTTCGCCACGAGCGGCGGCAAGAGATCAAGAAAATTCTCAGACGCCTGCATCTGTGGCAGGCCTGAGGCTGCTGGCATTTGGCGCGGAAATTTCAGCGGATCGCGAATAGAATAGCACTCTGCGGCCGCAGCACCCACAATGCAAGAAGTCGACTCCCTATAATGGGTGAGGATTGGTAGAGCGCACGGCGCGCTCATTTCTTTTTTGGGGAACGCATGGCTGCACTGATCGAAGCAATCGATGTAAAGCGCAAGATGGTTTTTGAGTTTGAAGGCACACCGTATTACTGCCTGGAGGCGGAGGTCTCCACGCCGACTGCCCGCGGCGGCCAGACTCTTGTCCGCCTGAAGATGCGCAACCTTCTGACGCGCGCGGTGTTTGACAAGACCTTCAAAGCCGGCGAAAGGTTCAAGGAGCCGGACCTGGAGCTTGTGGAGTCGTCCTACCTTTACAGCGACGGAGATGGCTCTTATTTTCTTGACCAGCAGAGCTTCGATACGCACGCACTCTCGCCGAGCATGGTAGGCGACGCACTGGAGTTTCTGGTGGAGGGAGCGCTGATTCAGTTGCACAAGTTCAACGGCAACCCCATCGGCTTGCAGTTACCAGCCCAGGTGGAGCTGAAAGTTGCGTACTCCGAGCCGGGGGCGCGCGGCAACACGTCAGGCGATGTGACCAAGCTCGCACGGTTGGAGACCGGCCTCGAGATCAAGGTTCCCCTCTACATTCAGGAGGGCGAGAGGGTGAGAGTTTACACCGAAACCAAGGAGTTCGCCGGACGGGCGTGAACGGTAGTTTCTTGATGCGGACCACGCGTCTAGGCACGCACCCGGGCATGCGCCCAGGCGAAAACTGCTTGTACGCCGAAGATTTCTGTCCATCGCGGCCTGCGGAAGCTGATGGAGAAGTGCCGGGGCAACCGAAGTCTGTAGCCCGCCATCCTTTTGAGGTAGCCGCTTTTGCGGCCGAGAGGAATCTGCCATGCCTTCCCCCCAGCAGGCATCCCGTGTTGTTTGTCTTCTTGCATTGTGCGCATTCATCGTTCAATTTCCGGCGCAGGCACGCGCGGCCGGGAAAGGCGACGTCTTTTTTGGCTACAGCCGCACAGGCAGCGACATCTTTTATCCCAGCACGCCAGGGCTCAACGGATGGGATCTTGACGGCCAGGTGCACTGGAAGCCGTTCATAGGCATCGACGGCGATGTGGCTCACTACGGTATCGGCGCCGACTCCTCGGTGCCACGCACGACTACCGTTCTCTTCGGGCCCAAAGTCTCCGTGGGTCCAGCTGCCATCAAGGTTTTTGGGCATTTTCTTGTGGGCGGTGAACACTCGGCCAACAGCAGCGCGGTCACGCCGATCTCGGGTGGCGCGTTCGCGTACGCCTACGGTGCAGGCGCCGACGTCCCTATCGCGCCGTTTTTCGGATGGCGGGTGCAAGTGGACCACCTGAGCGCGCCTACCCAGTCTCCGGCGGAGGGCACGCACGTGCGTTTCACGACGGGCATCGTTTTGCGCTTCTGATGGGAGGCATTCGCGGGAATTGCTCCCACTTGGAATACCTACTCAACCCTTTTCGACCGGCCGCTCGCATTTTCTCGTTCCGAAACTTCCATTTGCCGGGTAAGGCGCAAGAATAAGCAATCCGTGAAGATGGCGGAATGCGTCCCACATCGCGTAATCTTTTGCCGTCATTTTGACGTCAATTCCTATGTGAGTATAGCGGTCGAAGTTCGTTACCTTTGCCCTTGCTGTGGATACAGAACGCTCGACGTGCCGAGCGCATTGCAGTTGTGCCCTGTCTGCTGGTGGGAGGACGACGGACAGGAAAACGAGGATGCCTGCGAAGTCCGCCTGACGGTGAACGGCCAGCTCAGCCTGAGTCAGGCGCGCATCAACTATACTCAATTTGGCGCCGCGCATCCGCGCTTTCTCCCTTACGTTCGTAAGCCCCAAGCTGCAGAATGGTAACGTACCTTTGGCGATGCCTTTCGTCTTGCTAAGCCGCTTGTCTGGTTTGACCCCTCCCGCAAAGCCCCGTACCATAAAGATGGTGTTTCCCTGGCCAAACGGCGCTGCATAGACCTTGAAGCAGCCCCATGGCCGCATCGACGACGGCGCGAGCCCCCGGAAGGTACATTTTGACTGCTAGCAGCACCCTCGAAAACAACTCCGAAACGGCTGAGCCCCAGCACAATCACGATCACGCCGAAGAGCATCACGACCACTCCCACGGGCCGGTTCTGAACCCGGAGTGCACCCGGGAATTGATTGTTGACGTTCCCGTGGAGGAAGTCACCCGCGCCTGGGCCAAGGTAGCCGCCGGGTACCGCAAATACGCCAAGATTCCCGGTTTCCGCGCCGGCAAAGTGCCGGAGTCGGTGATCCGCAAGCGCTTTGGGGCCGAGATCCGCAAGGAAGTAATCGACACTCTGCTGCCGGAGCGGTTCAACAAGGGCGTCGCTGAGCTGGGGATTCGACCGGTGGGCCAGCCGCAGGTGACCGAGCTTACCGTGGACGAAGGCTCCCCGCTGCACGTGAAGGCGGTCTTCGAATTCATTCCTTCATTCTCGATAGATGGCTACAAAGACGTGACGGTGGCGAAGCCTTCAGTCGAAGTGGTGGAGGAAGAGTTCAAGCAGGAACTTGAGCACCTTCGCGACTCGCGCGCCACGATCGAACCGATGGAAGAAGAGCGTGCGCTCAAGGATGGTGACTGGGCGCAGATCAGCTACAAGGGCGAGATCCAGAAGGATGAGGCCGAAGCTGCTCCCGAGGGCGCAGCCGAGTCGCAGCCCGTGAGTGGGGAAGACACGCTGGTCGAGGTCGGCGGCAAGGATACGATGGAGGCTTTCACGAGCGCCTTGCGTGGATCCAAACCTGGCCAGGAGCTGAAGGTCGAAGTGATCTACCCGGCCGAGTACTCGGAGCCCAAGCTGGCCGGAAAGACGGTTGCGTACGACGTGACCGTGAAGGCGATCAAGAAGCGGATTCTGCCTGAACTGAACGACGAGTTTGCAAAGGAACTCGGCCACTACGAAAGCTATGCCGATTTAGAGAAAAGCGTCCGCGAGTATCTGGTCAATCGTAAGCGCCGCAATGTCGAGTCCGAAACCAGGGACAAGCTGTTTGCCGCGCTGAGTGAGAAATTCACCTTCCCAGTTCCGGAATCGCTCGTTCAAGACCAGATTGACACGCGCCTAGACCGCGGATTACGCGCACTTGCGGCCCAGGGCATGGCGGCCGAGCAGATGCGTAAGCTCGACTTTGCGCGGCTGCGTGCGGCGCAACGGGACAGCGCGGTCGTCGAAGTCAAAACCAACATCCTTCTCGATCGCATTGCCGGCGAGGAAAATATCACCGTCAGTGACGAGGAGATGGAGAAGGAATTGCAGATTGCCGCGATTCAATCCCGCGAGCCGCTCGATGCCCTGAAAGTGCGATTGACCAAAGAAGGCGGACTGGCTAGGATCAGGGAACAACTGCGCCGGGAGAAGACTGCGTCAGTGTTGTACGAACGCCTGCCCTCGTAAAGCTGGGCAATCCGATCGAAATTCCGACGGTTGTATTTTGAATTAAACAGCCGATACTGGCACGAACAGAGCTGAAAGCTGAAAGCTGGAGGCTAGGAGCTAGCGGTTCATGGCATTGGTTCCCATGGTGGTTGAGCAGACGAGCCGGGGCGAGCGCGCCTACGACATCTATTCCCGTCTGCTGCGCGACAA
>Ga0187847_10003177_pt1 | contig 12728 bp, 5 predicted proteins | sample June2016WEW_4_10_FD_132458 | JGI IMG/M metagenome (GOLD analysis project Ga0187847, IMG submission 132458) | Peatland microbial communities from SPRUCE experiment site at the Marcell Experimental Forest, Minnesota, USA - June2016WEW_4_10 | ecosystem: Environmental > Terrestrial > Soil > Wetlands...
AACGCAAAGCCTTCAGGGTGATGAGTGCGGTTTGGAAAGTAGATCTTGGACTCCCCCGGCTTCCAGAGGCAGAGCTCTGAATAGCCTCCGAGCCAGATACCTCCATCGTCGCTCTTGGCGAGACCGAGGACATTTGGAAATGGGACACGGTCCTGATTTCCGTAACAAGTCACTTGCGCATTTCTGACTCGACAAACGGGGCCCATGCCGTCAGTAATCTGCGTGCGCGCCAGCCAAATGGATCCGGCATCGTCTTCGAGGAGCGCTTCAATTCGTCCACTCAGGTTTGGATAGTTGGTAAGTTGCCCGTCCCTCCACTGGGAAAGACCATAGCCGGTTCCGATCCACAAGCTCCCGTCGCGAGATCCAAGCAGCGAGAAAACCCTGGGATCGAATGTCTCTTGTCCGGCGGGTGGCTTCCATTGGATAAAGCGAACGCCGTCAAATCGAACCAGCCCGATGGCAGTTCCAATCCAGAGGTAGCCATCTGCTGTCTGCGTGATCGCGGTTGGCGAACCAACATAGACGCCGTCGCTGGTTTTCCAGGACGTATGGGCAAGCTGAGAGACAGGTTTCCCAGGGTCAATGGCCCAGAGCGGGGTGAGCCAGCTCGCACCCAGCAAGAGCAATAGCCAACCCGAGCGCAGAATACCGAATGTTGTCACCTCTCCCCCAAGCACACCAATTGACATCTCAGTCCGACTGGAAAGAGACGCCTCACTTCAAAACGGGGAATTCACAATAGTCGAAAATACGCGGTATCTTGCAGTCTGGCGCCAGGAGGCGCAAATTTCAAGGTTGCTTGCAACTGCAACTGAGGCTACCGACTATCGTGACATTTGCAACCGTAGAGACCTGCAGCATGACGCCTGTGGTTTTCTACAGGTCGAGTCAAACCTGCAGAAGTCCCCGCCTGATGGCGATCGTCACCGCGTGTGTTCGATCATTGGCCCCCAGCTTGTCCACCAGATTCTTGATGTGAAAGTTGACTGTCGTCTCTGCAATCGAAAGATGATCGGCAATCTGCTTATTGCGATAGCCATCCCGGATCAGCTTCAGAACATCCATCTCCCGGCTGGTGAGATCTTCTTCACCCATGTGCTCGGCGAGTCGGTTTGCGATCTCGGGTGGTATGTGCTTCCTTCCGGCGTGAACGGATCGGATCACATCCAGCATTTCAGCTTTGGGCGTGCTCTTGAGGACGTAGGCGCAGGCTCCAGCACGCAAGGCGCGCTGGATATCTCCATCGCTGTCTGAAGTGGTGAGAATGATGATGCGGGCATCTCGAAACTCACCGCGAATGGCAATGAGTGCATCCGTTCCATCGGACCCCGGGAGTCGAAGATCCATCAGCGTGATGTCGGGGCGATGTTTCCGGAACTGTTCGATTGCTTCTACGGCGTCGGTTGCTTGAGCGACCAGAAGCATATCGGGCTGCGATCCGATGATCGTGCTCAGGCCCTCACGAAATATGGGATGATCTTCCACGCCGAGAATGCGTATCTGCTTGGTCTGAACCATAGGATTTTCTCCATTTGGCGGAGGCCGGGAGCCAGGGAAGTGCGTTCATTCCAAACAGGATACAACAGCGCCATTACGCCAGGATTCTGGCACTGTATGCACCTGGGTTTTCACGGGGAGTCATTCGGCTGGTATGGGGTGGTTCGGGTGTCTATTTCGACAAGGCAGATTAGAGGTCGCACTGACCTGAAGAAAAATGCAGGGCGAATTCTGTTGATTACCAGGTCGCTCGGAATCTAGTGGAGACCTATGCTTCATCCAGATTGTCAGGACGATTGGAGATGGAAGAATGCCCTCATCGACAGGAGATCGACAACAGCGCTCGTTGGCGGACTACTGTGCTGCGGAACGAAATCTTCCTGCGTGGATCGGCACGGGTTTGGCCATGATGGGTTGTGGCTTTGTTGTGGCGCGCTGTGGGCCATTTCTACAGCAGATTCATTTTCTGCATCAAGCTCCCGCGGAGCAGTCTCTCGCACTGTTGTTGGGTTTTGGTAAGGTGCTCATCATCGCGGGGCTAGCCGTGAATGTGTTTGCGGGGTGGCGGCATCATCGAATGATGCAGGATTTGGATCGAGGTGCAGCTCCCCGCTCATGGCCGTTCAGGCAAGCGGTCACAGTTGTGCTGTTTCTCGCAATGATTGGTTTCACCGTGGCTATTTATATGGTTTCAGCCTGAGGTCAACGCGGTTCGTTTCAGCGGTCTCATTCCGCTGGAATTAGCCCAGATGCTGTGATGGCTGAGGATGCGTCGATCAAGGGTTTCTCTGTCCCCGTCAACGACTCCGCCGAGCCGGTTACCAATGATTCGAGTTCATCGACCAAAGAACCGTCCCACCATCCGCGTTTTATTTCGTCCCGCATTGTCTGGATTGCGACTTCTCGCGGAAGTGCGGCCCGGTAGGGTCGATCGGTTGTAAGCGCATCGTAAATATCAACCACCTGAAGAATCCGCGCAGTGAGTGGGATCTGATCGCCTTTGAGTCCGTCCGGGTATCCCGAGCCATCCAGCTTCTCGTGATGGTGACGGATGACGGGAAGTACGAGCCGAAATGATCTGAGCGGTGAGCATATGCGCTCTCCGACAACGGGGTGTTCTCTCATGATTACCCACTCGTCTTTCGACAGCGGGCCCTTTTTGACCAGCACATGTTCCGGTACAGCGATCTTCCCGATATCGTGAACAACTCCGGCTCTCCGCAGAGCAACACGCTGGTCGAGCGGCAATCCGAGCCGGTCAGCCATTGCAACGGAATACGCAGATAAGCGGTCGCAGTGCCCCCGGGTGTACGGATCTTTTGCCTCGATGCTCAGCGCCAGGCTGAACAAGACCGCCTCTGCGTTTTCCAACTCATCGGTAAACGCTTTCAATCGCAAAAGCGAGCGAGTACGAGCCAGCAGTTCCTGCCCGTTGACAGGTTTTCTCAGAAAATCGTCCGCGCCGGATGTGATGCCCTTGATACGCTCGTCGACCCGCGACAGACCGGTTACCAAAACGACCGGGATAAACTGCGTTTCTCGATGCGACTTGATGGCGTGGCAAACATCGAATCCTGTTTTTCCCGGCATAACTACGTCGAGTATCGCCAGGTCGATGGATTTATGATGAATGGCATCCAAAGCCTCATCGCCGTCTGCAGCTAAAACGGTGGTATAGCCTTCCGTGGACAGGATTGTCGACAGGAGTTCGCGGCATGTCTCGTCGTCATCTGCGATCAGGATAACGGCTTTCGAATTAGCTGAGCCGAACATGATTCTCCGAGGCTCCTGTCATAAGCGAAAATGGAAGACCTGCGTGAGGAAAGCCAGCCTCATCGATTTCAGATCATCACTCAACAACGGAAAAGTCGTGCCACGGATTGTCGCCTGAAATTGAAGCCGAATACGTCAATTCGAGGATCACGGGGAATGTTAGAAACACAACCTGCGTAAGCTTGCGCTTACATTAGGGGTTGATCTTACAGACTACGTTTAGGGTATTTCGATGGCGCCTGTGCTTCTAACCTCGCTCACCGCCCACGGCAATACCTGGGTTACCGCTATTGCGTCGCTCCGAATGTGTCCATCCAATACTGGACACACGCCTCTTACAGCCACATAGGCATGCTCGACCAATACGTAACCAACCGTCAATGACCTTTTAGTGTGAGTCGACGATCGAGTATCGGCGACTGTGAGGGTTGGCTGGGTGAATAACAGGCGGCGACCTAATTCCCTGGGCGGCCTTTTGCCTCATCTGAGGCCGTTTCCTGGGTTTTCCTGCTCCGGATCAAGCAATGAAGCCGAGTACTTACGACTCCTCATATAGCCAACCTTTCAGTGTTTTTTGGAATCCATTGAACCTTGGGGGGGAGAAGTGTATGCGCCGAGGCGGAAGACGTCGAGGCGCCTAACTGCGGTACTGATCAGTTCCGGTCATTACCTGCCGTCACGAAGAGCGGGTCTCCGGATTTGCTAGCAAGCGGAATATAGCAAGCAAGTAACTCGATAGGAGAGGCCGACATGTCGTTTCCCCAAGGTTCCAGCGCGTCAAGCGTTGCGAAGGTAGCTACGCGTATATTCTCTGCGGTGTTTATATGTACTGTTCTGTTGTTCGCAACTGGGGCCTATGCGCAATTTGGGGCTTCGTTGCGCGGCACAGTGACAGACCCAACCGGAGCTGTGGTCCCCGGGGCCACGTTGACGCTGATCAATAAAGATACCAACCAAACGAAGTCGACAACTTCCGATGCCAGCGGTCTCTACGGCTTCGAGCAATTGGCGCCGGGGAACTACCGTGTTGTCGCAGAGCGGCAGGGTTTTCAAAAGAAGGAAATTTCCCAGGTTGTGCTGATTCCGGAACAGCCGAACGCTCTCAACGTGCAGATGGAAGTGGGCGACGTGAAGCAGACCGTGACTGTCAACGGGTCATACGCCCCGCTGCTCGATACGGATACGGCGACGGTCAGCTCCACGATTAACAGCAATGAAATTCAACATCTTCCCTCATACAACCGCGATGTATTTCAATTGGCGCAGTTGACTCCGGGTGTGTTTGGTGACGGTTCGCAAGGCGGCAGCGGTGGAACGAACAATCTACCCACGAATCAGGGGCCGGGTGGGTCAACAAGCGGTGCGGCCGGCATCTTTCAGACAGAGAATCAACCGCAGATTCAGGCCCGCGGCGGACAAGAGGGAACGAATGGAATCTCCATTGATGGCATCAGCACGGTAAGCGCTGTCTGGGGCGGAGCATCAGTCATCACACCCAGCGAAGACTCCGTAGGGGACGTGAAGATCGTCTCCAATAGCTATGACGCGTCGGTGGGACGCTTCAGCGGCGGACAGATTCAAGTAACGTCTAAGAGCGGGACGAATGCCTTGCACGGCAGCCTCTTCTTCAAGGCGTCCCGGCCGGGACTGAATGCCTATCAGCGCTGGAATGGACTGGGGTCGGATGTTCCGGGAACGCCAGCTTCGCGCGGACTGAACAAAGACGATACTCGCACGAATAATGAAGGCGGCAGCGTGGGTGGACCCATCTGGAAGAACAGAGTCTTTGCTTTTTTCAATTATGAGCGAAGCCCGCAATCGAACAGCACCACCGCGCAGGCATGGTATGAGACACCGGAGTTCGACCAATTGGCCTTGCCGTCAGGAAGCATTTCATCGACTTATCTGACTTATCCCGGTGAGGGTGTTGCGTCGAGCAGCCTGGTTCAGGAATCATGTAGATCGATCGGCTTGGTGGAGGGAACCAATTGCGTCTCGCTCAGCAACGGGCTGAATCTGGGTTCTCCCCTGACAAACGGGCTGGGCAAGCAGGACCCAACTTATGGAGGCTCGCCACAGTCGCCGGGTGTGGGCAACGGACTCAGCACCACTCCAGACCTTGGATACTTCAACACGGTCAATCCAACGACCATTTCACAACAACAGTACAACGGGCGGCTGGATGCACAAGTAAGCGAAAATGACCACTTGAGCTTTGCTATCTACTGGGTCCCGGTGACTTCGACCGATTACAACGGCCCTGTTCGTGCGGCCAATCTCTGGCACCACTCACAGGTGAACGACGCAGCTTCTCTGATTTGGAATCACGTATTTTCTCCCACTTTGCTGAACCAGGCACGCGCCAATGCGGCAGGCTACAGATGGAACGAAATCTCCAGTAATCCGCAGGAGCCCTTTGGCCTGCCGCAAGACAATCTGGCTAGCATTGGAACGGCCAGTCCGCAGTTCTTCGGAGCCCCTGGACCAAGTGATCTGAATCAGTGGACATATGACTACAACGATGTTCTTACTAAAGTTCTTGGCCGCCATAGCATCAAGGTAGGGGGCGATTTGACGCGGCTCTACTATCTGAACAACAACGTCGGTGCGGCGCGCCCCGGGTTCAGCTTCTATAATCTGTGGGATTTTGCGAATGATGCACCGGACAGTGAAACAGGCCAGTTTGCTTCCGCTACGGGGATTCCTTCAGCCAACCGCGAAGACAATCGCGTGAACCTCTGGGGTGCGTTTGTTCAGGACGACTATAAGATTCTTCCGAACCTGACGATCAATGCCGGCTTGCGCTGGTCCTATTTTGGAGCGTTCGATTCCAAGCAGAACAATCTCGACACGCTGCAATTCGGGTCAGGCGCAGATCTCGTTTCCGGCTTGAATATTCGCGTAGGGGGATCGCTCTACACTCCACAGCACCTGAACTTCGGTCCGCAACTTGGATTTGCGTGGCAGCCCAAGGAATCGGAAAACAGGATGGTTTTCCGCGGTGGTTTCGGTATCAAATATAACCAGGACGAAATTGCAATTTTGGCCAATGGATTTGGCAATCCTCCGAATGCTGTGAATAAGAACTTCTGCTGCTCAACCACGACGAGCAATGCTCCTGGGATCTTGTACCAGACCGCGACGGACGTTCATTCTCTGTTTGGCTACGCACCAAATCCCGCTGCAGTCACAACATTCGGAACCAACAACCTGCCCACAACGGGTGTGACGTCGGTGACGGGATTTAATGCGAACCCAAAGACGATTGCGAATTACCACTATTCTCTTGACATGCAGTATCAGTTTCCATGGAGCGTCATTGCAACGCTGGGCTACCAGGGAAGCGAATATCGCCACCTACTGGTGCAAGCGAACTACAACGTGATTGCAGCGGCTAGCGGCCTGGCCTTGAACCCAATTGCCAATTTCATTGACTACTACACAAATACGGGCGCCGGAAATTACAACGCGATGATAGCGACGCTGCGACACGACTTCGCCAATCACTTCAACCTTGAAGGGCAATATACCTGGGCGAAGGCAATGGATGAGAACTCAGGTCCATATTCAGAAGACCCGTATCCCTTCGATCCTCAGGCAGCCTATGGCCGTTCCGACTACAACGTGGGTAGTGCATTCAAACTGTTTGGGATGTGGCAGCCGGTTTTCTTCCACGGAGAGCACGGATGGATTGAGAAGGTGGCCGGTGACTGGTCGGTCAGCGGAATCTTCAACTGGCATACCGGTTTTCCGTGGAACCCGGTCTACAATATCAATGCCGGAGGATCGCAACTGTATTACAACGGCAGTGGCTATGGCCAGCTGCGCCCGGCGGGCATTGTTGGTGGAGCAGGAACTAACACTGACAACAATGCGTTCATGCAGGCGACGAATCCTAACTTTGGTGGAAATGGGACTACCTACTTCGCGCCGCCGAGCTTCGTCGTTGGCCCCACATTTCCCGCGACAGCGCCGCCACCTGCGCCTGGAATTCAACGTAATAGCTTGAATGGACCCCGTTACAATGACCTGGATGCTTCTCTGAGCAAGGGGTTCGGGCTTCCTAATAATCGCGTCCTGGGTGAGAGCGCGCGGATCGAGATTCGTGCAGACGCTTATAACTTGTTCAACAAGCTGAATCTGGAGAATTCGAGCATCGACAACACGCTGGGTTCGGTAAATCCTGATGGCTCAATCCAATCAGTGAACGGAGATTTTGGAGTTGCCCGAAACGCGCTGGGCAGCAGAACGGTTCAACTGCAGGCACGGTTCAGCTTCTAAGGCGGCTGGGACGAGCTTGATTGGCCTTCTCTTCGGTGCGCGTATCGTGTTCCGAAAGGGGGAACCAAGGTGTTGCGTTTCAAATCCTTGCGATGGATTTCCGTTGGACTTGCGACAGCATTGTTGACGGTGCTGTGCGGGCAAGCGCAGGAGAAGATTGAGATTGATGCACAGGCGCAGGCGACACCATTTCCGCATTACTGGGAGCAGATGTTCGGGTCGGGACGAGCGATTCTCTCGCTGCGTGAAAGCTATCGCGAGGATGTGCGCGCGGTGAAGCAGGTTGCAGATTTTCATTACGTGCGGTTTCACGCGATCTTTCACGATGAGCTGGGAGTCTACGACGAGGACGAACATGGCAACCCCGTTTATAACTTTTCTTATGTGGACCAGGTATACGATGGGCTGCTGAAGAATGGCGTGAAACCGTTTGTGGAAATCAGCTTCATGCCAAAGAAGCTGGCGTTCAATCCGGACGCGCTGCATCCATTCTGGTACAAGCAGAACGTCTCGCCGCCGAAGAGCATGGAGGGTTGGGACGACCTAGTCAAACACTTCGTGCAGCATCTTGTCGATCGCTACGGCATAGATGAAGTATCCACATGGTACTTCGAGGTATGGAACGAACCGAATATCGATTTCTGGAATGGCATTCCGCGGCAGAGGTCCTATTTTGATTTATATGCGCATAGTGCGCGCGATGTGAAGAGCGTAAACCCGCGGCTGCGAGTGGGAGGGCCCGCCACCGCGGCGGCAGCGTGGATTCCAGAGTTTCTCAAGTTCGCAATAGACAATGCGGTACCGGTCGACTTTGTCTCGACGCACGGTTATGCGGACGATACGGTAGAAGACCTGTTCGGGACAAAAGAGGATATTCCGATGGATGAGCGGGTCTGCCGCGCGGCGGCAAAAGTCCATGGAGAAATCAAAGTGTCTGGCAAGCCGGATCTTCCGCTCATCTGGTCGGAGTGGAACGTGCAGGGCATGATGGGCTCGCGTGACACGACCTTTGTTGGGCCTGCTCTGGCGAACACTGTACGCCAATGCGATGGGTTGGCGAATATGCTCTCCTTCTGGACGTTTTCCGATGTCTTTGAAGAGGACGGGCCAATTGCAAAACCATTCGTGGGAATGTTTGGATTACGCGCGAAGGGCGGCATCAACAAGCCAAGCTATTACGCCTACGGATTGCTGCATCAGTTAGGTAACGAGCGGATCGCCAATGCATCAAAGAATGTAATCGTGACAAAAACTGCAAATGGCGGATTGGCCATCGCAGCATGGAACCTGGTCGATCCTGACCAGCACGGAAGCAAGCAAGAGGTTGATTTTGACTTCCACCGGGTTTCCCCGAACGCACGCGTGAGCATACGCCGGATTGATGATGACCATGGAAATGTGCTTAAAGAATATGCGGCGATGGGCGAGCCGCTCGATCCGACGCCGAAGCAAGTAGAACAATTGAATCGTGAAACGGCGCTTCCACCGCCTGAAGAGACAAAGCTGCAAGCAGGCGAGTTGAGATTGAGCCTGACACCCAATGCGCTGGTGCTCATTGAGGTTCAACCTTGATGAGGAGAGCGTTGAACAGCATTATTCCTTGAGTCTCGCCTTGAGAACTGATTTGCTGACGGGCATTTCGTGAAGCAGCAGTTCGGTCGCTTTCACCTCGGGGTTGGCATGGAACCAGCGCTGCACGACGTTGTTGTGAAGCAAATTCAGAATCGCGAGTAACGACATACCTTGGTGGTGCGCCATCCACTCGCGGACAAGGGCAGGTTTTCCGGATCCGCTTGAAAAGTCGGCGGCCTCATAGAAGCCATAGATGCCAATCCAGCCGGAGGAAGCCATGCGACGCAGGTTGCGGAGAGCGGTCACCGAATCGACTCCAAGCGCGAGAAATGATGAGTAGGGCGAGATAACTGGTCCTGCAGATGCTTCAATCCAAAGAGCGATCTGTGGTACACCGTAGGCTTGGTAGTGATAGTGGCCGTGGTCATCCTTGCGCGACGCACCGGATTCCGAAATGCCCCAGGGAATATTGAGGCCGCGAGCGAAGGCGCGCTGCACGCGGACACACGCACCGAGTGTGCGCGAGATGAGAGTGTCAGGATAACTGCGCATCCATAGCGCCGGCATGAGGTATTCGAACATGGTGCCAGTCCAGGAGAGCAGGATGAAGTCGCCAAAAGCGCGCGCATGTTCGCGCCCGAGCTTGAACCAACTTTCCTGGCGAATCTCGTCGCGGGCTATGGCAACAAAAGTCGCAATGCGGGCCTCGGAGGCGATCATGTCGTAACAGGCTTCATGGAGCTTATTGGCACGCGCGTCGTAGCCGATGGAAAGAATCTGACGGCCCGGGTCGGCGAGAAAGGCGAATTCTGTTTCCTTTAGGAGACGTTCGGACTGCTGTGCGATGGCGCGAAGGTCGCCTTCAAGTGTGCGGAGGTTCTGCGTGGCTGCGGGCAGGGCCGTGCGGAGTCGTCCGCTGAGTTCGAACTGCGACTTGTTATCAGTCAGTGTAAGTGATGCGCCGGCGAGCTGCTGCTCTAGGCGCTCGGAGAATGCGATTGCTTCGTCGATGGTGAGAGTAGCGGCATTCTGGTTGGTCGCAAGTCCTGGCACTTCGCGCAGAGCCGCATATTCGGGAAGAAGCCACGGCATGTAGTTGCGGAGCAGAGAGAGGATGGCGCTGACACGATGAGAAATCTCTTCGGTCCACCAGGCGTTGTCGTGCTGGGTGGCCGGTGAATTGGGTATCGCACGGAGAGCGATGTCTGCGCTAAAAAGCCACGCCAGCCATACGTCGGCGGGAGCGTCAGCATCAGGTGGGGAAAGTTGCGCCAGTGGAGCCGGTACTCTACCTTGCGAACGCGTCAACTGCCAGTGCGCACGAACAGCAGACAAGAGCTGACGGCCAAAGAGATTTTCGCGGGAAAGGGCGAGGGCACCGGAACGGAGGGTATAAAGTGATGCGACAAAGTTCCCGCTGTCGACCGAAGAGACGAAGGGTGCATCGTTGAGCGGTTCGAGCGTTTTTGTGTCGTACCAGTTATAGAGATGGCCGCGATATTTTTCGAGTCGATCAATCGTCGCAAGGCTCCGATTGGTGAGAGTGACAAATTCAGGAACAGTCAGGAACCCAAACTCGCATGCGGCCTGGCGAGCATTGAGCAAGAGTCCCAAGTTCGTGGGCGAGACGCGAGCGGCTTCAAAAAGGCCATCTTCCTCGACGTTATCGGGAATGAGGTAGTTGTGGCGTTCTCCACCAAACTCGTAGAAATAACGCCAGATTCGCAGCACATGGCTCATCAGAAATGACTCGTCACTTGAACTGAGGCGCTTATGCTGTTCGCGCGAGGGGGCGTTGAGCCAGACTGTAACAATTGGCGCGAGTGCCCACAACAACAGGATGGGCGAGGCGACAATAAGTGCGTGGTGATGGTGTGGATTGACGAGATAGACGAGGACAACCACACCAAGTGCGACGACAGGCGCTAGAGCCAAGTACCTGTCAATGGGTGCACGGCTCGCGGAATGAAGCTCGGCTTGGGCAGCGGTTTCCCACTCCAGCAAGCGCTCGCCGGTGATGAACCTTCGGACGAGGGCGCGGACAATCGCATCGATGGAGAGCATCGCCTGGTGGGGAAGAAAGATGAGATTGAGAAGAGCGATGAGCGCAGCCTTCGAAGAGCCGGAGAGCGCCTCGCCGGCGTTTCCTTTTTGGCCACTGAGAAGTGCGCGGCCAAGACCAAATGTGCATTGAACAACGGTGGGAAAGATCAGCAGAACGAGCGGGACGATTGTCCAGTAAAGGGGTCCACCGGGAAGGCCAAGCCAGCCAGCGACAAACACGATCAAGGTGAGCGGTTCGACGAGCGAACGGCGCAGATTGTCGAAGATCTTCCACCGGGAAACTTCGGAGATTGGATTGGGCACCCAGCGCTCTGACTCCTCGGGGACGCGAGAGAACATCCACAGCACGATCTGCCAATCGCCGCGGACCCAGCGGTGTTTGCGGCGGTTGTAGGCGCTTAAGTGTGATGGATAGTCATCGATGAGTTCAACGTCTGTGGCAAGGCCGGCACGGGCATACGCGCCTTCGATGAGGTCGTGGCTCAGCAGGGCATTGCGCGGGAATCGATGGTTGAGAACGGCATGGAGGGTTGCGACTTCATAGATGCCTTTACCCGTGAATATTCCTTCGCCATAAAGGTCCTGGTAGGCGTCGGAGATGGCGCGGGTATAAATGTCGAAGCCGCTCTGCCCAGAGTAGATGGCGGCCATGCGCGAGCGTGAAGCGGAACGCACGCTGACGCCGATACGCGGCTGCAGGATTCCATATCCCTCAGTGACGACGCGCAGTTTGGGGTGGATGATGGCCCGATGCAGGGGGTGCGCTATGGCACCGACGATGCGTGCAGCGGCACCGCGCGGGAGCTGTGTGTCAGAGTCAAGCGTAAGGACGTATCGGATCTGGCTGAGGGCATCGAGGCCGCCAGCCTTGATAGGAAATGCATCGAACTCGCCCATCAGCAGCTTATTGAGATCGAGTAGCTTTCCGCGCTTTCGTTCCCAACCCATCCAAACACCCTGGCGCGCACTAAATATGCGATGACGATGAAGAAGGATGAAGCTACCGTTTTTCTGCGAGCCATATTTTGTATTGAGTGCATCGATCCCTTTGACTGCCAAGTCGACGAGCGAATGAGCGTCGTTGGTGTGCGGCTTGCTCACCGAGTCGGCAAGATCGGTGAGCAGTGCAAAGTGCAGGTGGGGGTCGCGATTGGCTAGAAAGCGAACCTCGAGATCATCGAGGAGAGCCCGCACTTGCGCTTCATTCAATAACAGAGAGGGGACGGCGACGACGGTGGTGCACTCAACTGGAATACCCCTGCTGAAATCGAGTTTGGGCAGAGGATCGGGATCAAAAATGGCAGTGACGGAATTGTTGACCAGATCAACCGCGCATTGCATCACGGGCATGATGAGCGCAAGAGAAGCGATCAGGCAGTCGAGTAGATTGAAACGAGGAAGCGGCAGTAGAATCAGGCTGCCGATGAAGAAAATGGTGATGAGCTGGATTCCGGTTATGTAGAAGTTGTCGGCATTGGCACGGATGAACGCACGCGCTCTCTCGATGAGCGGAGGGCGGAATCCTGTGCGAGATGCAA
>Ga0187847_10003179_pt1 | contig 12725 bp, 6 predicted proteins | sample June2016WEW_4_10_FD_132458 | JGI IMG/M metagenome (GOLD analysis project Ga0187847, IMG submission 132458) | Peatland microbial communities from SPRUCE experiment site at the Marcell Experimental Forest, Minnesota, USA - June2016WEW_4_10 | ecosystem: Environmental > Terrestrial > Soil > Wetlands...
CGGTCGAGGCGGACAAGGCGGCGCTTCAGGTAATCCTCAAGCCGGCCAGGCGTCGCCACGATCAGGCGAACACCGCGGCGAAGAGCTTCGATCTGCGGACGTTCGTTCATCCCGCCGACCACCAGCGCCACCGAGTACACGGGGCTGGGACGGACATCCTTGAAGGCTTGCTCGACCTGCATGGCCAATTCGCGCGTGGGCAGCAGGATGAGGGCCTGCGCCCCAAGTCCTTCCATCCTCTGCGAATCCGGCTTCATCAGCATTTCCACGATGGGGATCAGGAAGCTGAGGGTCTTGCCGGTTCCGGTCTGCGCCGTGGCCAGCACGTCGCGGCCTTCGAGCGCGGGAGGAATGGCCCCGGCCTGCACCGGCGTAGGAATTTCAAATTGGTTGGCGTTGAGCCGCGCCATCAAGGCAGCGGAAAGGGAAAACTGTGAAAACTGAGTCGTCAAAACAGACAATCTTTCTATAGGTTCCGGGAGCCCAAGATTTCATTGGGGCCTGCAAACGGAACCGGGCATCGAGGCGCGGCCGATTCACTGGCGCGTGCCTTCTTTAAAATTACGCGTAAGGAAGAACCGAAATCGTCCTGGGACTGGCTGCAAGCATTCAACAATGCTGGCGCCCGGAACTGACCCACGCTACGTTAACGCCAACCTGCACACTGCCGGTCGGCACCCTGGAGTCACGCAATTCATGCGTTGTCCGTCATTGCCGCCAACGCACTCAGCATTGGCGCACAGCAACTCGGCATTCCTGATCCTTTCTCGGATCAAGATTGAGTCGCCGGACGGGAACTCAAGGGCTACGCTGTAGGGGCTTGGGGAAATCTGTGCAAGGCAGGGTTGCCTTCGATAAGGCAAAACGCCGCTCACGACCAAATCACTGAGCGCAACGCCAGTATAGCATGACTCTCGATTTACCTGTGGCAACTCAAGAAGAACCTGCATACCCAACGCGGTTGCCGCAGTTCCTCAACCCTCTGCTGGACGCTGAGAAGAAAGGGGGTTGTCCGCGTTGCCCGCGCACCAGCGCTCTTTCGCGTATGCTAAGAGGACACTCCGTTTATTCCTCCTCGCCTTTGGCATTCCAGGCTTAGCTCCAGACGAGCGTCTTCCAAGCTAGCAAGCGATCGACAGGAGCTGCCGTGAGCATCATCAAAGAAAGTGATGTGAAGAACCACTTGTCTCCCCAATTCCACACGAAAATACACTTGTGCCAGCCCGAAACCCAGCCCGATGCAACTGGTTTCTCGAGTGAGGAACCCGCAACCGCCGATGCCATGGAAAACGATTCGGTGAAGAACCCGCCTAATCTCGCTTCGACCGGTGGACGGAAGCCCATCGCGCTGGTGACTCCCAAAAGCGTTAAGGATTGACGCCGCGCTCGATTCTCCGCGCACCACGAATCACACTCGGAAAATGGAAATGCGCTTCGGTGCGCGCAGTCGTCTCACAGAATGAGGGCCTCCGGTGAATCATGCGACCATAATCTGGCCGAATTGGCTGCCGCGCGTGCTGTGGTTCCGGCGCGCCTGCCCTTGTTGCAACTCGGTCCATTTCAAACCAGGTGAGTCGCACTTGCTTGACCAACTGTGCGCCATGTTTGCCCTTCGCCCGGTCCGCTGCACGTTCTGCTGGCGGCGCTACTATTGTTTTTCGATTCGAGGCATTGAATGAGCACTCCCATATCGGACGGGCTGCACACCTCAAATGATCTTCTGCGGCGTCTGATGGCAAAGCACGGTGCGGCAGCGTTGAACGATCAGATGGTTGCGCGGAATGCGGGCGACGCCCGCAGGGTCGAGAATTCGCCTGCCGCGGACACTGAGGCGGATCTATTCGCGTCCGGCAGACAATCTTCTTGAGGACCAAAAGCGTTTCATAACCGGTCGCACGGATCTGGTTTTGAAAGGGCACGACTCTAGAGCCTGTCCTGAGCGGAGCCGAAGGATGCCGCAAAATGCCGCATCAACATTCGGGCTTTAGCCCCTGAGGGATGTTTCTTCATCACCTCAGACTATTGATCCAACCAACTCGAGGAAGCGCGCAGGGAGTTTCGCACCTGCGTTGTCAACCGCCGCTTCTTGAATGAGCCAACGAGTGCATCTCCACAATCTCTTATCGATAGAGGATGCCCGTTTGTAGCAGATTGCGCCCGATTGGCGCGTCAGTTTGAACCGCTCCAAATCGGATTGGTGAATGCGCCGTCTCCGGCGACATCCCAGACCGCGAATCGTGCCCACTTCCAGCCCGGCGTTTCAACCAACCAGGAGTACCCATGGTCGTCGAATGAAGGTGTTGATTCAAGGTCGAGGATCTGCCGATGAGTGCTCGCCCCGTCGCCCCATACGAGTTCAGCGATTTGCAGCGGAAAGGTCGAAGAAATCCTTGCACGGATCCGGACGCTACGATCTCCTTCAGCGGACATCGCAACCGACGGCAGAAGTATTTCACCCGTAGTGATGAATCCGTCGCCTTTCTTCAGCGATTTGAAGATGCTGTCGTAGTGATCGAAAGAAGGCAATTCAGGCAGGCGAAGATAGTTGATGTTCATGTGCCCATAGAGCTCATCTGCCAAGCTGATTTGGAATACATCGACTTCTCCGATCATCCGTTTATGAAAACCGAGATTATTCACGTCATCGATGGTTTTGAAGGCCCTCTCGCCCAGCCTTGGTGACGAAAGATCCGAGGGCATCGCCTTCCAGCCCGTGCCCACGTAGCTACTATCGCGAAAGTATGAAGTGTCGAAAATCTTGTCAGGGTAGCCCGTCGATCCTTTGGTGCGCGGATGCGTCTGATAGACGAAGCCGCCTTCGAGCTTGATCATCTTCCACATGTCATCCGTACTGTGAATGCGATAAACCTTGCCGTATTTTTCGTCGACGCTTTCAAATGGTTGACCCGACTTGCGATCCTGCTGCCAATAAACTGGATGGTCAAACGCCAGGGCCCAGTGGCCGCCCAGGTAAACGTTCGCCTCTTCAGAGGGAATCAGCAGGAAATGGCTGTCTGACTGCGCCCGGCAGGCCTTGTAGTACTCGTCGAGTTCATGAAATCGAAGGTCGGTCAGATCGCCCGGATGTCCATCGCCATGAAAATCCATAATCATGGCTGAGTCGATACCCATCGCCCTCATGACCGGTTTGAAAGGAGGCTGCCAATCCAGTCCCTTTTCCATGGCCTGCACCGTGTAAGCGAGATGCCAGTGAGGCTCGAATGTGATGAAGCCGTTCAGATGAATGAACCGGTCGTCGTGGGTGTACGCAAGAACGTTCTTCAACGTAACGCTGGCGTCGTCTGAGCCAGGCATCAGAAACAGACTCATTTCCTGCTTGGAACCGGGCGGCGCGTTCATCCACGGATCGATGGTGGTATCGTCATCGGGATACTGGTGAACCCCCAACCCCACGCGGCCACGCCAGGAGCTATACCAAAGGTAGCCTTGATTGGTGGTGTAATCTCGCGCAAAGAAATAGCGGTGCGGAGGGGGAAAGACGGCAATGCTTCCCGCGCCCATTTTTGCTGCTACAACCCGGAAGTGCGCTGCGAGCGAGTGCCGATCGGAGCCGTAAGGAGGCGTAACCTCCCGCAGCTTGCCGTCTATGTCGTAGTAGGAGATGTGGGAGGCCATATTGCCGCCGACCGTTCGATCCTGATCGGCTGTCATCTCCAGCCCGGCATCGTAGTAGAAAGCCGTATCGGGCTCTTGCGTGCTCACCACAGCAGCCTGCTGTATCAGAGGCGTTCCGGGGTAAAACGTGTACCGGATCGACCCCTTGAAGATTCCCATCCGCATTCCGTCAAAGGTTACTTCCACGCGGTTCCCCACGGTCAGTGCAATGGCGGCCGTCGGGTGGAACTCCTGAAGGAACTGCCGCGTGCCTTCCGGATCTGCGGGCGGAAAATCGAAAAAAGCATCCCAGCCACCGCGACGCTTCCCGGTTGTGCAGCGGTAGTAGGGTTTTGCCCGCTCGACAATCTCGCGGCCATCGACAGAGATCGCCGTGATCAGCGGTTCAGTGGAATCGAGAGAGAACACAGTTTGCCAGCGATGATTTCGCGCGTCGCTCCATCTCACAGTCAGCGATCGATCCGACGTTACGACGGATACGGGTCCTGGCTTGACTCCCGAGAGGTCGGCTGTAATCGACGACGCGCAGGCGCAGCATAACGAACCGGCGGCCATCACCGCGATGACAAATGCCTTCATCCAGGGTCCTCTTCTGTTAGGAGCCCGATTTCGACCTCCGCGGCAAACGATAGCGACCGCCATGAAGGGACAGCCGATCTAGGCCTGGTTGCACGAGTCCGGTCTTGAAAGGGCACGACTTTAGTCGTGCCGTCAAAGCCTCATAATCATTGGGACTTTAGCCCCTGAGGAAAGTTTCTTGATCGCCTTAGACCATTGATGCAACCAGTCCTAGACCTCGATTGGTATCCAGACAGTCATCTCCACAGGCCCTCTGTTTGCGTTTGCAAAATAGGGTATCGCTGTGATCCGCACTGGATTGGCGGTGGCTAGTTCCATCGGGCTGTATAAGTTCCGCATCGACGATTGCGGTGGTCCGGCAGCTGCAGTTCCGTTCACCACCACTACGCCGCCCAAAAAGCCCGGACGTGGCTCCACGCTGAATGTCGCGTTCGTCAAAGCCAAGCTTCTGGTCGCGTCGCCATTATCGGCCGACTCAAGGCAATAAACAATTGGCCCGCGCATGATGGCAACCCGGCCGGCGTCCGCTTGAACCGCCGGATTGGCCCGTATCTTCTCCACAGGCATGGGAAGCGTCATTTCCACAACGTCTCCGCTTTTCCAAATCCGGTCAATCGCAACATACCCACGAACCCTTTGATCTGTCGCTAGGCGTTCTCCATTTACAGTCAGGCTCTCCCCCCGGCACCAGCCTGGCACGCGCAACATCAGCTTCATCGAGCTTGACGGAGCCGCTTCGATCTCGATCTTCACGTTTTCTTCCCATGGGTACCTGGTCGACTGCCTCAGAACCACTTTTTCATTGTTCACAGTGGTGTTGGCGCGACCGCTCACAAACAGGTTGACGTAGAGACTATTGCCATCCGTGGCATAGATGAATCCCGGCATAGCACCCATCAATTTGACAAACATCGGAGGGCAGCACGGACATTCATGCCATATCCAGCGCGTCCGCGTGGTATCCGCTTCCAGCGGATTCTCGTAGAAATACGTGTCGCCCTTGAGGGAAACACCGGCCAGAGCTCCGTTATATAACGTTCTCTCCAGTTCATCGACGTACCGGGCATGGCCAAAGGCCAGGTTCATGTTCCGGTGAAAGAATCCTGCACCTACGGCTGCACAGGTTTCAAGATACGCATTATTGGGCAACGTATAATTTGGCCCGAATCTTTCTTCTTCAGCGAACGCGCCCACTCCTCCGGTGATGTGCATCCTCTGGTAAACCATGTTCTCCCACAGGCGCACAGCGGTCTCGCGATACCGTTCATCGTCGTTCACGCGGGCGGCCGCAGAGATGCCGGCGCACAGTAATGTCGCCCGCACGGCGTGACCCTCGATCACCTTTTGTGCGAATACCGGCACGTCGTCCTGGGCATAGGCTCCCCACGACGGGCGTCCGCTGCCGTACCCTTGATTGCGCACAAACTCTTCGGCCGCACGGTGGTTCTTTTCCCAGTCGGGCTGCCCGATATTGTTCCCTCGGTTTTCGATCCAGAACTCTGCCAGGCTCAGGTAATGTTGTTCGTTCACCGGAAGCGAAATTTTTTGTTTGAGCGACGGCTGTTCCTGGAAAAGCTCGTAGAGCCTGACGAAAGCTTCTTCCGGCAAGGGATGGCACGGCACAAGGTTCTTCTTGGGTTCGGGGCCCATGAAGTCGTACATGTAATTCGCAATTTTGACCCCGGTCGTCAGCAGAGTCGTCTTTCCTGTCGCGCGATAGTAGTGGATGCCGGCATCAACGAGCGCGCCGAGGTTGTAAATCTCGTGTTGCCACAACTGAAGCCCACCGTTGTACCCCCACTCGTGTCCGGGCTCGTCCAGTTGCGTGTAGGTATTGATGTAACCACGAGAGTCTTTCGCAGCGGCGGCAGCAATTCGCTCGATATAGCCGTCGAGCTGTCGTTCCAACTCGGGATCTGGATGCGCGATCAGAAAGTCGGAAGCGCCACGGATCATTTCATAGACGAGACCATCCGTCCAAGGGGGCCCGGCATGTCCGCCCCGTTGCCCATCGCGAACCTTGTCAAAGTTGTTGAAGGCTCCGCCCCGATCGCTTTCAAATTTGCGCAGGCAGTCGCGAAGGGTGACTTCTTGCCAAACCTTGCGCTTTGGCGACCAGAATTCATCCTCGATGACTACCTGCTCTATCGGGACTGGGTTCAGCGGATGCAAGGGCTCTGCAGCAGCCGTGCCCTGCCCTGACGCTGGATTCGCCCCCTGTTGAGCCCAGGTCACCCGTGGACCCAGGAATGCAAGAACACCCGCAGCCGACATGTCTCGCATAAATCCGCGCCGTGAACGCATATGTCACCTCTTCCGATATCTACCACCGAGAATTCTATAGATGATCTATAGTCAATGCAAGACCGCTGCCGAAGATTTTCAGCGGCTGCAGCTGCCGAGGTCCGAGAGGCTGCCAAATTCCTAAACTTCTGGGAATTCACCCTTTAGAGGTCATTCTTCATTGCGCTGATTGCGACGTCGCAGCCGCTGGCGTCTGGGGCTCGTAGAGTCGATAGCGCTTGTTCGACGTCGTTTGATCGGATTTCGCGTTGGCGCGAAGCTCGACGAGCCGTTTCAGAAGGGCGGGAACCTCGTCTTTCTGATCCGTTTTGCGCAACGCCAGGATTAGATGGTAGACGGCCTGTTGGTCGGTCGGGTCCAACGCCAGTGCGTCGCGGCTTTGCTTGATCGCCTGATCGGTGCGCCCATTCTCGAAGTAGATTGAACTGAGCAGGTCATGTGCGGCCACCAGCCGCGGGTCCAGTTGCACGGCGCGCGTCGCAGCCTTCACCTCCTCCTCATACTCAGGACTGCCCGTCAAATTACCCTTCTCCTGCAGCGCTTGAGCAACCAGGTATTGCGCATACGCGTCGTTGGGGTGAGTCTTGGCGGCGGCGCGAAAATCGGCTAAGGCCTCGGCCGACTTGTGCTGCTGCGACTTTACCAGCCCTTCGGCAACTCCAAGAAACGAGAGTTCCGGATCGATTCGGCCGGCTGTGTCGAAATCGTCTGCCGCGCGCGCGAATTCACCCACTTGCGTGAGCAATATACCTCGGGCCAGATAGAGCCTCGGCTCCTTCGGCAACTGCGTCAGGCCGGCATTCACAATGTCGATTCCTACTTGCGGTGAATCGTGATCGAACGACAAAATCGCGAACTGCAGGTAAGCGTCCACATCCTTTGGGCTCGCCAAGAGCAGCTTCCGCAGAAGTTCGACCGCGTGGACAGTATCGCCTCGTGACTCGAGGATCTGGGCCGCAAGCATCGATGCGTCTTCATCGATAGGAACTGCTTCCACCGAAGGCTGGAGTGTCGCCAACGCTTTATCCGGTTGGTTTGCATTCCACTGCGCAAGGGCAAGGTTGTACCGGGCGTCCCTCTTCGTAGGATCGAGCGCCAGTGCTTCTGCGAAGACGGCAGCCGCATCATCATCGCGCTTCAGGATAGCCAGGCACGATCCGTATTGGGCGAGCGCCGCCGGCTGAGTGGCAATCGCCCCGGCGGCCTTTTCAAAATGCACGACAGCGTCGGCACAATTTCCTTTTCGATAATCGAGAACACCTAACATGCCATGAGACGTAGGATCTTCGGGGCGCTGCGCCAACACCTTCAAAAGAAGTGGGCGCGCCAACTCGTGACCCATTTGAAACTCAGATTGCGCCGCTCCTTCGAGAGCCGGCAGATAGGCCGGTGCGAGATTCAACGCGTGCCGGTAGGCGGTTAGCGCCAAAGGGAGATTCCCCGTTCCCGCCACGGCCATACCGCGCAAAGTCCAAATTCTAACGTCGCCCGGCCACTTCACCAGCGCAGCTTGACTCAAAGCCGACGCCTGTTGAAAATTGCCGCTTCTGAGCGCATCGGAAATCCTGCCGATTTCGTCCTGTGCGGGCTGCCTTTGCGCATGACCGAGTTGCGCACCCACCACCAAAAGACAAAACACCAGCGCATGACGGGGATTCTTATGCATGATCCGAAACCACGACCGGATTGCCGGCTCGATTCCATTCCGAACCGGTCTGGCGTGAGTCCAGCAGATCGTAGCCACCTCCGCGCAATTCAGGCCCAGCCAACAGAAGAAACCGCAGGGTACCTTTATCTACCTTACCCCTGCAAGTTCTGTTACGCAGTTTGCGGTTTCAGTGGTCCGAGGCAATCGGGGCGATCGCTTCTAAATACACTTCGAGGGAGCGATAGAGAGGCTTTCGCTCTACCGCTCCCTCGGAAGGCATTCCATTGCTTGGCTCAGGCAGCTTTAGAAGACCAGTTTGGCTCCTAGCTGCTCGTAGCGCTGGGGCAAAGTGCTGTTCGATGTGCCGAAACCCGGGCCGTCGTTGAAATTAGTGTCCACACCGTTAAAGTTGACCCGGTTGAACAAGTTGAAAAGATCCACGCGAAACACGAGGCTGATGCCTTCTGTGATCTCCGTACTTTTGGCCACGGTGAAATCCACATCCGCATAACCTGGGTTGCGGAATGCGTTCATCTTCTCATTTCCTTCCGCGCCGTTAACATTGAACGCCGGCGCCGCAAATTCAGCGTGAGTGATGATGCCCGTGTCTAAATTGCCAGTGTACTTATACGCACTCCGGCTATGCTTCTGGCTATAGCTCAGCGCGTCCGGAACATCGCCGCCCGACGAGACGTTCTGGTCCGGGCCCGCGTCTCCATCCGCGGAGTAGTTGCCGCTGCCGGCAGCATAGGTGATGTCTCCAGCCGCCAACTCGCTCGCGTAGTTTGCCGGAGTAACTGTTATCTCGGAGTTGGTATCGGTCAGGAGCAGATTACTCTGGCTGTTCACAGTAAACGGGTTTCCCGACTGCAGGATGACTGTTGAGGCCAGATTGAAGCCATTGGTTACTCGTTTGACAAAGCCGCCGGCATTGTTCAGCCCGGGAATGTCATAGCTCGCTCCCAGTGACACACGGTTGGGAGTATCCCAATTCGATGGGCTGTAGAACTGGTTCACGTTGTAGTTGACTCCCCCGCCTGCGCCCGTGTATCCGTCGGGATAGTTCGTCGAGTCGTCCTTGGAAGCTGAGTGCGTATAGGAAGCAGTCAGGAACCCATGCCTGCCGAAGCGGCCTTTCACTGCGGCAATCAGTGCGTAGTAGTTCGCCCGGGCGCCGTTGAACTCGTAATAAATGTGCCCGAAGCTCGGATTGAGACGAGTCTGAATTCCTGTACCGGTCCACACGCCGCCGGAGAACGCCGGGTTCCGGATAAGGTCTCCAGGAGAAACGTTCACGTCCGTGTCATAGCTGGTATCGCTGGTGTTGCCGCCAACGATGATTAGATTGGACGAATGCGTTCCGACGTATCCAACGCTGGCCGTCATGTTCGATGTGAGCTGGCGTTCCACCGCCCCGGTCCACGACACCGTGTATGGCATGGTCAGGTTCTGTTGAACTGCGCCCATCCCGATGTTGGAACCAACAATGCCGCCTGCAGCGTCGAGCGGAGTCCCGACGAACGCCGGATAGGTAAACCCAAACGGATAGTGGTTCTGCGTCCCAAAGCCGAAGCTTGGCGGCGCCGTGGATCCGTTGTTAAAGAAGGTCGGAACCGTCGGGCCAGGTGCGTTGTTGCCCAACAGGTTCTCCTGGTTCCCGAGTGTTGGCAGGTCGCGGAAGAGCCCAACGCCGCCGCGAATCACCCACTTGCCGCTTTCAAGCGGACTGTATGCAAACCCACCGCGCGGAGAGAAGATCCAGTTGCGATCGGAGGGGTAAACATTCGGCTGTACCCTGAATATGGCATTCGCAACTCGCGTTGCAAGGTTCGATCCCGACCCAAGAACCATGTTCGCAATGACGTTCTTCGGTGCGTTGAAGCTCTTAGGAGGTAGTGCTTCGTCAACGTACGGATTCCCGTTATTGTCGTAGCGCAGGCCATAGTTGAGGGTGAGCTTGCGGTTCACCTTCCAGCTATCCTCAGCAAAGATGCCAACTGTGGTCGACTTGTAGCCGTACGTGTATGGGACCGGCTGACCGGTTACGGCGTTGTAGGAGAGGCCGGATTCTGAAAAAATGTCGTCGTTGATGAAGTTGATCATGTTGGTGTAGCTGAGAGAGGGGATGCCATCGGCTCCCTGGAACAAGACGTCGTCGTCGCCGCGCCACACGTTGACGCCGGCCTTGATGCTGTGTGAGCCGGCGATGCGCGTCAATACATCGCGCCAGGCATAGGCGTGCTGGATGTAATCGCCGTCTGCGAAGCCGTCTCCAAAGCCATTGCCAAGGTTAGTCACGCCGACAAGCGGAACCGTGTAAAGACCGCCTCGGTTTGCGTAGCCTTCGATCCGTGAGTAGTTGAAGATCGCCTCGTTCAGCATGTTCGATGAGAACGTATGCGTCTCGTTCGCCTGCAGATTGAAGACATAGTAATCGCTGGTTTCGTCAAAGGCCGGCCGAATGTTCGGCCCACCCGTTTCAGCAGTGTTCCGGTAGAAGTTGCCGAAGATGCGATCTTTCCTGAAGTCCTTGTCCAGGCGAATGTTGTATTGTTTTGCGTTGTAGGTCGAGGGAGGGTTGTAACGCCCATCATCGAAAACCGGCGTGGCGCATGGGATGTCGTCATAGGCGTCGCCAAGATCTCCCGAGCCGCCCTCGCACGCTGTCTGCTCGCCTGTGGTTGCGAGAGTAGGGCCCCACAGCTGTCCGGCAGTCTGGCTCACGCCAAGCGTCGTCGCGCCCTTCGCTGGGTATTTGACCATTAATGAAGTTTCGCCAGTGTTCGGCTGCACCGACTGTGCAAACGTGACGAACGCCGGATCTTCGTAGGTTTGTATCGAGCTACTGCTCGCTTGGAGTGCATAGTAAGGCTCATAATTCACAAAGAAAAAGAATTGGTGATGGGGAATTACAGGCCCACCCAAACTAAACGAGAAGTTGCTGACGTGATAAGGCGTTTTCGGCGTCGACGTCGGTGGGCCAAACTCGCCGCGGGCCTCCAACTCTTGAGATTGATAGTAGTCGCTGGCTAGACCGTGAAATCCGTTGGTCCCGGATTTGCCGGTCATCACCGTCTGGATCGAGCTGTTGCGGCCATAGTCGACGGTGTAGGTGTTGGTCTGAACACTGACCTCCGACAGCGAATCCGCGTTCGGCGTCAGGTTGAGCACGCCGGGGCGAATAAAGCTGGTGATATCCATGCCGTCGACAATATAGATGTTCCCGTTCGCGCCGCGCCCGTTGGCGCTCGCGTTGACCCAGTTCTCCGGAGCAAAATTGGTTGACGTGCTCGCCCCGGGGGAAGACTGTCCGCCCAGGCCGGTCACGCCGGGAGCCACAGTAAGCACATTGGTGGGGTTCCGGCCCGCCAAAGGCAAATCCTCTAACGCGGTGGTGTTGAGAGTCTCCTCCAGACGGCTGTCTGAAGTGTCGATCAGAGGAGCCGCTGTTGTCACCGTAACCGTAGAGGTCGTTCCTGCAACGGTCAAGTTCAGCGGAACGTCGAGAAGCTGATTGGCATCAAGAATGATCGAGACTGAGGTCGGCGCGAAGCCTCCCACAGTTGTTGATACGGTATAGCCGCCAGTGGCCAGGCTGGCGAACCGGTAAACGCCGCTCCCATTGCTGACGGCCTTCTGCGTGACTCCCGTGTCGGTCTTGACCAAGGTGACCGTTGCATTAGCAACGACATTTCCTTTTGGATCTTGTACCGTTCCTTGGACCCCGGCGGTGAATTGCGCGTAGCAACTCGTCGCTGCAACAAGCACCAGTGCAACGATACTGAGAATTCTCGAGATGTTTCCTTTCATTGTTGCCTCCAAAAACCGCATTCTTGTTTAGTCAGGTGAGGGTTGATGTCACCGATCGGCGCTGGCATTACCACCGCATCAAATTCGGTTTCCAAGCTTTGGACCCAATGCAGAGAACACATCAAGCCCGCGATAATCTATAAACGATAATCTCGTGGGTTGTCAACCGAAAGTATTAGTCCTTGTCCAATTGAACTCTGGTGACCGAAATGGCCCGACGGTTTTCCGCGGAGCTGGCTACCTAACATAAGCAATATCATCTATATACGGAGGTTCATATCAACATCGCGCCCAGCATGCCTCTGGTCGCAGGCGCGCTGAGATTTGCCCCCCCGACCCTTGGCTCGGCACTCAGCGTCGAGCTGCCTAACAGCTCGGTTTCCCGAGGTCTAGGGAGATTCCAGCTTCAACTGTGAAGTGATGCGAAGCGTCGCGGCCGCGTAACGAAACCGTGTCAGCCGCTCTTCGCTCGCCACGGCTTTGCGGCGACGGCAGCCCGCCATGATTTCGCTTGCGTTTGCCCCATTAGGCGAGGGCGATTTCCAGCTGGATTACCGAGGCGGCAGGAATGCTTAGGCTTAGAGTTTCTCCGTTGACCGAGACGTCGAGAGTTGCAATCTTAACGGCTTCAGGATTCTCGAACGTGTTGTGCGCGTGCATGTCGCCGGCCTTGAGGATCCGGCCGCTTGCGCTGGCAATCTTCACATTGCGCAAAGCAACCTGCGTATCGGAAGGCCCATCAAGATCC
>Ga0187847_10003181_pt1 | contig 12722 bp, 10 predicted proteins | sample June2016WEW_4_10_FD_132458 | JGI IMG/M metagenome (GOLD analysis project Ga0187847, IMG submission 132458) | Peatland microbial communities from SPRUCE experiment site at the Marcell Experimental Forest, Minnesota, USA - June2016WEW_4_10 | ecosystem: Environmental > Terrestrial > Soil >...
ATGAGCCACCGTCACCGTCCACCACTACCGGATTTTCTCATCGGATGGGAAACTCCAGACCTCACCCCGGAAGAGCGAGAGCGCCTGCTGCGAGAGATCAAGGCTGGCGAGTCCGATTCATTGGAGAGCGCCAAGATTCAAGGTGAGAAACTTATGCAGCTAAATCTGCACTGGTCCGAGTTGAACATTAAGACAATCGGCATGTCCCGCACGACGGCATATCGGAAGATGCGGTTGTGTCGTGATCTAAGAATGAAAGATTCGGGTTGGGTGAAGCCTTGCCGGTGGTCTCCGTGTTCGATGATCCTGGAAGCGACGACTAAGGATCTCGACTTATTTGCCGCCATGAAAGCCAGCCCTAGCGTTAACGATGAACTCGTGTCTGAAGACCAGATCAAACACTTCATCCGGGCTTACAGAATCAAGACATTCAAATCAGAACAAAAGGAGCAACCCAAAAGAATGGCTAAACCGACAACCAAACCGGAAGGCGACTTGTTCAATGTCGTGACATGGTGCAACGCTCTGTATGCGATGGAGCGAATACCGGACAACTCCATCGATCTGGTACTGACTTCGCCGCCATATGCCGAACAGCGAAATGGTTTCTACCCAGGCATCCCGGCGAGGTTCTATCCGACATGGTTCACACAGTTCATGACGGCGTTTTATGCGAAGTTGAAGGTCGGTGGGTCGGCGTTGTTCGTTATCCGGGCCAATATCGTTGACGGTAGGGTCCTGCCTTGGCTACTCGAATCGAGATTGAAGGTCCAGCAAGCCGGTTGGATCGAACCCGGCGAAATGATCTGGCACAAGAAAGACGGCGGCAACAAAGGCAGTCATTATGTATTGCGGCCAACCTGGGAACACATCCTTTGGTTCGGGAAGCCATTCGAACGCCAGTACATCGACCGGAAAGCGTGCGGCACATGGTCAGAGAACATCGGCTACGTCAGCAGCAATCGGTTCGGGCTGGACGGTGGTGTATCCGAGAAGACCGAGGGCATCGCCAACCAGCCTGATGTGTTCGAAGCGATGATGGGCGACATGGAAAAAAGGCTTGAGGAAAAGTATGGCATCGATCATCCGGCCATGTTTCCGCCAACCCTGGTCGATAAGCTCATTCGAACCTTTTCACCCGAAGGCTCGACAGTTTTTGATCCATTCGTCGGTTCGGGTACGACGGCCCTAGTTGCGAAACAGTTGAACCGGCAGTTTATCGCCTTCGACATTATGCAAAGTTACGTGGATCTCGCTAACTCTAGGTTGGCGTGCGAGTACAAATATCGACCGGACAACATCGTCATCCGGGGATCGTTTGAGGGCGAAGAGTAGTCGCCGCCCGGTCTCGCAGGGTCGTCGCAGAGGGGTCCAGGATGCCGTGTACGGTGTTGGTGAGGGTTGGTTGAGCGTTCGTTAGCAGCGCTCGATTAAACGGCAAGCATTCGAAGCGCCGGTATCAACAAAAAAGCCGGATCGTGAAAACCCGGCTGTTGAAAAATTGGAGCCACCTTCCGGGGTCGAACCGGAGACCTCATGATTACGAATCAAGCGCTCTACCAACTGAGCTAAGGTGGCGGAATCCATATTCTACCGCATCTGGCGGCGTTGCATCACGGCAGCGGCCTCGGTGTTGTACAGGGCTTCCGGCAACAATCCGGCGTCGAGCGCTTCCTTCAGGTCCTTGAGTTCGGCCTTCCAATCGAATGGTGCCGGTGCTGGTGGCGGCTCCGGCGTCGAGACCGGTTTCGACTTCGCTCCGAATGCCTCACGGATGCGCTTCACATGCGCTATCGAAGCTGCATTGTACAAAGTTGCCATTTCGTCGGTATCGTGCCCCATCTGCGTCTTGCGGTCGTCCTTGTTCACACCGTGTTCGTCGAGCAAGTTGCTGGCAGTGCGGCGGGCATCGTAGAGAATGGTGCCTTTCGGAAGGCCGCACGCTTTGCATACCCGCTCCCATTCCGTATCCAGAGTATCCGCACCAAAGCGCTTTCCATTCAGGTGGAAGAACCATTTGCAATCCGGGTAGTCTCGTTTGGTCTCCGCTTCCCAGTCCTTCAACGTCGGCAGCACTTGGTCTACTAGCGCAACAATCTTCGGCTTGTTTGTTTTGGCGGCGGTCTTGTGGTTGCCGACGAGAATCCGTGGAGCGTCGTCAACTGGGTCATCCAGGAGCACGTCGTCACGCTCGACCCACCGTGCCTCTTTTGGCCGCAATCCGGTGTACACCATCGTCATGAAGACCACTTTGAACTGCGGCGTGGCGTGGTCTACGATGCCCTGAATCTGGTCATCGGTGTAGTCGCCGCTGCGTGCCGAGTTCCTTTCGCCTTCATAGTCGAATGGGTATTCCTTGGGAAGATGATCGCCCCGTACTTTGTCATCCTTCCATCCACGACGTAACGCAGCACGGAGCAACCGGAACTCGCCATTGATCGTCGCTGGTGATGCGCCTTCTTTCACACGCAACTGCTGGTATTGCTCCAGATTTCCGGCAACGTCTTTGGGCCTCAACTTTCCGAACACTGGTTCCAGGTGCAGTTTGATCTGCGGCTCCGCACGGTCGCTGTTGGTGCGCTCTTCGGTGACGTACTCGCCCTTCTTTTGCTCGTTCTTCTTTAGATGGGCCACGTACCGTTTGAAGAGCGCAGAGACGGTGAGGTTCCGCTGAATTTTCGACAGGCCCAACTGCTTCGATGCTTCGGCGATTTTTTCTTTCTTGAAGTCATCGAGTTTGCGAAGCGTGACGGCGGGATCGTCGATCCGCCATTCCGTAGCAAACACGAATTTCTCTCGTTGGACACGGATCGCTAGGTAGATCACGCCCCGCTTCAGATACCAGCCTTGGTTCTTGGGTAGTTCCATGCTCCAAGCATATCACAGTGGTAGCGTTGTGTCTACCGAACGTGCCCCGGTAGCCGAATCGGTAGACCGCTAGACCTCGGGATGCGCCAGCTTGTTGAGCTTTACCGCAGGTCCACAAGTCGTTGATTTTAGGTCCAACAGAAGTAGATGTATCTATGTTATCAATAAGTGATAGATGTATCTACAATTATGCAGCGTGGCAAGCAAAAGTACTTGTTGGCTGGCAAAACAGATTCGTGATCAGCAGGTCTCCGGTTCGATCCCGGAGGGTGGCTCCATTCTAAATCATTCAATCCAGGAAGGTTAGTGGTAAGATCTCAGGTCTCTTGTGAGGCCATTTTGGGCGGTACGCCCGAAACGATGACTACCTTAAACCGCCGTATAAGGTAAGCCCGGGGCTGGCACAGCATGCGTCACGGCGTGAACCAAGAACATTCCCCCAAGAGAAACCCCGGTCTTCCCAAGTGACGCATAGATCAAAACCACGGGATTACTGGGTCTGCGAGCCCCCGTGTCCTGGGGATAGATGACCAACACGCCCAGCGGAAAGATAGGAAGCGCCCAAGCCATGAACTCGCCTGCCCCCCAAGAATTGCGCGAAGACTTCCGGAATTACTGAAGTAGGCCCAGTAGGCTCCGGGCAAGAAAGCAAGAACCGCAACCAGAAGGGAGAGGCTGTACAGTTGGTTTGCTCGCCTTGTCGGCATGACATCCGATGATTGCAACATTCCTGACCCTTGCCCAGCATGCACCCGTCAGTCCCTTCTGTCGGCTGGCGAGGGATCGCGGAATGGCTCGGCGGCGGCAAGCGGCGGCGCCATTGCGGCGGCTAAAAGAAACGGAAGAACGATTCGCATTGCTTGCGGTCTCCTATAAATGCTTTAAGATATGCTTATCATAAATCGCTACAAAGCCGGAGTGCTAAAGATGAAACTGACTTCGTCCTTTCTGGCGGCGATAGTCGCCACCAGCATGACCGTGACGCTCCCCGCGCAGGTGAAGGAGCGCCCGATTCCCCGCATCGTGAAAAAGGACGGACGCTTCGCGCTGTTCGTCGACGATGCGCCCTATCTCATGCTGGGCGCCCAGACACACAACTCCAGCGATTGGCCGGCCACGTTCGCAAAAGTGTGGCCTGCCATGGAGTACCTGAACGTCAATACCGTTGAAATCCCGGTCTACTGGGAGCAGTTTGAACCGCGGCAAGGACAGTACGACTACACCGCGATCGACAAACTCCTGGCCGAGGCACGCCAGCATCGCGTGCGCCTGGTGGTGCTTTGGTTCGGCACCTGGAAAAACGGCAGCCAGCACTACATGCCTGAGTGGATGAAACTGGCTCCCGACCGCTATCCGCACATGGTAGACAAAAACGGCCACGCGGTGGACTCGCCTTCGCCCTACGCCACCGCATCGCTTGAAGCGGACAAGAGTGCGTTCGCCGCCTTCATGCGGCGTCTCAAAGCAACCGATCCGCAGCGCACCGTCATCATGGTTCAGGTGGAGAACGAACCCGGCGCCTGGGGCAGCGTCCGCGATTACTCGCCGGCCGCCCAGAAACTCTTCGAAGCGCCGGTGCCCCCGGAAGTCATCGACGCCATGCATCCGACGGCCGCTCCGCCATCCGCGAACTGGCAGGATGCCTTTGGCTCTGAAGCCGAAGTCTGCTTCCATGCCTGGTCGGTGGCGAAATATGTTGGGCAGGTCGCCGCCGCTGGGAAGGCCGTCTATCCTCTGCCGCTGTATGCCAATGCGGCTTTGCGCGATCCGCTCAAGCCAGGGGCGCCCGGCAGTTACGAAAGCGGCGGCCCCACAGACAATGTGCTCCCCATCTGGAAAGTGGCGGCGCCCGCGCTGGATGTCCTGGCGCCGGACATTTATATGAACAACGACGCAGCGTATCTGAAAGTGCTCGAACTCTATCATCGCGACGACAATCCCCTGTTCGTGCCCGAGACCGGCGGCGCCGGCAATGCCCGGTTCTTTTTCTCGGCGCTCGGCGTGCAGGCCATCGGATATTCTCCGTTTGGCATGGATTACACCAGGACCCGTAGCGTGGCTGAGGAATCCAAACCACGGGAAGAGTTCCTGACTCCCTGGGCGATGAACTACAAGTTGATCGGCCCGATGCAGCGGGAAATCGCCCGCCTCAATTTCGAAGGCAAGCTCCAGGCCGTGGCCGAGCAGAAGGACAAGATCGACGATACACTGCCGTTCGGCGCTTGGAACGCAACGGTGTCGTATGGAGCGACCCGCAACAATCGCGCCGTGGGGAACCCGGAGCCGACGGGACGCGTTTTGGTTGCCCAGCTTAAAGACAACCAGTTTCTGGTGGCTGGATACTTTTGCCGCGTCGACTTCAAGCCGGCCGCCGCCGAGCAACACCGCCAGTTCCTGCGTGTCGAAGAGGGAATCTACGAGAACAGCGTCTTCAAGTTCCTGCGCATCTGGAATGGCGACGAAACGGACTGGGGCCTCAACTTCGGCGCGGAGCCGCTGGTGCTGCGCGTGTCGCTCGCCACCTATTAGAGGCTGAGAGATGAGAATCGTGAAATCGCAACTCGGAACCACCGCAGTGGCAGCCGTGGTCATCGTCTTGGCCTGCGGCGGCCCCGCCTATGCCCAGCAGGCGGGACACTACCAGAACTTCAACAGCGCGATCTAGGTCGCCATGGACACCATTGAGCGCATGGCGGACGATCCGAAATTCATGCAGGACAGCTTCGATGTCGTGCATGCGCACATCAAGTTCAACAAGGTCTGGCTGGAGGCCGACCGCTGGAACCAGGAGATCTCCGAAGCCGATGTCCGCAAGGTCTGGCCCGCACGGCACGGCGGCCTGATGGCGCTCCTGTGCTGCACGCTCGCGCATTAGTTCGACCTGCTCGCGAAGCAGTTCCTCCTTGCGCCGCATCGCCTCCTGTTGCCGGCGTTCGGTCAGCCGGCGGCGGGAAATTGGTGTAGACTATAAAGACAAGAGCGGCAAATGGGGATTCCGGATTAACTCTGCCAGGTCACCCTTCGTGGCATACCAAAAAGGAGAGAAGAAATTCAATGATTGTAAGGATGCGGTCTATCGCGATAGCGGCGGCAATAATATCTGGGTTTGCCGCCTCGGACAACCTGGTTGCATCGTGCTCCACCCCGGTGGTCACTTATGAGGCTTCGGGGGGATTTGGAAGTAATGTGATCAAAGGCCAGGACGCATTCAAGCTGGGAGGCCAGCCATTCACCATCGCTCTCTTTGCTTGCGAGGCCAGGCGGCCGGCCCAAACGGGACCGGACTATGCCGCCTATTCTGACATCGCGTTGAAGGGCACCGTCAAATCCGCCCTGATCACGACGCCGTACACCATAAGACCCACACCCATGACATTCATATTGGTGAAGCCATCTACCGGCCCGGACTTCGTCGAGGTGGAGGGTAACTTGACCGTATTTGGCAGTTTGATATTTGTCCACGGCAGCATCGCGCTGCCGGCGGATACCCTGACCTCCACCAACATCGCTCCTTTTTCAAAAGTTCCGATCGTCACGGCCAGCTCGGGTTTCAGCTATTCGTACCCGTTGTGGAGGCCTTCCACCGCATATTCCGTTGGGGAGCAGATCGTGGACCCTTCTGGGAACGCACAGAAGGCGCAGACCCCCGGGACCAGCGGGACCACGGTGCCGGCGTGGAACGAGACCCCTGGAGGAACCACCACTGACGGCACGGTAGTGTGGTCGTGCGTAGGGCCTTACGAAGCCACCGAATTGGCCATCATTGGAACCGCGACCGGTTCCGCCAGCCCGCCGGCGGGACCCAAAGCCGGCGCGTTGCTGCACGCCGATGCCGTCGAGGTAATCACGGCCCATGCGGACGGGACGCAATCCGTGCGGCCGCTGCAGGGTGCGCCGGTCGATCTTTTGGCGTCATCGGACAAGGTGATGCTGCGGTTCTACGCATCGGGCGTGCGCGACGCGTCCGAAGTTCACGTGCAGATCGCGGGACAAGAGGCGCCGGTCTTCTATTCCGGGCCGGCCGGCCATTTCCCGGGATTGGACGAAGTCGTCGTGGAACTTCCGCGCAGCCTGGCCGGGATGGGTCAGGTGGACGTGGTGCTGACGGCGGATGGCCAGACGGCCAGTCCCGTGCCTATCCACATTCAATAACTGCCAACCGTCGCGTTTGCACATAGCCCGGCGACCTGCTGAGACGAGGGCATGATGAGGAAGCTATGGGCGATCGTTGGCTCTGCCGTCTTCCTGGTCATCGCCCCCGGATTCGTAGCCGGCCTGGCGCCTTGGTGGATCTCGCATTGGCGAGTCGAAGCTCCATTCTTCGGGTTGCGGCTTTTCCGCCTTGGCGGGGGTCTGCTGATCGCGCTGGGAGTCGTTGGCCTCCTGGATTCGTTCGTCCGATTCGCTCTGAAGGGTGTCGGCACACCGGCGCCTGTTTTCCCAACGCGTCATTTGGTTGTTACCGGTCTGTATCGTTATGTCCGTAATCCAATGTACGTAGCCGTGTCAATCGCGATTCTCGGTCAGGGTTTGGTTTTCGGCAACGTCACGCTGCTTGCGTACGGCGGGCTTGTCTGGCTGCTGTTTCACGTGTTTGTGTTGATTTACGAAGAGCCGGCCCTCAGGGCGAGTTTTGGAACTGAGTACGAATCTTTCTGCGCCGAAGTGCCGAGGTGGATTCCACGCGCGAGAGCCGCGCCTTCCGCGCCCGCGCGCTAGTGTAGTGCGTCCGAAATCCCGGAGAGTATTCAGACGCCCGTGTGGGGCGGCCAATCCTGGCCTGGGGTCCCCTCTGGGGACGCCTTTTCAGGCGGCTGAATAGCCCCCCACGGTGCACATAATCGTCGATCTGCGCGACGCACTACACTAGAATCTTAGTGATGATTCCGACGTCTGGCTCGATAATGCTGTTTGCAGCCTTCGCCGGTGTGGCGTTGGCCCAGCCTGAGGTTATGGCTTGGGGTAACTTGACCGGCGTGCGCGTCGAGGGCCATCTCCTGGAACTTAGTACCAGCATGTGCGTCGCCCAGCCGGAGCTGGCGGGCGTGAGTTGCACCGGCCGCGAGAAACAGCAGAACAATTACTCCCGCAACGGCAAAACCGAAACCGTCACTGTTCGCATTCGCGCCCCGCGCGAGTTCCGCGACCCCACGGGCGCCGGCTGGACGATGAACGCCACGGAGAACGTGGAAGACACCGGCCCTGGCGCCGCCAAAATCGATCTCGAATTCACATCCCCCAACGAGGCCGATATCGGCGGCGCCTTCCTGGGCATCGAACTCCCCGCCTCGATTTTCTCGGGCGGCTCTGTGCAACTCATCGAGCCCGAACCTCCCAGCGCCGCACAAACGTCTCTCGCCGCAGGCATCGCCGAGCGGAATGAATACCTGCGCGCCACCGCCAAGGGCGCGCGCTTCGTGTCCCGCACCCGCCAAATCGACGTGACCTTCAACGAGCCAACTCTGATCATCGTCCGCGACGACCGCCGCAAAGGCAGCTACAACCTCCAGGTCCTGCTCGCCGTCCTCAACGGCAAAACCACTGCCGGCCAGACCGCCAAGAAGAGCTTCGCTTTCAAAATCACCGGCGAAATCGACAAGGACCCGGTCGAAATCACGCTGGACGCATCGCATCCCGGCCAACTGTTCGACGGCCTCGGCGGAAACTTCCGCCTGCAGAGCGCTCGCACCGATCCTCAGGTGATCGACTACAACCTTCGGAACCTGCGCGTTGCCTGGGGCCGCGTCGAAATGCCGTGGAGCCTCTGGCACCCGGATGAGAACACCGATCCTCTGGCCGCCGGCCGCGCCGGCGCAGTGCATCCACGAGTGCAGCAAGCCATGGAGATGGCCCGGCGGCTGGCGCAAAAAGGAATGCCCATCATGGTCAGCGCGTGGCAGGCGCCCGCTTGGGCGATCCTCGGCGCCAGGCCCGGTCCCCCGCCGCAAGAGGGCCCGCGCGGCAATCCACTCAACCCCGAAAAGATGGCCCGCATCAAGGACTCCATCGCCGGCTACTTGCTGTTCCTCAAGGAGAAATACGGCGTCGAAGCCGCCCTGTTCAGTTTCAACGAATCCGATATCGGGATCAACGTGCGTCAAACCCCGCGCGAGCACGCCGAGCTGATCAAGACCCTCGGCCCTTGGTTCGCCGGTAAGGGCCTCGCCACCAAGCTCGCGCTCGGCGACACCTCCGACGCCAACCCCATCGATTTCATCCAGCCCGCCCTCGACGACCCGGAAGCCGTCAAGTATATCGGCGCCGTGGATTTCCACTCCTGGCGTGGATGCACGGACGAAATCCTAGCCCAGTGGCGCGACGCCGCCCGCGAACTGAACGTCCCCCTGGTGGTCGCCGAAGGCAGCACCGATGCCGCCGCGTATCGCTATCCTCAGATTTTCAACGAGCAGTCCTTCGCTCTCTACGAGATCAATCTTTACCTGCGCATCCTGGCCATCGCCCAACCCCGGTCGATCCTTCAGTGGCAGCTCACCGCCGACTATTCCATCCTGGCCGGCGGCGGCATCTTCAACGACCAGGGCCCGCTCCGCCCCACGCGCCGTTTCTGGAATCTCAAACAACTGGCCGCGACGCCGCCGCGCTCCTTTTCGCTGCCGGTCGCATGCAATAAATCGAATCTCACCTGCGCCGCCTTCGGCAACATCGCGGAAGGCATCTACACCGTCCACATCGTGAACAATGGCGCCACCCGCACTGCCACCCTCACCGGCCTTCCGCCCAACGTAAGACAGATGCGCCTATGGGTCACTGGCGCAGAGCAGGGGATCGAAGAGTCCGGCCCCATCGCCGTCACCGGCGGTCAGGCGCAATTTGCCCTGGCCGCCACCAGCTACACCACCGTGATCGGCGGTACTGAGTGAGGGCGGTTGCCGGTGCGCGAGGCCGACAAGAAAGCTGTTGGCCGTCGTATTATTGTTTATACCCTAATTAAGCGTCCGCGTCCGCTTCTTCCGGGGCGCAGAGGAAACACTATGCCAAGCGGTCGGGCTAAGCCCAAGGACATCGACGATTACATTGCATCGTTTTCGCCTGAAGTTCAGGCGATCCTCGAAGAGATACGGTTGACCATCAAGAACGCTGCGCCAGATGCACACGAGACCATCAGCTACAACATCCCAACGTTCTGGCTGAACGGCGCTTTGGTGTACTTCGCTGCCTTCAAAAAGCACATCGGGTTCTATCCTCCAGTCAGGGGCGATGCAAGGCTAGAGAAGGCCATCTCAACCTACGCAGGAGAGAAGGGCAACCTGCAATTTCCACTCGATCAGCCGCTCCCCTACGGCCTAATCGAGAGAATTGTGAAGTTCAGAGTGAAGCAAAACTCAGCGAAGGCGATCCGTTCCACTTGATCGTCGGAAGGGCGCCTCTCACAGCATCTCCCGCGCAATCCGCAGAGCGGCTTCCTTCCCCCGCTCCCCCACCTCACCCACCGGCCCCACGCACGATGGGCACCCGGCCTCGCATTCGCACGCGGCCAGCAACTCCGCCGTCAGCTTCACCAGCCCGTCCGCCATGCGGTAGAGTGGCGCGCTTTGTCCCACTCCTCCCGGATAGCAATCGTAGAGATACAAATTCGGCTCTTCGCTGAACGCTACCCCCAGATCCCGCGGGTCGCACATCAGCAGCAGCGCGGCCACCGTGCGCAGCGCGTTGCCCAGTCCCACCAGGCCGCTCTGCTTTTCCGTGGGTGTCAGGTCCGCGAAGCGCGCCATGAAGTCCGCGGGGAAATGCAGCCAGAAGGCGGTCGTATGCATCTCCTGTTCGGGCATCGAGAGATTGCCCGCGCCCACATTCTCCCCGGTGTAGAACTTGATCTTCTTGAAGCCCACAATCTGGCGATTCACCCGTACGTCGCCGTGACACTTGCGCGCGCCTCCCAACGGCTCGCCCTCGAACTGCTCCAGCGTCTTCACCTGCGTGTAATCGATGGCGTCGGTGTAATAGTCGCAATTGACGCGACGCACGTAGGCTTTGCGCTCCTTGTAATCGAAGCGCTCCACATGATACTGGCGGGCTTCGTGCAGATAGATGGCTTTCTCGTGCAGTGTGGTGAGCGCCGTGGTGAACGATACTTCGGCGATCACCTCCGGCTCGCCGGTGATATCCACCACCACGAAGTTGTCGCTCGAGACGGAGCGCAGGCTGGTGGCGTCGGCGGGATAAGAGTCCGAAGTCCAGTGCCATGCTCCCGCCGAATGATGCAGGAAGCCGGCTTCTTCCAGAAACTGGCACATCTGGGTGGTATCGTGCGCGCCGAACTTCTCGCCATCCTGAATGGGCAGTTCGAACGCGGCGCACTTCAGGTGCGCCAGCAGGATCTCCAGGTTATCCGGGTTGATGTAGGCATGTTCCGGCGAGCGGCCGAAGAAGTAATCTGGGTGCTCCACGATGTACTGGTCGAGCGGCGCGCTGGAGGCCACCAGCACCGCGGCCGATGCGCCCTGGCGGCGTCCGGCGCGCCCGGCGCGTTGCCACGTGGATGCGATGGTGCCCGGATAACCCGCCATCACCACGGCATCCAGCGAGCCGATATCGATGCCCAGCTCCAGCGCGTTGGTGGCGACTACGGCGCGGATTTCGCCGTCGCGCAGCTTGCGCTCGATTTCACGGCGCTCGCGCGGCAGGTATCCGCCGCGGTAGCCGCGCACGGCGTCCTTCGGCAGCGGGCCGCGCTCCACAGCGTCCTTCAAATAGGTGACCAGGAGCTCGGTCGCCAGGCGGTTGTTGGCGAATACCAGCGTCTGCAGGCGGTGTTCGATGAACTCCAGCGCGATGCGGCGCGCCTCGCCGATGTAGCTGCGCCTGATCCCCAGTTGCCGGTTCACCACCGGCGGATTGTAGAAGACGAAAAATTTCTCGCCGCGCGGCGCGCCGTTCGAATCCACAATGCGAAAAGGCAATTCCGTAAGCGCCTCGGCCAGTTCGCGCGGATTGGCGATGGTGGCCGAGCAGCAGATGAAGATGGGCTTCGATCCGTAGAATTCGCACACGCGCTTCAGCCGCCGCAGCAGGTTCGCCAGGTGGCTGCCGTACACGCCGCGATAGTAGTGCAGCTCATCGACCACCACGTAGCGCAGGTTCTCGAACAGCTTGGCCCAGCGCGTGTGGTGCGGCAGAATGCCGGCGTGCAGCATGTCCGGATTGGTGAGCACGATGTTGGCGCGCTGCCGGATGGCCTTGCGAGCGTCCTGGGGCGTATCGCCATCGTAGGTGAATGCCCGGATTTCCGACCCCATTTCGTCGATGGCGGTCTGCAGTTCGTGGAGTTGATCTTCGGCCAGGGCCTTGGTCGGAAAAAGATACATCGCACGGGCGCCGGGATCGGCCAGCAGCAGGTTCAGCACGGGCAGGTTGTAGCACAGCGTCTTGCCGCTGGCGGTTGGCGTGACCACCACCACGTTTTGGCCTTGTTCGATCGCATCAAAGGCCTCGGCTTGGTGGGAATACAACTGGCCTATGCCGCGGTCGGCCAGCGCGCGCCGCAGCGTGGGGTTCACGCTGCCGGGCACGTCTCGATACGTGCCGCTGGTGGCCGGTTCGTGCCGGATGGCCGCATGATGAAAGCGGGTTAGCGCCGCTTCGAGCGTAGGGGATTTCGGGGAAGTCAAGGTCAAGTCCATCGAGTTTCGCCTTTTCTTTGCTACCTTACACGAAAAGCGGCTGGATGACAACCCTGTGATTTACCGGAGAGTGCCGGGACTTGCCGACTATCCCTCGGGGCGGACGAACTCGTAGCGTTCCAAGGTAGCGGCGATATCGTAGGCGGACTCGCCGGAAGCCGACCGGTTGGCGCGCAGCACCTTGCCAATGCAACGCAAACCAATACTGCGGTC
>Ga0187847_10003183_pt1 | contig 12718 bp, 10 predicted proteins | sample June2016WEW_4_10_FD_132458 | JGI IMG/M metagenome (GOLD analysis project Ga0187847, IMG submission 132458) | Peatland microbial communities from SPRUCE experiment site at the Marcell Experimental Forest, Minnesota, USA - June2016WEW_4_10 | ecosystem: Environmental > Terrestrial > Soil >...
AATCAGCTCACGAAGGTGCGAACTTCGCGGCTTCTCTGTTTTACTACAGGATTTCCAGGGGCCCCAAAGGGTTCACCCCTTCAGCTGTTCCCCAATGGTTCAAATGCTGTGCATAGGTCCGGTTGCATTAATGGATGTTTGCCCCCACTTGCCTTTGGACGGAAGCGAGAGAGTGGCGCGGGGCGCCGGATCAACGGCTTTCGCCGTCACCCCAGGGCGAAAATGGCGACGAAAAGAGAGCTCATCGTGATCGCACCAGGATCTTACGAATGCTGTTTTCAGCTCGGACAGAGTTTTCGCTAGCCGCGAGTGCAGTCGCTGGCGTGGCGGTTGGTTTATCGCGAAATCATGCTGCAGCTTGTGCGGGCTCACCAAGCGGAGATTCCTCGCTGTCCCGAATCGGTACGTGGGTCTTCGCGACTACCATGTAAATGGACGGCACCACAAACAGCGTGAAAGCGGTGCCGATGATCATGCCGCTGACCAGCATGATGCCGATACTGTTGCGTGCCCCGGCGCCTGGACCTTTGGCAAGAACGAGTGGGAAATGGCCGCAGACTGTCGCGGCTGTTGTCATAAGAATGGGACGGAGTCGCGTGCTGGCGGCGTTAGTGATTGCCTGGAGCTTACTTAGCCCAGTTTCCTGCAAATGGTTCGCGAACTCCACAATCAGGATTCCGTTCTTCGCGATGAGGCCGACAAGGGTAATCAGTCCGACCTCACTATAGATATTCAGAGTCGTGAAGTTCAGGAACGAAAACACCAGAGCTCCGGAGATTGCCAACGGCACTGAACCAGCCAGAATGATGAATGGATCGCGGAAGCTCTCGAATTGCGCGGCTAGCACAAGATAAATCAAGATCGCCGAGAGCAAAAACGTGCCCAGGAACTTGCTTCCCTCGATTCGGAGCTGCCGGGACTCTCCAGCGTAGTCAACCGTAAACCCCTGCGGCAGGATCTGCTTGGCTTGGCTCTCCAAAAAGGTCAGGGCTTTATCGAGTGGAACGGGTGGCGGAATGACGCCTTGAATTCGAACCGCATTCAGTTGTTGAAATTTGTTCAGCGATCTCGGCTCGGTGGTGGTCCGCAGCGTGGCGAAGGTCGAGAGAGGCACGAGCTTGTCAGCCGAGCCCTTGACATAAATCTGTGAGAGCTGATCCGAGGTCAGCCGCTCCACTCGTTTTACCTGAGGAATGACCTTATAGCTGCGTCCCTGAATGCTGAAACGATTGACATAGTTTCCACCCAACATGGTGGCAAGATCTTGTCCTGCTTGGCTCAAATCTACACCCTGTGAGCGAAGCTTGTCGCGGTCGAAAACAACTTCTGTCTGTGGCTGGTCGAACTTGACGTCCGTGTCAGCAAAAATGAACATGCCACTGGCCATGGCCTTCTGCACGATCTGCTCCGCGAGGCGGCTCACCTGTTCTGGCTCAGCCGCCGAAACAATCGCGAAATCGACCGGGAAGTTGCCGCCTCCAGGAAGCGGCGGTGGTGTCAGTGGAATCACACGGACCCCGGCGATTTTTGACAGTGGACCACTTGACTCCACAAGCAGTTGTTGCGCGGTCTTTTTTCGTTGGCTCCAGGGCTTGGTGACCATACCTCCGAACCCACCACTCGGATTCGTGATCTGGAAGATGCTCGCGCTCTCGGGAAACGAGTGATATACGTCATAGACTTGATTAGTAAACAGATTCGTCTGGTCGATGGTGGAGTTGGCGGAGGACTGAATAACCCCGAACACCACTCCTTGATCCTCCGCTGGCGCCAGTTCTCGCTGGGAGAACAAATAGAACGGGATCATAAGCACGGCGACGACCACCCACACGGTAAGCACGACGGGACGATACTGGAGTGTTCCCGAAAGCAAGTGCGCATACAGGCCCCGAACAGCGTCGAATCGCCGGTTGATCATACCGGCAAAGCCGCGCTCTGTGTCGCCGGCTCGCAGCAGCTTCGAGCCCATCATAGGCGACAAGGTAAGTGCTACGATGCCGGATACGACCACCGCACCCGCCAGAGTGAACGCAAATTCGCGAAACAGCGCTCCCGTCAAGCCGCCTTGAATTCCGATTGGGGCGTACACAGCCGCCAGCGTGATCGTCATTGCGATGATCGGTCCAACCAGCTCGCGCGCTGCGTCCGTCGCGGCTTGGAAAGGAGACTTGCCCTGCTGGAGGTGCCGCTCGACGTTCTCCACCATGACAATCGCATCGTCAACCACCAACCCCACCGACAGCACAATGGCAAGCAGAGTCAGAAGGTTGATAGTAAAGCCAGCCAGAAGCATGAGGAACACTGCGCCAATCAGCGAAATCGGAATGGCAACAACGGGAATCAAGACCGAGCGGAATGAACCCAGGAAAAGGAAAATGACGACAACGACGATAAGCAACGTTTCGACGAGCGTATGCAGCACCTCATTGATCGCGTCCTGGATGTATTCCGTTGAATCGTATGGAACACCCAATTTCATGCCTGTCGGCAACTGTTGCTGGATTGCCGGCAGCGCCTGGCGCACGTTGCGGATCACTTCGAGAGAATTCGCCGTGGGAAGAACCCAGATGCCCATGAACGTGGCGGTTTCTCCATTAAAGCGCACATCTTGGTCGTAATTCTCCGCCCCGAGAACGACGTCGGCAATCTCGCCCAACCGGACGACTACACCCTTATCTTGCTTAACAACGAGTTGGCGAAATTCCTCAGGCGAGCGCAGATCGGTGTTCGCTATAAGGTTCACCGAGACCATAGAACCCTTGGTGCTTCCGAGTGCCGAGAGGTAGTTGTTCTTCGCCAGCGCGTCGTGGACGTCGGAGGGAGAGACGCCGCGAGCCGCCATTTCCTGAGGTTTCAGCCACAAGCGCATGGCGAACGTTCGGTCTCCCAGGATGTCGGCGCGCTGCACACCACTGATCGCGCTTAACTTCGGTTGGACTACGCGAGTTAAGTAGTCGGTGATCTGGTTCTGATCGAGGTCAGCGGAAGAGAATCCCAGATAAACCGCCGCGAACTGAGTGTCCGCCGTTTCCAGATCGATGACCGGGATTTGAGCATCCGGTGGAAGGTCGTTGCGGACCTGGGCCACTTTCGCCTGGATCTGCGTCAGCGCCGCGGTGGTGTCATAGTTGATTTTGAGGTGCACCTGGATCGTGCTCAGCCCTTGAGCACTCGTCGACTCCATGTAATCGATGCCGTCGGCGCTGGCAATGACACGCTCGATCGGCGTCGTAACGAAGCCGCGAACCAGATCGGCATTCGCCCCTACATACACCGTCGTTACCTGTACTACCGCGATGTCGCTGCGCGGATACTGGCGCACACTGAGGGATCGGATAGCCTGCAGGCCAGCTATGAGGATCACCAGGTTGACCACCATCGCCAGCACGGGACGCTTAACGAATAGATCCGTAAACTTCATGCACGCTCCTCAGGTGCCTGCTGCTGGCTTTAGCTATCCTCGGGCTTCGGACTTGAACTATTTTCCGGCTTGACCGCATTGTTCACCTGGACCGCCGCGCCGTTGCGAAGCCGGAAAACACCTGAGCTTACAACTTCGTCTCCTGGGTTGAGGCCGGAAATAACCGCGACCTGATCCCCGCGAGAACCTTCGATCTTCACTACCTGCTGGCGCACCCCACGATACGTATTTCCCTTCGCGTCCTTCATTTCAGCGACGACAAATACGGAATCGCCATAGGGCGCATAGTTAATTGCAGAAGCCGGCAGTGGCACAACTTCGCGAGGCTCGCCGATCGGCAATTCCACCTGCACGAACATTCCCGGACGCAACTTGTTCCCTTTGTTGGAAAGGATGGCCTGCACTTGAATGTTTCGCGTCTGCTCATTGACGACAGAATCGAGTGCGTTAATCCTGGCGCTGAATGCCATCCCCGGTAAATCGCTATTGGTCACGCGCAGGACGTGACCGGGCGCCATTTTGGTCGTCTCTTGCTGTGGCACTCCGAAGTTCACATAGATGGGATCCTGCGATTGCAGCGAAACAATCGCCTGACCCGCTGCCAGATATTGGCCCAAGCTAACTTGACGAATACCTAGAAGCCCGGTAAAGGGAGCGTGAATCGTCTTGCGAGCAATCGCCGCCCGAGTGTCATTCACTTGCGCCTCCGTCGTCTTCTGTTGCGCGCTGGCGGTATCGTATTCCGAGCGGGAAATGACTCCTTCCTTCAGGAGTTGTTGCGCACGATCGTAGTTGATACGGGCGAGATCGCGCTGAGCCTCCATATTGTCGAGCTGCGCTCGTTCCTGGCGAGTGTCGAGTTCGACGAGAATGTCCCCTTCACGTACCCACTGGCCGGATTCGAAGTGAATTTTGTCGATGGTGCCGGGCAAATCGGCGCTCACGGTTACGCCCTGGATGGCGGCTACCGTGCCGATTACCGCCAACGTCGAAGGCCACGTCTCCCGTTGAGAGACGACGGTGGTAACCGCCGTGGGCGGCAGTTGGAAGGCTGCGCCCTGGGCGATTGCAGCTTCTACCTGCCGGAATTTCACGAACCCAAGGCCGCCCAGAATAGCGGCCATTATCACCAAGGTAAGGATCAGCCGTTTTGCCATGCAATTCTCCGAATGTGAAACAAAACATTAGGTAATTGTGCGGCCAGCATAGGGCCGCAGAAGCGATATTCACCTATAGATTTCTGATCGTGGGAAAAAGATTCAGAGGGCTGAACGTGGCCCTTTGGAATCTTGGGAGTTCCACGTCGATCTGCTCTCCGGCCGCGGGACAGAGAACTTTTTCATAGGTGCCGGGGGTTCCCGTCGGCACTCGCACGACGCACTCGCCGGAGCCGAACGAAAGGGGGCAGGCGGCATTCATCGAGAAGGTAAAAGCACTCGCCCCGAGGTACGGCACGGAATCGGTTAGAGAAGCCTTGGAGATCAACGCGGGAGGCCACGGGTTCAAGTCCCGTCGCTCCCAACAAATTTCCGCCCGTGAGGGCCATTCTCATCAAAGGAGTTCTGAAGTTGATCGCCGCCCAAGAGCAGCTGGTTATCCTTCCTATTGCCTTGAGGAGATCGCTTCCCACAAGGCGCTTGTCGAGACAACCATCTGCGCCACCCGCTATCGCCCTGGGCAAAAGCTGCGAGGAATCGTGTTGGCTAAAATGGTGGACGGCACGCAGCCTTCGCTCCTCTTGGCAGGCTGCTGACCGTTTCGAAAGAGGGCGACGAGGAAGAGACACAATGACCCTATACTTTGCGAAAAATGTAAATACAGGAAGGAACGGTACGCTAGCGAACAGTTGAAACACTGATACAGTTCACACTTTGGTCAGACCATTGGAGTCAGGAGCCGCCGGTGTGTGTGTTCCGGTCTGCCCTGGCTCGGATTGGCTGACTCTGCGTCTTCCATTGCTGCGCTTCAGTTCTGCAAAGTTGCTGTGGCTATGGTCGCGTTAGCTCCTACTGGCAGTGAAGTACTCACGGTTAGACTTCCTGTACTCGACTGAAAGCCATAGATTTCAATGTTGCTGTTGTACTGGGCGTAAACGAGCAGGCTGTCCGGGCTAAGGTACAGTTCGGGGTCGCCCGGTATTATCGAACTGCTCTCGGTCATCATCGATTTTCGCGAAGTTCAAGTGGCCAATGTAAATCTGGCCGGTATCGGCATCGGTAAACAATACGTTCTTGCTGGCGGGATCGAAGTGCAGACCATTCGGGACTACGTCATCACCGCAGAAGGTGAGCATGGATGGCGTGCAATTTATCTGTGCTCCTTTGGCGATTTGGAGAACGCCAATACCGCCGCTACCTTGACCACAGCAATTGCCATTTGCTCCAGCGCCGGCCAGATCGGTGACGGCAACAGCAGTATTGCCGGAGCAAGATCCGTCCTCGAGGATGTTTTCCAACGAACCTAACTTGCCTGAGTTCTGATCTACGGGATAGTAGTCATAGCCGAGTTCGCAGGTGTAAGGGGCATTATTCACGTAATTCTCCCCGAACCCTGCGGTCCGTAGGTCTCAGATGCGGGGAGAGGCAGGGCGGTTTACCGCGGGAAGTCCACCGAATCGCAAAATCTGCCGGCGAGCGCGTGCGGAGATCATCAACTCTTTCATTGATCCGACACTTCGACGTGGAGGCTTCCCGTTTCAACGAACGTCGCAATACCCGCATCCACCGACTCTGTTCGAGGCCGCAAGGGCAATAATAGTAAATCCATTGCTTCTTGTCATTTCCGCGTCTGCTCCTTGGCTTTCTTCTCGGCGGGAACAATCACCTTCGCTTCCAGATCCGCAAGTAGTGAATATTGGCCCTCGTACCGAACTAGCGGCAAGACCCAACCATAACGCTTTATGTGGTCATACATTCCCCACGGTTCGTACCCGGTTTGAAGCACTGGCTGCACCGGAACGGAGGGGAGGGTAGGAACGATTGACGCCAGCTCCTGCGGAACACTGTTTGGAGCGGTGATGTCGGCGATGATGAATCGAGCCAACCCAGCCAGAGTGGCAATCGTCTCCTGTGTATCTCGTCCGCTGGGTTTGTCAAAATCAAACAATATCGGCAGATACCCGCGCTTCCTGAGTGCGCCACGAATTCCATCCAATACAGCTCTTCTCTTAGGCGTGAAGCGACCCAGGATGAGAACAGCTTTCTTTCCGATAGTGTCAATTACATCCCAGATTTTCTCGTTATTCAAGAGCAGGTAAATGAACTGGGCTACTTCGAGGTTGTCAACTTGGATCGGGGACTCACCCTCAGGCGTGATGATTAAGTTCGATTGGATGGCACCTTTTAGCCTTACGTCCCACGCGGAAATACCATAAACGCAACATCCAATCAGATTTGTGTTTTCGAGATTGGCACGAACCAAACTCGCCCCGCCTAAGTTCGCTCTTCCGAGGTTCGCACCGGTCAGATTTGCGCCCGTTAGGTCTGCCCCTCGAAAGTCCGCACTGCCGAGGTCTGCGCAGGAGAGGTTAGCGTCGACGAGGTACGCTAGATGCAACGCAGCATTGGTCAGCTTCGTCTCACTCAGATCGGCGCAGCCGAGCATCGCCCCGTTGAGATATGTCCGGCTGAGATTCGATCCGCGAAGATCCCCCCACCATAGGTTCGCGGCAGTGAGTGTCGCGCCAACGAGACTCCCCTTATTGAGTTTGGCCCGAACGAGTTTGGCGGAAACGAGTTTGGCATCGCTGAGATCTATTCCGCTGAGATTCGCCCCGCTGAGATCCACGTTGTCGAGATCCGGCTCGACCTCGGGATTCTCTTTCCTCCATTGGTTCCAAGGCACGACGCCTTCTTTAAGCTTCGCGAGATGTTCGGGGTTTGCCAAGGTGCCTGCTTGAGTGCAACGCCGGTAACGGTTTATCATACATTTCCCAGCCTATAAGGAAGACAGCCTTGTTTTGCGTGCTCTGCTTCCGGAATCGCATCCAGCGAACCGAGGGCAGTATGAGTCTGGATTCCATTGCGCTAATGCTCACCGAGAATTGCCCGACACCCGTCCGGGTCAAAAAGCTTGTGGCGAGTAGATGACGAGAAAGAGCTCACTTCTTGGTTTGCGATGTGCTAAATGGATAGGAGGTAATCAGATATTGGGCCTCGTCACTATCGACTGGATCAAGATATATGTATAGGGCGGAACCGCTCCAATTCCCCCTTCAACCGGGACCCGCGCGCGGAAGTAATAAACCTTTCCTGGCTCGGCCGAAAAATGCGCGAGAGCCATAACTCCCGCCGAATGGTTCGACTGTAGGTTCGCACACACATGATGATCTCCAGGCTCAACCGACACGGCGAAATAGGCATTGTGCTCGTAGGCGCCCACCCACGCTCCGTCGAGCCCGATCCTGATCGTGTAGTGTTCGACCTCGCCCCGTAAGCCGGCGTCGTGAATGAAGTAAAACTTGGGACTTTCCAGGTTCTGGCTGCGCTGGTGATCCGGTCGCGGTCTTCTTGGGCGGGCCTATAGGAGCATCCTTGGCAGGTCTAATGATCGCGACGCAACACGGTCTCCCGGTGTCCGCCGAAATGTTCCCTGTCGTAACGACGGCGGGTCAGACAGCGAGGACACATGCGGCGGGCGACGACGTCGAGCGAGCCGCAGGCGCAGAGCAAGACCGCCTGAATTCTTTCGCCGTGAGGCGCGGAGGCAAAGTGCGCGAGCGGCGTGCTCATCGCCGGCGCCTCTTTATTGCGGAAGGCTCGGGCCGGGCCTTCTGTGCCTCAGGTCGAACGACCAAAACCCCGGATTTTCTCCATCCAGACGACTTCCCTTCCGAAGAAGACGCGCTGGGAGGGCGTATAAGCCACATTTTCGGCGGTGGTGGTTTCTATTCCAACTTCAGTCGGCGCAACAACTCCTCGAATCGCGGGTCGGTTCGGAAGGGATCGTAGAGTGGGTCTACCTTGATTTGCACGACGGCATTCGAGTGTTCGGAGTAGGCTTTTTCGAGTGCGTCGAGCATACGCTCTTTTTGTCCAGTACCCGAATAAGCGGTCAGAAATGCCGGCGTGCGATGCAGGTCGGAGGCGGGAATTCGCTCGAGCCGGTCGAACGCGACGCGCGCCTGTTCGGTTTGGCCCCAGCGCGCGTACACGACCGCCTGCCACGCCAAGGTCCACGCACTGTCTTCGTGGGGCGCCCATCGGGTCAGCGCGTCGGCCGCGTCGGCGTACCGGCCGAGCTGCAAATAGGAAGACGCCATCATTTGTCCGGCGTGGCGATAAGTCGGATCTAATTCAAGAACCGAACGACATTGCTTCAAAGCATTCTCGTATTGATGGGAGTTATAGAGAATAATGGCGTGATCAGAGGCAATAATCAGCGACAGAGGATCGAGTTGACGGGCTCGCTCGCTCTCGGCGAATGCCTCTTCGAATCGCCCTTGCCAGGAAAGAAACTCGGCGTACCATTGATGGGCAGTTGCGTATTGCGGATTGAGCTGGATGGCGCGCCGGAATTCCCTCTCCGAGCCAGGCCAGTCGTAGTCGTAGTTCTCTTTGATCAGAGCGAGCGATGCGTGCGCCTCGGCAAGTCTTTCGTCGATCTCCAGCGCACGCGAGGCTGCAGCTCTCGCCTTCGGCATGAGCACATTCTGCGGACCAATGGCCCACGTGCTGATCAGGCTGTAAGTGTCGGCGAGCCCGGCATAAGCGCGGCCGTAAGTCGGATCCTTATCGATGGACTGCTGAAAGTAATCGGCCGCCTGCCGAAAACCAGCGTCGGTCCTTTTATTCCAGAAATAGCGGCCTTTTAGATAAAAGTCGTAGGCCTCGTAGGAGTTTGCGCCAGCCAATGGAGTGGCGGCCTCGTGCGCCAAGTTGATCGGACGTTGTCCAGTCAAGCTGAAGTCGACTTCGTTCGCCACTTCGCGCGCAATTTCTTCTTGCAGTTCGATCAGGTGGCCCAGGTCGCGATCATATTCGCGCGCCCACAGGTGGCTTTGGTCCTGGACCTGGATCAGCTGTGCGGTGACGCGCACCCCTTGGGAATCGCGACGGACGCTTCCTTCGACCACGTACTGCACCGACAAATCTTGGCCGATTTGCGGGATGGATGCCGGCGAATGCTTGTAATGCATGACGGAGGTGCGAGCTATGACTCCGAGGTCGGCGGGATCTAGATTTCCGAGCTGGCTGATGATCTCCTCGGTCAACCCATCGCTGAAATAATCCTGGCCCGGGTCTCCGGTGAAGTTTTCAAACGGCAGAATCGCCAGCATCGTCTTTGCCGGCTTGACAGCAGCCCCGCGGCGCGAACTCCATAGCCAGATTCCCGACGCCGCGATCATGAGCATCGCGATCGCTACCGCGGCGAGCGTGATTGATAGCCGAATGGTGGCGGGGCGCGAGGCTGGGGGCGGTGTGGTTTCAGGGACAGATGCGGCCTGGGAAATTGTCGGGGGCGCATCGGCCTTTTGCTCGGGTATGGTCGTTTCGGTGACTGGGACGAGAAACGTGTAGCCTTGTCCCTGCACGGTGAGGATGTACCGATGATCGGTGGTTTCATCCAGAGCCTTGCGCACCCTGAAGATGGTCTGGGTCAGGTTTGACTCTTCGACAAAACTTTCGGGCCAGACCGCTTTTATCAGTTCCTCTTTTTTGACAATCCGTCCGGCGTTGCTAATTAGCAGGAGGAGCACGTCAAAAGCCTTGGGAGTCAGGGCCACGGCCGCGCCGCCTTTTCTAAGGGTGCGATTTCGCGGATTAAGAGTGAATTCCTCGAACTCGTACAAGTTATTGGTCAGGATGGACATAGCGCCATTGTTAGAAGTTTTGAGAACTTTTGAGCGGCGATGTTAGGACTTGTGATTGGCATACGAAGTAGCGTTTGCGGCGTGGGAATGCCGGGGATCGCTCAGACCAAAACACTGGCCAGAATTTTACCACGGCAGTTTCGAGGTTCGAGCGTACGTTCCGACGCTGTGCCGGGCCACGCAGATTGCGGCTGCGGCACTGAGAGCGGAGTTTGCCCTCCCGGTACTACAGTAAGGAAAAACAAATTTTTCTTAAGGAGATTCTATGTCGCGTCTGAACATTTCTCGCAACCTGATTCTGTCCCTCGTCTGCTCGATCTTGCTCGCCATTCCGGCGTCGGCCCAACACTTTCAGCAGGTGAAGGGAACGCTGGTCAGTGTCTCGGCGGGCCGAAACGAGGTCTTTGGATCTGATACGAAAGGCCAAGTATGGCGGTACAACGCCAACACGAAAGCATTCAGCAAAATAAAAGGAGCGTTTCTAGGAGATATCGCGGTCGGCGGAGGAACGCTCTCGCAACTGGACGAGGTATGGGGAATCAGCTCGACGAGCGCTGCGATTTTCCACTTCAACTACAGCACGAAAACCTTTGATCAGATCACGGGGAGTCTTTCTCAGATCACCGTTGGTGTGGGCAACGAGGATCAATGCCACCCCTATGAAGTGTGGGGGATTAACTCGGACCAGAACGTTTTCCGGTACGACTATTGCGCAGGGCAATTCGAGCAAATTCCGGGCGTTTTGACGCAGGTTGCGACCGGCGGAAGCGATGTGTGGGGGCTCAACAATGGCGTTATCTTCCATTACAGCTTCGGCCAGCAACAGTTTGGTCAGCTCTCAGGTACTCTGACCCAGATCGCCGTCGGCGTGAATGACGTGTGGGGAATCAACATCGATCAAGAGGTTTTCCGTTTCGATCCCAACACGAACAACTGGGTTCTTGCCGGTGCCAACGTCGAGCAGGTCGCGGCTGGCGGTGATGGCGCCTGGCTCATTGCCGGTTCCGACGACGTCTATCGTTTTGATTCGGGTTCAGAATCATTCCTCGAGCTCACGGGCAACCTCAAGAGTATTGCAGTTGGATCTGGAGCCGGCATTTTCGGAGTCAATTCTGCAAATCAGGTGTTCACTTGGGTTCGACCGTAATTTGAGACTGTAAGAGATAGAAAGCCCAAGTAAGATTTTCCGCTTCACAGGATTGGGCAACTCGCGGAACTGAGGAATCAGATCGGATTGCGGCGCCTGCGTCTGCCGAGACTCAGGTTCGTGCGCGAGCAGCTCTTCCTGGCAGTAGCTCAGAACATCAAGCGACTGGTGCGGTTCCTCAGTCAGCGACCACGGCGGCACTGCCCGCCACCACTTAGTCGAACAGAGACAACAAACACGGCGAGGGCATGCGTGCGGATGAAAACCTGATCTGTTCAGCGATTTTTCAACACCCACGCGATTTAACGCCAAACACCGTTGGGTGGCCCTCGCAAAACCTTGTAGGAAGCGTTTAGGAATCGTGATTGGACAGATAAAAAACAGCCAGGAGTTGAAACGAACATTCCCCAATTTCCAAGACATTGGCCGCTCCGCAAACCAACAACGAGCGTCGCGATCGGGGCCGGATTATTCAGAAGTGCACGGTAAGAGAGAATACGGCCACCGAAGACCTTCTCATAAAAATCGGCCGATCGGTCGATGTCGGCGACGGGGATGAAATGTGTGACAGTTGTGACAGTAAACCCGTCGCGCGGGGGCATCTCCTAGCTTTTTGTTCGATTCGCACGCTGCGCATTGACGACTCCAAATCCGATGAACAGTGCTCATCTGGGCGGGTGGCCCACACTTGCCTGATTTTCAGGCGACATCAACGAAAAACCGCCGAACGTAGTTTTCATCGATATTTACGCCCTCCAAGTGTGGTCCCCTTCCCAATTAGCTCTTTCTGGGCGTCCCCGATTCTTATGCCGCTGAAACCGACTTCCTCTCCCCATCGAGTGCCGGTAGAAGAAGTTCCAGAAGCGCTTGATCAGAGAATGGGTTCTGACCTGAGATAACCTCGCGATCCTGAAGAACGTAGCTCTGCCATGGAGCAATCACACTTACGTCAGCGCCCGCCGTACGCAAGGCAAAGTCCGGGTAGAAGAGAACCTTACCACCAATCTCAAGCGGTTCCCGCTGCTGCTCTTCCGCTGTCGAAAAGATAGTCATTTTATATCCGGAATAGATCCAGCCTTGAGCCTTTGCGTGTGCTCCAGCGGCATCGCCCGCCGACAGCGCGGCGACCACCTCCATCGAATTCGGAAGCGCCGCGAGAAGTGAAATCGGGCCATGGCAGAGCACTGCCGTAGGCTTGGATGTTTTATGAAAGTGCCTCAGCACGGTGCCCGCGTCGGGATCATCGAGTAGGTCCATCATCGGGCCATGGCCGCCGGGGACGAAAACAGCGTCATATTGATCCAGGCCCGATGCGATGACATCCGAGATACGAGTTGGA